>Ga0208609_100205_pt1 | contig 25736 bp, 25 predicted proteins | sample SubbioR11_8A_Apr_FD_184813 | JGI IMG/M metagenome (GOLD analysis project Ga0208609, IMG submission 184813) | Serpentinite rock and fluid subsurface biosphere microbial communities from McLaughlin Reserve, California, USA - CR11_8A_Apr (SPAdes) | ecosystem: Environmental > Terrestrial > Deep...
CCGGCGGCAGCGGACAGCGCGCCGCCCGCCGCAGCGCCCGCGCCCAGTGCCACGATCAGCAATGCCAGCGGCAGCAGCGTTCCGCCGACCAGCAGCACGGCGCCGGCACGGTCGAGCGCGGCCAGGGCGCGCGCCGCGCCCGGCCCGTCGAGCCGGCGCCGGTATCCGAACCAGGCCGCGCTGCGCGCCAGAAGCAGCGCTGCAAACGCCAGCACCAGCAGCGGTGTGCCCTGTCCGTGCAGCGGCTGCGCCAGCCAGAACAGCGCAGCGCCTTCGGCAAGACCCGTTGCCAGCAGCAGCGCGACGACGCGCGGCTCGCGCCAGGCCGGAATGCCGCGCGCCGCCTGCAGCATCCGGCTCTGGCAGTAGATGAAGACGAGCGCAACCGGCGCCGGCAGCCAGACGACGGCCGCCAGACCCGCATACGCGAGCGCGGCGCTGGCCGCACCGACCGCAAACAACACGCTGGCGGCGATCGACTCGCGCGTCATCCACGAGCTGCGCCGATTGAAGAACACGTGCAATGCGCGCAGCGGGCGGCCCAGTTCGGCCCACACGCAGGCCAGGCCCAGCCCGATCAGCGCGAGGCCCGCGAGCACCAGCGCGGCGCCGGCCGTGCCGGCGACGCCGGCCAGCGCAGTGAACACGATGAGCCCGCTGCCGGCGCCGCCGCCGATGAAGTTGCCGGCCGCGCGCCAGTCCCACGAGGTCTGCTGCCAGGGTTGCGGGCCGAAGCTCATGCCGCGCTCCGGTCCCACAGGTAGTACATGCCCGGTCCGGTGCCCAGTTGCTCGTGCATGCGGAACGACTGGTTCTCGGCCAGCAGCTTCGACACGTTGCTGCCGGCATCGGCGAGATCGCCGAATGCCATCGCCTTGGCGATGCAGGCGTTGACGCACGCCGGCGTGGCCTGCGGATCGACGCCGGGCGCGAGCCCCTGCGCCAGGCCCGCGTCGATCGTGTCGACGCAGAACGTGCACTTGGTCGCGACCGCGAGCCGATCTTCGTCGAAGGTCTGCGCTTCGCTGTCGATCGGCTCGCCGTAGGCGAAGGTCGCGCGCAACGTGCGATAGCGCGCCTGGTACGGGCAGGCCACCGCGCAGTAGGCGCAGCCGATGCACAGGTCGTAGTCCATCGTCACGATGCCGTCGGCGCGCTTGCGAGTCGCGGTGCTCGGGCACACCTGCGCGCACGGCGGCTCGTCGCAGTGCTGGCAGCCGACCGGAACGAACGCGCGCCTGACGTTCGGGTACTCGCCGAACTCCAGGTCGAGCACGCGGCGCCACTGCACCCCCGGCGGCGTCGCGTTCGTCACCTTGCACGCCGCGGTGCAGGTCTGGCAGCCGACGCAGCGGCGCAGATCGACGACCATTGCCCAGCGGGTCACTGGACTACCCTCCGCGCTGCGCGCTCCAGGGATTCGCCCTTTGGGCGGCGGCCCGGCGGGCTCATTGGGACCACCTTCCGCGCTTCGCGCTCCAGGATGAGCGCTTCGGAGCGGCCGTGCGCGCTCATGCCGGCCTCCGGGTCCGCGCTCGGCGGCCGCGTCACGCGGCGGCCTTCTGCGCCTTGGCCGCGAGCCGCTGCGCGGTCTTGGCGATGTCGACGACGAAGCGCGCGTGTTTGGCGCGGCAAATCGTCTCGACCGGATCGCGCCCTTCGATCTCGAAGCTCACCGCGCGGCCGTCGACCGCGGCCACCCGCACGCGCAACTCGACGGCCATGCCGAGCAGCGTCGGCGCCAGATGGTCGATCTCGACCCGGGTGCCGACCGAGTCCTCGCCGGGATCGAGGTGCGCCAGCAGCAGCTCGCGGCACGCGATCTCGAGGTCGCGCACCAGCATCGGCGTGGCGTACACGCGCGCCGCCTCGCCCATGAAGTCGATCGTGCGCTCGCGATCGACCGTCACCGTGCGGGTCGCCTCGAGGCCGGCGTTCAGCGTTGGTTTCATCGTGCTCCCCTTTGACCGAGACGCTGCGCACCGCTGCTACGATCCGCGCCGCTGCGCGCGGGTGCCTCCTGGCGGCGCCTGCGTCAGGCTATTCTTGCAACTCGATACCTATATCCCTTAATTCAGATCAACCCGATGCCTCGACGAAGCGCCGCGCCGCCCGACAAGAGCACTCGGGCGCAGGCCGCCGGCAGAGCGAAGGCGAATGCGGTCCAGGCCCCGCCCGCTGCAGCGCCGCAGAGCCGCGAGCTGACGATCCGTGCGGTGCGGCGCGGCGATCTGCAAGCGGTGATCGCGATCGACGCGCAGGTGACCGGTATCGAAAAACGCGACTACTGGCGGTCGATCTACCGCCGCTACGGCGAGTCGGCCGCGCCCGGCGCGCAGTTCCTGGTTGCCGAGGCGGCCGGCGAGGTGGTCGGCTTCGCGATCGGCGAGGTGCGCGACTGGGAGTTCGGCGCGCCGCCGTGCGGCTGGGTGTTCGCGATCGACGTGAGGCCCGACGCGCGGCTCGCCGGCATCGGTACCCGGCTGCTCGAGACGATCTGCGCCGGCTTTCGCCGCGCCGGTGTGCGCAAGGTGCGCACGATGATCGCCGCCGACAACACGCTGATCCTGTCGTTCTTCCGCAGCCAGGGGATGATGGCCGGCCGCTTCATCCCGCTGGAAATGGACCTCGAGGGTTGAGCGCCGATGAAGCTGCAGCAGAACAGCATGCTCGCGCTGTACAGCCTGTTCGAGTTCGCCGCCGATCCGCTGCGCCACATCGCCGCCGCCGAGATCGCCGACAAGTACCGGATCTCGCCGCACCATCTGGCCAAGGTGCTCGCCGAGCTGGCGCGCGCCGGCATCGTGCAGTCGGTGCGCGGCGTCGGTGGCGGCTACCGCTTCGCCGGCAACGCGCGCCGGCTGACCCTGCTCGACGTGATCTCGCGCTTCGAGGACATCTCCAGCGGCAGCCACGCGCGCCGCGACCGCACGCCGGCCGATCGCGCGCTGGCGGTGGTGCTGTCCGAGATCGACGAGATCACCAAGGCGACGCTGCAGTCGATCACGCTCGCCACCCTGCTGAAGTTGGCGCAGCGCAAGGACGGGGCGTAGCCGGCGCCGGCGCTGCGCGCAGCGCCGGCGCGCGCGGGCCGGCGCCCGGTCCGAGCGGGCCGGGCGCAGCGCGCTCGCCTCGCCGGGGCTGGCCGGCCGAGGCCGGTTGCACGCAGTCACGCGCTGCTCGACGACGCGGCGCGCGCGCCGTCCGCGTTCAGCGTCGCCGGCGAGCCCTGCGCGTCGCAGGCATTGACCGCCTTGCGCAGCAGCGCCGCCCACGACTCGTCGATCCCCGCCTGCAGCGCGTCGATCTGGGCGTCGGTCAGATGGCGGTAGCGGCCTTGCAGCGCGAGGTAGTCGCCGATCGGCCGGCGCCGCGGCCCCTGGTTGATCGTCCACGTGCGGCCGTCTTCGACTTCGTACAGCGGGAACGCGCCGCACTCGACCGCGTAGCGCGCCGCGGTGAGGCCCGCGTCCTCCGGCAGGCCCCAGCCGTCGAGGCAGGGGATCAGCAGCACCAGCAGGCGCGTGCCGCGCAGCGACTTCGCCTTCTCGACCTTGCGGATCAGGTCGGGCAGATGGCCGACGCTGGCGGTGGCGACGTACGGCACCCCGTGCGCGGCCATGATCTCGACCAGGTTCTTCTTGCGCGTGGTCTTGCCGGCGGGTGTCGAGCCGGTGCGCGCATAGTGCGGCGTCGACGAGGACTTCTGCGCACCGGTGTTCATGTAGCCCTCGTTGTCGAGGCAGACGTAGATGAAGTCCTCGTTGCGCTCGGCCGCCGACGACAGGCACTGGAAACCGATGTCGTAGGTGCCGCCGTCGCCGGCGAGCACGACCACCTGCGTGTCGCGCCTGCCTTGCGCGTCGAGCGCGCGGCGCAACCCGGAAGCCGCCGCCGCGCTCGCCTCGAGCGTCGGCTGATAGACGGGGATCTTCAGGGAGCTGTACGGCTGCGGCCCGGCGATGATCGCCATGCACGACGGCGGGATTACCGCCATCGTGTTCGGGCCCAGCGTCGCCAGCACGTGCCGCGCCGACAGCGCATCGATGCAGCCCGGGCACGCGGCGTGGCCGGAGCACAGCATCGGGTCGTCGCTCATCTCGCCCACACCGATGCCACCGCCGGCTCGGCTGCCAGCGCGCGGCCGACGAACTCGACGATCCGCTCGGGCGCCACGTTGACGCCGCCCACGCCCGCCAGATAGCCGTGCACGCGCGGCGCGTTCGGCAGGCCGTACAACGCGGCGCGCAGCTCCTGGTGCAGCACACCGCCGGCGCCCGGCGAGTGATTGCGGTCGAGCACGATCAAGTCGCGCACGCCCGCCAGCGCCGCGCGCAGCGCCGCCACCGGCAACGGCCGGAACAACCGCACCTTCAGCAGTCCGACCGCATCGCCGGCCTCGCGCAGCGCGTCGACCGCTTCGCGCGCGGTGCCGCACAGGCTGCCCATCGTCACCACGACGGCCGCAGCGCCGTCGCAGCGGTAGCGCTCGAGCGCGCCGCAGCCGCGGCCGGTGCGCTCGCCCCACTCGCGGCCGACCTGGTCGGCGAGCGCAGGCACCTGTGCCATCGCCTCCTCGAGCGCCTGCCGGTGCCGGTAGAACATGTCCTGCGTGACGACGTTGCCCCACGATTCGACGCGCCCGGTGTCGAGACGGTGCAGCGGCGCGTACGGCGGCAGGAATTCGTCGACCAGCCGTTGCGCCGGGATCGACACCGGCTCCAGCGCGTGCGACACGTAGAACGCGTCGTGGTTGACCATCACCGGCAGCAGCACGCTCTCGGCGATACGGAAGGCCTGGATCGTCGTGTCGAGCGACTCCTGCGCGCTCTCGCTGTAGAACTGGATCCAGCCGGTGTCGCGCTGCGACAGGCTGTCGGTCTGGTCGGGCCAGAACGCCCACGGCGAGGCGACCGTGCGGTTGACGTTGGCCATCACGATCGGCGCGCGCGCACCGGCTGCGTAGTGCAGCAGCTCGTGCATCAGCAGCAGTCCCTGCGAGGCGGTTGCGGTGAACACGCGCACGCCGGCGAGCGAGGCCGGAATGCAGGCGGCCATCACCGAGTGCTCGGATTCGGGCGTGATGATCTCGGCGTCGAACTCGCCCGCGGTATGGAACTCGGTGAGCTTTTCCATGATCGGCGTCTGCGGCGTGATCGGGTAGAGCGGCACCACCTTCGGCCGCGCCAGCCGCGCCGCCCACGCGACCGCATGGTTGCCGGTCAGCAGCACCGGCTGGTCCTGCGCGGCGGCGCGTTCGAGCGCGACGAGTTCATCGCGCGCGTTCATCGCGCCTCCTCCACCATCGTCATCGACCCGGTCGGGCACTCGCGCACGCACAGCCCGCAGCCTTTGCAGTAGTCGGCCAGCACCGCGTAGCCGGCGCCGCTGCGCTTCACGGCGAGGTCGGGGCAGTAGTCGACGCAGTTGTCGCAGACAATGCAGGTGCCGCAGGAGAAGCAGCGCTGCGTTTCCGCGAACGCGGGTTCGATCTCGAGGCCGAGCTGGACCTCGGTGGCGCACGCGAGGCGTTGCGTGACGTCGAGCCGCGCTTGCGCCGCGCGCGGCTGCTTCGGGTAGTAGTAGGTGTTGATCGCTGCCAGCGCAACCAACGGCTCGGCGGTCTGCACTTCTCGCGGCAATGCCCGCAGCAGGCGGTCGATCTCGAGCGCAGCGCGCTTGCCCATGGCGACCGCCTCGGTGACGAAGCGCGCCATGCTCGCGACGTCGCCGCCGGCGTAGAGGCGTTGCGCGCTCGTGGCCTGCCGCGTGTCGACTTTCAGCAGCGCGCCTTGCGCTTCGAGCGACTGCAGCGGCGCGAGGTCCGGGTCCTGGCCGATCGAGGTGACGATCGCGTCGGCGGCGAGCGTGAACTCGGTGCCCGCGATCGGTTCGACCGTGAATCGGTCTCGCTGCGTTCCCGGGTCGAAGCGGACGCGGATGCAGTCGAGACGCAGATCGACGCCGGTCTCGGTCGCCCGCCTCAGCGTCGCGCCGTCGACGAGCGCGATGCCTTCCTCGAGCGCCTCGACCACCTCCTCGCGCTGCGCCGGCAGTTGGAGGCGCGATTCGAGCGCGAGGATCGTGACCTCGTGCCCGGCGCGGCGCGCGCTGCGGGCGGCGTCGAACGCGGCGCTGCCGCCGCCGATCACGACGAGCCGCCGGCCGAGCGCGGGCGGCGCGCCGGCATTGCTGCGCGCAAGGTACTCGGCGCCGTCGATTGCCCAGGACTGCGCGTAGTCGAGCAGCGGCAGCCGCTTGGGCCGTCCGGCGCCGATCGCCAGATACACCGCGTCGAACTCGCCGCGCAGCCGCTCGAGCGCTGCGCGCGTTGCAAGCGACTCGCCGCAACGCACGTCGATGCCGAGCGCGACGATCCGTTCGATCTCCGCGCCGAGCACCGAACGCGCCAGCCGATACGAGGGAATGCCGTAGCGCATCAGCCCGCCGAGCTCGGGCTGCGCTTCGAACAACGTCACACGGTAGCCGCGCCGGCGAAGCTGGAACGCGGCCGACAGCCCCGACGGGCCGCCGCCGACGACGGCGATGCGCTCGAAGCGCTCGGCGGCCGGCGGCTCGAACGCCCACCGCCGCTCGAGCGCCACGTCACCGACGAAGCGTTCGAGCTTGCAGATCGCGAGCGGCTCGTCGAAACCGCCGCGGTTGCATGCCGCTTCGCACGGGTGATGGCAGATGCGCCCGGCGATCGCCGGAAACGGATTGTGCCGGGTCAGGATCTGCCACGCGCCGCGCAAGTCGCGCGCGCGCGCGCGGCCGATCCACTCGGCAATGTCGCCGTTGACCGGGCAGACCGCATGGCACGGCGACGGCGCGCGGATGTGCTGCGGCAGCGCCGCGCGCCAGGTGCCGGTCTTGAAGACTTCGGTCGTGCCGGTGGTCCAGATCGGCGGTACCGGCGCGAGGTCTGGCTTACCTTCGCGCTGCGCGCTCAGGGATTCGCCGTTGGGACGGCCCGGCGGGCTCATGCCGCGAGCCTGCGCAGTTGCGCGTCGACCCGGCGATAGCCGTCTTCGCAGGCGGCGATGTTCTCGTCGTGCAGCTTGGGGGCCTCGTCGGTCAGCGCGCGCGTGAGCACGTCGAGCCCGGGTGCCTCGACCGCGCGCGCGAACGCGCCGAGCAGCGCCGAGTTGACGATCCGCCCGAGCCCGTGCCGGCGCGAGATCGCCAGAGCGTCGACGGCAATCACGCGATGACCGGGCAGCGCGGCGGCGTAGTGCTCGGGCGGACGCGACGAGTTGACGACGAGCAGCGTGTCCGGGCGCGCGGCCGCCAGCAGCGGCCCCTGCAGCAGGCTCGCGTCGAAGCACAGGATCGCATCGGCGCGCTCGATGTCGCAGCGCAGGCGGATCGGCCGGTCGTCGACGCGGATGAAGGAACTCACGGGCGTGCCACGGCGCGCGCCGCCGTAGCTCGAGAACGCCTGCACCTGGCGCCCCTGCGCGAAGAACGCGGTCGCGAGCAGGTGGCCCGCCGTCTGCGCGCCCTGCCCGCCGCGTCCCTGGATGATGATCTGCAGCAAGCACCTCTCCTCGAGTGGCCTTGCGACGTGCCAATCTAGGCCGCCTGTGGTCATTCGTCGAATTGATTGACAGAATCCGCCGCATTCACGGTTCGAATGAGCGGTGTCCACGGTGACACCGAGCCCTGCTGTTTTTTTCCCCCTTTGGGCAAGGGCACCGAGGGGGATTTGCTGTGGGTCTCGCTGGCGTAGGTGGTGTCGAAATCCCCGCCCCCCTGTGCGAAAGGAAGGTGGATGCCCGCCGTGCGCATGAACTTTCGCCAGCTCGATCTGAACCTGCTGCGCGTGCTGGCTGCCGTTTATCGCGCCGGCTCGGTGACCGCCGCCGGGCAGCAACTCGCGCTGTCGCAGCCGGCGACCAGCAATGCACTCGCTCGGCTGCGCGAGTTCTTCGGCGACGAGCTGTTCGTCCGCTCGCCGCGCGGGCTGCATCCGACGCATGTCGCGCAGCGGATCGCACCGGCGGTGATCGCGCACCTGCAGGCGCTCGAATCGACCGTGCTCGCGGCCGAGGCCTTCGACTCCGCGACAAGCCGCGTGCACTGGCGGCTGTCGCTGTCCGACCTCGGCGAAATCCTGTTCCTGCCGCCGCTTGCGCACGTCCTGCGGCGCGAGGCGCCGAACTGCGCGCTGTCGAACGTCGCGGTCGCCGCCGACCAGGTCAGCGCCGCACTCGAAGCGCGCGACATCGATCTGGCGATCGGCATCCTCAAGGCGGGGCACCGCGGCATCGCGAGCGAGCCGCTGTTCCAGGAACGGTTCGTCGGCATCACCTCGCCCGACTGGACGCCGCCCGCCGGCGGAAGCGGCAAGACGCTCAGTGCGCAGCAGCTCGCGCGCGCCGCGATCGCCGTGGCCACGCCGACCGCGACCGTGCACGGCAGCGTCGAGGCGCGGCTGAAGCAACTGAAGCTCGCCGACCGCGCGGTGCTGCACGCGCGGCACTTCGGCGCGCTGCCGGAACTGGTCGCGCGCACCGACCTGCTCGCGATCGTGCCGCGGATGTTCGCCGAATCGCTTGCGCCGCACTACGCGGTGAGGATCTGGGAGCTGCCCGAGGTCGCGCCCCAGTATGAGGTGCGCATGCTGTGGCATCCGTCGTCCGACGGCGATCCGGCGCATGCCTGGCTGCGCGCGCTGGTGAAGAAGCTCTTCGTGCGGCGCAACCGCGGCTGATCCGGCCGCGGCGACGCAACGCCGACGGCGGATCGCGTCGAACGGGCCGGCCCGATTCGCGGCGCGCTTGCCCACGCGTTCCGCGGACATCCGCGCGCGTGCGCCGAATTGCACTGCGCACCAAAGGCACGACCGCGGCCGAGACCACGGACGAAGCGATGAGGGACACCGTGCGCAAGGAGTACCGCTACGCCACCCTGGAGCCCAGCAAACCCGGTCAGGCGTTCAAGGTGCTCTGCGCGTCGGCTCTGAAAGACAAGTAAGGAGCTTCACTTCGCTACGCCGCAACTTGCTCTCGAGCGGCGACCTTGCGCTGGATGTCTCCCATGGTCGGAAGGGTCTTCAAGTCATAGTTGGCCTGCATGACCAGCCACGACGCCGCGTCGCCGCCAAAGTACTTGGCGAGCCGAGCCGCCGTGTCGGCCGTGACGGAACGGCGCTCCTTGACGATCTCGTGAATGCGAGTTGCCGGCACACCAAGCGCAACAGAAAGAGCGTTCACGCTGAGCCCGAGCGGAACCAGGTAGTCCTCGCGAAGTACCTCACCAGGGTGAACCGGGCGCATACGATTGATCAGACGTGCCATGTTGATTCCTTCAGTGGTAGTCGACGATTTCGACGTCGACAGGGCCAACGCCCGACCATACGAAGCAGATTCGCCACTGGCCGTTAATGCGAATACTGTGTTGCCCCTTTCGATCGCCCTTCAGTGCCTCAAGGCGGTTGCCAGGAGGAGCCTTCAGAAAGTCCAGAGTCTGTGCCGCGTCAAGCTGGGCGAGCTTTCGCTCTGCAACTGCCACGAATGACTTGAACCTTCTGGGGCTCCTGCCCTCGTACAGTGCCTGCGTGTCCTTGCACTTGAACGACTGGATCATGACGCCATTCTATTACGCGGCGCGTAATAGCGCAAGAGACCTATGGTCACCTGGATCGCGGGGTGCTGTGTGAAGCCCAACGTTCGCGTTCAGGCGTGCGCGGCGTCATGCGCATCGCCCGCAACGCGCGGTTAGCCAATTTCGTAAATGACATCCTTGGACTGAATCTCAGGATCGAGGTCAATTCTTTTTCCAAGATTCATGACAATTGATTCCGGAGAGCGTAGTTGGCGCTTCGTTAGATCGCCCGTGCCCAGGGCGTTGTACGACGGAGCGTACTTGTTGATAAGTAGCTTCTCTGCGTCCTTGACATCTTGCTCCCACGCCTTGTCGTCATTGTCGTACTGACTTCCTTCAATTCGTCCAAGGTAGATCTCGTAGTCTGACCCGTGGCAGAAACCGTGCTTCGCAATGCGGCCGGAGAATGCGCTGCCCGACACGGTCATTCCAATGTAGAGCAGCACGTTGTCTGATTCTGGACGCTTCTTGTTTGAGTAGAGTTCGTGGGGCCCGTAGATCTGGTAGAGCCCATAGTCACACCTCTCGTCGTTGTCGAGCTTGAATTGGTTGATAACGGTTTCGAACGTGTAGGGGCCTTCCCAGTGAACAGAGATGGTTCGCATCAGTCGTTCCATTTCTTGGTTAACTTGATGTCGGGCGCCCCCGTCCGTCGATCTCGTCTGCGCCGTGCGCCGGATCGCGGCCAGAGATCACGCGAGAAAGCCATTTGATTCGGGCCTTTGCGCGTGCACTGTGAGGGTATGCAGTATCTGGCCGCCGTTGATCGACGGACACTGCCCTCGCGTCCTCCCCAACGCTGGTCGACGTCCTGCGACGCGAGATCAGCGGCTGGCACATGAGCTTACTTGAGGCTTTTTTGAGTTCGGTTAGCTGGCATGCGGGTTGATGCTGGCGAAGTCGAGTTTCGCCGGCGATCACGAAGATCACGGTGCGCATGGTGCGGCAGCGGCCGTAGCCGCGGGCTTTGCGCTTGGCCGCCTGGAACAGACCGTTGGCTGTGAGGCGGTGTTCTTCGAGCGGCGCGTCAACCAGGCGATCGCCGGACTCAAGCTCACGCGCAGCGTCGTCGCGCACAGGCCGCAGACGATCGCCGGCGCGGCACGGGCGATCGCGCTGGGAACGGAGGCGGATCTCGGAGCGGATGCGCCGTCGATCGCGGCGGCGCCCGCGTGAGCAGGGTGGCGCGACAGACTTCAGCCGCGACCGACGCACCGAACGGCGACGCGAACGACGTCCGCGCCCGAGCCGGTGGCGTCGGTCAGCTCCAGCGACATCGGCGCGATGGTGTTCAGGCTCGGCGCTTTCATGTCCTTCGCGTACGGCGTGGCCCAGTGGTCGAACTGGCCGATGATCAGCAGCGTCTGCGGGTGGATGCCCTGCGCGAGCACCGCGCGGCCTTGGGTCGTGCCGATCGGCGAGCGGACCTCGATGAGATCGCCGTCCTCGATGCCGAGCGTGCGCGCGGTGCGCGCGTTGATCATCACGCCGCGGTGGCCGCGCAGGTTGGCTGCCAACTCGTCCATCAACTGGATCGCGGCGTTGCCGCCGGCGTGGTACTGCATGCTCTTGGTCGTCAGCAGCCAGAACGGAAAGTCCTCGGGTTTGTGGCCGCGGCGGACGAGGTCGTTCTCCCACATCGCCGGAAAGTCGTGCCACACCGGCAGCGGCTGGTATTCGTCGAGCTGGCGGTCCCACCACGTGACGCCCGCCTCGTGCAGCCGGTTGCCCAGCTCGCGGCCGGTGCGCAGCAGCCGTTCCTGGTACGGCAGCTCGAAACGCAGCCCTTGCCGCTTCAGCGTCGGATACAGGTACCAGCCGGTCTGCTTGTACGGCCTGGCCATCAGGCCATGCTGCTTGAACCAGTCGAGGTCGTGCACCTCGGCGCCGCCCGACAGCTCGTGGCTGGCGGCGCGGCACACCGCGTTCCATACCTCGTCGACCGAATGCGGCGCGCCGGGGGCGAGCGCGAAGTCGCGCGTGTCGGTCTTCAGCGCCACACCGCAGACGCCGCGGTTGATCGCCTCGTTGTAGGCCTCGAGCAGTCCGGTGCGGCGCGCCAGCTCCGTGGCGATCCAGGTGAAGTCGCGCGACTCGCCCTGCGGCGCGACCGCGGGCTGGCGCAGCACCCAGCCCTGGTGATGGCAGAACTGTTCGACGAACTTGGTCTTGCCGAGCCGGATCAACTGCGTCGACTCGAGATCGGTCGCCTCGGGCAGCACGATGTCGGCCATGTGGTTCGTCTCGTCGGGCGTGTAGGCGACGCACACGGTGAACGGGAACTTCGCCATCATCGCGGCGACCCGGCGCGTGTCCCAGAACGAGATCGCCGGATTCGTTCGATACGCGAACCACAGCTCGGGCAGGCTCGCCTCGGGCCAGGCCTCGGGCCTGCGGTCGGTGAACATCCACGCCAGATGCGTCGGCCCCAGCGCCTCGCTCCATGCGCCGGAATTGCCCGACAGCGGCACCAGCGTGCGATGCGCGTTGCGGCCGGTGGGCTTGCGCACCCAGGTGTCCTTGCCGGTCGGGTTCATGTTGGTGTTCATGAAGCCGTCCACGCCCGGCTTCACGCTCTGATGCCGGTTGTCGTGCGGCTTGTTCAGTCGGATCGTCGTGCCGAGCGTGCCGCCCGGCACCTCGAGCGCGCCGACCAGCACCGCGAGCACCGTGCGCGACCAGACGCACTCGAACGCGCCCCAGCCGTTGTTGACCGTCTTGCCGAGCGTCACCGCGACCGGACGGAACGGCAGCACTTCGCCGTCGATCGCGATCGTCTCGCCGATGCCGGCGTGGTCGAGGTACTCGCCGGCGATCCGGCGGATCGTCGCCGCCGGCACCTCGCAGATCGGCGCTGCCCACTCGGGTCCGTACTGGCGCATGTGCGCGACCAACTTGGCGAACGCGGTGTCGGCCTCGATGGCGTCGTGCGTCCAGCGCTCGCCGTCGGCGCCCAGTTCGACGGCGCGCGCGAGCCGCACGCGGCCTTCGAGCAGCGGCTCGATGCCCGGCGTATCGAAGGGCACCGCCGCGCTGCGCTGCCGGTCCCACAGCAGCGGCTTGCCGCTGTCGGCCTCGCGCAGGTAGTAGCCGTGGGGACCCACGAGGTACGGCGACGAGGTCATGTCGCGCAGAAAGGCGAGGTCGAGCCGCTGGCGCGGATGCTCGTGCAGCATCGCGTGGATCAGCGCGAACATCAATGCGGCGTCGGTCTTCGGCTTGATCGGGATCCACTCGGCCGAGGTCGCCGCGGTCACCGACAGATGCGGCTCGATCTGCACGCGCTTGGCACCGCGCACGCGCGCGTCTGCGTGGCGCGTCACCGCGCACGGGCCGCCGGTGACTTCGTTGTTGTTGCCGAGCGAAATGTTGAAGCGCGTGTGCGGCATGTCGGCCGACACGGTGAAGGCGCGATGCCAGAACTCGCCGAACAGGTGCTCGGAGTGCACGCACTTCACACCTTGCCCCGAGCCGAAGCTGTAGTCGACCGCGCCCCAGGCGGCGAGGAACGCCGGGAAGCTGCCCATGTAGTTGGCCGGCGTGCCGCCGTGGCCGAAGGTCGCGGCGAGCCGCGGCAGGCCGTGCTCGTCATGCAGCCCGCGGCTGCGGATCTGGCGCAGCCTGGCGGCGATGGTGTCGAGCGCCTCGTCCCACGAGATCGGTACCCAGCCCGGATCCTCGGCGATGCCCTTGTTCGGGTTGCTGCGCTTCATCGGCGTGAGGATGCGCGCCGGGTGATAGGTCTTCTGGATCAGGCCGTAGGCCTTCACGCAGGGCCGGCCGTCGGACGGGTGCAGGCCGATGCCGTCGAAGTTCGGGCCGATGCCGGTGGCAACACCATCGGTCACCTTGACCGTCAGCAGGTCAGGGCCGGCCACGCAGTTGTAGCAGTAGGTCGGCACCTCGCGCGTGGCGCGCTTCGGTTCGCTCAGTGTCGTGTCCAGTGTCGTGTCCAGTGTCGTGCTCATGCGCAACTCGGCTGGCGGCGATCACGCCGCGGAAGGGTTGACGGCGGTCGCCTCAAGCTCGATCACCGCGGGATGGTCGAGCAAGGTCGGCGATGAAGACGATCCGGCCCGCCTCTGCGGCGCTGCCGCTCGCATAGCCGATCGGCGGCGAGCAGCCGGGGGGCAGCGGGGTCTGGCTGGCCATCGCGTCGCCTTCGAATCTCTGTCAATCGTTGTACCTCGGCGGGTCCGGGTCGTGCGCCCAGTCGGGTTCGGGCTGCGGCACCTTGGCGAGCCAGACGCGAATGAGCTCGACGTGCTCGTGCTCCTCCTGCCGCAGCTCGAGCGCGGCCTGGCGGACCGACTCGACGTTGGCCGCCTGCGCGAGCCGCGCGAAGAAGCGCTCGGCACGCTGCTCGGCGCGCAGCGCGAGCTGCAGCGCGTGCCAGGGCCGCATCAGGTAGTGCACGTCGTCGAGCGCGATCGTCTCCGCCGCCTCGAAACCCTCGCACGCCGGCGCCGCCGCCGGCGGCGGCTCCTTCCAGCCCATCTCGGCCATGATCTTCGCCGCGTGCTTGTTCTCGATCAGCGACATCCGGCGGAACAGTTCCGCGACGTCGCGGTTGTTGTGCATCTCCATCGCGTCGGCCAGATCGGCGTAGCGCTGCATCGCCTCGAACTCCATCGCCAGCGCCTGCGCCATGAACGCTTCGAGCGTCTGCGGTACGTCGGTGCTCATAGGCGGAACTCCGCTTCGAGTTCGGTCACGGCCGCGGTCGAGGCGCGCCGCTCGGGCAGGTACGGCGCGCGCTTGCCCGCGTACAACACGCCGACGTTCAGTCCGTCGTCGGTCATCACGCGCCGCGCGGCGCGCACCGGATCGTCGGTCGCCTCGACCGGCGACGCGTGCACCTGCGTCTTCCATTCCTTCTGCTCGGGCCGGAAGGTGACGCAGGGGCTGAGGATCTCGATGAACGAGAAGCCCGGATGGCGGATCGCCTGCGCGATCAGCGCCGCGGCGCCGTTCGGATCGCCCGAGAACGCGCGCGCGACGAAGTTGGCACCGGCGGCGAGTGCGACGACCAGCGGATGGAACACGCGGATCTTCGTGCCGCCGGGTGCCAGCTTCGAATCCCAGTCGGGTTCGGTGGTCGGCGACGGCTGACCCTTGGTCATGCCGTACACGTGGTTGTCCATCACGATGTACGTGAGGTCGACATTGCGCCGGCACGCGTGCAGGAAGTGATTGCCGCCGATCGAATAGCCGTCGCCGTCGCCGCCGGTGACCAGCACCGTCAGATCGGGGCGCGCGACCTTCAGGCCGGTCGCAGCGGCCAGCGCGCGTCCGTGCACGCCGTGCAAGCCGTAGCAGCTCGTGTACGCCGGAATGCGCGACGAGCAGCCGATGCCGGAGACGACCGCGACTTCGTGCGGTGGGCGGCCGATCATCGCCAGCGCCTTGGTGATGGCACTCAACACCGAGAAGTCGCCGCAGCCCGGGCACCAGATCGGCTTGATCGCCGACCTGAAGCTCGCCGGCGCGAGCGCCGCGCTGTGCACGCCGACGTCGTTCATGCCGCGGCGCTCCCCTCGCTGCTCCAGTCGGCGAGTGCCCGCTGCAACTCGCCTGGACGCAGCGGCAGCGGGCCGGGCCGGTGGAAGCTGGCGGGCCTGGCCGGCAGATCGAAGTGGCCGCGCAGATAGCGATAGAGCTGCGCGCCGTGGTTCTGCTCGACGACGATCACGCGCCGCACGCCTGCCAGCGCCGCGGCCAGACGCTCGGTCTGCGCCGGCGCGAGCAGCCGCATCGCGATCAGCTTGAGCCGGTGCCCCTGCGCGCGCGCGCGGGCGACCGCTTCACGCACGGCGGCGGTGGTCGAGCCGAACGTGATCACCGCAGCGTCGCCGTCGCCTTCGATGTCGGCCCAGCGATCGCCGTAGTCGTACCGATCGAGCTTGCGGCTGCGCTTGTCGAGCTGCAGCCGATGGTCGCGCGCGGCGCTGCTCGGCACCGCCGCTTGCGTGTGTTCGAGACCGTCGGCGGTGTAGGCGACGCCCGGCGTGCCGGGAATCGCCATCGGCGAGATCCCCGACTCGGTGTTCAGATACCGCTGGTAGTCCGGGGCGTGCGCCGCGGCGATCAGCCGCTCGGCGACGCCACCGGCGTCGGCCGGCCGATCGATGACCGCGCGCGACTGGCCGAGGAACTGGTCCGACAGCACGATCGCCGGCGCCTGCAGCGCCTCGGCAAGCTGCACGGCCCATTGCGTGGTGGTGGCGCAGTCGGCGATCGAGGTCGGTGCCAGCACCAGCCGCGGCGCGTCGCCGTGCAATCCGCTGACCGCGAACGACAGGTCGCTCTGCTCGCTCTTGGCCGGAATGCCGGTCGAAGGGCCGCCGCGCATCACGTCGACGATCACGACCGGCGTCTCGGAGGCGACCGCCAGCCCGATGCCTTCGGCCATCAGCGCCAGCCCCGGCCCGGCGGTCGCCGTCAGCGAAGGCACCCCGCCGTAGGCGCCGCCGATGATCATGTTGATCGACGCCAGTTCGTCCTCGGCCTGCAGCAGTGTGCCGCCGACCTTCGCCAGCGCCGGCGCCATCCACTCGAGCATTTCCGTGGCCGGCGTGATCGGATACGCGGCGACGAAGCGCACGCCGCCGCGGATCGCGCCGACGCCGGCCGCCTCGTTACCGCTGATCAGCCAGCGATCGGGCCTGGCGGCGGCGGCGCGCGGCAGGTGCGGTATCGCCAGCGGCGGCTCGAAGCCGCTGGCGGCGGCATAGCCGGCGCCCAGGGCCGCGAGGTTCGCCGCCAGCGCGGCGTCGCCGCGCTTGCCGTCGGCGCGCACCGCTTCCTCGAGCGCCGACCGCGGCAGCCCGGCGGCAGCCCCTGCAAGCCCGAGCGCGATCATGTTGACCCAGCTTCCGGCGATGGCCTTGGCCATCTTCTTCATCGCAACCGCAACGTAGCGCGCACCGCTGCCGGCGTAGATCTCGGGCGGGTCGCCGGCGTCGGGATCGCCGACGATCACGCTATTTGCACCGAGCGGAACTTCGTCGGCGAAGCGGTGGATGTTGCTCCAGTCGATCGCGAGCAGCAGGTCGAACCCGTCGCCGAGCGTGTCGACCGGACGGTGCGCCAGCCGCAGCAACGCGGCCGCCTCGCCGCCGCGGATCTGCGGGCCGCTGGTGCGCACCATCAATCCGTAACTGCCTGCCTTGGCCGCTGCCGCCAGCAGCAGCGTGCCCGCGGTCATCACGCCGCTGCCACCGCTGCCGGCGAGCGCGATCGCCACCCCTTGGGGCGCGCAGCCGGCGGCATCCGCGATCGTCGGGTCGCTCATGTGAGTCTGTCTCGCCGGCCATTACATCCGCGCCGCCGCCCGGCCCGGTTTGACCTAGATCATTGACTTCGCACTGTGCTGATGCAGCATCCGCGCTCGAATTGGCATTTCGGTACCACGATGCCAGAATAGCTCGGTCCGGGTCAATCGCGAGGCGGTCGAAAGGTGATCTGGCGCAAAGGGGGAGGAGTGGTTCGATGAGCATCGACGCACACCGCTGGCTGATGAGCGCGGCCAAGGCGCCGCTCGAGCGCGCGCCGTTCAGCGCCGACGCCGGCGCCGGCGAGGTCGTGGTCGAGGTCGCCGGCTGCGGCGTCTGCCACACCGACCTCGGCTACTACTACGACGGCGTTCGCACCAACGCGCCGCTGCCGCTTGCGCTCGGCCACGAGATCAGTGGCACCGTGGTCGCAACCGGCGCCGGCGCCGAGCGATGGCTCGGCAAGACGGTGATCGTGCCGGCGGTCCTGCCGTGCGGCGTGTGCGACCTGTGCGAGCGTGGGCTGGCGCCGATCTGCCGCAGCCAGAAGATGCCGGGCAACGACGTGCACGGCGGTTTCGCCTCGCACATCGTGGTGCCGGGCCGCGGGCTGTGCGAGGTCGATCCGCTGCGGCTCGCCGCGGCGAGACTGACGCTGCCGCAGGTGTCGATCGTCGCCGACGCGCTGACCACGCCCTATCAGGCGGTGCGCCGTGCCGCAGTCGAGACCGGTTGCCTGGCGATCGTGATCGGAATCGGCGGCGTCGGCGGCTATTGCGTGCAGGTCGCGCATGCCTTCGGCGCGCAGGTCGTCGCGATCGACGTCGACGACGCCAAACTCGCCGCGATCGCGCCCCACGGCGCGGCGCTCACGCTGAACGCCCGCAATTTCGACGTCAAGGCGCTGAAAGCCGAGATCGCCGCGTTCGCGAAGAAGAGCGGGCTGCGTTCGACCGAGTGGCGCATCTTCGAATGCTCGGGCACCGCCGCCGGCCAGCTCACCGCGTTCGGTCTGCTGGTGCACGGCGCCACGCTGTCGGTGGTCGGCTTCACGATGGACAAGGTCGAGGTGCGGCTGTCGAACCTGATGGCGTTCGACGCGCGCGCGATCGGCAACTGGGGCTGCCCGCCCGAGCATTACCCGGCCGCGCTCGACCTCGTGCTCGAAGGCAAGGTCGCGATCGCGCCGTTCGTCGAGTTGCATCCGCTCGCCGACATCAACCACGTGTTCCACGCCGTGCATGCGCGCGAGATCGGCAAACGCGCGGTGCTGGTGCCAACCTGAACTTCCGAACGAAGGGTCCGCTCGCCATGCGCGAATTCAAGAACCACGACCTGATCGACGACATCGGCAAGCCCGGCGTGCGCTACGAGAAGCGCCCCGCGCGCACACCCGGCGGCAAAGAGGTCGCGGGCCTGTACAACGCCTGGATCTGGCTCGACAACCCGAGCCAGTACAACTCGTACACGACCGACATGGTCAAGGGCGTGATCCTGGCGATGCGCGCCGCGAGCAATGCGCGCGACGTCAACTGCGTCGTGTTCACCGGCGTCGGCGACAAGGCGTTCTGCACCGGCGGCAATACCAAGGAGTACGCCGAGTACTACGGCGGGCAGCCGCAGGAGTACCGGGCCTACATGCGCCTGTTCAACGACATGGTGTCGGCGATCCTCGCCTGCGACAAGCCGGTGATCTGCCGCGTCAACGGCATGCGCATCGGCGGCGGGCAGGAGATCGGCATGGCCTGCGACTTCTCGGTCGCGCAGGATCTGGCGCGCTTCGGCCAGGCGGGTCCGAAGCACGGCTCGGCGCCGATTGGCGGCGCGACCGACTTCCTGCCGGTCATCGTCGGCGCCGAACGCGCGATGGCCGCCTGCGTGCTGTGCGAGCCGTTCAGTGCGCACAAGGCGTACCAGATGGGCCTGCTGACGGACATCGTGCCGGCGCTGAAGGTCGACGGCAACTTCGTCGCCAACCCGCTCGTGGAGACGCAGCGGATGGTCGACGAGTACGGCCGCTTCGTCTACGGCGAACCCAGGACCGGCGATGCGGCGAAGGAAGGCAAGGCGCTGCTGGCGCGCGCAACGGTCGACCTGTCGGCTCTCGACGCGAAAGTCGAAGAACTGTGCGCAAAGATCCTGCTCACCTTCCCCGACTGCACGACCAAGACGCTCGAAGAGCTGCGCAAGCCCAAGCTCGAGGCGTGGAACCGCAACAAGGAGGATTCGCGCGCCTGGTTGGCGCTGAACATGATGACCGAGGCGCGCGCCGGCTTCACCGCGTTCAACGAAGGCACGAAGGACGACCGCGAGATCGACTTCGTGCTGCTGCGCCAGAGGCTCGCCGCCGGTGAGTCGTGGGTCGGCCCGCTGCACGACTCGATCCAGCCGAAGGCGAAGCGGAAGAACTGACGATGTCGCCACTGAAGGACTGGCTCGAGCTCGACGGCGCGCTGCTGCGGCTGCGGCTGGCGCGGCCGCGCGCGAACATCGTCGACGCTGCGATGATCGCCGCGCTCGACGGCGCGCTGCTCGCGCACCGCGCCAACGACAGGCTGCGCGGCGTGCTGCTCGATGCGGAAGGGCCGAACTTCAGCTTCGGCGCGAGCGTCGAGGAGCACCTGCCCGCGCAGTGCGCGCAGATGCTCGCGTCGCTGCACGCGCTGATCGTCGCGATGATCGAGTTTCCGGCGCCGATTCTGGTCGTAGTGCGCGGCCAGTGCCTGGGCGGCGGGCTCGAAGTCGCGCTTGCGGGCGGCCTGATCTTCGCTTCAGCCGACGCGCAGTTCGGCCAACCGGAGATGAAGCTCGGCGTGTTCGCGCCGGCCGCCTCGGTCCTGCTGCCTTACCGCGTCAACCAGCCGACCGCAGAAGACTGGCTGTTCTCCGGCCGCTCGATCGGCGCCGAAGAAGCGCGCGCCGCCGGGCTCGTGCAGACCGTCTGCGCCGACCCGGAAGCGGCCGCGCTGACCTATTTCAACGAGCATCTGGCCGACAAGAGCGCGTCATCGCTCGCCTGTGCGCTGGCCGCCGTGCGCGCACCGATGATCCGCGACGTCCGCCAGCGGCTGGCCGAAGTCGAACGCCTCTACCTCGACCGACTGATGGCCACGCGCGACGCGAACGAGGGCCTGACCGCCTTCCTCGCCAAGCGCCGGCCGCAGTGGCAACACCGATAGGAGAGCCGCGATGGCCGCGATCCCGCCCGTCGTCCCGATCGTCCAGCGCTGCGAGCGGCTGTTCGAGGACCTGCACTTCAACGCCGTCAAGGAGTGGAAGGCGGCGTCACCCGGCCGCAAGGCGATCGGCTACCTGCCGGTGTATGTGCCGCGCGAGCTGATCCACGCCGCAGGCATGCTGCCGGTGGGCATCCTCGGCGGCGGCGACCAGCTCGAGGTGATCCAGGGCGACGCCTACTACCAGAGCTATATCTGCCGCATTCCGCGCTCGACGATCGAGCTGGGCCTCAGCGGCAGGCTCGACTGCCTCGACGGCATGCTGTTCCCGTCGATCTGCGACGTGATCCGCAACCTGTCGGGCATGTGGCAGATCCTGTTCAAGGACAAGTACGTCCGCTACTTCGACGTGCCGCAGAACTACGAGGACGCGATCGGCGGCCGCTTCTACGTGCAGGAGCTCGAGGTGCTGCGCGAGGATCTCGGGCGCGTGGCCGGGCGCGAGATCACCGACGACATGCTGAACGGCTCGATCGCCGTCTACAACGACAACCGCGCCGCGATCCGCGAGCTGTACCGGTACCGCGCGGCCAAGCCGTGGCAGGCGCCGACCTCCGAGGTCTACCTCGTGCTGCGCGCGGGCATGGTGCTTCCTCCCGAGGAGCACACGTGGCTGGTGCGCGACTACATCGCCGCCGCCGACGCGGCTTTGCGGCCCAGGCGCGACAACGCGCGCGTCGTGATCAACGGCACGTTCTGCGAGCAGCCGCCGCTGGCGCTGATCAAGTCGATCGAGATGGCCGGCTGCTACATCGTCGACGACGACTTCATGCTGGTGCACCGCTGGCTGCTCGACGACGTGCCGGCCGACGGCCAGCCGCTCGAGGAACTGAGCCAGGCCTTCCTGCACCGCTCGGCGACGACCGCCGCCAAGTACGACACGCGCCGCGAAGAGAAGGGCCAGTTCCTGCTGCAGCAGGTCAGGAACTTCGGCGCCGAGGGCGTGATCTTCGCCGCGCCGTCGTTCTGCGATCCGGCGCTGCTCGAGCGGCCGATGCTGCAGGATGTCCTGTCCAGACAGAAGATCCCGCACACCGCCTTCAAGTACGCCGAGAACACCGGCCAGATGGCGCCGATCCGCGAGCAGGCGGGAACGTTCGCCGATTCGATCAAGTTGTGGAATGCCGCATGAACACGATCCCTGCGCGTCGCCCCGGCGCAGGCCGGGGCCCAATTTGCGGCGCCGAAACTTGGGCCCCGGCCTGCGCCGGGGCGACGAACTCTGCCGCACGGAGCACCCAATGACCACCATCGCCGCACCTGCCACGAGCAAGAAGCCACAGAACGTCCAGAAAGAGGACGCGATGTGGCTGCAGAAGGAGCTGATCAATCGCAACTACCAGGAGCTCGCGCAGGCGCGCGCGCTGGGGCGCAAGGTATCGGCGACCTTCGTTCCCGGCAACCTGAACGAGCTGCTGATGTGCTTCGACTTTGCGCGCAGCCTGCCCGAGACCAACGCGCTGCAGAACGGCATGCGCAAGAAGAGCGGCAAGTTCATCATGGACGCCGAGCGCGACGGCCAGAGCGAGGACGTCTGCACGTATGTCAAGGCCGACCTCGGCATGATGCTCGGCGGCGAGATCGGTCCCACCGGCGACCCGTTGCCGAAGCCCGACATCCTGCTGCTGTCGTACACCGGCTGCTTCACGTTCATGAAGTGGTTCGAGCTGATCCGCCACAAGTACGGCTGCGAGACGGTGATGCTGCACGTGCCTTACCAGGGCGAAGGCAGGATCAACCCGAACATGCGCGATTACGTCGTCAGGCAGTTGAAGGACACGGTGATCCCCGCGCTCGAGCGCGTGTCGGGCGTGAAGTTCGACATCGACCGACTGCGCCAGTACCTGCGCGAGTCGCAGAAGGCCGAAGAGGACCTGGTGGCGGTATTGCAGAGCGCGAAGAACCGCCCCTCGCCGATCGACGGCTACTTTGGCGCCGTCTACTACATCGGACCGATCTTCACCGCGTTTCGCGGCACGCCGGAGGCGACCGAGTACTACCGCGTGCTCAGAGGCGAGATCGAGCAGCGCGTGCGCGAAGGCAAGGGCCCGATCACGCCTGAAGGCGAGATGGCCGAGGAGAAGTACCGTCTGGTCGTCGAAGGCCCGCCCAACTGGACCAGCTTCCGCGACTTCTGGAAGATGTTCTATGACGAGGGCGCGGTGGTCGTGACCTCGACCTACGCCAAGGTCGGCGGCGTCTACGACTTCGGCTTCCGCCACGATCCCGACCGGCCGCTCGAATCGCTGGCCGACTACTGCCTCGGCTGCTACACGAACCTGAACCTGCCGTCGCGGATCGACATGATCTGCAGGTACATCGACGAGTACCAGGCCGATGGTCTGTTGATCAACTCGATCAAGAGCTGCAACAGCTTCTCCGCCGGCCAGCTCCTGATCCTGCGCGAGGTCGAACGTCGTACCGGCAAGCCGGCGGCGTTCATCGAGACCGACCTCGTCGACCCGCGCTACTTTTCGGCCGCCAACGTCAAGAACCGTCTGGAGAGCTACTTCCAGATGGTCAAGCACAAGCGGCTGGCGCACGCCAACGCGCGCGTGCCGTTGGTGCCGATCGCGTCCGCGCATTGAACCGGGGGAGGACGACATCGTGCGGCTCTTTATCGGCATCGATCTCGGCTCGACGACCACGAAGGCGGTGGTCATCGACGAGAACCAGCACGTGCTCGGCCGCGGCATCACCAACTCGCGGTCGAACTACGACACCGCGGCGGCGGTTGCCAAGCAGGAGGCGCTGGTCAACGGCCGCTTCCACCTGTTCCGCCGAGCGCTGGCGGACACGAAGGCGCTCAACGGCGGGCTCGATGCCTTCGTCGGTCAGCTCGAACGCGACTTCCGCGCCGGGCAGTACCTCGAGCAGCTCGGCGACCTCGAAGCCACCTGCCAGCGCAACCTCGCGACCGCGCACTTCGGCGACCTGACCGGCGCCGTCGGCGCGGCGCTCGCGGAAGTATTCAGGCGGCTGTACGCGGAGGCGCGCGCGCTGTTCGCGCCGGGCGCCAAGCGCAAGAGCGACTTCTTCCGCGACATCGCCGGCAGCCAGTATCTGGCGATCGGCGAACAGGTCGCCAAGGACGCCGGACTCCGCTACGACTTCCTGCTGAATCTGTTCGACCGCTCGATCATCGAGGTCGAGAACCGCGTCTACGGCGACGCGATCCGGCGTCATCTGCTCGACGCGCTCGAGCGCACGTTCGAAGCCATGCCCGAGACGCGCGCACGGCGCGCGCAGATCGAAGCACCGATCAAGGGCATCCTCGATACGGCGCTGGAGGAGACCTACGTGGTCGGCACCGGTTACGGGCGCGCGCGGCTGCCGTTTTCCAAGGAGCACATCCGCTCGGAGATCCTGTGCCACGGGCTCGGCGCGCACATGATGTACCCGGCCACCGCGACCGTGCTCGACATCGGCGGCCAGGACACGAAGGCGATCCAGGTCGATCCGCACGGCATCGTCGAGAGCTTCCAGATGAACGACCGCTGCGCGGCGGGCTGCGGCCGGTATCTGGGCTACATCGCCGACGAGATGAACATGGGCCTGCACGAGCTGGGCCCGCTGGCGATGAAGTCGACCAAGACGATCCGCATCAACTCGACCTGCACGGTGTTCGCCGGCGCGGAACTGCGCGACCGGCTTTCGCTCGGCGACCGGCGCGAGGACATCATGGCCGGGCTGCACCGCGCGATCATCCTGCGCGCGATGTCGATCCTGGCGCGCTCGGGCGGGATCCGCAACGAGTTCACCTTCACCGGCGGCGTGGCCAAGAACGAAGCGGCGGTCAAGGCGCTGCGCGAGCTGGTCGAGGAGAACTACGGCCCGCTCACGATCAACATCGATCCGGACTCGATCTACACCGGCGCGCTCGGCGGCGCGACCTTCGCCTGGCGCGCGGTGGTCGAGGAAGGCATGACCGCGGAGGCACGGCAATGACGATCACGATCGGCATCGACATCGGCTCCGGCGCCGTCAAGACCGTGCTGTTCCGCATCGACGGCGACCGGCACGAGTGGCTCGCCAGGCGCTGCGAGCGCATCCGCCGGCGCGACCCGATGACGCTGGCGCAGGAAGGACGCGACGCCGTGCTCGCCGAGGCCGGGCTGGCGGCGGCCGAGGTCGACTACACCGCCACCACCGGCGAGGGCGAGAACGTCGGCTTCGCCACCGGGCACTTCTACTCGATGACCACGCACGCGCGCGGCGGCGTGTTCCTCGAACCGCGCGCGCGCGCGGTGGTCGACATCGGCGCGCTCAACGGCCGCGCGATCTACGTCGACGAGCGCGGCAAGGTGCTCTCCTACAAGATGACCAGCCAGTGCGCCTCCGGCTCGGGTCAGTTCCTGGAGAACATCGCGCGCTACCTGGGCGTGGCGGTCGAGGAGATCGGCGCGCTGTCGCGCAGTTCGAAGAACCCGGAGAAGGTGAGCTCCATCTGCGCGGTGCTGGCCGAGACCGACGTGATCAACATGGTGAGCCGCGGCATCGCCACGGCGGATATCCTCAAGGGCATCCACCTGTCGATGGCCTCGCGCATCGTCAAGCTGCTGAAGGTCACCGGCATCAAGGACGGTACCGCCCTGCTGACCGGCGGGCTGGCGCTCGACTCCGGGCTGCTGGCGGCGATCCGTGAGGAGATGGCGAGCGAGAAGGTCAACGTCAGCGCGCTGTCGCACCCCGATTCGATCTACGCCGGCGCGATCGGCGCCGCGCTGTGGGGCGCGTACCGGCACGCGAGGCTCAACGCGCTCGAGTCGCTGGCCGCAGTCCACCCGCCTGGGCCCGAGTCGACCGCGGCCGGCACGCACGACAGCGGCGGCCACGGCCCGCCGAGACGGCCGGCGCTCGAAGGCATCGGGCGGCCGCACGCGCCGGGCCGCGCGCAAGGCTCGGCGCTGGCGCCGTCGCCAGCGGGTCTGCGCGACGAACCGGCCGCTCGCGCCGCCGCGTTCGGTTCCGCGGCATCCTGAGCCGGACCCACTGGAGCCGACCGATGGCTGCGGCCAACGGCACGACGCCGATTGCGATCCGCGCGCTGCAGCCGTCCGACCTCGACGCGGTGGTCGCCATCGACCGCTCGATCTGCGGGCGCTCGCGCCGCGTCTACATCGAGCGCCGTCTGCAGGCGGCGCTGCGCGAACCGGCGCGCCATGCGCAGTTCGCGGCGACCGAGGCCGGCGCGCTGGCCGGCTTCATCCTCGCGCGGCTGCTGCACGGCGAGTTCGGCCGCAGCGAGCCGGCGCTGCGCATCGAACTGGTCGGCGTGCGGCGCGATGCCCAGCGACGGGGGATCGGCAGCCGGCTGCTCGAGACGCTGGCCGGCCATGCCAGGCGCAAGGGCGTGCTGGCGCTGCGCACGGCGGCTGCCTGGAACGATCACGCGATCCTGCGCTGGATCGATGCGGCCGGGTTCGCGCTGGCGCCGGAGCGCATCGTCGACTGTCCGGTCGACGACGGCAGCGACCGTCGCGAGCGCGACGCCGCGGCCGGTCCGATCGACGGCGCCGGCACACGGCGCGAGGTCGACTTCGGTGCCGGCGCCGGCAACGACTTCGAGCGGCTCGCCCGCGACCGCGCCGACCTGCGTTCGATGGCGCCGGACGAT
>Ga0208609_100208_pt1 | contig 25720 bp, 26 predicted proteins | sample SubbioR11_8A_Apr_FD_184813 | JGI IMG/M metagenome (GOLD analysis project Ga0208609, IMG submission 184813) | Serpentinite rock and fluid subsurface biosphere microbial communities from McLaughlin Reserve, California, USA - CR11_8A_Apr (SPAdes) | ecosystem: Environmental > Terrestrial > Deep...
CGCGGCCGCCGGCAGCGCCGCCGCCGCCGCCGCCGGCCATCGTCTGGCCGGTCAGGCTGCGCGCGATCTCCTCGGCGCGCGTGAAGTTGAGCTGGAACGACTGCGTGCGCACCGGCTCGAGGTCGGAGATCTTGCGCCGCGCCTCGAGCTCGACCTGTTCGCGCGCGAGCAGCTCCTCGCGCGGCGCGACCCAGATCACGTTGCCGTTGCGCCGCAGGCCCAGGCCCTTGGCCTGCATGATGATGTCGAGCGCCTGGTCCCAGGGCACGTCCTTGAGCCGCAGCGTGACGCTGCCGGTCACGGTGTCGCTGGTGACGATGTTGAAGTTGGTGAAGTCGGCGATGACCTGCAGCAGCGCCCGGACCTCGATGTTCTGGAAGTTCAGGCTGAGCTTCTCGCCGGTGAAGCCCGGGCCCTGGGTGAGGCGGTTGGGGTCGACCGCCACCGGCCGCACCTCGAGCACGAACTGGCGGTCGGTCTGGTACGCGCTGTGCTCCCAGCTGCCGCGCGGCTGCACGACCATGCGCACGCGGTCGCCGACCTGGGTCGTGGTGACCATCTGCACCGGGGTGCCGAAGTCGCTGACGTCGAGCCGGCGGCGCAGGCGTTCGGGCACGCTGGTGCGCGCAAACTCGAGCACCACGTTCTGGCCCTGCTGGCGGATGTCGACCCCGACCTGGTCGCTGGGCAGCTCGACGACGACGCGGCCGACGCCGTCGGGGCCGCGGCGGAAGTCGATCTCGCGCAGCGCCTGCACCTCGGCGTTGCCGGCCGGCGCGAAGGCCGCCGGCGGGGCCGCGGTGGCCGCCGCCGCCGTCGGCGCCGGCGCGCCGCTGTCGACCACCAGCACCAGCGTGCGGCCTTCGAGCTGCGCGCGGTAGGTCGCCGGCTGGCGCAGGTTGAGCACCAGCCGCGTGCGGTCATCGCCCTGCGCGATGTTGAGCGAGCGCAGGTTGCCCTGGTTGATCTCGACGCTGCGCTGCCCGGTGGCGTTGCGCACGCCGGGCAGGTCGATCGCGACGCGCGGCGGCGCCTGCACGACGAAGCCCGCCGGCAGCGCCGTCAGCGGCTCGCTGAGCTCGATGCGCACGACATCGGCGCCGGCCTGCTGGCTGCTGCTGACCGACTGGATCAGCACCTGTGCCCAAGCCCCCAGCGGGGTCAGCGCCAGCAGTGCCAGCGCCATACCCCAAGCCCGTCCATTGATCGCCATGCGACTCTCCCGCTCGGTCCCAACTGTGTCTGTGTGCGGCGCACTCATCGGTGCGCCCCGCGGCCGGCGGCCGCGCTCGCCTGGCGGGCCAGCGCCCCTACGGGCGGCCGCTCGGGGCTCATCTCGCCCCCTGCTGCAGGTGCAGCGTCACCGGGCGCTCGATCCACTCCCCGGCGGCGTCCTGGACGATCTCGCGCAGCCGGATCTCGGTCTCGGTGATGGCCAGGATGCGGCCGAAGTTCTGCCCGACATGGTCGCCGACGGCGACCTGGTAGAGCAGGTTGTCGACGCGCAGCAGCGCATGCGGCCGGCCCTGCCGGCTGAGGCTGCCGACCATCGCCACGCTGTCGAGCGGAAACTCCTCGAGCGGCTCCTTGCGCCGGTTGAGCTCGGCGGCCAGCACCGCGCTGGCCTGCCGCGCCTCCTGGCGCTGGGCCCCGGCGAGCTTCTGCGCGCTGAACGGGTCGACCAGCTCGAGCGCGGTGTAGGCCTCGGGCTCGAAGCGCTTGGGCGGCTGCAGCGGCGAGACGCCGGGGCGGACCTCGCGCTGCTGCTGCGCGACCCACTCGGCCAGATCGACGCGCTCGCCGGCGCAGCCGGCCAGCAGCGCGGCAGCGACGGCAGCCAGCGCCAGCCACGCCGGCCGCCGGCCGGCGGTCGGCGTCGTTGCCGTCCTCATCGCCGGCCTCCTGCCCGGCGAGCCTCTTCGGCGGCCGCCCGGCGCTGCTCGGCGATCTCGGCCGCATCGAGGTAGCGGTAGGTGCGCGCGGTGGCCTCCATCGTCAGCAGGCCGCTGCCGGCGGCCGCCGCATCGCGCGCGCCCGGCCCGCTCGGCACCGTGATGACCAGGTTGTGCAGCGTGACGATGCGCGAGAGGTTGGCGACGTCGGCGGTGAAGGCGCCGAAGTCGTGGAAGCGGCCGCTGACGCGCAGCGCGATCGGCAGCTCGGCGTAGTAGTCGCGCACGACCACCTGCCCCGGGCGGAACAGCTCGAACTGCAGGCCGCGGCCGATGCCGGCCTGGTTGATGTCCGACAGCAGCGCGTCCATCTCGGCGCGCCCGGGCAGTTGCCGCTCGAGCTGCGTGACGTACTCCTCGACCTGCAGCTTCTGCTTGCGCAGCTCCTCGAGGTTGGCGGCCTGCGTCAGCTTGCTGCGGAAGTCCTGCTTGAGCGCCGGCTCGCGCCCGCGCTCGCTCTGCAGCGTCGCGGCGGCGTCGGCCACCAGCAGGAACCAGCCCAGCGCGACCACCACCGCGGCGACGAAGACCAGGGCCGCGGCGCGCGGCAGCGGCGGCCACTGGCCGCTGCGGTTGGGGTCAAGCCCGCGGAACTGCGCCGCGGCCTCGGCGGCCAGCCGGCCGAGGTCGATCTCGTATTTCTTGGCCTGGGTCGTCATGGGGCCGCCCTCAGGAGGCTGCCGCGCGTGCGGCGGGGGCTGCGGGGGCGGCCGGCGGGCCCGAGGCCGGGCGCGGCGCCGCGGCCTCGGAGGGCGGCTGCACCGGCCGCAGCGACACCCGCAGCGAGAACTCGAACAGCCGGCGCGGCCCCTCGCGCGCGGCCTCGCGCGCGCTGGGCGCCTGCGCACCGGCGACCCTGATCTCGACCAGCTCGGGCCGCTCGAGCCAGGGCGACTGGTGCTGCACGTTGCGCAGGAACTCCGAGACCCGCTCGTTGCTCTGCGCGAGGCCGGTGATCGCGACCACCGAGTCGGTCTGGCGGATCGAGCTCAGGTGCACGCCCTCGGGCGTCTGGCGGGCGATCTCGTTGAGCAGGTACACGGGCACGTTGCGGTTGATCTGCAGGTCTTCGACCGCGCGCTGGCGGGCCTTGAGGCCGTCGATCTCGGCGCGCAGGTTGGCGATGTCGCGGATCTGGCCCTCGAGCTTGCGGATCTCGGCGCCCAGGAATGCGTTGCGCTGCTGCTGGGCCGAGGTCATCTGCTGCAGCACGAACCACCAGCCGCCGACCGCCACCAGCCCGGCCAGCGCCGCGGCGACCAGCGAAGCGTAGAACAGTTGCTGCCGGTGCCGGCGCTTGGCCTGCCGGTGCGGGAGCAGGTTGATGAGGATCACTGCATGAACCTCCGCATCGCAAGCCCGCAGGCTGTCAGGTACGACGAGGCCTCGCGCCGCACGCGGCTGTCGCGCACGGCCGGGCCCAGCGCCATCGCCTCGAACGGGTTGACGACCTGCGCGGCGAAGCCGGTCAGCTCGGTCACGCGCTCGCGCAGGCCCGGCAGCGTCGCGGTGCCGCCGGCCAGCAGGATGTAGTGCACCTTGTGGTGCGGCGTGCTGGTGAAGAAATACTGCAGCGCCCGCCCGATCTCCTGCGACAGCGTGTCGACGTAGGGCTCGAGCACCGCCTGCGCGTAGTCCTCGGGCAGGTCGGCGGCGACCTTCTTGGTCTCGGCCTCCTCGAACGAGAAGCCGTACTGGCGCGAGATCAGGTGCGTCAGCTGCGCGCCACCGAAGGCCTGGTCGCGGTCGTAGAGCAGCTCGCCCGCGCGCAGCACCTTCAGGCTGGTCGTCTCGGCGCCGATCTCGAACAGCGCGACCAGCGCATCGCGCCCGGCGCCGGGCAGCTGCTCGACGAGCCGGCCAACCGCCATTCGCGCGGCGTGCGACTCGATGTCGAGGATCACCGGCTGCAGCCCCGCGGCCTCGGCCAGGCCCTGGCGGTCCTGCACCTTCTCCTTGCGCGAGGCGGCGATCAGCACGTCGACGTCGCCCACCGAGCTGGCGCTGGGCCCGAGCACGCAGAAGTCGAGGCTGACCTCGTCGAGCGCGAACGGGATGTACTGGTTGGCCTCGGCCTCGACCTGCAGCTCGAGTTCGTCCTCGCGCAGGCCCTCGGGCAGCACGATCTTCTTGGTGATCACCGCCGACTGCGGGATCGCCAGCGCGACCTTGCGCGTGCGGGTGCCGCTCTTGGCAACGACGCGGCGCAGGGCCTCGGCGACTTCGTCGAACTTCTCGACCTGGCCGTCGACGATCCAGCCCTTGCCCAGCGGCTCGGAGGCGAAGCGCTCGAGCACCCAGGCCTCGTCGGCGCCACGGCCGAGCTCGACCAGCTTGACGCTCGACGAGCTGATGTCCAGCCCGATCATCGGCGGATGCTTGCGCCCGAGCAGCGCGTCGACAAGACTCACGTCCGGTTCTCCCAACGAAGGGCCAGGGCCTGGGGCCGCGACCCGCAACCGGCACCTTGCGCCACGCCCCGCGGGGCGCAGCACCGGCCGGCAGTCCTCTGCTGATGCTTCGATTCGATGCTAGCAGCAATGGCTGCGCGCAAACCACGAAAAGACGGCCTCGATACGCGCATCTCGTCACGCGCCGCGCCGGGGCGTCGCGCCGGCGCCGGCGCCGGCGCTGCTGCTGTGCAGCCGGGCTGCAATCCAGGATAATCACAGCCCTGCCTGCCGCAGGGCGAGCCGCCAGCGCTGCGGCCACCTCCACCGGGCCGCGCCATGGGCCGGCCGGCATTTACACCCCGTTGCTTGCCGTAAATGCGCCGCACGATGCACTGGCTGCTCAAGTCCCTGGCCTGGGCCGCCGGCCTCGCGGTGGCCGGCGCGCTCGCGGCGCTGGCGCTGGTGGCCATCGGGCTGATGTTCGCGTACCCGAACCTGCCGGCCATCGACAGCCTGGTCGACTACCGCCCCAAGCAGCCGCTGCGCGTGTACTCGTCCGACGGCGTGCTGCTGGCCGAGTTCGGCGAGGAGCGGCGCCACTTCACCCGCCTGCACGACTTCCCGCTCGTGCTGCGCCAGGCCGTGCTGGCCATCGAGGACGCGCGCTTCTTCGAGCACGAGGGCGTCGACCCGATCGGGCTGGCGCGCGCGGCGCTGGCCAACCTGACCGACCCCGGCAGCCAGGGCGGCTCGACGATCACGATGCAGGTCGCGCGCAACTTCTACCTGTCGTCCGAGAGGACCCTCACGCGCAAGATCTACGAGATCCTGCTCGCGCTGAAGATCGAGACCCACCTCACGAAGGACGAGATCCTCGAGGTGTACATGAACCAGATCTTCCTCGGCCACCGCGCGCACGGTTTTGCCGCCGCGGCCCGCACCTACTTCGGCAAGCCGGTGGCCGCGCTGACGCTGGCCGAGGCCGCGATGCTCGCCGGGCTGCCGCAGGCGCCCTCGGCGTTCAACCCGTTCACCAACCTGCAGCGGGCCACCGCGCGCCAGCGCCAGGTGCTCGACCGCATGCTCGACGTCGGCTTCATCGACGCCGAGCAGCATGCCGCCGCGCGCGCCGAGGTGCTGCGCTTGCGCCGCCCGAGCGAGACCCGGGTGCACGCCGAGCACGCCGCCGAGACCGCGCGCCAGATGATCTACGCCAAGTTCGGCGACGAGACCTACGCGCGCGGCCTGCGCGTCGAGCTGACGCTGGACTCGCGCGAGCAGGCCGCGGCCGTGCGCGCCGTGCGCCAGGGCCTGATGGCGCTCGAGCGGCGCCAGCATTTCCGCGGCCCCGAGGGCCATGTCGAGCTGCCCGCCGACCCCGCCGCGCTCGACCTGCGCATCGCCCAGGCCCTGGCCGAGCACCCCGACAACGGCGAGCTGCGCGCCGTCGTCGTGCTCGAGGCCGGGCCGCGGCGCGTCGTCGCCGCGCTGCAGTCGGGGCAGGCGATCACCGTCAGCGGCGCCGGCCTGCGCCCGGTCGCCTCCGGGCTGGCCGAGCAGGCGCCGCCCAACCGGCGCATCCGCCGCGGCTCGGTGCTGCGCGCGCTCCAGCTCGCCGGCGGCGCGTGGACGCTCACGCAACTGCCGCAGGTCGAGGCCGCCTTCGTCGCGCTCGACCCGCGCACCGGCGAGGTGCGCGCGATGGTCGGCGGCTTCGACTTCCGGCGCAGCGCCTTCAACCGCGTCACGCAGGGCTGGCGCCAGCCCGGCTCGGCGTTCAAGCCCTTCATCTTCTCGGCCGCCTTCGAGCATGGCGTGATGCCGGCCACCCTGGTCAACGATGCGCCGCTGTTCTTCGACGCCGCGACCACCGGCAGCCGGCCCTGGGCGCCGCGCAACTACGACGGCGAGTTCCAGGGCCCGATGACCGTGCGCACCGCGATGGCCAGGTCGCGCAACCTGCCGGCGGTCGGCCTGCTGCAGGCCGTGGGCCCGCAGACCGCGCAGGACTGGCTCACCCGCTTCGGCTTCGACACCGCGCGCCACCCGCCCTTCCTGACGATGGCGCTGGGCGCGGGCAGCGTGACGCCGCTGCAGATGGCCAGCGCCTACGCGGTGTTCGCCAACGGCGGCCACCTGCTGGCGCCGACGTTGATCAGCCGCGTCAGCGACGCCGAGGGCCGCGTGCTGTTCCAGGCCCGCCCGCCGGTGCTCGACGACCGCACCCGCACGCTGGACCCGCGCAACGCCTTCCTGATGGCCGAGCTCCTGCGCGAGGTCACGCGCAGCGGCACCGGCGCGCGCGCCCAGGCCACGCTGCAGCGGCCCGACCTCTACGGCAAGACCGGTACCACCAACGACGCGCTCGACGCCTGGTTTGCCGGCTGGCAGCCGACCCGCCTCGCGGTGGCCTGGGTCGGCCACGACAACCCGCGCCCGCTGGGCTCGCGCGAGACCGGCGGCGGCCTCGCGCTGCCGATCTGGATCGACTACATGTCGCACGCGCTCAAGGGCGTGCCGGTGCAGGAGCACACCGCGCCCGAGGGCGTCGCGCGCGCCGAGGGCGACTGGGCCTACGCCGAGTTTGCCGGGGGCAACGGCATCCGCGCGATCGGGCTCGAGGACGGCGTGCCGCAAGCCCCGACCGAAGAAGAGCGCAGCGGCATCCTCAACCTGTTCAGGCGCTGATCAGGCGCTGTTCAGACGCTGATCGCCAGCGGCCGGCCGGCGTACTCGCTCGCGCAGCGCGCGAGCAGGGCGTGGAACTCCTCGCCGCCGCGCTCGACCCAGGCCCCGTCGAGGTAGCGGAAGTGCCAGCCCTGGCGCGCGGCCAGCCAGATCTCGTGCAGCGGCGGCTGGGTGTTGACGACGATGCGCCGCCCGCCGGGGAAGACCAGCTCGAGCAGGCCGCCGGTGCGCTGGGTGTCGACGTCGACGCCCTCGTCCTGCAGCCAGCGGTCGGCGGCGGCCTCGACCGCGGCCAGCACGGCGCTGCTCAGGCGGTGGTACTCGGCATCGGTCAGCGGGGTGACGGCGGGGGCGGTGCTCATGGTCGATATCATGACCGATAAAATGCGTGCGATGACGCCAGCGCTCTGCCGCAGTGTAGCGACGCCCCGCCCGACCCTGCGCGCGACCCCGCTGCTGCTGGCCGCGGCGCTGGCCCTGCTCGCCGGCTGCGGCCAGAAGGGCGACCTCTACCTGCCGCCGCCGCCGCGCGCGGCCGCGCCCCCGGCTGCACCCGCACCCGCCGCCACCCCCGCGCCACCGGCTGCGCCCACCACACCCGCGGCCGCGCCGGCGCCCGCTGCCGCCCGGTGAGCCTGCCCGGCGCCCCCTGGCTGCAGCGCCGCGGCCGCTCGCTCTGGCTCGACGGCGTCGAGCTCGAGGCCCTCGCGCGCGCCCACGGCACCCCGCTGTACGTCTACTCGCGCGGCGCGATCGAGGCCGCCGTCGCCGCCTACGCGCAGGCCCTGGCCGGCCACCCGCACCTGCTGTGCTACGCGGTCAAGGCCAACCCCAACCTGGCCGTGCTGCAGGTCCTCGCGCGCGCCGGCTGCGGCTTCGACATCGTCTCGGTCGGCGAGCTCGAGCGCGTGCTCGCCGCCGGCGCCACGGCCGCGCAGGTCGTCTTCTCGGGCGTCGGCAAGACCCGCGCCGAGATGGCGCGCGCGCTCGAAGCCGGCGTGGGCGGCTTCAACGTCGAGAGCCTGGCCGAGCTCGAGCGGCTCGACGAAGTCGCCCGCGCCCACGGCCGGCGCGCGCCGGTCAGCCTGCGCGTCAACCCCGACGTCGACGCCCGCACCCACCCCTACATCGCCACCGGCCTGCGCGACAACAAGTTCGGCATCGCCCACGCGCAGGCGCTGGCCGCCTACCGCCACGCCGCCGCGCTGCCCGGGCTGGCGGTGCAGGGCGTGGCCTGCCACATCGGCTCGCAGATCACCGAGCTCGGCCCCTACCTGGCCGCGCTCGACCGCGTGCTCGACCTCGTCGAGGCGGTCGAGGCCGAGGGCCTCGCGCTGCCCCGGCTCGACCTCGGCGGCGGCCTGGGCATCACCTACGGCGACGAGACCCCGCCGGCGCCGCAGGCCCTGGTGCGCGCCCTGCTCGCGCGGCTGGCCGCGCGCGGCCACGGCGGGCGCGAGCTGCTGCTCGAGCCCGGCCGCTCGCTGGTCGGCAACGCCGGCGTGCTGCTGACCGAGGTGCTCTACCTCAAGCCCGGCGCGGCGCGCAACTTCTGCATCGTCGACGCCGGCATGAACGACCTGCTGCGCCCGGCGATCTACGGCGCCTGGATGGCCATCGAGCCCTGCACGCAGCGCGCCGCGCCGGCGCAGACCTGGGACATCGTCGGCCCGGTCTGCGAGTCGGGCGACTGGCTCGGCCGCGAGCGCGCGCTGGCCGTGGCCAGCGGCGACATCCTCGCCGTGCTCTCGGCCGGCGCCTACGCGATGAGCATGGCCGGCAACTACAACAGCCGCCCGCGCCCGGCCGAAGTCCTGGTCGACGCCGGCCGCGCCGACCTCGTGCGCGCGCGCGAGCCGCTGGCCGCGCTGTGGGCGGGCGAGCGGCTGCTGGCCGGGTGACCCTGGATCCGGCAGTTGGCCGGGCCCGAGCGGGCCGTCATCGCAGCGCGCTGGCAAGGCGCGAACCGCAGCCATGGCCAGTGTCATTGCGAGGATGAGCAAGGCCGCCAGCGCGGTGCGAGGGCGGCTCGGGTCGGGTGCGCAGCGCGCTGGTAGAGCCACGGACCTGGCCAGATCTGCAGGCATGACCAGACCTTGCACGCGGCGGCAAGCGGTCAACTGCCGGATCCAGGGTGACGGCCCGGCTGCCCGTCTGAGGGCTCGCCCGGCTCGAGCAGCGCGGCCCGCGCCGGCAGGCGGGCGAGCGCCCGCTCGAGGTGGTCGAGCGCCGCGCACAGTTGCGGCACGAACGCGCGCGCCGCCTCCAGGTTGGCGGCCAGTTCGCGCCGGTCTTCGACGTACTCGTGGACCAGCCGGTTGCGCAGCTTGCGCGCCGCCAGGAAGGCATCGGCCGAGGCGATCAAGCCCAGCCGCTCGACGCGGTCGAGCATGTCGATGACCGGGCGCGGCGCCTCGCCGGCCAGCGCAAGGTACGCCGGCAGCAGCTTGTCGGTCAGCGCGTCCTGCAGCCGGCCGAAGCGCGCGGCGAAGGCGTCGAGCCGCTCGGCCAGGTCGTCGTCGCCGTCGAGCGCCGCCAGCCGCTCGGCGCTGAGCGGGGCGGCGAACAGCCGCGCCGTCACGCGCCCCAGGCCGGCAGCCTCCTTGCGGCCCAGCAGCAGCATCCGCTGCACCGCCGCCAGCGGCGTCGCCGCTGCCGTGCTCACAGCAGCCGGCCCTCGCGCAAGGCCAGCTCGTGGACCGGCTGGCGCGGCGTCTGGGGGCCGACGACCAGCACGTCGACCGCGCGGCCGTCGAGCGCGCGCAGCAGCCGGACCTGGAGCTGCCGCTGCAGCGCCGGCACATCGGCCGGCTCGTCGGCCAGCTCGACCAGCAGGTCGACATCGCCACCGCGCAGCGCGTCGTCCAGGCGCGAGCCGAACAGCCGCACCCGCGCCTGCGGCCCGCAGGCCTGGGCGACCGCCTGCACGACGGCCTGGCGCTGTGCTTCGCTGAGCCTCATCGGTCCGGCCTGATCGGTCCCGCCTGGTTGCGACGGCCCATTATCGGCGCGGCCGACCGCCGCCCGGGCCGCTGGCCGCGGCCGATCCGGCGCGTGTACACCATCTGCTGACAATTGATAGTGTGTTGCCCCATGCCCACCAGGGTTGCCCTCGGCAGTCACTTCGAGGCTTTCCTGCGCGATCAGGTGCAGAGCGGTCGCTTCAACAACGCCAGCGTAGTCGTGCGCGCCGGCTTCGCGCCTGCTCGAGGAGAGTGAGCAGCGGCGGCAACTCGAGCTGGAAGCTCTGCGCGCCGAGATCGCGGCGGGTCGGGCCAGTGGCCCCGCCCGGCCGGCCGAGGAGGTGTTCGCTCGGCTGGAGGCCAGATACCGCACGGTGGCCAAAGGGCGCTGAAGAAGGGCGCTGATGCGTCTCTGGTGATCGCCCCGCTGGCCGAGCTGGACCTCGAAGCCCTCGGTGACTACATCGCACGGGACAACCCGCACGGCGCCCTTCATCGCGCAGTTGCGTGAGCAATGCGAGCGTATCGCTCGCCACCCGCAGGGCTGCCGCAGGCGGCCCGGCGCGAGAGCTGCTCTGCCGAAACGCGCGCGCCAATGAAAAAACCCACCGGGCCCGGGTGGGGCGCGGTGGGTCTGGCGTTCAGCCCCGCTGCCGGCGGCTGCCGGCGGCGGGGCGAGCGCTCAGCCGATCAGAACGTGTGGCGGACGCCGACGGCGATGGTCTGGACTTCGGCCAGGCCCAGGTCGCGGTTTTCGAAGCGGCCGTACAGCGCGGTGCGCTTGCTGAAGCTGTAGTCGACGCCCAGGCCCAGCACCGAGCGGTCGGCGCCGGTTCCCACCGTAGCGACCCCAGCCGCCGAATGAATGAGTGCGGCGGGACCCGTGAGCACCCGGTTCGTAGCGTCGTCTTCAGTCTTGGTGTACGCGGCGAGGAATGCCCACGGACCCATCGTGTGACGCACGCCCAGCGTCCAGCCGGTGATGTCGGCGCGCTCGGCACCGGAAACGTCGATCTGCTCCTGCAAGTAGCCGGCGCTGAACGCCGTGGCACCCATCGTGTAGCGGGCGCCCAGCATCCACAGCGTGCTTTCGACGCCGGTGTTGCCGGCTTCGGCTGGACCGGCGCCGATCAGGCTGGCTGCACCGGCCAAGTTGCGCGAAGCCTCCGTCTGCTGCAAGCTGAGCATCGCGGTGATCGGGCCCTGCGCGAAGACCAGGCCGGCGTCGATGACGCCAGGACGCACCGTCGTGGTCGGGGTGGTGTCCTCAGGCACGTACATCAGGCGGACCCGGATGCCGTTGAAGACCGGCGACTGGTACTCGATCGCGTTGTTGAAGCGAGTCGGCGTGGCAACACCGACGTAGCGGGTCACCACGCCCGCGGCACCCCAGCCGCTGCCCAGGTTGGTGCCCAACGGGTTGACGATCAACCAGTTCTGCAGGAAGGCGCTGTTGAGGCGGCCCAGGCGGACTTCACCGAAGTTGCCGGTCAGGCCGAGGAAGTTGTTACCGCCAGTCGATAGGGTGCCGCCAGTAACGAAATCAGGGTTCGTCTCGATCTGGAAGATGCCGCGCAGGCCGCCGCCGATGTCTTCGCTGCCGCGGATGAAGAGCGCGGTGGTCGCCGAGCCGTTCTGCGAGACGCGCTGCTGGTCGTGAGCCTGCTCAGTCGGGGTGCCGCCGGAAACGTCGTAAATGGCGTACCCCAAGTCGACCGTGCCCGTGATCGTGACTGCCGACTGCGCGAAGGCCGCACCGGCGACGGTGGCCGCGGCCAGGGCGATGAGGGACTTCTTCATCATTTAGCTTTCTCCTGAGAGAGTGGACGGGGCGTAGCCCGTTCCGAGGTAACGAGGCCCGCGGCGCGCGCGCCTTGGGTTCGATCGAAGCAACCTCCGCATCGGGGAAGTCCGGCGTATTGAACCAGAGGGCTGCACGGCTTGGCTAGCGTACAAGCGCGAACAGTGCCGCCGGCGTTGCTTGCGCGCAACGCCGGCGCCGCGGCCGGCTTGGGCTATGCTGGTGTGATGGACCCCGCCGATGCCCGCCCCCTCAGCCGCAGCGACGCCCTGCTGAGCGCGCTCGACCACGGCCTGCGCACCGTCTTCGGCCGCACGCATGCGGCGCGGCCGCTGCCGCTGCCGGCCGGGCGCTGGGCAGCGCCGCCCGGGGAGGACGCAGCGGAGCCGGCGCTGTCGGCCGAGGAGCGCGCGCTCTCCGGCGCGCTGATGCGGGTCAACCATGTCGGCGAGGTCTGCGCGCAGGCGCTGTACCAGGCGCAGGCGGTGACCGCGCGCGAGCCCGCACTGCGCGCGCGCCTGCTGCGCTGCGCGCGCGAGGAGGGCGACCACCTGGCCTGGACGCAAGCGCGGCTCGACGCGCTGGGCGCGCGGCCGAGCCGGCTCAACCCGCTGTGGTACGCCGGCGCCTTCGCCCTCGGGCTGGCCGCCGGCCGGCTGGGCGAGCGCGCGAGCCTGGGCTTCGTCGTCGAGACCGAGCGCCAGGTCGAGCAGCACCTGGCCGGCCACCTGCAGCGGCTGCCGGCGGCCGACCTCGCCTCGCGCGCGGTCGTCGAGCAGATGCAGGCCGACGAAGCCCGCCACGCCGCCGAGGCCGAGAACGCCGGCGGCCTGCCGCTGCCGCTGCCGCTGCGGCTGGCGATGCGCGCCGCGGCCAAGGTCATGACGCTGACCGCGCACCGGATCTGAGCACCCGGCCCGGGGCACTGCCGGCAGTGGGCGGCGGCTGGCGGCCGCAGCGAAGTCAAGGCGGAGCGACGGGCGCAGCCCGGCGCGGGGGACATGAGCGGAGGCAGCCAGCCGTCGGCCGCGGCGGCGCAGGGCTGCGCAGCCACCCCGGAAGTTCAGAGCGCAGCCTTGGACACCCGCGGGAACGCGCCGGGGTTGCGGATGGACTCGACGGCGAGATCGACGTCGAGCTGCGGCCAGTACAGGTGATCGGCCGTCGGCCGCTGCACGTCGCAGAGCTGCTCGATCGTGGCCTGCTTGAACCACGGGAATTCGCCGAAGGGCACGCTCAACTCCTCGTCCCCCAGCAGCAGCCAGAACCCGTGTCTGGACACGTGGGTGACTTCAGCTTCCGAAGTGACGGACCCAGGCATCTTGGATTTCCTCGAGATGGGCTTCGACGACGGCCTGCGCCAGCCTGAGCTGAGCTTGCGAGAGACCGACGCAGGCGGCCAAGTGTACGTCCGGGGTCAGCCAGAACTTCGCTTCGCCGTCCGGGTGGGCGACGTGAACGTGAACCCGCGTCTCTTCCCGCGAGAAGAAGAACAAGCGGAACTGGCCGTCGCGAACGATCGTCGGCGCCATGCCTGCATGGTAGCCGGGTGAGTCACCCCCGGCCGAGGCCCGACGACGGTGACCGGCCGCGGCTTTTGCGCAGCCTCAGCGAAGCAGTCCGACCCAACGCGGCGACAGATTCATGTCCACCAGCAGCTTCATGCGCTGGCGATCTGAACCTCGCATTCCTGCGCGCGCCAGGCGGCATAGCGCAGCGCCTCCAGGATGTCTTCGCGTTCGAGGTAGGGGTAGTCGGCCAGTACCTCGTCGACGCTGCGTCCGGCACCGATCTGGCCCACCACCATGCCGACGGTGACGCGCAGCCCACGGATGCAGGGCTTGCCGCCCATGACTTCGGGCTGCTGCGTGATGCGATCAAGTGGCACCATGACCTCGGCAGTATGTGGGTGATCGGGTGAGTGTGGGCGACCAGGAGAAACCCCCTCGGAACACGCTATCCAGGCGCACCGATTGTCGCAGCCAGCGAGCCCACCCTCGCTGCGGCAGGTCAGGCGGCCGCCGGCGCTGGCGGCGCCGGCGGCGCGGCCTCGTCGACGAGTTCGAAGCTGGTCTCGATCGCCGCGGTCCGGCCGAGCATCGCGGTGGCCGAGCAGTATTTCTCGTGCGACAGCGCGATCGCCCGCTGCACCGCCGCGGCCGACAGCGCGCGGCCGCGAACGACGAAGTGCAGCGCGAGCCGGGTGTAGACCTTGGGGTCGGTCTCGGCGCGCTCGGCGTGAGCGCGCACTTCGCAGCCGCGAACGTCGTGGCGGCCGCGGCGCAGGATCAGCACGACGTCGTACGCGGTGCAGGCGCCGGCGCCGGCGAGCAGGGTCTCGAGCGGCCGCGGCGCGAGGTTGCGGCCGCCGCCGTCGGGCGCGCCGTCCATCGCCAGCAGGTGGCCGCTGCCGGTCTCGGCGACGAAGGCCATGCCGCGCTCGGGCAGCCACTGGACGGTGCATTGCATGGGTAGTGTCTCCTTGCGGTGGGTGCCGCGGCCCCGCGCCGCGGGCGAGCCCCGGCAGCGGGCCAGCCGAGCGCTGCCGGCTGGTGATTGTGCACGCCGGGCCAGGCTCGCAGCAGCGCTGGGGGCAGCCCCCCCCAATTTGTAGGCGCAGGGTTATTGCGGCGCAGCAAAAGCCGCGCTAGACTGCGAACCAAGCAGGTCATCCGGGTTTACCCTTGGGAACCCGCCGGCAGCGGTTCGAAGCAATCGTCGGCGCGTGCCAGCGGCCTGCACCGTTTGTCTCCTCCACCTCCCAACGGTGGTTAGGGCCCGGGGCGCAAGCCTCGGGCCCGTTTTTCTGGGCGCGCAGGCCGCGCCCAGCGGCTGACCCTCGCCGCGGCGCGGCTATCATCGCCGCCCCATGCCGCGCCGCCCTGCCGCCCCGCCGCCCGCCCCGCCCCCGCCGCCCGCTCACACGCTCGCTGCCAGGCGCCAGCGCCGCCTGCAGGCGGCCACCGGCGAGGGCTTCCTGCGCCGGGTGCTGACGGCCAAGGTCTACGACGTCGCCGTCGAGACCGCGCTCGAGCCGGCGCGCGCGCTGTCGCAGCGGCTGGGCAACCGCGTGCTGCTCAAGCGCGAGGACCAGCAGCCGGTGTTCAGCTTCAAGCTGCGCGGCGCCTACAACAAGATGGCGCATCTGACCGCCGAGCAGCTCGCGCGCGGCGTGATCTGCGCGTCGGCGGGCAACCACGCGCAGGGCGTCGCGCTGGCCGCGCGCAAGCTGGGCTGCCAGGCCCAGATCGTGATGCCGGTGACCACGCCGCGGCTCAAGGTCGACGCCGTGCGCGCGCTCGGCGCGCAGGTGCTGCTGCACGGCGAGAGCTTTTCCGAGGCCCACGCGCACGCGCTCGAAGTCGAGCAGTCGCGCGGGCTGTGCTTCGTGCACCCCTTCGACGACCCCGACGTGATCGCCGGCCAGGGCACGATCGGCATGGAGATCCTGCGCCAGCACCCGGGGCCGATCGACGCGGTCTTCGTGGCCATCGGCGGCGGCGGGCTGATCGCCGGCGTCGCCGGCTACATCAAGGCCGTGCGGCCCGAGGTGCGCGTGATCGGCGTGCAGATGCGCGACTCCGACGCCATGCTGCGCTCGGTGCGCGCGGGCAAGCGGGTGCGGCTGCACGAGGTCGGGCTGTTTGCCGACGGCACCGCGGTCAAGATGGTCGGCGAGCACACCTTCCGCATGGCGCGCGCGCTGGTCGACGACTATGTCGTCGTCGACACCGACGCGGTCTGCGCGGCGATCAAGGACGTCTTCGAGGACACCCGCAGCATCATGGAGCCCGCCGGCGCGCTCGGCGTGGCGGCGATCAAGCAGTATGTCGAGGACAGCGGCGCGCAGGGCCAGACGCTGGTGGCGATCACCTGCGGCGCGAACATGAACTTCGACCGCCTGCGCTTCGTCGCCGAGCGCGCCGAGGTCGGCGAGCAGCGCGAGGCGCTGTTCGCGGTCACGATCCCCGAGGAGCGCGGCTCGTTCAGGCGCTTCTGCGCGCTGGTCGGGCCGCGCGACGTGACCGAGTTCAACTACCGCATCAGCGACGAGCGGCTGGCCCATGTCTTCGTCGGCCTGAGCACGCAGCGCCGCGGCGAGGCCGCGCAGATCGCCGCGCACTTCGCGCAGCACGGCTTCGCGACGCTGGACCTGACCGCAGACGAGCTCGCCAAGCTGCACCTGCGCCACATGGTCGGCGGGCGCTCGCCGCTGGCGCGCGACGAGCGCCTGCTGCGCTTCGTATTCCCCGAGCGGCCGGGCGCGCTGATGCGGTTTCTGGGCGCGATGCAGCCGGAGTGGAATATCAGCCTGTTCCACTACCGCAACCAGGGCGCCGACTACGGCCGCATCCTGGTCGGCATGCAGGTGCCGCGCGGCGACCGGCGCGCGCTGCGCGAGTTCCTGGCCGCGCTCGACTACCCCTGCGTCGACGAGACCGACAACCCGGCGTACCGGCTGTTCCTGCGCTGAGACCGGCCGCGCCGAGGCCGGCGCCTACACTGGTGCGATGACCACCACCCCCCGCTCGCTGGTCGCGCCGACGTCGAACCCGGCGCTGCAGCGCGCGCTGCACGACAAGCTGCAGCGCCGCGCGGCGACCTGCGGCAGCTTCGGCGAGCTCGAGCCGCTGGCGCTGCGGCTGGGGCTGATCCAGCACACGCTCAAGCCGCGGCTGCGCGAGCCGCAGGTGCTGCTGTTCGCCGGCGACCACGGCCTGGCCGTCGACGGCGTGGTCGGCGACGGCCGCAGCACGCCCGAGCTGGTGCAGCAGGTGCTGCACGGCCAGTCGCCGCTGGCGGTGTTCGCGCGCGCGCAGGCGCTGGCGCTGACGGTGGTCGACGCCGGCGTCGCGCAGCCGCTGCCGGCGCACCCGCAACTGCAGGTGCGCAAGATCGCGCATGGCACGCGCAACGCCCGCGTGCAGGCGGCGATGAGCAGCGCGCAGGCGCACGCGGCGATCCGCGCCGGCATGGAGGCCGCCGAGGCGATGCCGGGCAACGTCGCGCTGGTCGCCGGGCTGGGCGCGGGCGCCGAAGTCAGCGCGGCGCTGGTCCTCGCCGGCCTGTCGGAGCGGCCGCTGCGCGAGCTGCTGGCCACCGGCGCCGGCATGTCGCCGCACGCGCTGGCGCAGCGGCTGCTGGTGGCGCAGGCGGCGCAGGCCCGCCACCGCGGCGTGAGCGAGCCGGTGGCGGTGCTGGCCGCCTACGGCGGCTTCGAGATCGCGACCATGGTCGGGCTGATGCTGGCCGCGGCGGCCAAGCGCCACCTGCTGCTGATCGACGGCCTGGCCGCCTGCGCGGCGCTGCGGGTGGCGCAGCGCATCGCCCCGGCGGTCAGCGACTACTGCGTGTTCTGCCGCAGCCACCGCGGCAGCAACCTGGACTGCGCGCTGGCGATATTCGGCGCCGGCGCGCTGCTCGAACTGGGCATGGACAGCCTCGACGGCACCGGCGCGACGCTGGCCTGGCCGCTGGTGCGCGCCGCCGCCGCGCTGCTGACCGAAGTCGCCGACGGCGAGGACCCCGGACCGTCGCAGCCGGGCGGGCTGGTCGAGGGGGTTTGAGGGCGGCGCCGTCGCGACCGCGTACCATTGCCGGCATGCCGCTCAAGCAGTCCAACCCGCACTTGAGATCCGCAGCCGCCCGCCAGGCAGCGCTGCGGAGGTCGGCTCAAACCTCCAGCGCCGTCGAAGGCATCCATTCGCCCTTCGCCAACGGTGGGCCGCCGGCAAGACCGGCGAGCGAGGCGGCCTTCATCGCGCACTGGAAGCGACGCGTCGCCTCGAGCGGGCGATGACACGCCCGAACATCGCCGCCAGCGGCGCGTAGTCGCGGCCCACCGCCGCATGGATGGCTTCGATGTAGGCGCGCCGGCCAGGGCCGGCCAAGGGCGCGAAGTCCAGCGGCGGCAAACCCGGCCTGCAAGGCCATCAACAGTGCCAGCAGCCGCGCAAGACGCCCGTTGCCTTCGCGAAACGGGTGGATCAGGATCAGCTCGGCGTGGACCTCCGCCAGCGCCGTCGCTGGCGGTCCAGTCATCACCCACCAGACAGGGCGTGCGGCGGGCCAGCGCCCCGTCTTCGAGTTCGCCCATCAGGCGCGGGATCAGCGGCGCATGAGCGAACTGGAACCCGCCCTTGCCGATGTTGACGCTGCGGTACTGGCCCGCCCAGTCGTAGATTGGCCCCAGCCACAGGCGGTGCAAGGCAGTGACGTCGGCAGCGCTGAAGCGATGCTTGGGGCCGTAGTGCTCGATCGCGGCGTCCTGCGCGATCAGCAGAGCCTGTGACTCAGCTTCGTTGATGTCGCGCACCCGCGTGATGCCAAGCCGGTTGCGCAGCACGCGGCCGTGCGAGCCAGGCTGGGTCTGCACCTCGACGCCTGTCGCCTGGTACTTCGCGGTCTGCACCCGAGTTCACCCGCGCAGGCTCAGTCCACCGGCGTGCTCGGGTCTTCGAGCGTGACGACGCCGGCGGGCAGTTGTGCCGGCAGCGACTCGGGCACGCGCGGCACGGGCATCGGCGGCGGCGTGGTCGGCCGGCCGAACCCGGCGGGTGCGCGCACGGGTGCAGCCGGCGCAGGCGCCGCGCCGCCCTGGGCTGCCGGCGGCGGCTCCTGCGGTAGCTCGAGTTCGATCTCGGCCGGGCCGCCGGCCGGGCCCAGCGTCGCCCCACGCCGGTGCACCGACTGCACGACGGTCTCGCCGACGACCACCGCGCCGACGCGCAGCGCGCGCGGCGGGCCTTCGTCGATGGCGATCAGCGCGATGCCCTGGCGCCCCGGCACGGTCTGCGGCGCGATGACGCCCAGCAGGCGCAGCCGCGTCGCCGCGCCGGCGATCGCCTCGGGCGCTGCCGCCGGCGCCGCGACCGGGGTGCCGCCGAGCACGCGCACCCAGTCGCCCGCCGCCGGCTCGAGCGCGACCGGGGTCGCGTGCGCGGGCACGCCCGGGCGGTCGGCGCCCAGGCGCAGCGCCCAGAACAGCGCAGCGGCCGCCACCGCCGCCCAGACGAGTAAGGTCAGCACACGAGCCGTCATGGTGCGCCGATTATGATCAGTGGCAGTGACAACCCCGGCGCCCCGACGCCGCCTCCGATGACCGCGCCTGACTGCGTCCGTCTGGTCTGTCGCGTCCGGCCCGCCCGGCGCGGCGGCGGCGGCGGCTTCACCCTGATCGAGCTGATGGTGGTGCTGGTCATCATCGGCGTGCTGGCCGCGCTGATCGTGCCCAATGTGCTCGACCGCGCCGACGACGCGCGCGTGACCGCGGCGCGCACCGACGTCGCCAACCTGGTGCAGGCGCTGCGCCTGTACCGGCTCGACAACCACCGCTACCCGAGCGCCGAGCAGGGCCTGCAGGCGCTCGCCCAGCGCCCGAGTGCGGCGCCGCTGCCGCCGAACTGGCGGCCCTACGTCGAGCGGCTGCCGGCCGACCCCTGGGGCCGGCCGTACCAGTACCTGAATCCGGGCGTGCACGGCGCGATCGACGTCTTCAGCTTCGGCGCCGACGGCCAGCCCGGCGGCGAGGGCATCGACGCCGACATCGGCTCCTGGCAGTAGGGGCCGACGGCAGGTGCGGCCGACATAGCCGGCAAGGACGCCAAGCCAGCCATGCGAACGTCGCGCGGCTTCACGCTGATCGAGCTGATGGTCGTCGTCGCGCTGGTCGCGATCGCCGCCGGCACGGTCGCGCTGGCGCTGCGCGACGGTGGCGCCGACCGGCTCGAGCGCGAAGGCGCGCGGCTGGCCGCGCTGCTCGAGGCCGCGCGCGCCGAGGCGCGGGCCTCAGGGCTGGCGGTGCGCTTCGAGCTGGTCGCGGCCGACGCCGCCGGCGCCGAGGCCGGCAGCGCGGCCGGCAGCGCAGCGGCCTTTCGCTTCGTCGGCCTGCCGCCGGCGGTGGGGCTGCCGCAGCACTGGCTCGACGCCCGTGTCAGCGCCGAGATCGTCGGCGCGCGCGCGCTGCTGCTGGGCCCCGAGCCGCTGCTGCCGGCGCAGCGCCTGGTGCTGCACCTGGGCGAGCACCGGCTGACGCTGGCCAGCGACGGGCTGGCGCCGTTTGCCGTGGTGGCACCGACGCCATGACGCCGCGGCCCCGCCCGCCCCGCCCGCTGCGCGGCTTCACGCTGGTCGAGGTCATGGTCGCCGTCGCGGTGGTCGCGATCACGCTGGGCGCCGGGCTGCAGGCCGCCGGCGCGCTCACGCGCAACACGCAGCGCCTGGTCGACGTGACCGCGGCGCAGTGGTGCGCCGACAACCGGCTGACCGAGCTGCGGCTGACGCGGGCGTTTCCCGGCCTCGGCCGCGGCGAGTTCGAGTGCGAGCAGCTCGGCCGCCGCTACCTCGGCGTGCTCGAAGTCAGCGCGACGCCGAACCCGAACTTCCGCCGCGTCGACGCGCGCATGGCCGACGCCGCCGGCCAGCCGCTGCTGACGCTGTCGACGGTGGTGCCCAGGCCATGAGAAAAGCTCTGGTGGCTGCCCCCCGCCGCGGCCGGCGCGGCTTCACGCTGGTCGAGGTGCTGGTCGCGCTGGTCGCGCTGGCGCTGCTGGCCGGGCTGGCCTGGCGCGGCGTCGAGGCGATGGTGCGCGCGCGCGAGGTCAACGCGGCGCAGACCACGCAGGCGCTGCGCGTCGACACCGTGCTCGCGCAGTGGGCACAGGACCTGCAGGCCCTGCGCGACGTAGCCGCGGTGCCGCCGCTGATCTTCGACGGCGCGGCGCTGCGCCTGGTGCGCGACAGCGCCGAGGGCGCGCAACTGGTGGTCTGGTCGCTGCGCGGCGGTGCGCTGCTGCGCTGGACGGCGCCGCCGACGACCCGCGTCGGCGAGCTGCGCGAGGCCTGGCTGCGCAGCCTGCAGCTGCAGGGCAGCGAGCCCGGGCAGTTGCGCGCGCTCGAGGGCGTGACGGCGATGCAGGTCTACTTCTACCGCGGCACCGGCTGGAGCCACGCGCAGTCGACCGGCGACCTGGCCGCCGGCGCGGTGCGCGAGGACCTGCCTGCCGGCGTGCGGCTGCTGCTGGACTTCGGCGGCGCGGCCGGCGCGCCGCAGGGCCGGCTCGTGCGCGACGTCGCGCTCGGCCCGCAGGGCCAGCTGCGCTGAGGGGACCGGCGTGAGCGCCGCCGCCCACCGCGGCCCCCACCGCCCGCCAGGCCACGGCCAGCGCGGCGCGGCGCTGCTGGTGGCGATGCTGGTCGTCACGGTGGTCACGACGCTGGCCGCCGGCATGGTCTGGCAGCAGTGGCGCGCGGTGCAGGTCGAGAGCGCCGAGCGCGCGCGCGTGCAGGCCGGCTGGATCCTCGCCGGCGCGCTCGACTGGGCCGGGCTGATCCTGCGCGAGGACGCGCGCAGCGGCGGCGTCGACCACCTCGGCGAGCCGTGGGCGGTGCCGCTGGCCGAGGCCCGGCTGGCGACCTTCCTCGCTGCCGATGCCCAGGCGGCCGACGACGCCGGTCTGCAGGCCTTCCTCTCGGGCAGCATCGTCGACGCGCAGGCGCGCTTCAACCTGCGCAACCTGGTCAACGCCAACGGCCAGGTCGACCCGGCGCCGTTGCGGGCGCTGCGCCGGCTGTGCGAGCGCGCCGGGCTGTCGGCCGCGCTGGCCGACCAGATCGCGCAGGGCCTGCGCCAGGCCTGGGGCGCGGCCGCGCCCGAAGCGCCGCTGGCGCCGCGCACGGTGGCCGAGCTGCGCTGGCTGGGCGTGCCGGCCGAGGCCCTGGCCCAGCTCGAGCCCTGGCTGGTGCTGCTGCCGGTGCCGACGCCGGTCAACCTCAACACCGCCAGCGCACCGGTGCTCGCCGCGGCGCTCGACGGGCTCGATGAAGCCGGCGCGCAGCGCCTGCTGCGCCAGCGCGAGCTGCGGCCCTTCGACAGCATCGACCAGGCCCGCCAGGTGCTGGGCGTCGACAGCCCGGTGCGCTTCGACGGCAGCGGCGTGGCCAGCGCATTCTTCGTCGTCCAGGGCCGCATGCGGCTCGACGCCCGCGTCGTCGAGGAACGCTCGCTGGTGCAGCGCGTCGGGCGCGAAGTCATCGTCCTGCAGCGCGAACGTGTCAACATGGTGACTGGCGTCGGCGTGGCGGCGCGGCCCTGAGCCCGGCCGCGCTGCCGCGCTGACCCGCCGCTGTTGCCTGCCCCGCACCCTGTCACCGCGCGCTGTTTCGCACCCGCCCGCCGATCGATGTCCCTGCTGGTCGTGCTGCTGCCACCCCGCCCGCGCCTGCGCGCGGCCGGCGACGCGCCGCCGCTGCGCGCCGAGCCCGAGTACCGCTACGTCCTCAGCCACGACGGGCTGGGCGTGGCCGCGCATGGGCGCTGCGCGCCGGCCCTGCTGCCGGCGGCCGCGCGGGTGGTCGCGGTGGTCGGCGCCGAGGACCTGGGCTGGCAGCGCATCACGCTGCCCAAGGCGCCGGCGGCGCGGCTGCGCGCGGCGCTCGCCGGCGTGCTCGAGGACGCCCTGCTCGACGACGCCGACGCGCTGCACCTCGCGCTCGAGCCCGGCGCGCTGGCGCAGCGCCCGGCCTGGGTCGCGGTCGCCCACCGCGGCTGGCTGGCCGCGCAGCTCGAGGCGCTCGAGCGCGGCGGCCGCGCGGTCGACCAGGTCGTGCCGGCGGTGGCGCCGGGCGAGCCGGCAGCCGGGCATTTCTGGCATGGCGAAGACGACGACGACGCCGACCCGCCGCGCCTGACCTGGCGCGACGCCCAGGGCGTGCTCACGCTGCGGCTGCACGACGGCCTCGCGCGCAGCCTGCAGCCGCAGTGGGCGCGCAACGCCGGCACGGCCTGGAGCGCCAGCCCGACGGCCGTCGAGGCTGCCGCGCACTGGCTGGGCGAGCCGGTGGCGGTGCGCAGCGACGACGAGGGCGCGCTGGCCGCCGCCCGCTCGCCGTGGAACCTGCGCCAGTTCGAGCTGGCTGCGCCGCGGCGCGGGCTGCGCGCGCTGGCCGAGGGCTGGCGCCGGCTGCGCGAGCCGGCCTGGGCCCCGCTGCGCTGGGGGCTGCTGGCGCTGGTTGCGGTGCAGGTCGGCGGCCTCAACCTGTGGGCCTGGCAGCAGCGCGCGGCGCTCGAACAGGGCCGCGCTGCGCAGATCGAACTGCTGCGCAGCACGCACCCGCAGGTGCGCGCGGTGCTCGACGCGCCGCTGCAGATGCAGCGCGAGACCGCGCTGCTGCGCGCAGCGGCCGGGCGCGCCGGCACGGCCGACTTCGAGGCCCTGCTCGGTGCCGCCGCCGCCGCCTGGCCGAGCGACCTCGGCCCGGCCCAGGCCCTGCACTACGAGGCCGGGCAGCTCAGCCTGAGCGCGGCGGGCTGGTCGCCGCCGCATATCGAGGCCTTCGGCCAGCGCCTGCGCGCCGAGGGCTGGCGGCTGGAGCACAGCGACGGCCGGCTGCGGCTGTCGCGCGCGGCGCCAGGCGCCGGCGGGGGGCGCTCGTGAGCGGCCGCACCCGGCCCGCCTGGGCCGCGCCCGTCTGGGCCGCGCCGCTGCGCGCGCGCTGGCAGGCGCTGGCGCCACGCGAGCGCGGCGCGCTGCGGCTGGTCGCGGCGGTGATCGCTGCCTACGCGGCCTGGGCGCTGCTGCTCGCGCCGGCCGTGCAGACGCTGCGCAGCGCGCCGGCCGAGCTCGCGCGGCTCGACGCGCAGCGGCTGCAGATGCAGGCCCTGGCCGTCGAGGCGCGCACGCTGCGCGCGGCGCCGCCGCTGCCGCCGGCGCAGGCCCAGGCGGCGCTGGCCGCGGCGACCCAGCGCCTGGGCGAGGCGGCGCGGCTGAGCCAGGCCGGGGCCCAGGCCACGGGCACGCTCAGCGGCGTCGATGCCCTGCAGTTGCGCGACTGGCTGGCCGAGGTGCGCGCCGGCGCCCGCGCCCAGCCGCTGCGGGTCGAGCTCACGCGCGACGCGCGCGGCTGGAGCGGCAGCGTGGTGCTGGCGCTGCCGGCGGCGCAGCCCTGAAGGCCCCGGGCGATGCGCCGCGCTCCGCCGTCCACAGGGGCTCGCCGCCGTCTGGCAGCGCCCACCGCCGCCCCCGGGGTGCCCCGATGAGGCCCTGGCGCTGGGCTGCGGCCGGCGCGCTGGCCGGCGCGCTGCTGGGGCTCCTCGCATGGGCGCCGGCGGCCTGGCTGGCGGCGGCGCTGGCCAGCGCGACGCAGGGCCGGCTGCTGCTCGCGCAGCCCGAGGGCACGCTCTGGCGCGGCAGCGGCGTGCTGGTGCTGGCCGGACCGGCCGGCAGCCACGACGCGACCGTGCTGCCCGACCGCCTGGGCTGGGCGCTGCGCTGGCGCGCCGGCGCGCTCGAACTGGCGCTCGACCAGCCCTGCTGCCTGGCCCCCGGGTTGCGGCTGCGGCTGAGCGCGGGCTGGGCGCGGCAGACACTGGCGCTGCTGCCCGGCGCCGAGGGCCGCATCGGCCAGTGGCCGGCGGCGGCACTGGCCGGGCTGGGCACGCCGTGGAATACGCTGCAGCTCGGCGGCACGCTGCGCCTGAGCGCCGCCGCCGCAGCCGGCGCGCCGGTCTGGACGCTGACCCGCGCCGCCGGCCGCACCGCCGTCGAGGGCCGGCTGCAGCTCGAACTGCTGGGGCTGTCGTCGCGGCTGGCGACCATCGCCCCGCTGGGCAGCTACAGTCTGACGCTGAATTCGGCGGCCGGCGCGGCGCCCGCGCTGACCCTGGTGACGCTCGAGGGCGCGCTGCGCCTGAGCGGCAGCGGCAGCCTCGCCGAGGGCCGGCTGCGCTTTGCCGGGCAGGCCTCAGCCGCGCCGGGCAGCGAGGCGGCGCTGAACAACCTGCTCAACATCATCGGCCGGCGCCAGGGCGCGGCCGCCATGATCTCGATCGGATGACCATGACCCCGCGCCGACCCGCCCTCGCCCTGCCGACCGCGCTGCCGCTGGCCCTGGCGGCCGCGGCGCTGAGTGCCAGCCTGGCGGCGCCGCCGCTGGCCGCGCAGCCGGCGGCCGGCCCCGCCGCCGCGCTGGGCGCGCGCACCCCGGTGACGCTGAACTTCGTCGACGCCGAGATCGAGGCCGTGACGCGCGCGATGGCCGCGATGATCGGCCGCCAGATCGTCGTCGACCCGCGCGTGCGCGGCACGATGACGCTGTTTACCGAGCAGCCGATCGCCGTGCGCGACGCCTACCTCAGCTACCTCGCCGCGCTGCGCGGGCTGGGCTTCACGGTGGTCGAGGCCGCCGGCCTGCTGCGCCTGGTGCCCGAGGCCGAGGCCAAGCTGCAGACCGGCACCGTCGCCGTCGGCCCGACCACCGTGCGCGGCGACATCGTGCTCACGCAGATCTTCCGGCTGACCCACGAGAACCCGAACAACCTGGTGCCGGTGCTGCGGCCGCTGATCAGCCCCAACAACACGATCAACGCCAACCCGGCGACCGCCTCGCTGGTCATCACCGACTACGCCAACAACCTGCAGCGGCTGGGCCAGATCATCGCCGCGCTCGACCAGCCCTCGGCGACCGACATCGACGTCGTGCCGCTGCGCCATGCGCTGGCCTCGGACCTCGCGCCGCTGGTCCAGCGGCTGGCCGCCGACACCGGCGCCGCCGCGGCGGTGCCGGGCGCGCCGCCGGGCACCGGCGCGGCGGCGGTCGCGGTGGCCGCCGAGCCGCGCAGCAACGCGCTGCTGGTGCGCGCGCAGAACCAGGCCCGGCTGGGCCAGGTGCGCGCGCTGATCGAGCGGCTGGACCTGCCGCAGGCCGGCGGCGGGCCGGCCGGCAACGTCTGGGTCGTGCGCCTGCGCAACGCCGAGGCGACGCGGCTGGCCGCGGTGCTGCGCGCGGCCTTCGCGCATGCCGCCCCGGGCGGCGCGGCCGGCGCCGGCGCAGGCGGCGCAGCCCCGGCACCGGCGGCCGAGCGCGTCGGCCTGCGCGGCGGGGCGTTGGGCGCGGGCGCCGGCGCCGCCGCCGGCACCCCGGCGG
>Ga0208609_100211_pt1 | contig 25617 bp, 19 predicted proteins | sample SubbioR11_8A_Apr_FD_184813 | JGI IMG/M metagenome (GOLD analysis project Ga0208609, IMG submission 184813) | Serpentinite rock and fluid subsurface biosphere microbial communities from McLaughlin Reserve, California, USA - CR11_8A_Apr (SPAdes) | ecosystem: Environmental > Terrestrial > Deep...
ATTTCGTCATCGTTGCGCGCTGCATCGGTGCCCATGGCGAACGTCGTTTCGAAACCAGTGAGTCGGAGCACTAGGCGACGATCCGGCCGCCGGCCAGCTCGACCCGGCGCGCGCACAGCGCCGCGATCTGCGGGTCGTGCGTGACCATCACCAGCGTCGAGCCGCGTTCGCGGTTCAACTCGATCAGCAACTCGATCACCGCCGCGCCGGTGCGCGCGTCGAGGCTGCCGGTCGGCTCGTCGGCGAGCAGGATCGGCGGCCGGCCGACGAAGGCGCGCGCCAGCGCCACCCGCTGCTGCTCGCCGCCAGAGAGCGTGCGCGGGTAGTGCGACAGTCGCTCGCCAAGCCCGACGCGAACCAGCAGCGAGCGCGCCGCCTGCAGCGGATCGAGGTCGTCGGGCACGCGGCCCGCGAGTTCCAGCGGCAGCAGCACGTTCTCGATCGCGGTCAGGTGCGCCAGCAGTTGAAAGGACTGGAACACGAAGCCGACCTTGTCGGCGCGCAGCCTGGCGCGCGCGTCCTCGTCGCGCTCGAACAACTCGACGCCGAACAGCCGCACGGCGCCGCGTGTCGGCGTGTCGAGCCCGGCCAGCAGTCCGAGCAGCGTCGACTTGCCCGAGCCCGAAGCGCCGACGATCGCGACGGTCTCGCCGGCGGCAACGGTCAAGCTGATATCGTCGAGAATCGACAGGCTGCCGGTGGCGTCATGAACGACCTTGCTCAATCCCTTCGCTTCGATGGCGATGCGGCTGCCGTTGGACATCGACCCTGATTCCTTCGCTGTGCGTCGTCTGCCTGCAGTCCGGACCGCGACCCGCCGCGCGCTGCTGCGGCGCTCGCTTGCCGCCTTCGCCGTCATTGCCGCGCCCCGGGCCCGCGCGCAGCCGGCGCGCAAGTCGCCAAGCGCGGCGCGCGTGCTGCTGGTGGTCGGGGACAGCCTGTCGGCCGAATACGGACTGGTGCGTGACACCGGCTGGGTCAGGCTGCTCGAGCAGCGCTTGGCCCACCAGCGTCGGCAGCAGTATATCGTCGTCAACGCGAGCATCTCCGGCGAGACCACCAGTGGTGGCCGCGCTCGCCTGCCGTCGCTGCTCGCCCGCCATCGGCCGGCGCTGGTCGTGATCCAATTGGGCGCCAACGACGGCCTGCGCGGACTGCCGCTGGCGTCGATGCGCGACAATCTGCGCGCGATGATCGAGGCGAGCCAGGCCGCCGGCGCGCGCGTGCTGCTGGTGGCGATGCGCATCCCGCCAAACTACGGCCGCGACTACGCCGAGCAGTTCCACGCCAGCTTTGCGGCGCTGGCGCGCGAGACGAACGCCGCCCTCGCGCCGTTTCTGCTGCAAGGCTTCGCCGCCGATCCGGGCCTGTTCCAGGCCGATCGCATCCATCCGAACGAGACGGCGCAGCCGCGCATGCTCGACAACGTCTGGCCGCAGATCGCGGCGCTGCTGGCGCCGCAGCGCTGAGCCAGCCGGCGGCAGACGATGCAGCAGCAACCGATCGGCGCCGTCGAAGCGCTGTCCGACCTGGCGCAGTTCGACGCGATCATCGACGTGCGCAGCCCGGGCGAGTTCGCCGACGACCACCTGCCGCGGGCGATCAACTGTCCGGTGCTCGACGACGCGCAGCGCGTCGAAGTCGGCACCCTGCACAAGCAGGTCGGCGCCTTCGAAGCGCGCCGGCGCGGCGCGGCGCTGGTGGCTCGCAACATCGCCCTGCACCTGCAGAGCGACTTCTCGCGCAAGCCGCGTCACTGGCGCCCGCTCGTCTACTGCTGGCGCGGCGGCCAGCGCAGCGGCGCACTGGCGCTCGTGATGGCGCGCATCGGCTGGCCGGTGCGCCAGCTCGAGGGCGGCTACCGCGCCTACCGGCGCCTGGTGGTCGAAGACCTGCAACGCCTGCCGGGACCGCTGCGGCTGCGTGTGATCTGCGGCACCACCGGCAGTGGCAAGAGCCTGCTGCTGCAACGGCTGGCGGCAGCCGGTGCGCAGGTCCTGGATCTGGAAGCGCTCGCCTGCCATCGTGGCTCGGTGCTCGGCGGCCTGCCGCGCCAGCCGCAACCGTCGCAGAAGGCCTTCGAGAGCGCGATCTGGTGGCAGTTGCGTCGCTGCGACCCGCAGCGGCCGATCTACGTCGAGTCGGAAAGTCGCAAAGTCGGCGATCTGCGCGTGCCCGCGGCTCTGATCGAGCGCATGCGCGCAGCCGAGTGCCTGCGCATCGAACTGCCGCTGGCGGCGCGCGTGCGCCTGCTGCGCACCGACTACGAGCACTTCGAGCGCGACCCGGCCGCGTTCTGCGCGCTACTGGACTGCCTGACGGCGCTGCACGGCCGCGAGCGGATCGCCTCGTGGCAGCAGATGGCGCAGCGCGGCCAGTGGAACGAAGTGGTCGAGCGCCTGCTCGTCGATCACTACGATCCGGCCTACCTGCGGTCGATCGATCGCAACTTCGCGCGCGCGAAGTCGGCCGAGGTGCTGGCCTGCGCAAGCGACGACATCACGGAGTTCGACGATCTCGCCGATCGCCTGCTGCGCTGCGAGGGTGCTGCTCAGGCGCCGGCCGACCCAAGCACGACCGCTGCGGCACGCCATCAAGGTTGCGATTGAGACCGCGCAAGCGGCAGGCGCCGGCAGACCCAGCGCTGGTCCGGGTGCTGCGCGCTACTTGCCGGCCGCTTTCCCGTCGGATCCCGCTTCGCCGGCAGCGTCGAGTTTGAGCTCGGCGCGCAGCACGCGTGCGTCGAGCCGTGCGCGCACGGCAGCAACGTAGGCGACTTCGTCGGCGCCACCGAACATCTGCGCCAGGGCGCGCGACTGGGCGTGCGCCTGCGCCGGATCGACCTTCTCGGGAATCTCGGACGACAGGACCCGGAACACCGCGTAGCTGCCGCCGTCGAGTTCGGCGCCGACGAAGGCCGGCAGCTGGCCGGCGGGCACGCGCATGATCGCCGTCACCGCCGCAGCCGGCAGTCCTTCCGGTCGCACGCGGCTCACGATCCGGGTCTGGCCGAAGCCCGCCTCGGTCGCATCCTTGCGCAGCGCCGCCAGCTTTTGCTCGCCGGCCTCGCGCGCCAGCCGCGCCGCCTCGGCGCGCTCGACGCGCGCCTTGATCTGATCGCGCACCTCGGCGAGCGGCCGAACCGCCGTCGGCCGGTGCTCGACCACGCGCGCCGACACGAACACGTTGGACGCCACCTCGATCGCCTCGGTGTTGCGTCGCTTGTCGATCGATTCCGGGCTGAACAGGGCCTCGACCACGCGCGGCGTGAAGATCTGCGGCTGGTTCGGTCGCGCCGGCGCCCCGGCGCGGGTCAGGTACTCGAAGCTCTGGACCGTCAGCTTCAGCTTGTCGGCCACCGGCTGCAGGCTGTCGGGCTGCTCGTAGACGGCGTTGGTGAACTGCTCGGCAACCTCGGCGAAGCGCTTGCCTGCGGCCTCGCGACGCAGATCGGCCTCGATCTGCGAGCGGACCTCGGCGAAGGGTCGCGCCTGCGCGCCACGAACCCCGGTGAGGCGGATGATGTGAAAGCCGAAGTCGCTCTCGACGACATCGCCCACCTGTCCTTCCTTGAGAGCGAAGACGGCGTCTTCGAACGGCTTCACCATCATGCCACGGCCGAACCAGCCGAGATCGCCGCCGCCGGCGGCCGAGCCCGGGTCGCGCGAGTGCTCGCGCGCCAGCGACTCGAACTGCGCCGGGTTGGCGCGCACGCGGGCCAGCAGCTCCTGCGCCTTCTTGCGCGCGCCGGCGCGATCGGCCGCGCTGCCGCCTTCGCCGGCAGTCAGCAGGATGTGGCTTGCGCGGCGCTGTTCGTCCTGGCCGAACTTCGCCGCGTTCTTCTCGTAGTAGGCGCGCGCGTCGGCCTCGGTCACCGCCGGCACCTGCGCCGCCACGTCGGCGAGCGTCAGCACCACGTACTCGACCCTGGCGCTCTCCTGCGTCCGGAACTCGGACTGGTTGGCGTCGTAGTAGGCAGCGATCTGCGCATCGGTGACGGCGACGCGGGCCTGGAAGTCCCTCGGCTCGAAGCGAAACTCGCGCACCTGCCGGCGCTCCTCGGCCAGCCGGCGCACCTGCTCCGAGACCGTCGCCGGAACGACCGCCGATCCGGCCACCGCCTGCAGCAGCATCTGGCGCGCGAGATCGACCCGCACCCGCTGCTCGAAGGCCACTTCGGCCATGCCCTGCGCGGCGAGCAGCCGGCGATAGCGGTCGTAGCTGAACTTGCCGTCCTCGTGGAACGCCGGCGCGGCCGCGATCGCCTCGCGCAGTGTCTGCTCGGACACCGCCACGTGCGCCAGTTGCGCCTGCCGCGCCAGCGCCCGCTCCGATAGCAGACCGTCGAGGGTCGCCGCCCTGGCCTGCGGCGTCTCCAGCAGGCGCGCATCGAACTGCGGGCCGAACATCGCGCGCATGCGATCGATCCGCTCGCGGTGCGCGGCGTCGAGATCCTGCTGGACGATCGGCTCGCCGTCGAGTTCGGCAACCTCATCGCCGCCACGCACGAACTCGCTGTAGCCGTAGATGCCCGTGAACACGAACGACGGAAACACCAGGATCAGAACGAAGGCGAGCAGCCAGCGGCGATGGGTTCTGACGGAGTCGAACATGGTCGGTTCTCAATGCACTCAAGACAGAGGGCCGCGCACTTCGTTCCCACGCGGCAACAAAAAAGGCGAACCGCAGTTCGCCCTCGTTGTGTGTGGCGGAGTGGACGGGACTCGAACCCGCGACCCCCGGCGTGACAGGCCGGTATTCTAACCGACTGAACTACCACTCCCCGCACTCTGAAACGCGAATCGCCGGCCGGCAACAGAAGCTGGTGGGTGCTGAGAGGTTCGAACTCCCGACCTACGCCTTGTAAGGGCGCCGCTCTACCGACTGAGCTAAGCACCCCTCGCGCGCGGATCGAGCTGGACTGTCGCCCGAAACCTGCGCCCGAGCCACTCGGCCACTGAGCGCCAGACAGCGAAGGCCTTTAGTTTAGCGCATCCTTGAGTGCCTTGCCCGGCCGAAACTTCGGGATCTTGGCAGCGGTGATCCTGATCGACGCGCCGGTGCGCGGATTGCGCCCGGTGCGCGCGGCACGCTTGCCGATCGTGAAGGTGCCGAAGCCGACCAACGTCACCGGCGTGCCCTTTTTCAAGGCGCCGCGAATGCCGCCGACAACGGCATCCAGCGCCCGCCCGGCCGCCGCCTTGGAGATGTCGGCCTGTTTGGCGACGTGATCGATCAGATCGGTCTTGTTCACGAATCCCCCTCGAGTTGGCCCGGAGCGCCGTCCCGATCGATCGGGACGGCATGCGAAAGCGTGGAGCGCCGGCGAGTCGGCTGCGATGACCAGCAACGCAGCCATGCGTGTCGCGACGCAGCCGCGGAATTCAACCGTGACGCACTGACAGTGTCAAGGTCGCTGACCGGCATTTGCGAGTTGCCGCAAGATGGCAACGAACTTCGGCCTTCGCCAGAGTTCCTCGCCTCGGCACCTGCACCTCGCCGCGTGCGCCCGCGCCCATCGCGCGCGTGGATCGAAACCGTTCGCAGTTGCCGGCGGCGCTCCCAGCGCTCGCAGCGCCCGCCGCAATCCCGAACCCCTTAGTCAACAAACGCCGCATCCGGTCTCAGGTCAAGGCACCTCTGCCCTAAAATGCCTCGCGCACCACTGTGATGATCCCGGTGCACGCACCCCCGCTCACGAGCGCGCCGCGCGGCCGTCGCCGCGTCGCTCCATCGAACTCCCCGCTGAAGGCTGTCCTTGAAGCATTCGACCCTCGACCAGTTCCTGGCCTCGGTGAGCGCGCGCGACGCGCACCAGGTTGAGTTTCTCCAGGCCGTGCGTGAAGTCATGCTCAGTCTGTGGCCGTTCGTCCAGGCGCATCCGCGCTATGGCGAACAGGCGCTGCTCGAACGGCTGATCGAGCCGGAGCGCGTGGTGCAGTTTCGCGTCGCCTGGGTCGACGACCTTGGCCGGACCCAGGTCAACCGAGCTTGGCGCGTGCAGCACAGCAGCGCCATCGGCCCGTACAAGGGCGGCATGCGCTTCCATCCGTCGGTGAATCTGTCGATCCTGAAGTTCCTCGCCTTCGAGCAGACGCTGAAGAACTCGCTCACGACGCTGCCGATGGGCGGCGGCAAGGGCGGCTCGGACTTCGACCCCAAGGGCAAGAGCGACGGCGAGGTGATGCGCTTCTGCCAGGCGCTGATGCTCGAGCTGTGGCGCCACCTGGGCAGCGACACCGACGTGCCGGCCGGCGACATCGGCGTCGGCGCGCGCGAGGTCGGCTACATGGCCGGCATGATGAAGAAGCTCGCCAACGACGCCTCGTGCGTGTTCACCGGCAAGGGGCTGTCCTACGGCGGCAGCCTGATGCGTCCCGAGGCCACCGGCTACGGCACCGTGTACTTCGCGCAGGAGATGCTGCACCGTCAGAGCCGCGGTTTCGACCGCATGCGCGTGTCGATCTCGGGCTCCGGCAACGTCGCCCAGTACGCGGCCGAGAAGGCGATCGAACTCGGCGCCCTGGTGGTCACGCTGTCGGACTCGGACGGCACCCTGATCGTGCGCGACGGCTTGAGCGAGGAGCAACTGGCCGCCGTGATGGAGTGGAAGAACGTGCGCCGCGGCCGCCTGTCGGCCTTCGCCGAGCGCAACGGACTGCGCTTCGAGGCCGGCCGGCGGCCCTGGCACGTGCCGGTGGATGTGGCGCTGCCGTGCGCGACGCAAAACGAACTCGACGGCGAAGACGCGCGCACGATGGTGGCCAACGGCGTGCTGTGCGTCGCCGAGGGCGCGAACATGCCGAGCACGCTCGATGCGGTCGACGTGTTCCTCGCATCCGGCGTGCTGTACGCGCCGGGCAAGGCCAGCAACGCCGGCGGGGTGGCCACCTCCGGGCTGGAGATGAGCCAGAACGCGCTGCGGCTGTCGTGGCACCACGGCGAAGTCGACGAGCGCTTGCACGCGATCATGCAGGACATCCACGAGAACTGCGTTCGCCACGGCAGGCGCGCCGACGGCGGCATCAACTACGTCGACGGCGCCAATATCGCCGGCTTCGTCAAGGTGGCCGACGCGATGCTCGCGCAAGGCGTCTACTGAGGAGCCGCGATCCCGCCAGGCGGCCGCCGCACTGCGCGACCGCCGCCGCTAGCGCCGGTGCAGCAGCGCGCTCGCGAACTGTTCGAAGCGGACGCGCTTGGCGTGCAGGTAGTCGCGGTTGAACGGCGTCGGCGCGGTGTCGATCGGCTGCGTGCTCTCGACCGTCACGCCGCCGGCTGCCAGTTGCGCGATCTTGTGCGGGTTGGCGGTGAGCAGGCGCACGCGGCCGATGCCGAGCGCGCCCAGCATTTGGGCGGCGCTGTGATAGTCGCGCGCGTCGGGCGGATAGCCGAGCGACTCGTTGGCGGCAAAGGTGTCCAGACCCTGGTCCTGCAGCGCGTAAGCCTCGATCTTGGCGCGCAGGCCGATGCCACGCCCTTCCTGGTGCAGGTACACGAGGACGCCGCCGTTGCGCGCCAGGTGCTCGAGCGCGGCATCCAGTTGCGGCCCGCAGTCGCAGCGGCGCGAGCCGAACAGATCGCCGGTGACGCAGGCCGAGTGCACGCGCACCCAGGGCGTGCCGCCAGCCGCCGGTGGGAACACCAGCGCGAAGTCGTCCGGGCGGTCCAGCCCGTCGAAGGTCACCAGTTCCGGCGTCACGCCGCCGCCGCGCGACATCGGCAGCGCAATCCGCCGGCGCACCGTCACCGGCGCGCAGCGCCCCGCCGGCGGCGAGGGCTCGGGCCTTGCAGCGTTCATCGCATCCTCAATGCCGATCGTAGCGATCGGAAGGCGCGCAAGGCTAGCGCGATTCGCGCGCCGTTGCTGTCGACCTCAGCCGGCGGCGCGCGCGGGCGCTGTCAGTGCACGGTGCGCTCGAAGCTGAAGCGGCCGTCGCGGAAGTCGACCGGGACCGTGTCCTTGGGGCCGATGCGCCCTTCGAGCACGAGTTTCGCCAGCGGATTTTCGATCTGCGCCTGGATCGCGCGCTTGAGCGGACGGGCGCCGTAGACCGGATCGAAGCCGGCCTTGGCGATCTCCTTGAGCGCCGCCTCCGTCACTTCGAGGCGCATGTCGCGCGCCGCCAGGCGCTGCTCGAGGCGGCGCAGCTGGATGCGTGCGATCGACTCGATGTGCCGCTGATCGAGGCCGTGGAACACGACAATCTCGTCGATGCGGTTGACGAACTCCGGGCGGAAGCCCTTGCGCACCTCGGCCATGACCGCCGACTTGATCTCGTCGTAGCGATGGCCGGCCAGCCGCTGGATCTCGTGCGAGCCGAGGTTGCTGGTCATCACCAGCACCGTGTTCTTGAAGTCGACGGTGCGGCCCTGGCCGTCGGTCATGCGGCCATCATCCAGCACCTGCAGCAGCACGTTGAACACGTCCGGGTGCGCCTTTTCCACCTCGTCGAGCAGGATCACGCTGTACGGCCTGCGGCGCACCTGCTCGGTGAGCTGGCCGCCTTCCTCGTAGCCGACGTAGCCGGGCGGCGCGCCGATCAGCCGCGACACCGAGTGCTTCTCCATGTACTCGCTCATGTCGACGCGCAGCAGATGCTCCTCGGAGTCGAACAGGAACTCGGCCAGCGCCTTGCACAGTTCGGTCTTGCCGACGCCGGTGGGACCGAGGAACAGGAACGAGCCATACGGCCGGTTCGGGTCGGCCAGACCCGCGCGCGAGCGGCGGATCGCGTCGGCCACCAGACGCACGGCCTCGTCCTGGCCGACCACGCGCGCGTGCAGCCGCTCCTCCATCTGCAGCAGTTTCTCGCGCTCGCCCTGCATCATCTTGGCCACCGGGATGCCGGTGGCGCGCGACACCACCTCGGCGATCTCCTCGGCGCCGACTTCCTTGCGCAGCAGCTTGAACTCGCGCTTGCCGCCGCTGCCGCCCTTCTCGGCGGCGTGCAGTTGCGCCTCGAGCCGGGGCAGCGTGCCGTACTGGATCTCGGCCAGCTTGTCGAACTGGCCCTTGCGCTGCAACTCGGCCATCTGCGCACGCAGCTTGTCGATCTCGGCCTTTATCTGGGCGCTGCCCTGCACCGCCGCCTTCTCGGCGCGCAGCACTTCGTCGAGATCCGCGTACTCCTTCTCGAGCTTGCGGATCTCGTCGGCGATCAGCTCCAGCCGCTTGCGCGAGGCCTCGTCGGACTCCTTCTTCACCGCCTCGCGCTCGATCTTGAGCTGGATGATGCGCCGGTCGAGCTTGTCCATCGCCTCCGGCTTGGAGTCGATCTCCATCTTGATGCGCGCGGCGGCCTCGTCGATCAGGTCGATCGCCTTGTCGGGCAGGAAGCGGTCGGTGATGTAGCGGTGCGACAGTTCGGCGGCGGCGACGATCGCCGGGTCGGTGATCTCGACGCCGTGGTGCAGCTCATAGCGCTCCTGCAGGCCGCGCAGGATCGCGATCGTGCTCTCGACGCTCGGCTCGTCGATCAGCACCTTCTGGAAGCGGCGTTCCAGGGCCGCGTCCTTCTCGATGTACTTGCGGTACTCGTCGAGCGTCGTGGCGCCGATGCAGTGCAGTTCGCCACGGGCCAGCGCCGGCTTGAGCATGTTGCCGGCGTCGATCGCGCCTTCGGCGCGGCCGGCGCCGACCATCGTGTGCAGTTCATCGATGAAGACGATGATCCGGCCTTCCTCGGCGGCGATCTCCTTGAGCACGCTCTTGAGCCGCTCCTCGAATTCGCCGCGGTACTTGGCACCGGCCAGCAGGCCCGCCATGTCGAGCGTCAGCACCCGTTTGCCCTTGAGCGTCTCCGGCACTTCCTCGTTGACGATGCGCTGCGCCAGGCCCTCGACGACCGCGGTCTTGCCGACACCGGGCTCGCCGATCAGTACCGGGTTGTTCTTGGTGCGCCGCTGCAGGATCTGGATCGCGCGCCGGATCTCGTCGTCGCGGCCGATCACCGGATCGAGCTTGCCCTGCTGTGCACGTTCGGTGAGATCGATCGTGTACTTCTTCAGCGCCTCGCGTTGGCCTTCGGCCTCGGCGCTGCCGACGTGGGCACCGCCGCGCACGGCGTCGATCGCCGCCTCCAGGCTCTTGCGGTTCAGGCCATGGGTGCGGGCCAGCTTGCCGGCCGCGCCCTTGTCGTCGGCGAGCGCGAGCAGGAACATCTCGCTGGCGATGTAGGCGTCGCCGCGCCTTTGCGCCTCCTTGTCGGACTGGTTGAGCAGACCCACCAGCTCGCGGCTGACCTGCACCTGGCCTTCGGTGCCGCTGACCTGCGGCAGCCGCTTGATCTCGCCATCGACCGCTGCCGCGAGCGGCGCCACGTTGACGCCGGCGCGCGCCAGCAGCGACCTGGCGCCGCTGTCGTCGGCGCGCAGCATCGCCGCCAGCAGGTGCAGCGGTTCGAGGTACTGGTGGTCGTTGCCGACCGCGATCGACTGCGCCTCGGCGAGCGCTTCCTGGAACTTGGTGGTGAACTTGTCCTGGCGCATGGCGGCGACCCGAAGTGATTGAAGGCTCGGGCCGAAGCTGGGGCTGGTCCGGTCCGATTTCAACCGGCCGATAGAATCGATTGCAGGTCCGCGACGGCGGGCCGCCCACCCCGCACCTGCCGTTCGCCTTGGCCGCACCGCCGTATCCCGCCCGCGCCCGACCCCCGGTTCGCCCGCTGCGGCACGCGCTTTGCGCTCTCGCGGCTACGGCCGCGCTGCTCGCGGGCGCGCCGGTCGCGGCCGATGACCCGGGCGCCCACCAGCCGCAACCACTGCAGCCGTCGGAGCGCCCGCTCGCCCGCTTTGCCTTGAGCGAAGGCGCCGATCGGGCGCTGGAACCGCTGCTGGCGCGCGTCGCCGAGGCGGCGGCCCACGCCGACCCCTTCGATCCGGAAGACGACGAGCGCGTGCTGCGTCGGCTGCGCGACACCGCGCTCGAGGTGCTCGCCACCGAGGGCTACTTCGCGCCGAAGATCGCCGTGGCGGCGGATCACGCCGAAGGCCGCAGCCGCTACCTGCTGACCGTCGACCCGGGCGCGCGCACGACGGTGGTCGCGGTCGAGATCCAGCTCAGCGGTGCGATCGAGACCCGGCCGGAACGGATCGAGGCGCTGCGTGCGGCCTGGGAGTTGCCGGCCGGTCAGCCGTTTCGCGACCCGGCCTGGCGCACGGCGCGCTCGCGCCTGCTCGCCAAGGTGCAGGAGCGCGACTTCCCGGCGGCGCGCCTGGTCGAGGCCGAGGCCGAGATCGATGCCGACGCCGCGCAAGCGCGGCTGCGGATCGCGATCGACAGCGGCCCGGCGTTCACCTTCGGCGAGTTGCTGATCGTCGAGGAGGAAGGCAAGGGTCTGCGCCGCTACGACCGCAATCTGGTCGAGCGCTTCAATGACATCCGCCCCGGCGACCCCTACGACGCCGCCCGGCTGCTCGAGCTGCAGCGCCGCCTGCAGGCCGGTCCCTACTTCGTGTCGGTACTGGTCGACATGCCGATCGATCCGCAGCAGCCGCAGCAGGTGCCGATCCGCCTGCTGCTGGTCGAGGCGCGCAGCAAGCGCATTCACACCGGCGTCGGCTTTTCCACCAACACCGGAGCGCTGGTCGAAGCGCTGTACCGTCAGGTCGGACTGTTCGGCCGTCCCTACATGCTGCAGACCGGCGCCGCCTACGATCGCACGCGCGCGCTCGGCTATGCCGACATCGTGCTGCCGCCCAAGCCGGATGGCGCGCGCGACGGCATGGGCGTGCTGGTCGAGCGCAGCGACATCCAGAACGAGATCGTCGAGCGCGTCGCCGCCGGTGTCGAGCGCCTGTACCAGCGCGACCAACCCGGACAGGCCAACGGCAGGAGCTTCGAGAGCCGCACCTCGCTGCGCTTCCAGCGCGAGACCACGGCGCAGCGCGGCGATCCTGCCAGCCGCTTCACCAACGACACGCTGACCCTGGCCAACGCCTGGACCTGGCGCCGCCTCGACTCGCTGACCCATCCGACTCGCGGCGACGTGATCGCGCTGGTCGGCGCGGTCGGTGTCAGCCGCAGCGGCCTGCGCGAGTTGCTCGCCGAGAGCTTCGCCTACGGCTACGGTCGCTACGTGCGCTACGTCCCGCTCGGCCGCCATCAGTTGATCGCGCGCGGCGAGGTGGGCCACGTGGTGAGCGACGATCTGCGCTTCGTGCCGTCGCACTACCGCTTCCGCACCGGCGGCGCCGGCAGCGTGCGCGGCTATCCGTACCGCAGCCTGGGCGTGCAGGAGGGCGCGGCGATCACCGGTGCCGACTCGCTCGTGGTGGCATCGCTCGAATACGTGCACTGGCTCGCCGGCGCCTGGGGCGCGGCCGCGTTCTACGATGTCGGCGACGCCGACAACGAGCTGGAACGCGTGCGCTGGGCGCACGGCTACGGCGTCGGCTTGCGCCTGCGAACGATCGCCGGGCCGCTCGCGCTCGACCTGGCGCGCGGCGAGCGCGACCGGCGCTGGCGCGTGCACTTTTCGGTTGCGATCGCATTCTGAGAGAGCTCTGGCCGATGAGTTCCGCTGCGCCACCGGTTCCAGCGCCGCCGCATCGGCGCCGCCGGCGCGCGCTCGCGGTCGTGCTGGTGCTGATGGCGCTGCTGGCGGCGCTCATCGCCGGCGCCGCGGCCTGGATCTGGCGCACCACCGACGGGTTGGCGTTCGCGGTCGCTGCGGCCGACCGGCTGCTGCCGGCGCGGCTGCAGGTGCGCGCGCTGAGCGGCTCCCTGGCGCACGGCTTCGCCGCCGACGAGCTGGTCTACGAGGACGCCACGGTCAGCGTGCGCATCACCGGCCTGCGCGCCGCACTCGACGAACTGCACGCCGGCCGCTCGCTGGCCGCGCTGCGCGTGGGCTTCAGCGAGCTGCTGGCGGATCGCTTGACCGTGCGCGTGCGTCCGCCGGCGGCACCGGCGGCGGCGCCACAGTCGATCGCGCTGCCGCTGCGGCTACGCGCCGAGCGCCTGGCGGTCGGCGAGTTCGAGCTGCACACGGGCGACGACGGCGCGCTGCCGCTGCGGCTGCGCGCGATTGCCGCGCGCGTCGAGGCCGGGTCGCACGGCTATGCGGCGACCGGTGCGCTTGCCTTCGGATCGGCTGCGGCGCCGCTGCAGGCCCAGCTCGACGCCACCCTTGGCGGTGCGACGCCGTTTGCGCTCGCCGGTCGCGGCACGCTCGCCGGCAGCGTCGGCGCGCAGCCGCTGCAGGCAATGATCGAGGCCAGTGGCAGCCTGGTCGACCTGCGGCTGCAGGGCGAGGTGGCGCGCGCGCAGACCGCCGCGCCGGCGGCCGACGCGCCACGAGGCACGCTGGTCGCGCGCATCGCCGCGTTCGAGGCGATTGCGCTGCGTGAACTGGCGGCCGATTTCGAAGGCATCGACCCTGCCGCCTGGATCGCCGGGGCGCCGCAGGCGCTGCTCGCGGTGCAGGCGCAACTGCGGCCGCGGCCCGGCGCGCCGTTCACGCTGGAAGGACCGATCGCCGTGCGCAATCGCGCCGAGGGTCCGGTCGACCGCGGCCGAGTGCCGCTGCGCGCCGGCACGGCACGGATCGCGCTCGGCGCCGAGTCGTTGCGCCTGACCGACATCGCCGCCGAGCTGGCTCGCGGCCGCGCCAGCGGCAGCTTCGAGCTGGCGTTCGCGCACGCCGATGCCTGGCGCGCGCAGGCGCAGTTTCGCGGCGTCGATCCGTCCGCGATCCACAGTCGCCTGCGCCGCTTCACGCTCGACGGCCAGGCCGGCTTCGCCAAGCAGGCCGGCGAGCTCGTCGTGCGTGGCCAGTTGCGTAACCGCTCGGCAACGCCGCTGCGCGCCAGCGTCGAACTGCGCGCCAGCGCGCAGCGCGTGCGCATCGACAGCGCCCGCCTCGACCTGGGGCGCGGGCAAGCGAGCCTGTCCGGCGAGGTGCAACTGGCCGCGCCGCATGCGCTGCGCCTCGAAGGCAGCGTCACCGATCTCGATCCCTCGCTGCTGGTGTCCGGGCTCGACGGTCGGCTGACCGGCCGCTTCGGCGTGACCGCAGCCCTGGCGCCGCAGCCCTCGGGAACGGCCACCTTCCGCATCGACGACAGCCGGCTCCTCGGCCGCCCGCTGGCCGGCCACGGCAGCGCCACCCTGGCCGAGGAGCGGCTCGGTCTCGACGTGCAACTGGCGATCCGCAGCGCCACGCTGAGCGTACGCGGCACGCTCGGCGCCGGCGGCACGCTGGCGCTGGACCTGGTGGCGCCGCAACTGGGCGAGCTCGGCTTGCCTGCTGCCGGTCGCCTCGTGGCGAGCGCGACCCTGGCCGGCGAGCTGGCAGCGCCCTCGATCGACGCACGGATCGACGCGGCGGCGTTGCGCCTCGGCGAACACCGGATCGCGACGCTGCAGGCCGTGGCCACATACGCCGGCGGCAGCGACACTCGCTTCACGCTGCTGGCCACCGCCGCCGGTCACCGGTTCCGCGCCAGCCCGGCGTTGTCGCTGCAATCGGCCGTGCTGCGCGCCGAGGGCCGACCCAGCGAGCACCGGATCGAGCTGCGCGCCAGCAACGAGGAACTGCAGCCGCTGGAACTCGATCTGGCCGGCGGCTGGCGCGTGCATGAGGCGGGTGCGCCGGCATCGTGGCGCGGCGAGTTGCGCCACGCGGTGGCCGGCCGGCCCTTCGATCTGCGCCTGTTGCAGCCGGCGCCGGTGCGAACCGATCTGGCGCGGTGGTCGCTCGGCCCGATGGAGCTCACCGCCGCCGGCAGCCGCATCGAGCAGTTGCGCGTCGACCTCGACGACGCGCACTTCAGCACCTCGGGCCGCTTCAGCGGCCTGCAGCCGGGAGCGCTGCGCGGCAACGGCGCCCGCATCCGGCCGCTGGCCGGCGGCGCACCGGCGCACGCGCCGACGACGCTGCGCGGTCACTGGCAGCTACGCCTCGGCGCCCAGTCCGACGGCGAGCTCCTGGTCGAGCGCAGCGACGGCGATATCGTCGCCGGCGCGCAGGCCATGGGACTGACCGACCTGCGCCTGTCCGCGCAACTGCGCGCCAACCGGCTGCAGGCCGAGGCGCGCTTCGCCGCCACCGTTGCCGGCCGCGCGCAGGCGCAGCTTGCGGCCGAGGTCGAGCGCGCCGACAACGGCTGGCGACTCGCGCAGCAGCGCCCGATCTTGGCCACCGCCGACGTGGACATGCCGTCGATCGCCTGGGTCAACTCGCTGCTGTCGCAGGCGGTGCGCGCCAACGTGCGCATCGGCGGCGCCCTGCGCGGCCGGCTGCGCGTACAAGGCACCCCGGCGGCGCCGCTGGCCGAAGGTCGCTTCGAGGGCGAGGCGCTGCGCACGGCGTGGATCGAACAGGGCATCCGGCTCGAGGGCGGACGCCTGGTGGCGCACATCGACGGCGATCGACTGCGCATCGACGAACTGCGCTTCCCGGGGCCGGTGATCGTTGCCCCGGCCGATCGCCGCCCGGCGCGCGCGCTCGCCCGCGATGCCCCGGCCGAGCCCGGATTCCTGGCGATGACCGGCACCCTGGGGCTGCGCGACCGCTCGGGCGTGATCCAGGTGCAGGCGGTGCGCATGCCGATGCTGCAGCGGCCCGACCGTTGGGCGGTGGCCACCGGCGGCGCCAACATCGTGTTCGATCCGCGCCATGTGCAACTCAACGGTGCGCTAGTCGCCAACGCCGGTTTCGTCGACTTCTCGCGGCCCGATCTGCCGACGCTGTCGGCCGACGTGCGCGTGCTGCGCGCGGCCGAGCCTGCGGCGGCGCGCGAGGCGCCGCTCGGCATCAACTTCGACCTCGGCATCGACCTCGGCGAGGCGTTTTATCTGCGCGGCGCCGGTCTCGACACCCGCGTCGAGGGGCAACTGCGGCTGCGCGCGCAGGGCCGCGGCGCGATCCACGCCACCGGCGCCCTCGAGGCGCGCGAAGGAACCTACGAGGGCTTCGGCCAGCGACTGGCGATCGAGCGCGGCCGCGTCAACTTCCACGGACCGCTCGAGAACCCGGGGCTGGACGTGCTCGCTCTGCGGCGCGGACTGCCGGTCGAGGTCGGTGTCGCGGTCACCCGCTCCGCCGCCGATCCTCTGGTGCGGCTGCATTCGGCCGAGCCGATGACCGAGCAGGAGATACTCACCTGGCTGGTGCTCGGGCGACCGCCGGCGGCCACCGAAGCCGGCGCCGACCGCCTCGCGCTCGCCACCGCAGCCGCCGGCCTGCTGGCCGGCACCGGCGAGGGTTACGGCACGCAGTTCGCGCGCCGCATCGGCATCGACGAACTGACCCTGCGCACCGGCGAGATCGTCGGCGGCGCGACGTTGCTGCCGCGCGCCACCGTCGCCGGCCTCACCCGCGCCACGCCCGCCACGCCGGCCGGCGAGATCGTCACCATCGGCAAACGCCTGACCGAAGACCTGACGCTGAGCTTCGAACGGGCGGCCTCCGGTACCGAGACACTGGTGCAGATCATCTACCGCGTCAGCGACCGCGTCTCGATGGTGGCGCGCGCCGGCACCGAAAACGCCCTCAACCTCGTCTACTCGATCGCCTTTGACTGAGCGGATGCCGCCACATCGAGCCGCGCCGCCCGGACGCTTGCGCTGGCGCGGCCCGCATGCCGGGCGAGAACGCACATTCGCACTTCGGCCGCAACTCGACGCGGCTCGCGCTGGAGCGCCGGCATGAGCGCCCGCGCCCGCAACCACGTCACCGACCTTCGCGGCCTCAGCCGCATGGCAATCGATGCCACGACCGGCCTGACGGATCTGGCCGAGGCGTTGCAGTCGCGCATCGCACGCACGCCGGCCGCGCTCGGCGGCCCGCTCGTCGCGGGCGCGGTCCACGGCATCTCCGGGCTCGTCTACCACAGCATCCGGGGCGTGACGCGCGTGGTCGGCGGTGGCATCGACGCGGTCCTGGGAGGACTGAGCCCGCTGCTCGGGCAGATGGAGTCTTCACCGGCACGCGAGGCCTTGGTCGCCGCGCTCAACGGGGTTCTCGGCGACTACCTGGCCGAAACCCACAACCCGCTGGCGATCGAGATGAGCCTGCGCCGCGGCGCAAGGGCGCTGGTTTTGACCCCGGAGGCACTTGCCAAAGAGTTCGGCCCGCGGCCGGCACGCCTGCTGGTCCTCGCCCACGGCCTGTGCCTGAGCGATCTGCAGTGGCGCCGCGACGGCCATGACCACGGCACGGCACTTGCGCACGACGTCGGCGCCACGGCCGTCTACCTGCACTACAACAGCGGCCTGCATGTGTCGATCAACGGCCGCGCCTTCGCCGAGCGCCTGCAGGCACTGTGTACTGCATGGCCTTGCGGAGCCGGCGACTTCGACCTGTTGGCGCACAGCATGGGCGGACTGGTGGCGCGCAGCGCACTTCACTACGGCGTGGCGGCCGGCCACGCCTGGCCGAAGCGGCTGCGCAAGCTCGTGTTCCTGGGCACGCCGCATCACGGTGCGCCGCTCGAACGCGGCGGCCACTGGATCGAAGCGTTGCTGAGCGTGTCCGGCTACTCGGCGCCGTTCGTGCGCCTCGGTCGCGTGCGAAGCGCCGGCATCACCGACCTGCGCCATGGCAGCCTGCTGGACGAAGACTGGCAAGGGCGCAGCCGCTTCGCCCATGGCCTCGACCTGCGCACGCCGGTGCCGCTACCCAACGGGGTGGCCGGCTACGCGATTGCCGCGCACCTGGGCAAGCACAGCGACGCCTCCAAGGAACACCTGCTCGGCGACGGCCTGGTGCCGATCGCCAGTGCGCTGGGCCATCATGCCGACCCGCGCCTCGCGTTGGGCATTCCTGAAGAGCGCGTGTGGATCGCGCACGAAACCAGCCACCTCGATCTGCTGTGCAAGCCAGCCGTCTACGCGCAGCTTCGCGGCTGGCTGACGAACTGAACCTCGCAGGGTGAAGTCAGAACTGTTCCAAGGTGCTCAATCCTTCATCCATGGCTCAAGGCACCGGCAGATCGAGCAGCGGTCCGTGCTGCTGCGCGCCGTAGACGTCGCGGTCGCCGGCGGAGCCGCTGCCGCGGCTGCCCCAGCGCCGCGGCATCGTAACCTTGATCGAGAAGACGCGATCGAACGGAATGACTTCGACGTCGGCCGCGTCGATGCCGTAGAGCCGCGCCACTACAGTAGGCGTCAGGATATGGGCGTCAAGCACGCAGCGGTACGTCGCGGCGTGGGCGAACATCACGTCGATCGTGATCTGGAACGGGCCGGCGTTCTTGCTGCGGATAACGCTGGCAAGCTGGCCGAGAGGAGTGCTGCCGCTCAAACGGTCACCATCTCGATTGGGAATAGTGCGTTCTCGTCGTCGACCTGCATCAGGTGGTAGACGCTGAACTCGTAGACGTCGCCACCTTCGTAATCGGACGGTGAAAACGGGAACGCCAGGTTGCCGGCAGTGGCCTTGCGGCCTGGAAAATGGCAGTGCAAGCAGGAAGAGCGCGCCATCGACAGCACGTGGTTGGCCAGCGCCTGCGTCGGTGCGATTGCCTCGATCAGCGCGCCGACTTCGTGCGGCGCGCGCTCGGCGTGCTCCAACTCGCCGAGCACGGCGTCGCGGCCGTACCAGCGGAAGTGCAGCTGATAGTCGGCGGCCTGGACGGCGGAGTCGAGGTTGCGCCGTACGCTGGCACGGACTTCGCCCTCGATGAAATCGAGATTGGCGATCGCGTTCGGATCGCGGACGCCGGCGATCGTGAAGGCGCGGGCGCCGACGCGCCGCGCGCCTTCGAGCTTGATCCGCAGCGAGTTTGTCGGCGCAAAGCGCGAGCCGCTGACGCGCACCGTCTGCCGGTCGATCTGCCTGAAATCGGCGTCGCGCACGTCGATGACACCGTCAGGCTCGTAGATGAGGAAAGGATTGCCCTGCTCGTACATCGTGTGCGCGGCGACCGACTCCGGCGTGCAGACGCGCTGCGACGCCAGCGGGCGCACGAGGAAATGGTCGCGACGCAGCGTGCCGAGCAGGCAGTCGTTGGCTGCCAGCGGCACTGCGCACTGGGCGCCACACTCCATGATCTTCGCCATGTGGAAGGCAAGCGCCGGGTCGTAGCCTTTCCAGATCGGATAGGCGGCGTAGATCGACGTGTCGCAGGAACGACCGGCAATCACGACGTCGGCGCCGAGTTCGAAGGCGCGGATGTACGGCGAAGTGCCCATCTGGCCGACGATATGAATGCTCTGCTCGACGTCGGACGCCTTCAGCGGCGGCGCACAGGGCATCGCCTCGATACGGCCGGCCGCAAGCGCCTGCAGCACGGTGGCCTTCGGCACGTCGGAGGCGATCACTGCCAGGCGGAAGCGCAGTCCTTCGTCGCGCACGACGGTATGCAGGATGTCGAGAAAAAAGTCGAGATTCGGACGGGCGCCGGCGAAGCCGGCCGAGCCGACGACGAACGGGATGCCGGCGGCGCGTGCCCGTAACAGTGCCGGTTTCAGGTCGCGAACGATCTGCTCGGCCTTGACCAGCGAACGGCCGCTGCCGAGGTAGTACGGACCTGGGTCGGTTGATCCCGAGTCGCAACCAATCAACTGCGGCGCCACCCCGATGCCGGCTTCGAAACTCGCCCGGTCATAGCCGTAGCCCAGGCTGCCGTTGAGGGCAAAGATCCGCAGTTCTTCTGCCACATCATTCCTTCGGCACGCCGGCCTGCGCGATTACCGCCGACCATCTGGCAACCTCGGCCTTGAGGTGCTCGCGCAGTGCCTCTGGATGCGCTCGCTCTGCTGCCACTGGCTCGGCGCCAAAATCGGCGAGCCTTGCCTTGAAGGCTGGGTCGGCGAGTGCCGCGCGCAGAGCGACGGCGAGTTCGTCGATCACCGGCCTCGGCGTGCCCTTCGGCACCCACAGGCCGTGCCAGACGACGAGATTGAAGCCCTGCACGCCCGCCTCGTCCAGGGTCGGTGTCTGCGGCAGTGGCGCAATGCGGCCCTTGCGGGTGACCGCATATGCCTTCAGGTTACCCGAGCGGATCTGCGGCAACACGCTCGGGGCCATATCGCAGAGAAAATCGACGCGGTCGGCGACCAGATCCATGATCGCCGGGCCGGCACCCCTGTAGCTGACCATCGTCACGTTGCTGGCAATTGCGTTCTGGAGTAGCAGCGCGCACAGGTGCGTGGTCGTGCCGACGCCGGCGCTCGCCCAGGTGATCTTGCTGCCGCCGCTCTTGACGTCGCGCAGCACCTCGCGGATGTTTTGCGCCGGGTAGTTCTTGCGGCCGACAATGACCATCGGGAAATCCGCCACCAAACCGATCGGCTCGAAATCAGCGATGGGGTCGTAGGGCAGTGTTTCGAACAGCGCCGGTCCGGTCGACAGGCCAAGGTTCTGGAAGAAGACCGTGTAGCCGTCGTTCGGCGAGCGGGCCGCCCTCGCGGTGCCGATCCTGGCACCGGCGCCGCCGACGTTCTCGACGATGACCTGCTGATTCAGTGCGGCGCCCATGCCCTTTGCGAGCAGGCGGCCGACCACATCGGTAGTGCCGCCAGGCGCCGCCGGCACAATCATCGTGATGAACCTCGATGGGTAGTCCTGTGCCGAAGCAACTCCGGCGCCGAACGCGACCGTGAGCGCCGCGAGCCAGCTTGTCAGCTTGCGAATCATCGTCGTTTCCTTGTGGTAGGGCTGAGCGGACGCCAACGATATCGGCGCCGCCGCCGGCGAGCACGCCCGCGGCGCACATACCAGCATCGTCATCAGCAGCATAGGCTGAACATTCGCCGCAAATAGCGAGTCTGTTATGCAAGCGCGGCGCGGCACGCTTCTCTAGCATGCTCGGCAACTTTTTCATCGGGAAGAAATGAGATGACTGCCGCAGTCCTGGGTTTTGTCGGCGTCGGCAAGATGGGCGGGCCGATGACTCGCCGCCTGCTCGCTGCCGGCCACGAGGTGCACGTGTTCGACCGCGATGAGGCGGCAGTGCAGGCGCTCGTGCGCGGCGGTGCCAAGGCCGCCGGCTCGGCGCGCGCTGTGGCCGAACGCGCGCGCACGGTTTTTCTCAGCCTGCCCAATCCGCAGATCGTCGAGGCGGTCGCGCTCGGCGCTGGAGGCCTCGGCGAAGGCGGCGCGGTGACGCACGTGGTTGATTTCTCGACGATCGGCCCGCGCATGGCCGGCAGCGTTGCCGCCGAGCTCGGCAAGCGTGACGTCGCCTACGTCGATGCGCCGGTCAGCGGGGGTGTGGCAGGCGCTACCAACGGCACGCTTGCCGTCATGGTTGCCTGTCCGCGCGCCGTCTATGCCGACCTGGAGCCGCTGCTGCAGACGTTCGGCAAGGTGTTCCTCCTTGGCGAGAAGCCAGGCCACGCCCAGACGATGAAGCTGGCCAACAACCTGCTGGCTGCAGCGGCGATCGTGTTGTCGTCCGAGGTGATGGTGATGGGCGTCAAGGCGGGGCTGAACCCGCGCATGATGCTCGATGTGATAAACGCTGGCACCGGGCGCAACAGCGCAACGCAGGACAAGTTTCCGCGCGCGATACTTCCCGGCACTTTCGACTTCGGCTTTGCCACCGGCCTGTCATACAAGGACGTGCGGCTGTGCATCGACGAGGCCGAAGCGCTCGGCGTGCCGATGGTCGCCGGCGCGGCGGTGCGGCAGATGCTGGCGATCACGCAGGCGATGTACGGCGCAAATTCCGACTTCACCTCGATCTGCCGCGTCGTCGAGTCCTGGGGCGGCGCCGAGGTCCGCGGCTGAGCGTCGCAACCACTTTTTGAGGAGCAAGCAATGAACCACGAACTGTTCGAAAAAGGTTTGGAAATCCGCAAGGCGGTCCTCGGCAAGGAATTCGTCGAGAAGTCGATCGCCTCGGCCGACGACTTCAACATGCCGATGCAGCGGCTGACGACCGAGTACTGCTGGGGTGCGGTCTGGGGCCGCGAAGGGCTGTCGCGCAAGACGCGCAGCATGCTGAACTTGGCGATGATCGCGGCGCTGAACCGGCCGCACGAACTGAAGATGCACATCGCCGGCGCCCTGCGCAACGGCGTCTCGAAGGAGGAAATCCGCGAGATCCTGCTGCAGGTGGCGATCTACTGTGGCATTCCCGCCGGCGTCGATTCGTTCCGCATCGCCAAGGAGGTGTTCGCCGAGCAGGCGCGCAGCTAGGCCGCTGGTATCTTTCGGAGTCGCGACATGGAGCAGCATCGGATGCTGATCGGCGGCCAGTGGGTCGCCGCCGCTTCGGGCCAGTGGTTCGAGTCGTACAACCCGTTCACTGGCCAGCCGTGGGCGCTGGTCGCGCGCGGTGGCGCAGACGATGTGCATCGCGCGGCTGCCGCCGCGCGCGCTGCCTTTCGCGACCGCGCTTGGCGAGGCATGCCGGCATCGGCGCGCGGCAACCTGTTGCGCCGTCTCGGCGACCTGATCGCGCGCGACGCCGACCGACTGGCCGAACTCGAGGTGCTCGACAATGGTAAGCTGATCGCCGAGATGCGGGCGCAGCTTCGCTACATGCCGAACTGGTACTACTACTTCGGCGGCCTGGCGGACAAGCTCGAAGGGCGCGTGATTCCGATCGACAAGCCGGGCTACTTCAACTTCACGACCGAGGAACCGCTCGGCGTGGTCGCGGCGATCACACCGTGGAACTCGCCGCTGATGCTGGCGACATGGAAGCTGGCACCGGCGCTGGCCGCCGGCAACACGGTAGTGTGGAAGCCGTCGGAGCACTCGTCGGTGTCGGCGTTGGCCTTCGGCCGGCTGTTCGAGGAGGCCGGGCTGCCGCCGGGTGTGGTCAACATCGTGACCGGCCTCGGCAGCGAGGTCGGCGAAACGCTAGTGAGCCATCCGGACGTTGCCAAGGTTGCCTTCACCGGAGGCGATGGCACCGGGGCCCAGGTCGCGGCGCTGGCGGCGCGCGGCATCAAACCGGTGACGCTCGAACTGGGCGGAAAATCGGCCAATGTCGTCTTCGCCGACGCGCGTCTCGACAACGCAGTCAAGGGCGTAGTCGCCGGCATCTTCGCCGCCACCGGCCAGACCTGCATCGCCGGCTCGCGCGCGCTCGTGCAGCGGTCGATTCTCGATGTGTTCACCGAGCGGCTGGTCGACTTCGCGCGCGCCGCGCGTATGGGCAACCCGCTGGAAATGACGACCCAGGTCGGCCCGATCACGACGCGACCGCAGTACGAGAAGGTGCTGCAGTACATCGACATCGCCAAGAGCGAGGGCGCGCAGCTGGCGCTCGGCGGCGGCCCGGCGCGGCGGCCGGAATGTGGTAGCGGCTGGTTCGTCGAGCCGACGATCTTCACCGCGGTGGCGCCGGACATGCGAATCGCCCGCGAGGAGGTGTTCGGGCCTGTGCTGTCGATCCTGCCTTTCGACGACGACGACGACGCGGTGCGCATCGCCAACGATTCGGCATACGGACTGGCGGCCGGCCTGTGGACGCAGGACCTGCGCCGGGCACTGAACCTGCCGCGGGCGCTCGAAGCGGGCACGGTTTGGGTGAACACGTACCGCGCCACCAGCTACATGTCGCCCTTCGGCGGCTACAAGCGATCTGGCATTGGGCGCGAAAACGGCCTAAGCGCGATCCGCGAGTACCTGCAGGAAAAGAGCGTGTGGATCGACACGTCGGGTGAGATGGCGAACCCGTTCGTGAGCCGTTGACTCAGTCATGCCGGCCCCAGGCGCCCGCCTTCTCTAGCGCGAGCACCTCCATGCGCACCATGCGGGCGAGTTCGCGCGCAGCCTTGGAAATCGGCCGGGAAGTCGTCGTCGCCAGCATAAGTTCGCGCGTCATCGACGGTATCTGGATCGGCCAGGCGCGCAAGCGCTGCTGCGCGACCAGTTCGTGCACGCACGAGTACGGCAGGATCGTGTAGCCGAAACCGCACTCGACCAATTTCAGCGTCGACGGCATGGCGTTGATCTCCAGCGTGATGTTGCCCGCGTGGCCGCTTTTCTCCAGCGCGCCGTCGAGTTGCATGCGGATCGCGTGCGGCCGGCTCGGCAGGATCAACGGCAGGCTCGCCAGTCGTTGTGCGCCGACGACCTGGCTGCCGACGCCCGCCGGATCGGACGCCGGCCCGAGCAGCATCAGTTCTTCGGTGAACAGCGGTTCGAGCAGCAGGGAGGCGATGGCCGGAACGTTGTACAGGATCGCCACGTCGAGCCGGCCCGAGGTCAGCCACTCAAGGACATGGCCGCTAAAGCCTTCCATCACCACGAGCGACGCTTTCGGAAACTCCTTGCGGAAGCGCTGCACCAGCGGCACGGTGAAGACGATCCCGACCGACGGCGGCATGCCGATCACCGCGCGCCCGGACGGTGCGCCGCCGAGATCCTGGATTTCGCTTCGCGCGCGCTCGGTGCGCTCGATGACGCTGCGCGCGTGGTCGGCCAAAATCCTGCCGGCGTCGGTCAGGACGATGCCGCGCCCCGTGCGATGGTAAAGCTCGGCGCCGAGTTCCTCCTCCAGCGCCTTGATCTGCCGGCTCAGCACCGGCTGCCCGATCGACAGCAGCATCGCCGCTCGCGAGAACGCGCCCGATTCGGCTACGGCCAAAAAATACTCAAGTTGCCTCAATTCCATCTGCGTGCGTATTCCGGCGAACGTGACCGGTCATTCCGGCGCAACGTGACCGCGTGTTCCGGCGCATCGTGACCGGTCATTGCGGCATCGTGACCGGCCGATGTGGGGCGGCTGCTGCCGGCGTAGGAGTGCAGTGTAGGAGTCGGGGGTTTAGCGCATCGGTGCCTCCTGTTGCGGTGGTCGGAGCGACGAAGTTTTGTCGGCGGCGTCGGGTCAAGGGCGGGCGCAGCCCGGCGACGCGAGCCGCGCACCCTTGAGGCGCGGGGCGACGACGACGACGCGGACGCTGCGGGCTCGCGGGCAGGCAGGGTTCTCGTGCCTGCCCCCGAGCCCATCCGGCGACAGAGGATCGTGCAAGCCCACCGCGGCGCCCGCCGCGGTCTGTCCAGGGGGTTGGATGCGGGGGCCGGCACGATGACCGCGGCTAGGCTTTCTTGCCGGCCTTGGTCGGCGGCTTCGGGCCGGTACGGCACGAGTCGCCCTGCAGCGTGAAGCGGTGCGCGCGCTGCAGCAGTCGATCGAGGATGGCGTCGGCCACGGTGGCGTCGCCGATCCAGCCGTGCCAGTGCTCGAGCGGCAACTGGTGCGTGATGATGGTGGCCTTGCGGGCGGCGCGGTCGTCAACGATCTCCAGCGGTCGTTGCGCATGCCCGGGTCGAGGACGCCGGTGCCCCAGTCGTCCAGGACCAGCACGTCGATGCGGGCCAGCTGCAGCAGCCATTTGCCGAAGGAGCCGGCGCCGTGCAGCACGCGCAGTTCCTCGGCCAGGCGCGGCATCCGCAGGAACAGCGCGCTGTGGCCCTGGCGGCAGGCGTACCGGAACGTGTCCATGGACGCGCTCATGTCTTTCGTACGCGACAACGTTGCGCTGGGCTCCACGGTGCGCACCGACGGGTCGCCGATCTACGAGCCGCTGAAGAACCTGGGCTTCGGCCACGACGCGCACGTCATCTTGGGCTCCAAAGTCAGTAGTGTCCGGACGTTAATCGAACAGAATCAATTGGTTTGCGGCGTCGAGGAGATTTTCGTCACGCATGTTCTTGCGAAGTAGTTGATCCAGCGGCATTTGTTCGAACATGGTCAGGCTCAGGA
>Ga0208609_100213_pt1 | contig 25500 bp, 32 predicted proteins | sample SubbioR11_8A_Apr_FD_184813 | JGI IMG/M metagenome (GOLD analysis project Ga0208609, IMG submission 184813) | Serpentinite rock and fluid subsurface biosphere microbial communities from McLaughlin Reserve, California, USA - CR11_8A_Apr (SPAdes) | ecosystem: Environmental > Terrestrial > Deep...
CCCGCCGGCGGCCACGGTCGTATCCGGCGGTCGACGAAGGAATTGCGCATGCCGATCCTGTGGCGCCCCCAGATGAGCCTCGGCAACGCCTTGCTCGACGGCGATCACCGCTACCTGATCTCGCTCATCAACACGGTCGAACTGGCGCTGCGCGATCCGGCCGCGCGCGACTCCCTGATCGCCACGCTCGACCAGTTGGCCGCGTACACCATCGAGCACTTCGAGCGCGAAGAGAGAATCATGCACGCGGTGCACTACCTGGGTCTGGCCCGGCACCGCAATGCGCACCGCGAACTGGCGCAGCGGCTGGTCGAGATCCGTGCCGCGATCGAAGGCGCGACCGAGGCGACGCCCGCCGAGACCGATCGCCTGGTCGAGCTGCTGCGCGACTGGCTGCTCGACCATGTGCTCAAGGAGGACCTGCTGCTCAAGCCGCTGCTGGCGCAACAGCCGGAAAACTTCAGCGGCTGAACTGCGGCTGCCGGCGCGGCCGCGCGTGGCCTAAGATCGCCGCGCGCCGTCGCCCGGCGACTGCGGACGACGCGCCTGGGGATCGCCCTTGGCGCCAAGGGCGCCGTGCACCGCGCAACGGCCAGAGGCGCAGAAGGCAGGACCACGGGCGGCCGGCACAGGACGCAGACTCCGCGATGACCTTCGACCTTGCCCGCCTGATCCTCGCGATCCTCGCGATCGTCGGCCTGCTGCTGCTGTCGGGCTGGATCATCAGCCCGTTCTTCACGATCATCATCTGGTCGCTGATGATCGTCGTGTCCTGCTGGCCGCTGATGCTGCGCCTGCAGAGCCTGCTGCACGGCCGGCGCGCGCTGGCGGTCACGGCGATGACATTGATGATCCTGGCGGTGTTCATCGTGCCGGTGGCGCTTGCGCTCAACACGATCCTCGACCACATGGACACGATCGTCGATGGTGCGCGCCGGGTGGCGTTGTTCCAGATGCCGCCGGCGCCCGACTGGCTGGCGCAGTTGCCGATCGCCGGCGACTCCGCGGTGCGCGCCTGGAACCGGCTGCGCGAAGCCGGCCTCGACAGTCTGGTGCAGGAGCTCGCCCCCTACGCCGACGATGCCGCCCAGTTCGTGATCGCCCAGTTGGGCGATCTCGGCCTGCTGCTCGTGCACATCCTGCTCACGGTGGTGGTCTCGGCGGTGATGTTCGCGCAGGGCGAGGAGGGCGCGCATCGGCTGATGCTGCTGGCGCGCCGCGTCGGCGGCGAGCATGGCGCCGAGGCGGTGGAACTGGCCACGGCGGCGATCCGCGCGGTCGCCCTCGGCGTGGTGGTGACCGCGCTGGCGCAGACGGCCACCGCCGGCATCGGCCTGTACCTGGCCGGTGTCCCGTTCGCCGGGCTGCTGACGGCGCTGGTGCTGCTGCTGTGCATTTCTCAGCTCGGCGGCGCGCCGGTCCTGATTCCCGCGGCGATCTGGCTGTTCTGGACCGGCGCCACCGGCTGGGGCGTGTTCCTGCTGGCGTGGACGGTGCTGGTGGTGACGATGGACAACTTCATTCGCCCGTTCCTGATCCGGCAGGGCGCTGACCTGCCGCTGCTGCTGATCTTCGCCGGCGTAATCGGCGGCCTGCTGTCGATGGGCCTGGTCGGTCTGTTCGTCGGCCCGGTGGTGCTGGCGGTGACCTGGCGCCTGTTCGAGGCGTGGATCGGCCTGCGCGAGGCGCCGCTGGCGCAGCCGTCGCCGCGCGAGTCCGCCCCGGCCGAACGCGAGTCGGCGCCGCGTCCCTAGTGCCCCCGGGTGTGGCGCGGGTCGCGCGGCGCCCGCGCCGGCGGCCATGCGACAATCGCTGCGCCGCCGCAGGCGCTGCCCGCGCCGATGAAGCCGGCGGTGCTACGGCCCCTGTCAACCTGCGCCGCATCTGCGCCGACTCCCATTGGCCGACGACTTCATCCACGTCGATGACGTGAGCTTCGGCTACGAGGCCGGGCGACCGATCCTGTCCGAGGTGAGCGCGCGTTTTCAGCGCGGCAAGGTCACCGCGATCATGGGCGGCTCCGGCTGTGGCAAGACCACGCTGCTGCGGCTGATCGCCGGCGCCTACGCCGCCGACCGCGGCAGGATCGTCTTCGACGGCGAGGTGGTCGACGCGCGCGACAAGGCGCAGTTGTTCCGCCTGCGCCGCCGGCTCGGCATGCTGTTCCAGTTCGGCGCCCTGTTCACCGATCTGTCGGTGTTCGACAACGTCGCCTTTCCGCTGCGCGAGCAGTCGAACCTGCCGGAGTCGATGATCCGCGACATCGTGCTGATGAAGCTCAACGCGGTCGGCCTGCGCGGCGCCGCCGGCCTGCGCATCGCCGAGGTGAGCGGCGGCATGATGCGGCGGATCGCGCTGGCGCGCGCGATCGCCCTCGACCCGGAACTGATCCTGTACGACGAGCCTTTCGCCGGACTCGACCCGATCAGCATGGGGGTGATCGCCAACCTGATCCGGCGCCTGAACGACGCCACCGGCGCAACCTCGCTGATCGTCTCGCACGACGTTCACGAGTGCTTCCTGATCTGCGACCAGGCCTACCTGATCAGCAACGGCCGCATCGTCGCCCACGGCACGCCCGACGAACTGCGCGCCTCGGCCGAGCCCGAGGTCAGGCAGTTCATCAACGGCGAACCCGACGGCCCGGTGCGCTTCCACTATCCGGCGGCTCCGATCGAGCAGGAACTGGGGGTGCGCCGATGAGCACGCCGCCGCCGCGACCGGCCGGCGCCGCGCTGCTCGACCTGGTCGCGCGTGTGGGCGCGTGGTCGATCGACAACCTGCGCGGTCTCGGCCACAACGCCTTCTTCATGGTCGAGCTGCTGCGCGCGCTGCCGGCCGCCTTCGGCCGCTTCCACCTGGTGGTGGTGCAGTTGTACGCGATCGGCGTGCGCTCGATGGTGATCATCGCCGCCTCCGGGCTGACGGTGGGCTTCGTGCTCGGTCTGCAGGGCTACTACACGCTCAGCCGTTTCGGCGCCGCCGAGAGTCTCGGCCTGCTGGTGGCGTTGTCGCTGGTACGCGAACTCGGGCCGGTGGTCACGGCGCTGCTGTTCGCCGGCCGCGCCGGCACCTCGCTCACCGCCGAAATCGGCCTGATGAAGGCGGGCGAGCAACTGGCGGCGATGGAACTGATGGCGGTCGATCCGCGCCGGCGCGTGCTCGCGCCGCGCTTCGTGGCCGGCGTCATCGCGATGCCGCTGCTGGCGGCGATCTTCTCCGCCGTCGGCATCTTCGGCGGCTACGTGGTGGGCGTGCTGATGCTCGGCATCGACGTCGGACAGTTCTGGGGGCAGATGCAGGAGGGGGTGGATGTCTGGCGCGACGTCGGCAACGGCATCGTCAAGAGCATGGTGTTCGGGGTCGCGTGCACCTTCGTCGCGCTCTATCAGGGCTACGAGTCGCAGGCGACGCCGGAAGGCGTGGCGCGCGCGACCACGCGCACGGTGGTGATCTCGTCGCTCGCCGTGCTGTTGCTGGACTTCGTTTTGACGGCGATGATGTTCTCGACCCCGCGCTGAGACGCGCGCCGGGTCGACCGAGAGCGGGGCAGAGGACATGGGCAAACGCGGCATCGAGATCCTGGTCGGACTGTTCGTGCTGGCCGGCTTCGCGGCGGTCGGCTATCTGGCGCTGATGGCGGCCAACCTGGCGGCGATCACGGTCGGCGACACCTACACGGTGACCGCACGCTTCGACAACGTCGGCGGCCTGAAGCCGCGCGCGCCGGTGCGCAGCGCCGGTGTGACCGTTGGCCGCGTGGCCTCGATTTCGCTCGACACGCACACCTTCCAGGGGCTGGTCAAGATCGAACTCGAGCGGCGCTACTCGTTTCCGAAGGACACCTCGGCGGCGATCCTGACCGCGGGCCTGCTCGGCGACCAGTACGTGGGACTGACCGCCGGCGGCGATACCGAGTACCTGGGACAGGGCGACACGATCCGGCTCACGCAGTCGGCGGTCGTACTCGAGCACCTGATCGCCAGCTTCCTGTACGGCCGCGCGATCGATTCCCCCGGCGGCGACTCGGGCGGCAAGTAGTGTCGCTCGCGGCCGCCATGCGCCATGCCGGATCGCTGCTGCGAAGCGCGCTGCTGGCGCTGGGCGCGCTGCTGGCCGCCGGCTGCGCGACGATTCCGCCCGGCGCCGGAACCAGCCCGGCCGACCCGTGGGAGGTCTACAACCGGCACGTGTTCGACTTCAACGATCGGGTCGATCGCGCGCTGACGCGGCCACTCGCCGAGTTCTACGTCGGCCACGTGCCCGATCCGGTGCGCCAGTGCCTGGGCGGCGTGTTCAACAACCTGGGCGACGTGCCGAGTGCGCTCAACAACCTGCTGCAGGGCAAGCCGGCGGCCGCGCTCGCCGATCTGTGCCGGGTGGCGATCAACAGCACCGTCGGCCTGCTCGGCTGCTTCGACATGGCGGCCAAGATGGGGCTGGCGCGCAGCGACGAGGACTTCGGGCAGACGCTCGGCCGCTGGGGTTTGGCAGCCGGGCCGTATTTCGTTTGGCCGCTGCTCGGACCCAGTTCGGTACGCGACTCGGTCGGACGGGTGGCGGGCTTCTACACCGATCCGCTCGATGCGCTGCGCCCGATCGGCCTGCGCAACGCGCTCGCCGCGGCGCGCCTGATCGACACCCGCGCGCAACTGCTGCCGGCCGAGCGCGTCATGCGCGCCGCCGCGCTCGACTGGTATGAGTTCGTGCGCGACTCGTATCTGCTGCGCCGGGCGAGCCTGGTGCACGACGGCGATCCGCCGCGCGCGCCCGACGACTTCGACGACGAAGCGCCCACCGAGGCGCCGCGCGCACCCGCACCGGCGCCGGCTGCGGTCACGCCGGCTGCCGCGGCTTCGGCCGGATCGTCGCCGCCGGCGCGCGTCGATCAACCCGATGCCGGGCCCGCGCGTTGGGAGCAGTGAGTTCTTGGTCGGTCATCGGTGACCGGTCGCCATTGAGGTGATGCGCCTTACGTACACTGCGCGGCCGGTGCGGCGGTGGCGAACGATTTGCGGCCGGCACAGTCACACTGCGCGCAACTGAACCCCGGCGGGAGCGAGCATGCAACGTCCCTCGACTTCGATCCTCGGTGCCTTGCTGACCGCGGCCACGCTCGCACTGGCCGCCGCCGGCGCCTGGGCGCAGAGCCCGACCGCGCCCGCCGCCGCCGTGCGGCCCGACTCGCGCCTGGCGCCGGACGCCCTGGTGCTGGCGTTGTCCAACCAGGTGCTCGATGCGATCCGCGCCGACAAGGCGCTGCAGGCCGGCGATCCGGCGCGCCTGAACCGGCTGATCGACGAGACGATCATGCCGCACGTCAACTTCGAGAAGATGACCCGACTTGCGGTCGGTCGCGGCTGGCGCGAGGCGACGCCGGCGCAGCGCGAGGCGCTGGTGCGCGAGTTCCGCACCCTGCTCGTGCGCACCTACAGCGGTGCCGTCTCGGAGGTGCGCGATCACCGGATCGTGCTGCGCCCGTTCCGGATGGCGCCCTCGGACACCGACGTGATCGTTCGCACCAGCGCCGTGCCCTCGCGTGGCGAGCCGATCCACATCGACTACCGGCTCGAGAGGACCGACGCCGGATGGAAGATCTACGATCTCAACATCCTCGGTGTCTGGCTGGTCGAGAGCTACCGCCACTCGTTCGCGGCCGAGATCGGACGCGGCGGCGTCGACGGTCTGATCCGCGCCCTCGCCGAGCGCAATCGGGCGCCGGACACGAAGAAGGCCTGAGGCCGTGCAGTTGCAGGCGAACGAACTCACGCACGCCAACGTCGCCGCCCTGCTCGAAGACGGCCGCGCGGCGATTGGCGCCGGCGACCTCGCCATCGACCTGGCGGCCGTGCGCCAGGTGGACTCCTCGGCGGTGGCGCTGCTGCTCGCCTGGCAACGCGACGCGGCCGCGCGCGGCGGCTGCATCGCGCTGTCGAACGTGCCGCCGGCGCTCACCAGCCTGATCACGCTCTACGGCGTCGACCGACTGCTCGGCTGCGCGCCGGCGCCGTCGGCCTAGGCGGCTGCCGTAGAATCGGCCGTCTCGCGCCGCTTGGCGCCGAGACTGACGGGCGGCCGCCCATGTCCGCATCAACTCCCGCGATCGAAGTCGCCGACGTCGTCAAGCGCTATCCCGGTCGACGCGGCGAGGTGGTTGCACTGGCCGGCGTCAACCTGTGCGTCGAGCCGGGCGAGTTCTTCGGTCTGCTCGGACCGAACGGCGCCGGCAAGACGACGCTGATCTCGATCGTCGCCGGCCTGGCGCGCGCCAGTAGCGGCCGCGCGCGCGTGCTCGGGCACGACGTGGTCGACGACTACCGCGCCGCGCGGCGCGCGCTCGGCGTGGTGCCGCAGGAACTGGTGTTCGATCCCTTCTTCACCGTGCGCGAGACGCTGCGCTACCAGTCGGGCTACTTCGGCCTGCGCCGCAACGACGACTGGATCGACGAGGTCATGGCCAACCTCGACCTGACCGGCAAGGCCGACAGCAACATGCGCGCCCTGTCCGGCGGCATGAAGCGGCGCGTGCTGGTGGCGCAGGCACTCGTACACCGGCCGCCGGTGATCGTTCTCGACGAGCCCACCGCCGGCGTCGACGTCGAGTTGCGCCAGGGACTGTGGGCGTTCGTGCGCCGGCTCAACGCCGAGGGGCGCACGATCGTGCTCACCACGCACTACCTCGAAGAGGCGCAGGAGCTGTGCACGCGCATCGGCATGCTCAAGGCCGGTCGCCTGGTGGCGCTCGACGGCACGCGCGCGCTGCTCGATCGGCTGGCCGGCGTGCGCGTGCGGCTGCGCCTGCGCGGCGCGTTGCCGCCGGCGCTGCGGTCGCTGGTGGTCGAGGAGGGCCAGGGACGCATCGTCCTGCGGCTGGCGCAGGCGGCCGAACTCGAGCCGCTGCTGGCCGCCTGCCGCCAGGCGCAGGCGCAGGTCGAGGAGATCGAAGTCGGCCAGGCCGATCTGGAGGACGTGTTCATGCGGCTGATGCAGGACGACCGCCCGGTGGCCGCATGAGACGCCCCTGGCCGCTCCAAAGCGCTCATCCCGGAGCGCGCAGCGCGCAGGGTAGTCCAGTGAGTGCGCGCGGCGGTTCGCCGGCGCTCGGCCGGCGGGGCGCAGCGCGCCGGGCGACCCCATGAGCCGTCCGACGTCGGTCGAGGCGCCGGATGCGGCCGACGCCGATGTCGTGCGCGGGCGCGGTCGCACGGTCGAGGTGCGGCTCGGACTGCGGCCGCTGCCGGGCGCGCGCTCGACGCCGGCGGCCGACGATCGCTGGGCCGGATTTCGCACATTGCTGCACAAGGAGATCGTGCGCTTCTGGAAGGTGAGCTTCCAGACGGTGGCGGCGCCGGTGCTCACTGCCGTGCTGTATCTGCTCGTCTTCGGCCACGTGCTCGAGCGCCACGTCCAGGTGTTCGCCGGCATCGGCTACACCGCGTTCCTGATCCCGGGGTTGGTGATGATGAGCGTGCTGCAGAACAGCTTCGCCAATTCGTCGTCGAGCCTGATCCAGAGCAAGATCACCGGCAACCTGGTGTTCGTGCTGCTGCCGCCGCTGTCGCACCTGGAGTTCTTCGCCGCCTACGTGATCGCCGCGGTCGTGCGCGGGCTCGCGGTCGGCGCCGGCGTGTTCGCGGTGACGCTGTGGTTCGCGCCGCAGTTGCTGGCGGCGCAGGCGCCGCTGTGGATCCTGGTGTTCGCGCTCGCCGGCGCCGCGCTGCTCGGCGTGCTCGGGCTGCTCGCCGGCATCGTCTCCGACAAGTTCGACCAGCTCGCCGCGCTGCAGAACTTCATCATCCTGCCGGCCACCTTCCTGTCCGGCGTGTTCTACTCGATCGACGGCCTGCCGCCGCTGTGGCAGGCGGTGTCGCACGCCAATCCGTTCTTCTACGTGGTCGACGGCTTCCGCTACGGCTTCTTCGCGCAGGCCGACGGCTCGCCGTGGCTGTCGCTGGCGGTGACGCTGGCGGCGCTGGCGGCGGTCTCGGCGCTGGCGCTGGTGCTGCTCGCGCGCGGCTACAAGATCAGGACCTGAGACGACATGCAACCGACGCCGGACGAAGTCAAGCGCTACATCGAGCAGTCGCTCGCCTGCGAGCGCCTCGAGGTCGACGGCGACGGCCGCCACTTCCAGGCGCTGGTGGTGAGCGCCGCCTTCGAGGGCAAGAGCCGCGTGCAGCGGCATCAGCTCGTGTACGCGGCGCTCGGCGAGCGCATGCGCGAGCATGTTCACGCGCTGTCGATGCGCACGCTGACGCCGGCCGAGTACGCGCGGGCACGACGCGCGTGAACCGGCCGGACGCCGAGCCATGGACAAGCTGAGGATCGAGGGCGGGGTGCCACTGCGCGGCGAGGTGACGGTGGCCGGCGCGAAGAACGCGGCGCTGCCGATCCTGGCCGCGGCGCTGCTCACGCGCGACGAAGTGCGACTGTCGAACGTGCCGCAACTGGCCGACGTGGCGACCATGGCGCGGCTGCTGCGCGGCATCGGCGCCGCGGTCGAACGCAGCGGCGACGAAGTGGTGGTGCGCGCCGCCGAACTCGGATCGACCGAGGCGCCCTACGAGCTGGTCAAGACGATGCGCGCCTCGGTGCTCGTGCTCGGGCCGCTGGTGGCTCGCGCCGGTGCTGCGCGCGTGTCGCTGCCGGGCGGCTGCGCCATCGGCGCCCGCCCGGTCGACCAGCACATCAAGGGCCTGCAGGCGCTCGGCGCCGAGATCCGCATCGAGCACGGCTACGTAGTCGCGCGCGCGCCGCGCCTCAAGGGCACACGCATCGTCACCGACATGGTGACCGTCACCGGCACCGAGAACCTGCTGATGGCCGCCTGCCTGGCCGACGGCGAGACGGTGATCGAGAACGCCGCGCGCGAGCCCGAGGTCGTCGACCTGGCGCGCCTGCTGGCGGCGATGGGCGCGCGCATCCGCGGCGCCGGCAGCGACCGCATCGTCGTGCAGGGCGTGGCGCGGCTGCACGGCGCCGAGCATCGCGTGATGCCCGACCGGATCGAGACCGGCACCTTCGCCGCCGCGGCGCTGGCGAGCGGCCTGTTCGGCGCCGCCGACGTCAAGCTCGCCGGCGCCGCGCCCGAGACCCTCGATGCGGTGCTCGACAAGCTGCGCGCCGCCGGCGCTCGCATCGAGACCGGCGACGACTGGCTGCGCGTGCGCGCCGGCGGCCGGCCGCAAGCGGTCAGCCTGCGCACCGCGCCGTATCCGGCGTTCCCGACCGACATGCAGGCGCAGATCATGGCGCTCGACTGCGTGGCGGCGGGCGTGAGCCGGATCACCGAGACGATCTTCGAGAACCGCTTCATGCACGTGCTGGAACTGCAGCGCCTCGGCGCCGAGATCGCGATCGAGGGCAACACCGCGGTCGTGCAGGGCGTGTCGCTGCTGTCCGGCGCGCGCGTGATGGCCACCGACCTGCGCGCCTCGGCCGGCCTGGTGATCGCGGCGCTGGTGGCCGAGGGCGAGACCGTGATCGACCGCATCTACCATCTCGATCGCGGCTACGATCGCATGGAGGCGCGGCTGCAGGCACTCGGCGCGCGCATCGCGAGAGTGAAATGAACGCTGCGGCGGCGCGCGCGACCAGGACCTCGCTAGCGCGCGCGGCCCGTGACCGGCGCGCCGCTGCCTGGCGCGGCGCGTCACTTTCGCCGGCGTCGCCGGCATCATTCGTCACCGGCGGCGGCGCCGCCATCATGCACAGATGATCACCTTCGCCCTGTCCAAGGGACGCATCTTCGAGGAGGCGGCGCCGCTGCTGGCGCGCGCCGGCATCGTGCCGGCCGAGGACCCGGAGCGTTCGCGGCGGCTGATCATCGCCACCTCGGATCCCGGCGTGCGGATCGTCGTCGTGCGCGCCTCGGACGTGCCGACCTACGTGCAGTACGGGGCGGCCGAACTCGGCGTCGCCGGCCGCGACGTGCTGCTCGAGCACGGCGGCGACGGGCTGTACGTGCCGCTCGATCTCGGCATCGGCCGTTGCCGGCTGTGCGTGGCGGCGCCGCGCGCCTTCGACTACGCCGCCGCCGTGCGCCGCGGCGCACGGCTGCGGGTGGCGACCAAGTACACCGAGTGCGCGCGCGAGCACTTCGCGGCCAAGGGCGTGCACGTCGACCTGATCAAGCTGTACGGCTCGATGGAGCTGGCGCCGCTGGCGGGGCTGGCGGACGCGATCGTCGACCTGGTTTCCTCCGGCAACACGCTGCGCGCGAACGATCTGGTCGAGGTCGAGGAGGTCGTGGCGATCTCCTCGCGCCTGATCGTCAACCAGGCGGCGCTGAAGACGCGCCGCGCGGCGCTGGCGCCGTTGATCGAGCGGCTCGAGGCCGCGGTGACCGCCGACGCCGGCGCCTGCGGCGCCGAGGCGGTTCGATGAGGCCGCGCATCCTCGACACCGCCGCGCCCGGCTTCGAGGCCGAGTTCGGCGCGCTGGTGGCGGTCGACAGCTGCCTGGACCCGGCGATCGAGGCGCGCGCCGAGGCGATCGTCGCCGACGTGCGCCGCCGCGGCGACGCGGCGCTGCTCGAGTACACGAACCGCTTCGACCGCATGCAGGCGCCGTCGGTGGCGGCTCTCGAGATCGGCGCCGGCGAGATGCGCGCCGCCTTCGACGGCCTGGGCGCGGCGCAGCGCGAGGCGCTGGCGGCGGCAGCCGATCGCGTGCGCGCTTTCCACCAGCGCCAGCACGAACGAGTGCTCGCCGGCGACTGGACCGACACCGAGGCCGACGGCACCGTCACCGGCCAGCGGATCACGGCGCTCGAACGCGTCGGCCTGTACGTGCCCGGCGGCAAGGCGGCCTATCCGTCATCGGTGCTGATGAACGCGATTCCGGCGCAGGTCGCCGGGGTGCCGGAGCTGATCATGGTGGTGCCGACGCCGGACGGCGAACGCAACCGGCTGGTGCTGGCCGCCGCCCATCTGGCCGGCGTCTCGCGCGCGTTCGCGGTCGGCGGCGCGCAGGCGGTGGCGGCGCTCGCCTACGGCACGGCGACGATTCCGGCGGTGGACAAGATCGTCGGCCCGGGCAACGCCTACGTGGCGGCGGCCAAGCGGCGCGTGTTCGGCACGGTCGGCATCGACATGATCGCCGGGCCGACCGAGATCTTCGTGGTCAGCGACGGCGGCGGCGATCCCGACTGGGTGGCGATGGACCTGTTCTCGCAGGCCGAGCACGACGAACTGGCGCAGGCGCTGCTCGCCTGCCCGCAGCGCGCCTTCGTCGAAGCGGTGGCCTCGGCGATCGAGCGCCTGCTGCCGGCGCAGCCGCGGCGCGAGATCATCGCCGCCTCGTTCGCCCGGCGCGGCGCGCTGATCGTGACCCGCGACCTCGATGAGGCGCTGGCGCTGTGCAACCGCGTCGCGCCCGAGCACATGGAACTGCTGGCGGCCGACGCGCCGGCGCTGCTGCCCAAGGTGCGCCATGCCGGCGCGATCTTCATCGGCCACTACTCGTCGGAGGCGCTCGGCGACTACTGCGCCGGGCCGAATCACGTGCTGCCGACCGTGCGCAGCGCGCGCTTTTCGTCGCCGCTGGGCGTGTACGACTTCGTCAAGCGCTCGAACATCATCGGCGTATCGCAAGCCGGTGCGCGCCGGCTCGGCCCGATCGCCGCCGAGCTGGCGCGCGGCGAACAACTGGTCGCGCACGCGATGAGCGCCGAGCTCAGGTGCAAGCCGTGAACGCGCCAGCCAGAGTCGGCCCCGACCTGGCGCCGATCCGCGACGAAGTGCGTGCGGCCAGCGCCTACCACGTGCCGCCCGCGGCCGGCCTGGTCAAGCTCGACGCGATGGAAAACCCGTTCGGCCTGCCGCCGCCGCTGGCGAAGCAACTGGGCGATCGCCTGGCGCAGGTGGCGCTGAACCGCTACCCGCCGTCCGATCCGGCCGAGTTCAAGCGGCGGCTGGCGCATGCCGCGCAGTTGCCGGCGGGCATGGCGCTGATGCTCGGCAACGGCTCCGACGAGCTGATCCACCTGGTGATCCAGGCCTGCGCGCGGCCGGGCGCGATCGTGTTGTCGCCCTGGCCGAGCTTCGTCATGTACGAGCTGAGCGCCCGGTACGACGGTTGCCGCTTCGTCGGCGTGCCGCTGGCCGCTGACTTCGCGCTCGATCGCGGCGCGATGCTGGCGGCGATCGCGCAGCAGCGGCCGGCGGTGGTCTTCATCGCCTGGCCGAACAACCCGACCGGCAACCTGTTCGACCGCGCGACGGTGGCGGCAATCCTCGAGGCCGCGCCCGGGCTGGTCGTGCTCGACGAGGCCTACCTGCCGTTCGCGCAGGACACCTGGCTGCCGCAATTGGCGCAGCGGCCGAACCTGCTGGTGCTGCGCACGCTGTCCAAGCTCGGCCTGGCCGGCATCCGACTCGGCTATCTGTGCGCCGACCCGGCCTGGATCGCCGAGTTCGACAAGCTGCGCCCGCCGTACAACGTCAACGTCCTGAGCCTGGCGGCGGCCGACTTCATGCTCGATCACCTGATGCTGCTCGATCAGCAGGCGGCGATCCTGCGCCGCGAGCGCGCGACGCTGCTGGCGGCGCTGCGCGCGCTGCCGCACGTCACCGCGTTCGACTCGGCGGCCAATTTCGTGCTGTTTCGCGTCGCCGGCGGCGTCGAGGCGGCCGACCGGGTGTTTGCCGGACTGAAAGAGCGCGGCATACTGATCAAGAACGTGGCACGCACGCATCCGCTGCTGGCCGGCTGCCTGCGCGTGACGGTCGGCGCACCGGACGAGAACGCCCGCTTTCTCGAGGCGCTGACAAGGATTGTGGTCCCATGAGCGAACGCCGCGCCGAAGTCATCCGCAACACCAGCGAAACGCAGATCCGGGTCGTGCTCGATCTCGACGGCAGCGGCCAGAGCCGGCTGGCGACCGGGATCGGCTTCTTCGACCACATGCTCGACCAGATCGCCCGCCACGGCGCCCTCGACCTGACGGTGGCAGCGCAGGGCGACCTGCACATCGACGGCCACCACACGGTCGAAGACGTCGGCATCGCCTTTGGCCAGGCGCTGGCGCGCGCCATCGGCGACCGCAAGGGCATCCGCCGCTACGGCCACGCCTACGTGCCGCTCGACGAAGCGCTGTCGCGCGTGGTGATCGACTTCTCCGGCCGGCCGGGGCTGGAGATGAACGTGCCCTTCACGCGGGCGACGATCGGCGAGTTCGAGGTCGACTTGGTGCACGAGTTCTTCCAGGGCTTCGTCAATCACGCCCAGGTCACGCTGCACATCGACAACCTGCGCGGCGTCAACGCCCACCATCAGTGCGAGACGGTGTTCAAGGCCTTCGCACGCGCCCTGCGCATGGCGGCGGAACTCGATCCGCGGGCGGTGGGCGTCATCCCCTCCACCAAGGGCAGTCTTTGAGCCGGTGAAACGTCAAAAGTGAGAACCGTGCAGCCCAGCGAGGCATGTCCTTCACAATTCGCCTTTCACCCTTCACGGTTCACGCCCCACTGCGCAATGATCGTCGTCGTCGACTACGGCATGGGCAACCTGCGCTCGGTGGCCAAGGCGCTCGAGCACGTCGCGCCCGGCAAAGCAGTGCGCGTCAGCGCCCAGGCGGCCGAGATCGATGCCGCCGACCGTGTCGTGCTGCCCGGCCAGGGGGCGCTGCCCGACTGCATGCGGCACCTGCGCGAGGCCGGACTGGAAGACGCGGTGCGACGGGCGGTGCGGACCAAGCCGCTGCTCGCCGTGTGCATCGGCGAGCAGATGCTGTTCGAGTGGTCGGAGGAAAGCCGCACCCCGGGCGAGCGCACGCCCGGGCTCGCGCGCTTCGCGGGCGGCGTGGTGCGCTTGCGCGACGAACGACTGCGCCAGCCCGACGGCGCCGTGCTGAAGGTGCCGCACATGGGCTGGAACCGCGTGCGCCAGACGGCTCCGCATGCGCTCTGGCGCGGGGTGGCCGACGACAGCTACTTCTACTTCGTTCACAGCTACTACGTCTGTCCGGACGACCCGCGGCTGACCGCCGGCACCTGCGACTACGGCGGCGTCTTTACCTGTGCAGTGGCGGCGGATAATATTTTCGCCACTCAGTTCCATCCGGAAAAAAGCGCCGCCGCCGGTCTGCGCATCTACGAGAACTTCACGCGCTGGAACCCGTGACCGCTGCGGTTCGCCGCCGCCGCGCGCTGCCCCCACCTGCCGCCGCCCTTCCTGCCGCCGCGCTTGCGCCTCGCTGCCCTGCTGCGCCCCTGATGCCATGCTTCTGATTCCGGCGATCGACCTCAAAGACGGCCACTGCGTGCGCCTGCGCCAGGGCGACCTCGGCACGGCGACCGTGTTCTCGGAAGACCCGGTGGCGATGGCGCGCCACTGGGTCGAGCTCGGCGCGCGCCGCCTGCACATCGTCGATCTCAACGGTGCCCGCTCGGGCCGGCCGGTCAACGAGCCGGTGATCCGCAGGATCGTCGAGGCGGTCGGCGAGCAGGTGCCGGTGCAGCTCGGCGGCGGGCTGCGCGACCTCGATCTGATCGAGCGCTACATCGACGACGGCGTGCGCTACGTCGTGATCGGCACCGCCGCGGTCAAGAACCCGGGGTTCCTGCAGGACGCGTGCAGCGCCTTCGGCGGCCACGTGGTGGTGGCGCTGGACGCCAAGGGCGGCAAGGTCGCCACCGACGGCTGGAGCAAGCTCACCGGCCACGACGTGGTCGACCTGGCGCGCAAGTTCGAGGACTACGGGGTCGATGCGATCCTGTACACCGACATCGGCCGCGACGGCATGCTGACCGGCGTCAACATCGAGGCCACGGTGGAGCTGGCGCGGGCGGTGAAGATCCCGGTGCTCGCCAGCGGCGGCGTGCGCGATCTGGCCGACATCGACCGCCTGTGCGCGATCGAGGACGAAGGCGTCGAGGGCGTGATCCTCGGCCGCTCGCTGTACGAGGGCACGCTCGACTTCGTGGCGGCGCAGGCGCGCGTCGACGAAGCGAAGCGTTGACTCGGCGCCGGCGTGCGCTGCCACTGCGAGGCCGGCAGCTGCGGCGCAGTAAGCTTCGCGCATGCTCGCCAAGCGCATCGTTCCCTGCCTGGACGTGACCGCCGGCCGCGTGGTCAAGGGCGTCAATTTCGTCGCCCTGCGCGACGCCGGCGACCCGGTCGAGATCGCGCGCCGCTACGACGAGCAGGGCGCCGACGAGCTCACCTTCCTCGACATCACCGCCAGCTCCGACCAGCGCGATCTGATCCTGCACGTGATCGAGGCGGTCGCCGAACAGGTGTTCATTCCGCTCACCGTCGGCGGCGGCGTGCGCCGGGTCGACGACGTTCGCCGGCTGCTCAATGCCGGTGCCGACAAGGTTTCGATCAACACCGCCGCCGTGCTCGACCCGCAACTGGTGGCCGAGGCGAGCGCGCGCTTCGGCGCGCAGTGCATCCTGGTGGCGATCGATGCGCGCCGGCGCCGCAGCGACGACCCGGCGCAGGGCTGGGAGGTCTACACCCACGGCGGCCGCCAGCGCGCCGGCCTGGACGCGATCGACTGGGCGCGGCGCGTCGCCGCGCTCGGCGCCGGCGAGATCCTGCTCACCAGCATGGACCGCGACGGCACCCGGGCCGGCTTCGATCTCGAGCTCACGCGCGCGGTGGCCGATGCGGTGCCGGTGCCGGTGATCGCCTCGGGCGGGGTCGGCAGCCTGCAGCACCTGGCCGACGGCATCGTGTACGGGCGCGCCGACGCGGTGTTGGCGGCCTCGATCTTTCACTACGGCGAGTTCACCGTGCGCGCGGCCAAGCAGTTCCTGGCGGCGCAGGGCATCGCCGTGCGGCTCGACGGCTGAGGTGGCGCGAACGTGAGCTGGCTCGACGAAGTGCGCTTCGACGCCCAGGGCCTGGTGCCGGTGATCGCGCAGGATCTGGCCGGGGGCCGGGTGCTGATGGTCGCCTGGGCCAACGCCGAGGCGTTGTGCGAGACCATCGCCAGCGGCCAGGCGGTCTATTGGTCGCGCTCGCGCGCCAGGCTGTGGCGCAAGGGCGAGGACAGCGGCTACCGGCAGACCGTGCGCGAGGTCCGGCTCGACTGCGACGGCGACGTCGTGCTGTACGCTGTCGAGCAGGCGGGCGGCATCGCCTGCCACACTGGACGCGAGAGCTGCTTCTACCGGCGGCTCGACGGCGACCGCTGGCGCGCGGTCGATCCGGTGCTCAGGGATCCCGAACTCATCTACCGCAAATGACTGCGCCAAGCGCCGACGATCGCGTGCTCGCCACCCTGGCCGACGTGATCGAGTCGCGCCGCGGCGGCGATCCGCAGACCTCCTACGTCGCGCGCCTGCTGGCGCGCGCCCCCGACGCGATCCTGAAGAAGATCGGCGAGGAGGCCACCGAGACCGTGCTCGCCGCCAAGGATGCCGACCGCGACCCCGCTGCGGCCGGCCGCCTGGTGGCCGAGACCGCCGATCTCTGGTTCCACTGCCTGGTCATGCTCGCCCACCATGGCCTGCGGCCCGAGCAGGTGCTGGCCGAACTGCAGCGCCGCGCCGGCACCTCGGGGATCGAGGAGCAGGCGGCGCGCAAGGCGCGCGCGCGCGACCTCGGCGAACCGCCATGACGGTGCTGCACCGGCACGCACCTGCGCCCAACCTCGACGCGGGTGGGGTCAGGTGCGGCGCCGCTCGCGGCGGCGGTTGCTGCGGCGGCGCCGCCGTGTGTTGCCGCCGCTGCGCGCCGCGGCGGCCGGCCCGACTTCGAGATCCTCGGAGAGCCCGATGAACACCTGCATCTTCTGCCGCATCGCTGGCGGCGAGATTCCCAGCAAGAAGGTTTACGAGAACGACGACATCCTCGTTTTCCATGACATCCATCCGGCCGCCCCGGTGCATCTGCTGATGATCCCCCGGGAGCACGTCGACAGCCTGATCACCGCCGAGCCCCGGCACGGCGCGCTCTTGGGTAAGATGCTGCTTCTCGCACCCCGGCTGGCACGAGAACAAGGCGCTACGGACGGCTTCCGCATCGTCATCAATAACGGCCCGGACGGCGGACAAGAGGTCTATCACTTGCACGTTCACGTGCTGGGCGGTCCGCGCCCGTGGAAGCGTCTGTAGGCATCACGTTCTCAGGAGTCGACAATGGGTTCGTTTTCGATCTGGCATTGGCTGGTCGTCCTGCTGGTCATCATCCTGGTGTTCGGCACCAGCAAGCTGAAGAACATCGGCAAGGATCTGGGCGGCGCGATCAAGGGCTTCAAGGAAGGCATGACCGACAGCGGTGCGGCCGCCGACGGCACCAAGAAGGTCGAGGACTCCAAGCCGGTCGCCGGCCAGACGATCGACGTCCAGGCCAAAGAGAAGTCCTGATCGGATCGCCGCCGGCCACGCGCGGCTGAAGCGCCGGCCGCGCGCCTGCCATGTTCGACTTCAGTCTCGCCGAGCTCGGCCTGATCGGTGCCGTGGCGCTCATCGTGCTCGGCCCGGAGCGGCTGCCCAAGGTCGCGCGTCAGGTCGGCGACTGGATCGGCAAGGCGCAACGCTACGTCGGTCAGGTCAAGAGCGACATCAACCGCGAGATCGAACTGGCGGAACTGAAGAAGCTCCAGGAAGAGGCGCGCAACGCGGCGCAGTCGGTGCAGTCCGGATTCACCGAGCTGCAAAGCGAGCTGAGCAAGGCCACCTCCGAGTTGACTTCGATCGGCCATCCGGCCTCGGCGGCGACGCCGGCCACGAACCCGAACGACCTCGGCTGGGAGGGTGCCGGCGAGCCCTGGCAGCGCAACACCTTCGCCCGCCGCTACAAGCCCGGGCCGTCGGTCGATGAACTGGCCGAGGAGATCGCCCGCCTCAAGCGCGAGCTGGCACTGCCGGACGCGCCGCCGGGCGCGCGCCGCAAGTTCGCGCCGCGCGCGCGTCTGAATCGCCCGCGCATCCGCCGCTGAGCCGAGCCATGAGCAGCAGCGACACGACACCGCCGGACGGCGACAACGCTGGCGAACAGAGTTTCCTGTCGCACCTGGTCGAACTGCGCCAGCGGTTGGTCCGTTCGGCGCTGGCGATCCTGCTCGTGTTCCTGGCATTGACGCCGTTCATGAAGCAGATCTTCGACCTGATGTCGTATCCGCTGATGGCGGCCTTGCCGGCCGGGACCAAGCTGCTCGCCACCGGCGTGATCACGCCGTTCATGGTGCCGCTGAAGGTCACCCTGTTCACCGCCTTCATCATCGCCCTGCCGTACGTGCTCTACCAGGTCTGGGCCTTCGTCGCTCCGGGGCTGTACAAGCACGAGAAGCGGCTGGCGCTGCCGATCGTCGCCTCCAGCGTCGGCATGTTCGCGCTCGGCATGGCCTACTGCTATTTCATCGTCTTCGGTTTCGTGTTCCGCTTCATCGCCGGCTTCGCACCCGACACGGTGGCGGTGGCGCCCGACATCGAGGCCTACTTCGGTTTCGTGCTCGGCATGTTCCTCGCTTTCGGCCTCGCCTTCGAGATGCCGGTGGTGGTGGTCCTGCTGGTGCGCTTCGGCATCGCCAGCGTCGAACTTCTCAAGCAGGCACGGCCCTACGTGATCGTCGGCGCCTTCGTGGTGGCGGCGATCTTCACGCCGCCCGACGTCCTGTCGCAGTTGCTGCTGGCGATCCCGCTGTGCCTGCTGTACGAGCTCGGGCTGCGGATGGCGGGTCTGTTCGCCCGGCCGCTGCCGCAGGACGAGCCGAGCGCGACCGCCTAGCCATGGTCGCGCGCGCGGCGCATACTGGTCGCATGCTGCGCGCTGCCGTCGCGTTCTGCCTGCTGCTGATCGCCGCTGCGGCCTGGGCCGACCGGCTGCAGGTCGTGCCTGACGAGGACCCCGATCTGCTCGCCGGTCTGGCCGCCTATCAGGCGCGCGATCCGGCGACAGCCGAGGCGGCGTTTCGCCGCGCCGCCGAGCGCAACGTGCGCACGGCGCAGTTCAACCTGGCGGTCATGTACCTGACTGCTGATGGCGTTGCGGCCGACCCGCAGGCCGGTCTGAAATGGCTGCGCCGCGCCGCCGACAACGGCATGCCGCGCGCGCAGCACGCGCTGGCGCTGCTGTTCGAGCGCGGCGAGCATGTGCCCAAATCGCTCGTCGAGGCGACGCGCTGGTTCCGACACGCCGCCGAGCAGGGCTGGCGCGAGGCGCAGGTCGCGCTCGCCACGCAGTACTACCTGGGCCGCGGTGCGCCGCGCGATAGCGCGCGGGCGGCGCACTGGTACGAACGCGCCGCCAGCCAGGGCGACGAAGGCGCCAGCTACATCATCGCCGGCATGTACGAGCATGGCGACGGCGTGGCGCGCGACTTGATGCTCGCCTACTACTGGTACTCGCAGGCCGCGGCATTGGGAGATCGCATCGCCGCGATCAAGGCCCGTGAAGTGCTGGCCAGGCTGCGCGAGCCGGCGCCGGGCGGCGGCGTCGTCAAGTAGGCGGCTGCCGTTCGCCCACCTTGACGGCGAGCGGTACTTCCTTCGAGTTGCGCACGACGGTCACGCGCGCCGTGGCGCCGGGCTCGAGCTTGGCGATTTGGTCGAGCACGCCGGGCGTGTTCTGCACGCGCTCGTCGTTGATCGAGACGATGACGTCGCCCGGCTCCATGCCGGCACGGTGCGCCGGCCCGTCGCGCACGACCGCGCGCACGTAGACGCCCGAGCTGACCGGCAGCTTGAAGGCGGCAGCAAACTCGCTCGTGATGTCCTCCGGCTCGATCCCGAAGTAGCCGCGCACGACGCGGCCATGCTTGATCAGCTGGTCGAGCACGTCGGTGATGATCGTCGTCGGAATCGCGAAGCCGATGCCGATCGAGCCGCCGGTGCGCGAGTAGATCGCGGTGTTGATGCCGACCAGGTTGCCGCGCGTGTCGACCAGCGCACCGCCGGAGTTGCCCTGGTTGATCGCGGCGTCGGTCTGGATGAAGTTCTCGTACAGATTGATGCCGAGGTTGGTGCGGCCGAGCGCGGAGACGATGCCCATGGTGACCGTCTGGCCGACGCCGAAGGGGTTGCCGATCGCCAGCACCACGTCGCCGACGGCGAGGCTCTCCGAGCGGCCGAAGGTGACTGCCGGCAGGTCGCTCGCCTCGACCCGCAGCAGCGCCAGATCGGTCTCCGGGTCGGTACCCACCAGCGTGGCGGCGAGCTTGCGGCCGTCGGCCAGGGCGACCGAGATCTCGTCGGCGGCGCGCACCACATGGTGGTTGGTGAGCACGTAGCCGTCGCGGGTGGCGATCACGCCGGAGCCGAGCCCCGAGACCTTCTCCGCTTCGCCGCGTCCGCGGCCGCCGAAGAAGCGCTCCAGCAGCGGATCGTCGCTGAGCTGCGGTCGCCTGACCTCCTTGGCGGTGTAGATGCTCACCACCGCCGGCATCGCCGCGCGCGCCGCCTCGCCGTACGAGCCGAAGGTCTCCGGACGGCTCGCCGTCAGCGCCGCCCCGGGGCTGACCTGCTGGATCGACACCCCGCTGGTGACCGGCGTGGCCACCGCCGTCGGTGCGCGCCGCAGCCACTCCGGCTTGAGCGTGGCGACCACGAACAGCAGCGCCAGGCCGACCGTGGTGGCCTGGGCAAACAGCAGCCAGAGGCGGCGCAGCATCGTGCAGTCGGGGGCGCGAGGGGTCGTCAGCCGGCATTCTAGAGAAGCGGCGGCGCGTGCCGCGCCGCCATGCGCGCGGCTACTTCTTCAGCTCGTCGCGGATTTCCCGCAGCAGGACGACTTCCTCGGGCGGCGGCGCAGGGTTCGCCGCCTGCTCCCTGAGGGCTGCGGCCTTGACCCGATTGATCGCCTTGACCATCCAGAAGATGATGAAGGCGAGGATCGCGAAGTTCACCAGCACGGTCAGGAACTGGCCATAGGCGAACAGCGGCACCCCGGCCCGGGTGAGCGCGTCGTAGGTCATCGCGCCGGCATACCCGGGCGGCAGCGCCAGGACGATGAAGTACTCCTTGAAGTCGACGCTGCCGAGGCTGCCGACCAACGGCATGATCAGATCCTTGACCGCCGAGTTGACGATCGTTGCGAACGCGCCGCCGATGATCACGCCGACTGCGAGGTCGATCACACTGCCCTTGACTGCGAAATCCCGAAACTCCTTCAGTATCCCCATGGGGCTCTCCGATCGTCGCTGGCTGGCCAACGCCTGCGTTCGAGCCGCTTGGCGGTCGGCGCCAGCCGATTCTCGCAGCCCGCACGGCTCGGCGTGCGGGCGGCGGCCGGGCACGGCCGCGCGGTGTGGCCGTGTCCGGCGCACGGCCACACGCACGGCCCCCGGCGGCGGCCGGCGGTTGAAGTAAAGTAATATCGCGCGCTGTTTTTCGCCGCCGCCGGGCGGTCGTGCGCTCGTCGCTCCTCGCTTGGCCGGCGCGCCGGCCGTGAAGTGGTTGTCGGGCGTCTCGCAAGCGATAGGTCCTTCGGGAGTTCACTTTCATGGCCAACGAGAGCACTGCACCCGAACCCGACAACGCCGACCGGCGCGCGGCGATCGCCGTGACCGCCGCTCTCGGCGGCGCCGGCGTGGTTGCCGCCGCGGTGCCGTTCGTCGTCTCTCTGACTCCGTCGGAGAGTGCTCGCGCTGCCGGGGCGCCGGTGCAGATCGACGTCGGTGCCGTCGCGCCGGGCGAGATGCGCACGTTCGAGTGGCGCGGCAAGCCGGTCTGGGTCCTGCGCCGCACGCCGGAGATGATCGCGGCGGTCAAGCAGGCGACCGCGGGCGTCGCCGATCCGGACTCGGTGCGCACCGCCTTTCCGACACCCGCCTACGCGCGCAACCCGCTGCGCTCGATCAAGCCGGAGTTCTTCGTCGCCGTGGGCATCTGCACGCACCTCGGCTGTTCGCCGGTCGGGCCGCTGGCGGCCGGCGCCAACCCGGTGCTCGGCGAGCACGCCGGTTTCTTCTGCCCGTGCCACGGCTCGGCCTTCGACCTCGCCGGGCGCGTGTTCCGCGGCATGCCGGCGCCCGACAACCTCGAAGTGCCGCCGCACAAGTATCTGTCCGACACCGTCGTCCTCGTCGGTGACGATTCGAAGGCCTGATCCGGTCGCGATCCGACCTGCGCACCGCTGGGGACTGGACGATGGCACTGCACAAGACGCAATACACGGGACTGGCCGGCTGGTTCGACGCCCGCATGCCGACCATGATGGTCGAGTATCGCAAGCACCTGTCCGAGTACTACGCGCCGAAGAATCTCAACTTCTGGTACATCTTCGGCAGCCTGTCGATCGTGGTGCTGGTGATCCAGATCGTCACCGGCATCTTTCTCACGATGCACTACAAGCCGGACGCGCGCTACGCGTTCGAGTCGGTCGAATACATCATGCGCGACGTGCCGGGCGGCTGGTTCATCCGCTACCTGCACAGCACCGGCGCCTCGGCCTTCTTCGTGGTCGTCTACCTGCACATGTTCCGCGGCCTGCTGTACGGCAGCTACCGCAAGCCGCGCGAGCTGGTGTGGATCTTCGGCTGCCTGATCTTCCTGATGCTGATGGCCGAGGCCTTCTTCGGCTACCTGCTGCCCTGGGGCCAGATGAGCTTCTGGGGCGCGCAGGTGATCGTCAACCTGTTCGCGGCGGTGCCGCTGATCGGTCCCGACCTGGCGGTGTTCATCCGCGGCGACTTCGTGGTCTCGGACGCCACGCTCAATCGCTTCTTCGCCCTGCACGTGATCGCGATCCCGCTGGTGCTGCTCGTCCTGGTGGTGCTGCACCTGCTGGCGCTGCACGACGTCGGCTCGAACAACCCGGACGGCATCGAGATCAAGGACAAGGTCGACGCCCAGGGCCAGCCGCTGGACGGGATCCCGTTCCACCCGTACTACACGGTGCACGACATCTACGGCCTGGGCGTGTTCCTGATGATCTTCTTCGCGGTGCTGTTCTTCGCGCCGGAGATGGGCGGCTACTTCCTCGAGTGGAACAACTTCATCCCGGCCGATCCGCTCGCCACTCCGGCGCACATCGCGCCGGTCTGGTATTTCACGCCCTACTACTCGATCCTGCGCGCGGTCACCACCGAGTTCATGTGGGTGCTCGGCGCCGGCGTGATCGCCTATGGCGTGCTGCTGTACTTCGCCCTGCGTGCGCCGCGGGCGCGCTACCTGGGTCTCGGCCTGGCGCTGGCGCTGGCGCTGGTGATGCTGCCGGCTTCGCCGTTGGCGCTCGAGCCGAAGTTCTGGGGCGTGGCGGCGATGGGTGCCTCGGTCGTGATCTTCTTCGGCCTGCCCTGGTTCGACCAGTCGCCGGTGCGCTCGATGCGCTACCGGCCGAAGTGGCACTTCTGGCTGCTGATCGCCTTCGTGGTCGTGTTCCTCGTGCTCGGCTACTTCGGCACCCAGTTGCCGTCGCCGGCGAACACGATCGCTTCGCAGACCGGGACGATGCTGTACTTCGCCTTCTTCCTGCTGATGCCCTGGTGGAGCCGGATGGGCACGCCGAGACCGGTTCCGGACCGGGTCACCTTCGAGCCGCACTGAGTCCGCCATCGCACGCGTGAGAAGACGATGACCAAGCTGATCGCTGTTTTTCTGGTCGCCGCCGGCGCACTGCTGGCGGGTCCGGCCCAGGCCGCCGGCGGTGCCGGCATCGAGATGGAGCGCTTCCCGGAGGCGAAGCGCACCGATCTGGCGGCATTGCAGAGCGGCGCGCGCATCTTCGTCAACCACTGCCTGAACTGCCACGGCGCGAACCTGATGCGCTGGAACCGGCTGCGCGACATCGGGCTCGAGGACGACAAGGTCGAGACCTTCCTGATCTTCGGCGAGCAGCGCGTCGGCGACACGATGCGGATCGCGATGGCGCCGAAGGACGGCAAGGCCTGGTTCGGCAAGAACCCGCCCGACCTGTCGGTGATCGTGCGCGCCCGCACCTCGTTCGACTTCGCCGGCACCGATTACCTGTACACGCTGCTGCGCGGCTACTACCGCGACCAGACCTCGCTGCACGGCTGGAACAACGTCGCCTTCCCGAACATCGGCATGCCGCACGTGATGTGGCAGGCGCAGGGCCCGCGCGAGACCACGATCGTGCGCGTCGCGGCCGTCGCCGATGGCTACCGGCGCACCACTTCCGTCTACGATGCCGATGGCTTCGTGACCACCACCACGGAGACGGTGATCGGCCCGGCCAAGGAAGGGGTCAGCTTCTCCTTCCGCCCGGCCGACGAGTCCCAGGCGCGGCGTTTCGACGAGGACATGGCGAACCTGGTCGCGTACCTGGCGTTCATGACCGATCCGACCGCGGTCGACCGCACCCGGATCGGCGTCTGGGTGCTGCTGTTCCTGGCGCTGTTCACGACGGCCGCCTGGTGGCTGAACGGCAAGTACTGGCGCGACGTGAGATAGGTGAAGTAGTACTTTTCGGGTGCGCGGCCGCCGCCGCTTGCGGTCGCGCCGGGCGCAGCCGGGCCCCGGTCGGGGCGGCGGCGGCCCAGCACCGCGCACGGCGAGCAGCGCGTGCGCCCGCTCCACACGCTGGCGGACCGACCGCCTGCGCCGACACAACGGGAATGCCCATGATGGTGCTTTACTCCGGAACCACCTGCCCCTTCTCGCAGCGCTGCCGCTTCGTCCTGTTCGAGAAGGGCATGGACTTCGAGATCAGGGACGTCGACCTGTTCAACAAGCCCGAGGACATCAGTACGATGAACCCCTACGGGCAGGTGCCGATCCTGGTCGAGCGCGAGCTGACGCTGTACGAGTCGAACATCATCAACGAGTACATCGACGAGCGCTTCCCGCACCCGCAACTGATGCCGGCCGATCCGGTGATGCGGGCGCGCACGCGCCTGTTCCTGTTCAACTTCGAGCGCGAGCTGTTCGTGCACGTGCAGACGATCGAGAACAGCGGCAACCAGAAGGCGATCGACAAGGCCAAGCTGCTGATCCGCGACCGGCTGACCCAACTGGCGCCGATCCTGCTGAAGAACAAGTACATGCTGGGCGAGGACTTCTCGATGCTCGACGTGGCGATCGCGCCGCTGCTGTGGCGTCTCGACCACTACGGTATCGACCTGCCGAAGAGCGCGGCGCCGCTGCAGAAGTACGCCGAGCGCATCTTCTCGCGCCCGGCGTACATCGAGGCGCTGACGCCGTCCGAGAAGGTGATGCGCCGCTAGCGGCCGCGCCGGCGATGCCGATGGAGCCGTCGACCAAACCGTACCTGCTGCGCGCCATCCACGACTGGTGCACCGACGCCGGCTACACGCCGTTCGTCGCGGTCGCGGTCGACGACAGCGTGCGCGTGCCGCCGGAGTTCGTGAACAACGGCGAGATCGTCCTCAACATCTCGCCGCTGGCCACCAGCCGGCTGGCGCTCGGCAACGAGGCGATCGAGTTTCGCGCCCGCTTCGGCGGCGTGGCGCGCGACGTCTACGTGCCGGTGGCGCGAGTGCTTGCCATCTATGCGCGCGAGAACGGCCAGGGAATGGCCTTCGAGGTGGCACGCGCCGTGCCGGCCGACGCCGACGCGCACGAGCCGCGCGCGCAGCTCGTACCGCCGACGGCGGCGGCGGCTGACCGTGCTGCGCCGCCTGCACCC
>Ga0208609_100216_pt1 | contig 25357 bp, 20 predicted proteins | sample SubbioR11_8A_Apr_FD_184813 | JGI IMG/M metagenome (GOLD analysis project Ga0208609, IMG submission 184813) | Serpentinite rock and fluid subsurface biosphere microbial communities from McLaughlin Reserve, California, USA - CR11_8A_Apr (SPAdes) | ecosystem: Environmental > Terrestrial > Deep...
CGAGCGCGTGGCCGCAGTGGATGTGAAACGCGGGCCGGAACGCACCCTCGGGCAAGCGCGTCGCGACGACCCCGGTGAGAGCCGCGGCGGGCACGCGGGCGGACAGGCGCGTGCCGCAGCGGGCGCAGAACGCGCGCGGCAGGCTTTCGATGGCGAAGGTGGCGACCTCGCCCGCCATCACCTCGACGGCCGCCGAGGGATAGAGAGCCACGCCGACATAGGCCGCACCATGCGCCGCGCGGCAGTCCGGGCAGTGGCAATAGAAGCCGACGACGGGTTCGCCGTCGATGCGCATGCGCACGGCGCCGCACAGGCAGCCCGTCTCGATGGGCCTCATGCGTCCTCCCTGGCGAGTCGATCGATACGTTCGAGTTCCTGGCTGGCGACGTAGGCGTCACGCCAGGTGAGCGCCTCGTCGTCGAGTGAGGGCTCGACCTCCATCCACCTGCGGATCAGGCGGGGCTGGGTCAGCGCGGCCCACACTCGCTCGGGCGGCGCCTCGATCCAGCGGGATTTTTCGACGATCACCGGCGCTGGCGTGTCCATTGGCGTTGTCCTCCTTCGGTTCCTCCTTCGGTTTCCGGGTCACGGCGACGGCTCCACCGGGTGGGCGGGCAGAAGCCGCACGACGTAGCGGCGCAGATGCGCGATGGCGTCGCGCACCGCGTGTGGGTCTTGCGTGGCCTTGGCCAAGACGAAGGCGCCCTGGATCACCGCTTGGGTGTGACGGGCGAGGCCTTCGGCGCTCCAGTCGGCCTTGGGCGCGTGGCGTGCGCGGGCCGCTTCGATGGTGGGCACGAGAGTCGCGACGTGGCGCGCGATGCCCGTCGCGCAGGCCGCGCGCAGCGTCGGATGACTGCGGTAGGTCTCCTGCACCAGGGTGCCCAGCAGGCAGGTGAACTCGGGGACATCGCCTCGCACGAGCGCCGCGCGGAAGTCGATGTAGGCCAGGAAGCGCTCGCGCGGATCGTCGATCTGCGCGTAAGGGGCCGCGGCGAACAGGGCATCGGTGGTGTCGTTCCAGCGCGCGATCGCGGCCAGCGTCAGCGCTTCCTTGCTTTCGAAGTGGTGGAAGAAGCTGCCCTTGGTGACGCCCGCGGCGTGGCAGAGATCCGCCACCGTGGTGGCGGTGTGGCCCTTTTCGCGGAACACGCGCAGGGCGGCATCGAGCAAGCGGGTGCGGGAGCTTCCTGCGTCGGCCATCGGGCTCATACCAACTAGTTGGTTTACACCCGAATCGTACCGAGTGGCTGGTATGGCGTCAAGGCCACGACTGCGAGGTGCTCAGCGCTTGGAAGGTACCGTCGCCGCGATCGCTGCACCGGTGGCTCCGAAGGTCGGGTCGGCGTCCCGCATCGTCGGGTTCAGAAGCTGATCCGGTTCGACCGCGACGAGGTGATGGCTTGGGCCAGGCGCTGGTTGCAAGATGCCAGAGACCAAGGCATCGACGCGAAGGCCGACCCGGCAGGCCAGTACCGGTCGTTGCAGCAGGCGCTGGCTTCGCTACCGGCCTGATCCCCGCAGACAATGCATCTGCATTGACATGGCAATGTAGATGCATTACTCTCTGCGCACTGCATCCTAGCCGGAGAAGCGCCATGCCCGCCACCATGCAAGTCGAATCGACGCTGACCGACCGCTACCAGACCACCATCCCCGAGACGGTGCGTCGAACGCTGCGCCTGGGCAAGCGCGACAAGATCCACTACACGATCCGTCCGGACGGTGAGGTCGTGCTCACGCGTGCGGCCGCCGGTGAAAGCGATGATCCCGGGCTGGCCCCGTTCCTGGGCTTCCTGGCCCGCGACCTCGCCGAGCACCCCGAGCGGCTCCAGGCCGTGGATGCTGGTCTAGCGCAGCGCATCCAGGCGTTGGTCGGCGGTGTCGAGGTCGATCTGGACGCGCCGCTTTCGGCCGACGATGAATGAGCGGCGGCAAGCCACTGGTCGTCAACGGCTGGACCGTCTTTGCCCACCCGATCTTCCTCGACCAACTTGACGCCCTGACCGCACAGGTCGAGACACTCAAGCGCAAGGACCCGTCCGGCTACGTCAAGAAGAACGCCACCAAGCGCCTGGCGGCCATCGCCAAGCTGGCGTTCGAGCTGATTCCGCAAGACCCCGCCCGGCCGGAGTACCGCCAGGGCAACACGCTTGGGCCGGAGCACAAGCACTGGTTCCGGGCCAAGTTCTTCCAGCAGTACCGGCTGTTCTTCCGGTTCCATGCGCAGGCCAAGGTGATCGTCTTCGCCTGGGTCAACGACGAGGGTACGAAGCGGGCCTACGATAGCGCCGACGACGCCTACCGCGTGTTCCGCCGGATGCTCGACAGCGGCCGTCCGCCGTCTGACTGGGACCAGTTGCTGGCCGAAGCACGCGCCGAGTCGGAGCGTCTTGGCCGGCTGGCGTCAGGCGGCGCACGCGCAAGCCCTTGATTCTTCGACCTGCCGGGCCACGCGGTTCGCTGTATCGGACTGGGTAGGCAGCAGCAACGCTCGAACTGGACCCCTACCGATTCCTACCACTTCCTCGCAAACCCGCAGAAATGAAGTGGTGGTGGACTACCAGCGAAAACTAAACGCTGATCCACTGCCCTGCGGGATTCAGCGGCTAGATTCTATGGTCTGAGCGCATGAGGGGACTACCCGCGGACGCGCGCGGCCCCGTCGGCGCACCGCCTTGCCCCATGTGTGTCGGGCTCGTCGGTGAGGCGGTCGCACCCACCACCTACCTGCTGGACCGCATCTTCAGGACGGCTCTGTCTAGTCATAATCATTTTGCGCTGCACACAGGCGCATTTTGCAGCTGCTTGACGTTCGTTTTGGATATCCGTATGCTTCCGCAAAAGCTACGGAAACCAGCACACGAACATGTCTAGCGACCGACTCCCGAAGATGACCCAGGCGCAACGCGACCGGCTCGCGTTCGTCGAGTTGCGCCTGCGGTTCGTCGGCGAGATCCGCCGGCAGGACTTGGTGGCGCGCTTCGGCATCCAGGCCGCCGCGGCCACGCGGGATATCGCCCAGTACAAAGAGATGGCGCCGCGCAACATGGAGTACGACACCAAGTGCAAGGTGTACGTCCGCGGCTCCTGGTTCCGGCCCCTGTTCGACTTCCCTCCCGAGCGCGTGCTGACCTGGCTGTCCCAAGGCTACGGCGACGGCGAGCCCATCCGGCGGAAGGGCTCGGTGCTTCAAGAAGGCACCAGCATGGCGGGCAAGATCAATCTGGAGATCCTGTCCGTCCTGACGCGCGCCATCCATCAAGGCGCGGCCGTTGAGGTTGCCTACCGCGCGCTTTCGAGCGGGCTGACAACCCGCGAGATCGTGCCGTTCGCGTTGGCGGACAGCGGCCTGCGCTGGCACGTCCGCGCCTTCGACCGGCGCAGCGGCGAGTTCCGCGACTTCGTGCTGGGCCGTCTCGACGACGCCCGCATCGTCGCCGGCGAGGTGGCCGACCACGAAAAGCCCGATCAAGACATCCAGTGGAACCGGATCACCGAGCTCGAGCTCGTGCCGCATCCGGCCAACGTGCAGCACCCCGACACCATCGAGGCCGAGTACGGCATGGAGGGCGGCGTGCTGACGGTCCGCGCCCGAGCGGCAATGGCCGGGTACCTGCTGCGCCGCTGGAACGTCGACTGCACCGAAGACCACAGCCTCAAGGGTGGCGAGCATCACCTGTGGCTGCGCAATCGCCAGGCGCTGTACGGCGTCACGAACCTGGTGCTCGCACCGGGCTACGGCGAACAGAGCAAGGACGGGTGACCGGTATGTCGATCACCCCCACCTGCAATCCAGCCGACCGCTACGACCGAAAGGAGCCCCACCATGGCTAAGCCCCCCGCCAACCACGGCAAGCAATGGACGCCTGCCGACGTGCAGCAGCTCAAGCAGCTCGCCAAGGGAAACACTCCCACTGGCCTGATCGCTCACAAGATGGGGCGAACGGAAGACTCGATCCGCTCCAAGGCGAGCGAGAGCGACGTCTCCCTCAAGCCCACCAACCAATCGCCCTACAACCGGCGCAAGCCCTGAGGGCGGGCCAGCAACAAGAACAAGGGGCGGCACCGTGCTCAAACTCGAACAGATCCAGAAGAACGCAGCCATCTCGGGCCTGGAGCCCGGGCAGGTGGTGCGCATCGTCACCACCGAGCCGGTCGGTGACAACGCCCTGACCGTCTACTACAAGACCGCCGACGGCAAGTTGCTGGAGCGGATGCTGTTCCGCACCGACGAGGCCAAGCTGTCGCTGGCTGAGTCAGGGCGCCCCTGGGCCTTCGATGCGCCGGGCGAGGAGTTCAAGCTCGCGGCCGAGGCCTACCGGATCAACCTGGCCCACCTCTTCGATCCGATGATGGCGGTGCACACGTCGAACGTGGAGCCGCTGCCGCACCAGATCACGGCCGTCTACGAGTCGATGCTGCCGCGCCAGCCTCTGCGCTACGTGCTGGCAGACGACCCCGGCGCCGGCAAGACCATCATGGCCGGCCTGTTCATCCGCGAACTGCTGATGCGCGCCGATGCCAAGCGCGTGCTGATCGTCGCCCCCGGCAGCCTGGTCGAGCAGTGGCAGGACGAAATGTTCGAGAAGTTCGGCCTGACGTTTTCGCTGTTCTCGCGCGAGCAGGTCGAGCAGTCCCGCACCGGCAATCCTTTTGACGACATCGACCTGATGGTCGCCCGCGTCGACCAACTTTCCCGAGCCGAAGACCTGCAAGAGAAGCTGCGCCTGTCGCACTGGGACCTTGTGGTCGTGGACGAAGCGCACAAGCTTTCGGCCAACTACTTCGGCAACAAGGTCAACAAGACCAAGCGCTTCCAGCTCGGCGAGTTGCTGGGCTCGATCACGCGGCACTTCCTGCTGATGACGGCCACGCCGCACAACGGCAAGGAAGAAGACTTCCAGCTCTTCATGTCGCTGCTGGACGCCGACCGCTTCTACGGCAAGTTCCGCGACGGCGCGCATAAGGTGGACGTCTCCGATCTCATGCGCCGCATGGTCAAAGAGGACCTGCTCAAGTTCGACGGCACCCCGCTGTTCCCCGAGCGCCGGGCTTACACCTGCAACTACGCGCTGTCCGATCTCGAAGCAGCGCTCTACGCCGCCGTGACGGACTACGTGAAGACCGAGTTCGCCCGGGCGGATCAACTGGCGGACGGCGGCCGCAAGGGTACCGTTGGCTTTGCCCTGACTTCGCTGCAGCGCCGGCTCGCGTCCAGCCCCGAGGCCATCTACCAGTCGCTAAAGCGTCGCCGCAACAAGCTCAAGCGCCGGGTCGAGGAAGAGAAGCTGGGCCAGCGCGGCAGGTCGCTGGCCGAGACGCTCGTCGGCACGGGTACCAACGGTGTGCCCGATGACATTTGGGAGTCGGCCGATGCCCTGTCGCCTGACGACTACGAGAACTTCGAAGAAGCCGTTGTCGACCAGGCCACGGCCGCCCAGACCATCCAGGAGCTCGAGGCCGAAATCATCATCCTCGAAGACTTGGAAGAGCAGGCACGCAAGGTCGTGCACTCCGGCCAAGACCGCAAGTGGGACGAGCTATCGCGCCTGCTGCAAGACACGCCCGAAATGCACGATTCCGTGGGTCGCCAGCGCAAGCTGATCATCTTCACCGAGCACCGTGACACGCTGAACTACCTGGTCACCAAGATCCGCGGCCTGATCGGCAGTGAGGAAGCCGTGGTGATGATCCACGGTGGTGTGAAGCGCGAAGAACGCCGCAAGGTGCAGGAGTTGTTCCGCAACGACCCGACCGCGCGCGTGCTCGTCGCCACTGACGCGGCCGGCGAAGGCGTGAACCTGCAGAACGCCAACCTGATGGTCAACTACGACCTGCCCTGGAACCCAAACCGCCTGGAGCAGCGCTTTGGCCGCATCCACCGTATCGGCCAGACAGAGATCTGCCACCTGTGGAACATGGTGGCTTCCGAGACGCGCGAGGGCGACGTCTTCCAGCGGCTGTTCGAGAAGCTGGAGATCCAGCGTGAGGCGCTGGGCGGCCGTGTCTTCGACGTTTTGGGCGAGGTGTTCGAAGATCGCAGCCTCAAAGACCTGCTGATCGAAGCCATCCGCTACGGCGCCGACCCCGAAGTCCGTGCCCGTCTGCTGCGCAGGGTCGAAGGCGCGCTGGACACGCGCCACCTGGAAGACATCATCAAGCGCAACGCCTTGTGCGAAGAGGTGATGGACGAGAAGCGCCTCTTCGCCGTCAAGGAGGAAATGGAGAAGGCCGAGGCCCGCAAGCTGCAGCCCTTCTTCATCCGCTCGTTCTTCACCCAGGCCTTCCAGCAGCTGGGGGGCGAGCTGCGCCCGCGTGAACCGGGCCGCTACGAGATCACCAACGTCCCGGCCATCATCCGCGAGCGCGACCGCCAGATCACCGGGCGCGACCGACGCAATGCTGACCCCGTGCTGCGCCGCTACGAGCGCGTCTGCTTCGAGAAGCAATACGTCCGCGTGCTTGACCGCGTGGGCGCGCCGATGGCCAGCCTGCTGCACCCCGCCCACCCGCTGATGCAGTCGGTGACCGACCTGGTGCTCGAAGCCCACCGCAACAAGCTCAAGCAAGGCGCCGTGCTGGTGGACCCAGCCGACATGGGCTTGACCCCGAAGGTGATGTTCATCATCGACCACTCGGTCAAGGAAGGCGCCGACTCGACGCACGTGGTGTCACGCCGCATGCAGTTCGTCGAGATCGACTCCAAGGGCAACGCCATCAACGCCGGCTGGGCCCCTCACCTGGACCTGGAGCCACTGGCACCGGCTGACATGGCGCTGATCGAGGATGTGCTGGCCGCGCCCTGGATCGCCAAGGATCTGGAGCAAGTCGCGCTGGCCCATGCCTCCACGCACCTGGTGCCCGAGCACTTCGACGAGGTCCGTGCCCGTCGCGAGAAGACCGTGGACAAGACGCTGGCCGCCGTGCATGAACGCCTGGTCAGGGAAATCAGCTTCTGGTCCGACCGCTACATCAAGCTGCAGGACGACATCGCCGCCGGCAAAGACGTACGCCTGACGCTGGAAAACGTTCGCCGCACCATCGACGACCTCACCGCCCGCCGCGAGTCGCGCGAGAAGGAGCTGCTGGCCATGCGCCACGTCATCTCCGCCACGCCGGTGATCCTGGGCGGCTCGTTGGTCATCCCCGCAGGCCTGCTGCTGCAGCGCAAGGGGCAGCCCGGATGGACGGCGGACGCCGCAGCGCGGGCCCGCGTCGAGCAGATCGCGATGCGAGCCGTGATGAACGCCGAGCGCGCGTTGGGACACGACGTCATCGACGTGTCGGCCGAGAAGTGCGGCTGGGACGTCACCAGCCTGCCCAAGGCGCTAGACGGCAAGCTGCCGCCCTCGCGCCACATCGAGGTCAAGGGCCGCGCCAAGGGTCAGACCACGATCACCGTCACGCGCAACGAGATCCTCTACGGGCTCAACCAGACCGACAAGTTCATCCTGGCCGTCGTGATGGTAGACGGTGAACAGCACGAAGGGCCGTTCTATGTGCGGCAGCCCTTCACTCAGGAGCCCGATTGGGCGGTGACCAGCATCAATCTCGATCTCGACCAGTTGCTCGCCCGAGCGCAGCAGCCTGCATAAAGGAAAACAACATATGGCGACCATCAAGACACCCAAGAAACTCATCGAGGTCGCGCTGCCGCTCGATGCGATCAATGCGGCTGCCACATATGAGAAGCTGGTTAAGGTTGGGAAGCCGACGAGCATTCACCTTTGGTGGGCACGTCGCCCGCTGGCTGCAGCGAGAGCGGTGATCTTTGCCCAAATGGTCAATGATCCCGGCTACCAGCAAGGTGGCGGCTTCCGATATGGCGTGAACAAAGAGAAGGCCACTCTGGAGCGTGAGCGCCTTTTCAAGATTCTCGAAGATCTCGTGAAGTGGGAGAACACGAACAACGAGGATGTTCTCGGTCGGGCTCGCGCAGAGATTTGGCGCAGCTGGCGTGATACGTGTGAGTTGAATAAATCTCACCCGCAGGCATCCGAACTCTTCAACCCGGCTGTCCTTCCGGGATTTCATGACCCATTTGCAGGGGGTGGCGCATTGCCGCTTGAGGCTCAACGTCTGGGACTGAAGAGCCACGCGTCTGACTTGAATCCCGTAGCCGTCACCATCAATAAGGTGATGATCGAAATACCTGCCCGCTTCTCGGGAAGAGTTCCGGTCGGACCCCGCGTTGCTGATGAAAAGCAAGTCGATCTGCATGAAGAATGGAGAGGCACAGGTGGCCTGGCTGAGGACATCCATCGGTACGGTACTTGGATGCGCAAGCAAGCCGAAAAAGTAATCGGCCACCTCTACCCTAAGGTGGAGATTACTGCAGCGATGGCCGCTGAAAGAGTCGACCTCAAGCCTCTAGTTGGTCAAAAACTTACCGTCATCGCGTGGCTCTGGGCCAGGACTGTCAAGAGTCCAAACCCCGCTTTTAGCCACGTAGATGTGCCACTCGCTTCGACGTTTGTACTGTCGAGCAAATCAGGCAAAGAAGCCTACGTCGAGCCAATCGTTACGGGTGACAGCTACAGATTTGCTGTCAAGGTAGGTAAGCCCACGGACGCGGCCGACGCGGGGACCAAAGCTTCCGGCCGTGGGGCGAATTTTAGTTGCCTAATTTCGAAGACCCCTATTAGTGGCGACTACATTAAAGCAGAGGGGCAAGCCGGACGACTTGGTTCGCGATTGATGGCAATTGTTGCCGAGGGTGTTCGTGGGCGAATTTATCTCTCGCCATCAAAAGAACATGAGGCGATCGCGAAACAGGCTCAACCGACTTGGAGGCCATCAGGCGATATTCCTGCCCGTTTGACTGGCGGCACTTGTGTCCCCTACGGGCTTAGAGAATGGGGAGATATTTTTACGTCGCGACAGCTAGTCGCATTAACAACATTCTCGGAGCTAGTCGAGAAAGTCATCGATAAGTGCCGACAGGATGCGATTGCTGCTGGTTTCGACGACGACCACCTCAGCCTTGAGGCCGGTGGCGTTGGGGCTACAGCATATGCGCAAGCCGTCGGCGTCTACTTGGCGTTCGCGCTGAGTCGTACAACTGATTGGGGAAACTCACTTTCACGCTGGGAGTCGAAAGCGCAGGTCCCACAGCAGTTGTTCGGTCGACATGCGATTCCGATGGTATGGGACTACTCCGAATCGAACATCCTATGTGAAAGTACCGGCTCTATCGCAGCATCTATCGAAAATATCTACAAGAGCTTCGGAAAGAGTTCGGTCGGCTCTGCAGATGTAGCGCCAGGATTTGCATCCCAGCAGGATGCTCAAAGTCAGTCTGTCAGTCGGCTCAAGGTAATTTCAACCGATCCACCGTACTACGACAACATCGGGTATGCAGATCTTTCAGACTTCTTTTATGTCTGGCTGCGAAAAAGTTTGCGTTCAATATATCCAAACTTGTACGCAACGCTGGCGGTTCCCAAAGCAGAGGAACTTGTAGCGTCGGCATATCGGCACGGGGGCGAAGAGAAGGCTGAAGCATTCTTCTTGAATGGGATGACTCGCGCCATGCACAACCTTGCGGAAAGTGCGCATCCCGCTTTCCCGGTGACGATCTACTACGCGTTCAAGCAATCTGAAACAAAAAGCGAAGTCGGGACATCAAGCACAGGATGGGAGACGTTTCTTGAGGCCGTAATCCAGGCAGGCTTTGCGATTACAGGCACTTGGCCGATGAGAACAGAAATGTCTAGTCGCATGATTGGCGCGGGGACTAATGCGCTTGCCTCGAGCGTTGTACTGGTTTGCAGGAAGAGGGATGGTGACGCGGTCTCGGTTAGCCGTCGAGAGTTCATTCGAGAACTCAACGCTGCGCTGCCAGTGGCTCTGGATGAAATGACTCGAGGGGGCGTTAACTCACCAGTTGCACCCGTTGACCTTTCTCAAGCCATTATTGGCCCGGGGATGGCTATTTTTAGTCAGTATGCCGCCGTACTCGAGGCTGATGGCAAACCTATGAGCGTGCGAACAGCACTTCAACTCATTAATCGTTTCCTTGCTGAAGACGACTTCGATCACGACACGCAGTTCTGCCTGCACTGGTTCGAGCAGCAGGGCTGGGCGACCGGTCGCTTCGGCGAGGCCGATGTGCTGGCTCGTGCAAAGGGCACCAGCGTCGCGGGCCTGCAGGCGACCGGCGTAGTGGAATCCGGAAAGGGGGATCTGCGGCTGCTGCGCTCAAGCGAGCTACCGCCTGACTGGTCGCCTGAGACGGATTCCCGGCTGCCGGTGTGGGAGGCACTACACCACCTGATCCGCGCGTTGAATCAGGAAGGTGAGTCGGCGGCAGGCGCACTGCTGGCCCGCATGCCGGCCCGTTCGGAGCCGATTCGTGCCTTGGCCTATCGGCTCTACACGCTGTGCGAGCGCAAGGGTTGGGCAGACGACGCCCGCGCCTACAACGAACTGGTCACTGCCTGGAGCGGCATCGAACAAGCGGCCGGCGAAGCCGGCGTGCTTGGCTCGCAGGCGCAACTTGATATCTGATCGGGGAGCAGAAAATGGCTTTGAAACCCTGGCGCGAAGTCGCCGTACCGCACGAAGACGTACTCAAGGGCACGTTTCAGCAGGCTGAGTTTGCGGCCGACCTGTCGCGGGTGCACGCGGGCACAGCGACGGCCGAGTACCAGAATCCGGCGCTGTTCTTCCAGCGCACCTTCATTACCGAGGGCATGCGTTTGCTGCTCGACTCGGTGGTGAAGCGGCTCTCGGGTAAGGGTGGCGACCCGGTCATTCAGCTGCAAACAGCGTTCGGCGGCGGCAAGACGCACACGATGCTGGCGGTCTATCACCTCGCCAAGGGCGAGGTACCGGCCAGCGACCTGCAAGGCGTGGCGGCCATTCTGGACTCGGCGCAGATCACGGAACTGCCTCGCGCTCGCGTCGCGGTACTAGACGGCATCAAGTCGTCGCCCAACCAACCCATCAAGCGCGATGGGCAGGTGGTGCGCACGCTGTGGGGCGACCTGGCATGGCAGCTGGGCGGTGCAGAAGGTTATGCGCTCGTGGCCGATGCCGACACGTCGGGCACCTCGCCGGGCAAGGCGGTGCTCGAGACTCTACTGGCGCGGTGTGCGCCGTGCGTGATCCTCATCGACGAGCTGGTGGCCTACGTTCGCCAGTTCGAAGAAGGCAAGGCTCTCACCGGCGGGACCTTCGATTCCAACCTGTCGTTCGTGCAAGCGCTGACCGAGGCGTTGAAGGCCGTGCCGACGGCAGTACTGCTGGCGTCGCTGCCGGAGTCGGACAAGGAAGCCGGCAGCCAGCGCGGCGTGAAGGCGCTGGAGGCGCTGGCGCACTACTTTGGCCGCGTGCAGGCGCTGTGGAAGCCGGTGGCCACGGAAGAGGCCTTCGAGATCGTGCGGCGCCGCTTGTTTGCGTCGATCAACGACAAGCTGGCGATGGAGTCGGTGTGCCGCGCCTTCGCGGACTTCTACACCGCCAACCGCGACGACTTTCCGCAGGAGACGCAAGAGAGCCGCTACTTCGAGCGCCTGGTCCACGCCTACCCCATCCACCCCGAGGTGTTCGACCGGCTCTACGAGGACTGGTCCACGCTGGACAACTTCCAGCGCACCCGCGGTGTGCTGAAGATGATGGCCAAGGTGATCCACCGCCTGTGGAAGGACGGCAACAACGACCCGCTGATCATGCCGGGCAGCCTGCCGCTGTACGACGCCGATGTCCGCAACGAGGTCATCTACTACCTGCCCCAAGGCTGGGACCCGGTGCTCGAACGCGACGTGGACGGTGAGCGCGCCGAGACCACCGAGATCGAGAACAAGGACACGCGCTTCGGCAGCGTGCAGGCCTGTCGCCGTGCGGCGCGTTCGGTATTCCTGGGCAGCGCGCCCAGCACGACGAACCAGCTGGTACGGGGTCTGGAGCTCGAACGCGTGATGCTCGGCATCGTTCAGCCCGGCCAGCAGATCGGGCTGTTCAAGGACGCACTGCGCCGGCTCGGTGACCGGCTGCACTACCTCAACCACGCCAACAACCGCTTTTGGCTCGACACGCGGCCCAACCTGCGGCGCGAGATGGAAGAGCGCAAGCGCCGCTTCCAGGACAAGGAGGATGTGTTCCCCACCGTCCGCGAGCGCGTGCAGCGCGGCTTTGCCAGTGGCGTGTTTGGTGGCATCCACGTCTTCACCGACAGCGGCGATGTGCCCGACGACTGGGCGCTGCGACTGGTGGTACTGCCCCCCGACGCCGCATTCAGCAAGAGCGGCCAGAGCCTGGCCATCGACCGCGCCGCCGAGATCCTCAAGAAGCGCGGCGACCAGCCCCGCTTCAAACAGAACCGCTTGATCTTCCTGGCGGCCGACTACGACAGCGTCAGCCGCCTGAAGGACCACGTCCGCTCGTACCTGGCGTGGCGCAGCATCGTTGCCGACTACAAGGACAACCGCATCGTTCTCGACAACCTGATGGCCAAGCAGGCAAGCGCCAGCCTGGATCAGGCCGAGGAGACCGTGCGGCGCATGATCCGCGAGACCTACAAGTGGATCGTGGCACCGATGCAGGAGGCTCGGCCTGGCAAGGGCCTGTCCGAGCTGCGCTGGGAGCACTTCCAGGCCAACCCGAGTGCGCAGAACTGGGCGCAAGAGGTCGAGCGCGTGCTCAAGGAAAACGAGCTGCTCATCAACGAGTGGGCGCCGATCCACCTGGCCAAGGTGCTGAAGGACTGGTTCTGGAAGGATGACGCAAAGGAGACCAGCGCCTTGAATGTCTGGCAGCAGAGCTGCCAGCAGCTTTACCTGCCCCGCCTGAAGGACGACACGGTCTTCCAGCTGACGATGGCCGCGGGCGCCGACAGCCGCGACTTCTTCGGCTTCGCGCAGGGCAAGGACGACGGTCGCTACGTCGGGTTCAGCTACGGCAAGCGCACGTCGCTGATCATGGACTCGTCGCTGCTCCTGATCGAGCCGTTCGCTGCGGCGGCCTACATGGAGGCGCTGCGTGCGGCAGAGGAAGCCTCGCGCGCCAAAGCCGCTGACACCGGCGGGGGCGCATCCACCACGACCGTGACCACTGGCGGTGGTGGCGACACACCCCGCGTCGAAGACTCGGGCAAGGGCGGATACCCGTCAGGCACGGGCGCCACCGGCCAGGCCTTGAAGAAGCAGTTCTACGGCAGCATCGAGCTCGACCCGATCCTGGCGAAGAAGCAGTTCGCCGACCTGGTCGACGAGGTCGTCCAGCAGTTCACCATGCGCACCGGCGTGAAGGTCAGGATCGCCATCGAGATCCAGGCCGAATCGGCCACCGGCTTCGACGACGGGTTGCAGCGCGCGGTGAAGGAGAACTGCAACGTGCTGAAGTTCAAGAACGCTGAGTTCGAGGCTGGGGAGTAAGAACGAAAAACGCCCAACCGATGAGGGCTGGGCGTAGAAATGGTGGTGGCCAAGGGCGGAATCGAACCACCGACACGCGGATTTTCAATCCGCTGCTCTACCGACTGAGCTACTTGGCCGTGAGCCGCAAATTGTAGCAGCGGCCGCAGCGGCCCGGCCTGGGGCTTCAGGCGCCGTTGCGGCGGTTGCGCGTGGGGTCGACGCCGAGTTGCCTGAGCTTGCGGTAGAGGTGCGTGCGCTCCAGTCCGGTCTTCTCGGCGACGCGGGTCATCGAGCCGTTTTCCCTGGCCAGGTGGAACTCGAAGTAGCTCTTCTCGAAGGCGTCGCGGGCCTGGCGCAGCGGGCGGTCGAGGTCGAAGACCTGCTCGGGCGCGGGGCCTGGCAGGACGGCGTCGGCAACATACGCCAGCGCCGCCGGCAGCGCGCCGGCCAGGCTGGCTGCGGCCAGCGGCGCCGGCGCGCCGTCGGCGACAGTGGCCTGGGCCGCCACCAGCCGCGGCGCGGGCCGCGCCAGCGCCGCCTCGACCGCGCGCAGCAGCTTCTGCAGCGTGATCGGCTTCTCGAGGAAGGCCATCGCCCCGTGGCGGGTGGCCTCGACCGCGGTGTCGATGGTGCCGTGCCCGCTCATCATGATCACCGGCATCGTCAGCAGCCCGCTGCTGCCCCACTCCTTGAGCAGGGTGATGCCGTCGACGTCGGGCATCCAGATGTCGAGCAGGACGAGGTCGGGGCGCAGGCGCTGGCGCACGGCGCGGGCCTGGGCGGCGTTCTCGGCCAGTTCGATCGAGTAGCCCTCGTCGCCGAGGATCTCGGACAGCAGCCCGCGTATGCCGAGTTCGTCGTCGACGACCAGTATCGTTGCCATGGGGTGCGATGACGCCTCTCAGCTCGCGGGTGCCGGCGCTGCGACATCGCAGCGCGGCCCGCAGGCTTCGGGGGCGAAGTTGGAAAATGATAACGAAACGCGCGCCCCGCCCCGGCCGTCGGCGGAGTTGCCGATGCGCACGCGCGCGCCATGCTCGTCGGCGATCTTCTTGACCACCGCCAGCCCGAGCCCGCTGCCGCGGGTCTTGGTCGTCACGTAGGGCTCGAAGGCGCGCTTGAGGACCTTGTCGGCGAAGCCGGGGCCGTTGTCGCTGACAACCAGCCGCACGACGCGCACCTGGCCGTCGGCGTCGTGCGCGGCTTCGGTGGCGACCTGCACGCAGCCGTCGCTGCGCTCGGCGACCGCGTCGAGGCCGTTCTGCACGAGGTTGTGCACGACCTGGCGCAGCTGGGTGGCGTCGCCCAGCACGGCCGGCAGCGCCGGCGCGGCCTGCACGCGCAGCCGCCCGGCCTCGGCCGCATGGCCGTAGAGCACCAGGACCTCGGCGACCAGGGCGTTGAGGTCGAGTGGGCGCAGCTGCGCCGCGGGCAGGCGTGCGTAGTCGCGGAATTCGTCGACGAGCTGCTTCATCGCCTGCACCTGCGCGACGATGGTCGCCACCGAGCGCTGCAGCAGCGCGCGGTCGGCCGGCTCGAGCTTGGCCGCGAGCTTGTGCTCGAGCCGCTCGGCCGAGAGCTGGATCGGCGTCAGCGGGTTCTTGATCTCGTGGGCGAGGCGGCGCGCGACCTCGCTCCAGGCGGCGCTGCGCTGCGCGCTGACGATCTCGCTGATGTCGTCGAAGACCAGCAGCCGCATGCCCCCGGGCAGCGTCGCGCCGCGCGCCAGCAGGGTCAGGCTGTCGCCCTCGCGGCCGGTGGGCGGCGGCAGTTCGAAGGCGTCCTGCCACTGGTCGCGCTCGCCGGCCTCGGGGCCGGCCTCGAGGGTCTGGAAGCGCAGCCAGACGGCCTGCGCAAAGGCCTGCAGGCCGGGCACCTCGGCCAGCGGGCGGCCGCGGTAGGCCGACAGCGGCAGCTTGAGGATGCGCGTGGCACCGGGGTTGACGCTGTCGATCGCGCGCGCCGCGTCGAAGACGACGACGCCGGCGATCAGGTTGTCGAGGATGGTCTGCAGGTGGGTGCGCGCATTCTCGAGCTCGGCGACGCTGCGCTGGGCCTGCGCGCGCGCATCGGCGAGCTGCTGGGTCATGTCGGCGAACGAGCGCGTGAGGCCGCCGAGCTCGTCGCCCGAGGCGAAGACCGGCTTGGCGGTGAGGTCGCCGCGGGCGACCTGGCGCACGCCCTCGGCCAGCAGCAGCAGCGGGCGCACGAGCTGGTTGCCGAGCACCGCCGCCAGCAGCACCGCGCCGAACACCGCCAGCACCAGCGCCAGCGTCAGCGTGCCCAGGTACATGCGGCGCAGGCCCTCGCGCTCGAGCATGCGCAACTGGTACTCGCGGTGCGCGGCCTGCACCGCCAGGGCCTGCGCGACCAGGGCCTGCGGCAGGGCCTGCACGACCAGCAGGTAGCGGTCCTCGGCGCCCAGGCGCAGCTCGACGCTGGGCACGACGGCCAGCGCGCGCACGCGCGCGGCCGGCGCGGCGGCGCCGCCGTCCTCGTCGAGGCCCTCGATGCGGCTGACGACGCGCAACTGCTGCGCCTCGCGCAGCAGCGCGGGGTCGACGCGCTCGTGGGCCAGCGGCGCGGCCAGCGCACCGGCGGCGACCTCGGGCTGCCCGGTGGCCGACAGCAGCACGACCTGCTGCGCGGCGAACTGCTCGCGCAGCCGCTCGAGGGCCAGCGGGGTGGCCGCCTCGCTGCCCTCGGCGATGCGCTCGGCGGCCAGGCGGGTCTTGGCGGCCAGGTCCGAGCGCTGCGCATCGAGCGTGCCGCGGCCCAGCGCCAGCCCGGCGTCGAGTGCGCTCTCGACGCGCGCGTCGAACCAGACCTCGATGCTGCGCGAGACGAACTGGTAGCTCACGGTGTAGACCAGGGCCCCAGGCAGCACGCCGACCAGCGCGAAGATGCCGGCCAGCTTGAACAGCAGCCGGCTGCCGAACTTGCCCTGACGCAGGCGGGCCGCCAGCCGCAGCGAGGCGATCGCGACGACCGTCAGCAGCAGCGCGGCGACGACCACGGTGAGGCCGTAGAGCCAGTCGAAGTAGCGCTCGTAGACACCGTGCCCGGCGGTGGCCAGCGAGACGACGAAGCCCAGCACCAGCGCGACCCCGGTGGCCGCGACCACGGCCACCAGCGTGGCCCAGCGTGCTGCTTTGGTCATCGCCCCGGCCCCTGCTGCTCGAGCACTCTCAACGCGCCAGCTCGACGCTGTGGGCGACGGCCAGCTGCCACTCGGGCAGGTGGCCCAGGCCGATCTGCAGCGGCCGTGGCAGCTCGCCGGTGTCGAGCCGCCAGTCGAACTCGAGCACATGCCGCACGCGGGCGGCCACCTCGGCGGCCTCGGCGATTCGCCAGCGCGTCATGCGGGTGATGGGCAGCAGCGCCGCGTCGAGGCTGGCGAAGCTCTGGTGCAGGGCGCCGACGCTGACGCGAAAACTTCCGGTCAGGGGCTGGTAGCTCAGCCGCCACTGCCTGCGCGCGCGCGCCACGCGCTCGGCACGCCAGTACCAGCGCGGCCGCAGCAGCGTGGCCTCGGCGCGGAAATGCAGCGCGATGCCGCGGCGCAGCGCGTCCTCGACCGGCTCGGGCAGTTGCAGCCGGACGTTGAAGTCGACGCTGACGGCCTCGGCGTCGCGCCGCACCTCGAGGGCGTGCAGGCGGACGGCCTCGGCCGGCTCACCCGGCTGGGCCTGCGCCGGGCGCACGCCGCCCGGCGCCGCCCAGGGCGCGAGGGCCAGGGCCAGCGCGGCGCGGCCGAAGCCGCGGCGCGACGGCCCCGGCCGGCCGGCGGCGGGCGCCGGGCCGCCGCGCGCGGGCGCGCGGGCGGCTCGGGGGGGCACGGCAGAGGTCGTCAAGGTCGGTGCAGCAGCGCGTAGTAGAAGCCGTCGGCATCGGCGTCGGCCGGCGCGTCGGCTGCGCAGCCCGTGGCCGGATTGTCGGGCAGCGGCAGCAGATGCCCCGGCGAGGCCGGGTCCAGGCGCACGCTGCCGGGGGGCTGGCGTTGCAGGAAGGCATCGATCTGCGCCACCCCTTCGGCCTTGAAGATCGAGCAGGTCGCGTACAGCAGCCGCCCGCCGGGGGCCAGCAGCGGCCACAGCGCGTCGAGCAGGCGGGCCTGCTCGCGCGCCAGCGCGGCGATGTCGGCGGGGCGGCGCAGCCAGCGCACGTCGGGGTGGCGGCGCACGATGCCCGAGGCGGTGCAGGGCGCATCGAGCAGGATGGCGTCGAACGGCTGGCCGTCCCACCAGGTCTGCGGCGCGCCGGCGTCGGCCACGCGCAGCGTGGCCTGCAGGCCCAGCCGCTGCAGCGTCTGCTGCACGCGCTCGAGGCGGGCGGCGTCGCGGTCGAGTGCGAGCAGGTCGAGCGCGGCCAGCTCGAGCAGGTGCGCGCTCTTGCCGCCCGGCGCGGCGCAGGCGTCGAGCACGCGGGCCCCGGGCCGCAGCCCGGCGCCCAGCAGCAAGGGCGCGGCGCGCTGCGCCGCGGCGTCCTGGACCGAGACCTCGCCGTCGTCGAAGCCCGGCAGCGCCGCGACCGGGCAGGGCCGCGCGAGGACGACCGTGTGGCTGCCCGCCGCCGAGGCGGCCCGGCCGGCCGCGGCCAGGCGCTGCAGGTAGCCGGCGGCGTCGCCGCGGCGGGCGTTGACGCGCAGCGTCATCGGCGGCTGCCGGTTGGCCGCCGCCAGCAGCGCCGGCCACTGCTGCGGCCAGTCGGCGCGCACGCGCTGCAGCCACCAGCGCGGGTGGTTGTACGCCGCCTCGGGGTCGCGAACGGCCGCCGCGACGAGCGCGTCGCGCTCGCGCACGAAGCGGCGCAGCACGGCGTTGACGAAGCCGGCGGCGGCCGGCTGCGCACGGCGCGCGGCGGCCACGGCCTGGTCGACCAGCGTGTGGTCGGGGTACGGCGGCGGCTGCCCCGCCGGCGGCGGCCACAGCAGGGCCAGCGCGGTCAGCAGCAGGGCGTCGAGCGCCGGCGGCGGCGGCTTGGGCGCGAGCCGCGCGCGCAGCACCTGCGCCGCGCCGAGCCCGCGCAGCGCGTGGAAGGCCAGCGCCTGGGTGCCGGCGCGCAGCGGCGGCGGCACCGTGGCCAGCGCGTCGGTCAGCGAGCGGCCGCTGCGCACGGCCTGGACGGCGTCGGCGGCCCGGGCCAGCAGCAGCGCCAGCGCTGGGGCTTCGGCGGGTGGGGACATCGCGCCAGTCTATGCCGGGCTGCGCGTGCAGCCCGCACAATCGCCGCCGTCACGGCAGACCCGGCAGGGAGCAGGCAGGATGGGCGGCAGCTCGAACCCGATCACCCTCGACGAGGACGAACTCGCGCGCCTGCCCGCATCGCAGCGCATCCGCTACCGGCTGGTCGGCGCCGGCCGGCGCTGGCATGCCAACGACAACATCGCCGGCTTCGTGCGCGCGGGCGAGCTCGACGAGCTCAAGGCCGAGATCCAGGGCAAGGTCAACGAGCTGCTCGCCGCCCTGGTCATCGACACCGAGCACGACCACAACACGAACGAGACGGCGCAGCGGGTGGCCAGGATGTTCGTCGACGAGGTCTTCGGCGGACGCTACCGGCCGATGCCCGAAGTCACCGAGTTCCCCAACGCCGAGCGGCTCAACGAGCTGATGATCGTCGGCCCGATCAAGGTGCGCAGCGCCTGCTCGCACCACCTGTGCCCGATCATGGGCCGGGTCTGGGTCGGCATCCTGCCCAACGAATTCTCGAACCTGATCGGGCTGAGCAAGTACGTGCGCATCTGCGACTGGATCATGAGCCGGCCGCAGATCCAGGAAGAGGCCGTCACGATGCTCGCCGACGAGCTGCAGCGCCGCGTGCGCCCCGACGGCCTGGCCATCGTGATGGAGGCCGACCACTACTGCATGCACTGGCGCGGCGTCAAGGACGACGGCGCGATGATGGTCAACTCGGTGATGCGCGGCGCGTTCCTGAAGGACGCCAACCTGCGCCGCGAGTTCCTGTCGCTGCTCGATCGCAAGTCGGCCTGAACGGCCCGAAGGAGTCACCGTCATGCTCGTGCGCCTGCTCTACACCAGCCGCGTCAGTGCCGGGCTCGACGAGCGCCTGCTGCACGACATCCTGCACCAGGCCTCGGCGGCCAACCCAGCGCAGGGCATCACCGGCGCGCTGTGCTGCTCGCAGGGCGTGTTCCTGCAGGTCCTCGAAGGCGGGCGCGACGCGGTCAACCGGCTCTACGGCCGCATCGTGGCCGACCCGCGGCACGCCGACGTCGTGCTGCTGAGCTACGAGGAGATCGGCGAGCGCCGCTTCGCGCAGTGGTCGATGGGCTGGGTCGACGTCGAGCGGCTCAACCCGGCGGCGCTGCTGAAGTATTCCGAGCGCGCCACACTCGACCCGTACGCGGTCAGCGGCAAGGCCTCGATGGCGCTGCTCGAGGACCTCGTCGCCTCCGCCTCGGTGATCGGAACCGCCTGAGCCCAGGCCCGGCCACCGCCGCCGGCGCCGCTCAGACGCCCAGCGTGTCGGCCCAGATCGTGCGTGCCCAGTCCCAGGCGTAGAGGCCTTCGCGCGCGTTGGGCGCGTCGGACACGCCCAGCGTGCCCGGCACGACGCGGAAGCTGCGCTCGGCCGCGTCGAACTGCCAGACGGCCGCCACATGCATCGCGCGCTGCGCGTCGACGTAGCTGTAGCAGGTGTTGGCCACCACCGGCGCCGGGTTGAGTGGCCAGCCGGCAAGCTGCGCGACCACCGCCGCGGCCGCGACCTTGGCGTGGGCGTTGGCCATGTGCGCGCTCTTGGGCATCAGCGGCGCGCCCTGGATCGCGTCGCCCAGCACGTGCACATGCCGCGCCAGGGTCGACTCGAAGCCCTGGAAGTCGACCGGGCACCAGCGCGCGTTGACGGTGGCCAGCCCGGCCTGGACGGCAATCAGGCCGGCGCGCTGCGGCGGCACGACGTTGAGCACGTCGGCACGCACGTCGTCGCCGACTTCGAGCCGCAGCGTGCGCGTGGCCGCGTCGACACCGACGACGTTGTGGTCGGGCCGGTACTCGACGATGCCCGGGTAGAGCTCAGCCCAAACGCGCTTGAACAGCGCCGGCTTGGACGTCACGTCGGGGTTGGCGTCGAGGATCAGCACCTTCGCGCGCGGCTTGTGCGCCTTGAGGTAGCTCGCCACGAGGCAGGCGCGCTCGTAGGGCCCGGGCGGGCAGCGGTAGGGCAGCAGCGGCACCGTCAGCACGAAGACGCCGCCCTCGGGCATCTGCTCGATCTGGCGGCGCAGCGCGACGGTCTCGGCACCGGCGCGCCAGGCGTGCAGGGCGCGCGCCTGCGCGTGCGCGGCGGGCAGGCCCTCGATGGCGTCGAGCATCAGGTCGATGCCCGGCGCCAGGATCAGCTTGTCGTAGCCGATCACCGGCCCCGAGGCCAGCGTCGCGCGGCGCTGCCGGGTGTCGAGCGCGGCGACGCGGTCGCGCACGACGCGCACGCCGTGCCGCGCCGACAAGGCGTCGTAGGCGTGCGTGAGCTCGGTCATCGCGCGGTGGCCGCCGAGCACCAGGTTGCTCATCGGGCAGCTGACGAACTGCGCGTTGGGCTCGACCAGCACGACCTCGACCGTGTGGCCCGAGAACAGCCGCACGTAATGGGCCGCGGTGGCGCCGCCGAAGCCGCCACCGACAACCAGCACGCGCGCCTGCGCCGGCACCCCGACGACGCTGGCGCAGCCGGCCAGGCCGAGGCCGCCGAGCGCCGTCGCCGCGGCCAACCAGCTTCTTCTTGCGATCATCTGCGTCTCCCGGTTCAGCGCGGCTGCGCGGCAGGTTGCGCGGCGAAGTACGCCGCCATCAGCGCGATCTGCTCGTCGGTATAGCCGCGCGCATGGCGGTGCATCACGGTGGCCGCACGCTCGCCGCGCTTGAAGGCCTGCATCTGCGCGATGAACAGCTCGGCCGGCACGCCCGCCAGCGGCGCCACCCGGCTGCCGGGCACGCCGCGCCCGTGCGTGCCGTGGCAGGCCGCGCAGGTGGCGGCCAGCGACGCGACATGCAGCGCCTGGGCGTCGCGCGGCGCCTGCAGATCGCGAGCCAGCGCCGCCGGCGCGGCGCAGGCCGCAGCCAGCAGCCACCCGAAGGCGCGCAAGGAAAGGGTCTTCATGTCGGCGGTGCTCCTGTGGCTGGGGCGGGCCGCGGGCCGGCAAAGGCCTGCAGCGGCGGCAATGTGCGGCGGCATTGTGTGATGCAAGTCGCGCCCGGACAACCCGGTACGCAGTCACAACGATATGCCTGCAGGCAATATGCGCAGCCCGCGATGCCGGTCTGCACGCGCCGCATATCGATGCGCGAATCGCTTCTTTGCGATGCGCGGCTCAGGCGCCTAGCATGCGCAGCCATTGCCCGCCCGGAGTCCGACCATGACCACCCGCCGCCGGAGCCTCGCGCTGACCGCCGCCGCCCTGCTGGGCCTGGGCGCGCCTGCGGCGCAGGCGCGCGCGCAGGCCCTGCTCAACGTGTCGTACGACCCGACGCGCGGCATGTACCAGGAGTACAACCCGGTCTTCGCCGCGCACTGGCGCGCGCGCACCGGCAGCGACCTCGCCGTGCGCATGTCGCACGGCGGCTCGGGCCGCCAGGCGCGCTCGGTCATCGACGGCCTGCGCGCCGACGTCGTCACGCTGGCGCTGGCCTACGACATCGACGAGCTCGCCCGCTCGGGCCGCCTGAGCGCCGACTGGCAGCGGCGGTTGCCACACAACAGCTCGCCCTATGTCTCGACCATGGTGCTGCTGGTGCGCGCCGGCAACCCCAAGGGCATCCGCGACTGGGAAGACCTCGTGCGCCCGGGCGTGCAGGTCATCACGCCCAACCCCAAGACCTCGGGCGCGGCGCGCTGGAACTACCTCGCAGCCTGGGGCTATGCGCGCCGCAAGCACGGCAGCGACGCCCGGGCCCGGGAGTTCGTCTCGCGCATGCTGGCCAACGTGCCGGTGCTCGACGGCGCAGCGCGCGCTGCGACCACCACCTTCGTCGAGCGCGGCATCGGCGACGTGCTGATCAACTGGGAGAACGAGGCCATGCTGGCCGAGCGCGAGATCGGCCGTGGCCGCTTCGAGATCGTCATGCCCTCGGTCTCGATCCTGGCCGAGCCGCCGGTCGCGGTGATCGACCGCAACGCCGAGCGCAACGGCACGCGCGAGCTTGCCCAGGCCTACCTCGAGCATCTGTATTCGCCCGCCGGCCAGGAGATCGTCGCGCGCCACCACTTCCGCCCGCGCGATGCGGCCGTGCTGGCGCGGCATGCGGCCAAGTTTCCGCGCGTCAACACGTTCACCATCGACGAGGTGTTCGGCAACTGGACCCAGGCCCAGCGCACGCATTTCGACGAAGGCGGCACCTTCGACCAGGTCTTCACGCGCCGCTGAACTCCCGCGCCTGGCCCCATCGTGATCTTCTCCCGCACCCTGCTCAGGCGCCACAGCGTCCTGCCCGGCTTCGACCTCGCGCTCGGCTTCGCGCTGCTCTACCTCAGCCTGATCGTGCTGATCCCGCTGTCGGCGGCGTTCCTGAAGTCGTTCACGCTGAGCTGGTCGGAGTTCTGGGCGGCCACCACCTCGCCGCGCGTGCTGGCCTCGTACCGGCTGACCTTTGGCGCCTCGCTGGCTGCCGCGCTGCTCAACGCCTTCTTCGGGCTGATCGTGGCCTGGGTGCTGGTGCGCTACCAGTTCTGGGGCAAGCGCTTCGTCGACGCCCTGGTCGACCTGCCGTTCGCGCTGCCCACCGCGGTCGCCGGCATCGCGCTGACGGCGATCTACGCCCAGAACGGCTGGATCGGGCAGTGGCTGCCGTTCCAGGTCAGCTTCACGCCGCTGGGCGTATTCGTCGCGCTGGTCTTCATCGGCCTGCCCTTCGTCGTGCGCACCGTGCAGCCGGTGCTCGAAGACCTCAGCCGCGAGCTCGAGGAAGTCTCGGCGACGCTGGGCGCCAACCGTTGGCAGACCTTTCGCCGCATCGTCTTCCCGATCGTCATGCCGGCGCTGCTGACGGGCTTCGCGCTGGCCTTCGCGCGCGCCCTCGGCGAGTACGGCTCGGTGATCTTCATCGCCGGCAACATCCCGATGATCAGCGAGATCACGCCGCTGCTGATCATGACCCGGCTCGAGCAGTTCGACTACGCCGAGGCCACCGCGATCGCAGTCGTCATGCTGGTCGCTTCGTTCCTGCTGCTGCTGCTGATCAACGCGCTGCAGGCCTGGTCGCGCCGCCGCCAGGGCCTGACCTGAAGCGCCTCCGCCCCCGCCACGCAAGCCTGCGCCGCCCGATGTCCTCGATCCCGCTGCCACTGCCGACTCCGGTCCCGCTCCCGTCCGCCGGCGGGCGCCGGCGCTCGGCCACCGAGGAGCCGGCCTGGGTGCGCCGCACGCTGATCGGCGCGGCGATCGGCTTCATGACGCTGTTCCTGTTCGTGCCGCTGGTGGCCGTGTTCTACGAGGCGCTGGCGCGCGGCGTCGGGGTCTTCGTCGCGGCCATCACCGAGCCCGACGCCCAGGCCGCGATCCGCCTGACGCTGCTGGTCGCGGCGATCGCCGTGCCGCTCAACCTGGTGTTCGGCATCGCCGCGTCGTGGGCGATCGCCAAGTTCGACTTCCGCGGCAAGAACCTGCTGCTGACCTTCATCGACCTGCCCTTCTCGGTCAGCCCGGTGATCGCCGGCATGCTGTTCGTGCTGCTGTTCGGCGCGCAGGGCTGGTTCGGCGCCTGGCTCGACGAGCACGACATCCAGATCATCTTCGCGGTGCCCGGCATCGTGCTGGCGACGATCTTCATCACCTTCCCGTTCGTCGCGCGCGAGCTGATCCCGCTGATGCAGGCCCAGGGCAACGAGCAGGAAGAGGCTGCGCGCGTGCTCGGCGCCGGCGGCTGGCAGATGTTCTGGCGCGTCACGCTGCCCAACATCAAGTGGGCGCTGCTCTACGGCGTGATCCTGTGCAATGCGCGCGCGATGGGCGAGTTCGGCGCGGTCAGCGTCGTCTCGGGCCATATCCGCGGGCTGACCAACACCATGCCGCTGCACGTCGAGATCCTCTACAACGAGTACCAGTTCGCCGCCGCGTTCGCGGTGGCCTCGCTGCTGGCGCTGCTGGCGCTGCTAACGCTGCTGCTGAAGTTCCTCGTCGAGCAGCGCGTGCGCGCGCAACTGCGCCAGGTCGGCGAGCGCAGCGAATGAAGACCACCGAGCCCGAAAGGCCCCGACGATGAGCATCGAGATCCGCCAGTTGTGCAAGCGCTTCGGCAGTACGGTGGTCTGCGACCAGATCGACCTCGACGTGCCCTCGGGCGAGCTGGTCGCGCTGCTGGGGCCCTCGGGCTCGGGCAAGACCTCGCTGCTGCGCATCGTCGCCGGGCTCGAGGTGCCCGACAGCGGCAGCGTGCACTTCCACGGCGAGGACGCCACCCACGCCGACGTGCGCGACCGCGGCGTGGGCTTCGTCTTCCAGCACTACGCGCTGTTCGGCCACCTGACGATCTTCGAGAACGTCGCCTTCGGCCTGCGCGTGCGCGCCAAGGCGGTGCGGCCGACCGATGCGCAGATCCGCAGCCGCGTGCTGGACCTGCTGCGCCTGGTCCAGCTCGAGCCGCTGGCCGAGCGCCACCCGCACCAGCTCTCGGGCGGCCAGCGCCAGCGCGTCGCGCTGGCCCGCGCCCTGGCCGTCGAGCCCAAGGTGCTGCTGCTCGACGAGCCCTTCGGCGCGCTCGACGCCAAGGTCCGCAAGGAGCTGCGCCGCTGGCTGCGCCGGCTGCACGACGAGGTCCACGTGACCAGCGTCTTCGTCACCCACGACCAGGAGGAGGCGCTCGAGGTCGCCGACCGCGTGGTCGTCATGAACCAGGGCCGCATCGAGCAGGTCGGCACCCCCGACGAGGTCTACGACCGCCCGGCCACGCCGTTCGTGCTGCAGTTTCTCGGCGACGTCAACCTGGTGCCGCTCGGTGGCGACCAGGGCTACGTGCGCCCGCACGAGCTGAGCGTGCTGC
>Ga0208609_100222_pt1 | contig 24681 bp, 22 predicted proteins | sample SubbioR11_8A_Apr_FD_184813 | JGI IMG/M metagenome (GOLD analysis project Ga0208609, IMG submission 184813) | Serpentinite rock and fluid subsurface biosphere microbial communities from McLaughlin Reserve, California, USA - CR11_8A_Apr (SPAdes) | ecosystem: Environmental > Terrestrial > Deep...
CCCGGAGGGGGAGCGCGAGTCTCTGGCTGACGCCATCCACCGCAAGGATCAGCGAACCATGCTAGACCTGCTCGAGGCCCGGCCGCTGGCAGCCGACCTGCGCCGCGCGCTGCTACTGGTCCCCGACCTCTACGGCGACGTGCAGGTGCTAACCGCAGGGCGGCAGGCCATGCCCTGGCCTGAGACGGTGGTCGAACTCGACCGCCTGGAGGCCGTCTTAAGCGAGTTCGAGGACGACAGCGAGCTGCTCCTTGACCTCGGCATGGCGCGGCGGCTCAACTACTACACCGGGGTGATGTTTAACGCCTACACCTTCGACTTTGGCCAGCCCATCTTGGGCGGCGGGCGCTACGACGGGGCGCTCTTGCCTTATGCCGCGGGCTTTGCCTTGGGGCTCGAGCGTTTGCTCAGCGCCCTTAACGGGCGGGGGCCGGGCTTGCGGCCACCCTTGCTGTTAAGCCTCGACGACGCCGCAGCGCGCTACTTCCGCGCCCAGGGCTACGCCGTAGAGCGGGCGCTTTATGCCGACCTCGAAGCGGCGCGGGAGTACGCACGATGGCGCGGCAGCGCCTACTTGCTCTCCCCCGACGGCCTGGTCCCTATCGTGGCCGATCCTCCCGAGCAAGAAGCGCTAAGTGCGCTCTACCAGGCCTACCGGGAGGGGCGCCATGACTAAGCTGACGCTGGCCTTGCCCAAGGGGCGGGTATTAGAGCGCAGCCTGGCGGCGCTGCGGGCGGCGGGCCTGGGGCTGACCCTTCCCCCTGGCGGTCGCGGGCTTAAGCACGACGCCGGCGATGCCTGGATCATTGAGATGCGCAACAGCGACGTGCCGACCTATGTTGAACTAGGTGTGGCCGACGCTGGGGTAGTTGGCAAGGAGGTGCTGCTAGAGGCCGGTTCGGCGCTGTTTGAGCCGGTCGATCTGGGCTTTGCAGTCTGCCGCCTGTCACTAATCCGCCCCCTCGGGGCAACCAGGCCGATCACCCGGATAGCCAGCAAGTACCCGCGCCTGACTCAGCAGTATCTGGCTCGCAAGGGGCTAACCGCCGAGGTGGTCAAGCTCTCGGGGAACGTAGAGTTAGCCTGCCTAACGGGCCTGGCCGACGCAGTGGTGGACGTGGTGGAAACCGGGGGGACGATCCGGGCCAACCACCTTACGGAGGTCGAAGTAATCCTCTCTAGCAGCGCCCGCTTGGTTGTTAACCGCGCGGCCTTGAAACTCAAAGCTACCCTCCTTAAGCCGCTGATTGCGGCCTTGCGCCAGCACACTGCAACATGACCCTGCAACACGGCAACTGGCTCCTCGACGCCCAGGCCGCAGCCACGGTGATCAGCCCCAACCGCCAGGAGGTCTACAGCTTCGACCTGGAGGGCCGCCCACTCAGTTGGTTTGAAGGCTCCGCCCAACCATTCCGCGGCACCGTCTACAAGCGCTCGCTGGCCTCGCAGGTGTTTGGGCGACGGCGGGAGGATGGGGTACGGCAGCGCTGGGAGTTGCCTGAAGAGGCGGCAGCGGCGCAGTTTGTCGCGGTGCTAAAGAGTGTCGGGCCGCTTAAGGCCGAACCTTTGCCGCGGGTATTCCGCGACCGGCTAGCGCGCATCCTAAGCTGGACCCCAGAGCGCCTGCTGGCCGAGCGCGCTCGTTTCGAGGAAGCCTACTTGCCGATCAGCATCCTCCCGCCCGACCAGTACCAGGCGGTGGTGCTGCAAGCTACCTTCGGCTGCTCCTGGAACCGCTGCACCTTCTGCAGCTTCTATCAGGATCGCCCGTTTAGCGCCAAAACGCCAGCGGCGTTCACCGAGCATGTAGAGCGTGTAGCGGCCTTGCTGGGCGAGGCGGTAGCCCTGCGCCGAAGCATCTTTTTAGCCGACGGCAATGCACTTATTCTGGCCAATACTCGGCTTATGCCGCTAATTGAACGCGCCCAAGCAGCCTTCCCCGAACGAGGTATCTACGGCTTTGTGGACGTCTTCACGGGAGAGAAAAAGCCGCTTGCCGACTGGCAGGCGCTAGAACGAGCCGGACTAAAGCGCGTCTACATCGGCTTGGAGACCGGGCACGACGCGCTACTTCACTGGCTGAACAAACCTGGCAGCGCCGCCGAGGCCCACGCCTTTATCAGCCTGCTCAAACAGGCCGGGCTGAGCGTCTCGGTCATCGTCATGGTAGGAGCGGGCGGCAGTACCTTTGCCGAGGCCCACCTGCGCGACAGCCTGGCGCTACTGGCGGCTATACCTTTCACCAAGGGCGACCTGGTCTACCTTTCACCCTTCATCGAGCACCCCGGCTCGGTCTATGCTCAGCGCGCTGCCGAACTGGGTAGCCGGGCGCTCAGCGACGATGAGCGGGCCGCGCAGTACGAGGCCTTAAAGCGCGGCATCCGCCAGGCCCACCCCGAAGTGAGGGTCGCGCTTTATCACCTTGAAGAGTTCTTCTACTGAAACTTATCCCCGCGCTTTAAGGCGCAGGCGCGGCAAGCGCCAGGTCTCCGCGTCGAGCAGGATAAAGACCGTGACGATCTCGAGCCGCCCCGCGTACATGCCGAAGGTCAACAGGCCACGGCTGACCGGGTGCAGCTCGGCAAAGTTCAGCATCGGTCCGACCGCACCCAGCCCTGGCCCGATATTGCCGATGCAGGCGATGGCAGCGGTCAGCGCCGTGACAAAGTCGGCGCCGAGCCAGACCAGCGCCAGCGTAGTGACGGCAAAGAGGCCGATGTACAGCGTGACGAAGGCCGCGACCGCCCGCAATACCTCCTCGGGAACGGTGCGTTGGCCGACACGCAGCGGGACTACCGCTCGAGGGTGCAGGGTGTGGCGCAACTCGCGGGCAGCCTGCCTGCTAATAATCAACCAGCGGGCCACCTTGATGCCGCCGGCGGCGCTGCCGGCGCTGCCGCCCACAAACATCAGCGCGACTAACACGGCCTGGGCAGGGAGGGGCCAAGTAGCGAAGTCGGTTGACGCGAAACCGGTAGTGGTAATGATGCTGAGCGCTTGAAATAGGCTGTGCCGAACCGCCTCCAGCACAGGATAGCGGTCCCACAGGGCAAAGATGAGCAGCAGCGTGCCGATGAGGATGATCCCGAGATAGGTGCGGAACTCGCTGTCGCGCAGCAGGGCTAGCGGCTTACCGGTCACGGCGCGGTACTGCAGCGCGAAGTTGGCCCCGGCAAAGGTCATGAAGACAATGGCTACCCAGTCGGTGGCCGGATTGGCGTAGCCCGCGAAACTAAGCTCATTGGGGCTGAAGCCTCCCGCCGACAGGGTGGTAAAGGCGTGCGCAACGGCCTCGTAGAGGGTCATTCCGGCCAGCAGATAGCCAATTATGCAGAGCAGCGTAAGGCTGATATAGACCACCAGCACGGCACTGGCGGTATAGCGCAAGCGGGGCGTAAGGCGCTCCTCGGTCGGGCCGGGGGCCTCGGCAAAGAAGAGCTGCCGCCCGGCGATGGCCAGCTGCGGAAAGACCGCGATAAAGAGCACGATGATGCCGACGCCGCCGATCCATTGCGTCAGAGCACGCCACATGAACAGGCTCTTGGGGAAGCTCTCGAAGTCCAGCAGCACGGTAGCGCCGGTGGTGGTAAAACCGCTCATCGACTCAAAGATGGCGTTCAAGACTGTCAAATCGCCATGCACGAAAGGGATGGCGCCTATTAGCGGCACCCCCGACCAGAGCAACAGCACCCCCAGGAGTGCCTCGCGGCGGGTCGGCTCGGCCTGGCGCACCCCCAGTTTCAGCAGCAGCCCACCTAGTGCGGCAGCCGTCAGGGCAGTTATAGCGAAGCCCTCGATGGGCTCACGCAGCAGCAGGGCATACCCCGAGAAGGCGGCCATAACCAGGGCCAGCGCGAGCAGGCCGACACCCAGGAGGTAGGGGGCAAAGCGTCCGCGCACCGCCCTACCTTACTACCTGTGGTTCATCGCGATAGGACAAAGATCACCGGCTACGGCGCGGCAGGCGCCAGAATCGCGGGTCGAGCAGCACGAAGATGGGGATAATCTCGAGCCGCCCCGCATACATGCCAAAAGTAAGCGCTACTAAGCTTATGCTGTGCAGATCGCTGTAGTGTGCGACCGGACCGACTAGGCCCAGCCCTGGGCCAACATTGCCGACCGTGGCGGCAGCGGCGCTAAAGGCTGTCACGAAATCGGCCCCAAACCAGGCCAGAATCATGGCCAGCAGGGCCACCAAGCCGACATAGAGGGTGATAAAAGCGGCTACCGCCTTTAGCGCCTCTTCAGGAATTAAGCGCCCACCGATCCGCAGCGGCGCTATGGCGCGGGGGTGTAGTGCGCAGCGCAATTCGCGCACGGTGTTGCTGCCGATAATCATCCAGCGAATGATCTTGATGCCGCCGGCAGCGCTGCCGTCACTGCCACCGATAAACATCAGCATGACCAGCACAGCCTTAGCGGGAATGGGCCAGGCGGCAAAGTCTGCCGAGGAGTAGCCGGTAGTGGTAAGGATGCTAATAGCCTGGAAAAGGCTATGGCGGAGCGCCTCGCCTGGGCTATACAGCTCTTGGAGCGCCAGAAACAGCAGCGCCGAGGCCACCAGGATAATCAGCAGGTAAACGCGCAGCTCGGGACTATGCCACATTGCGCGAGGATTACCGGTCAGCAGTTGATAGTTGAGCAGGAAGCCGACTCCCGCCAGGGTCATAAAGAATATCGCCACCCACTCAGCAGCAGGGAGCATATAGCCTTGCAGACTGAGACCGTGCGGGCTGAAACCGGCCGCCGAGACAGTGGTCAAGGCGTGAGCTAAAGCATCGAACAGGGGCATGCCCACCAAGGCATAGGCAACGGTAGCGGCGATCGTGAAAACGAGATAGACCCGCAATACTGCGCCAGCGGTATGGCGCAAGCGAGGTGTGAGGCGCTCTTCGGTGGGGCCGGGCAGTTCGGCAAAGAACATCTGCCGGCCAGCGATAGCCAGTTGCGGAAAGACTGCCACGAACAGCACGATAATGCCGATGCCGCCAAACCACTGGGTGATGGCGCGATACAAGAACAAGCTCCTGGGAAACGACTCAAAATCGCGCAGCGCGGTAGCGCCGGTAGCGGTATAGCCGCTCATGGACTCGAACACGGCACTTACCGGGGTCATCCCGCCATAGGCAAAAGGAATGGCACCAAACAGCGGAATAATCAGCCACAACAGCATCACCCCGATAAACGTTTCGCGCCGGGTCGGCTCGGCTTGGCTGTGCCCGTACCATAAGAGCAACGCTGCCAGCGGGCCGGTTAGCAGACCGGTGACCCAAAAGCCGGTCAGGGGCTCGCGCAACCAGGCGGCGTAAAGCCCAAAGACCGCCATCAAGAGGGTGAGGCCGGCCAGCCCAGCGCCGATGACATAGGGGGCAAACCGCCCGCGTCTGTTACGGCGTGCCATGGCTGTTCAGCTTACCTGTTCTCGGGCCTAGGCTAGCTCTGCTCGAGCCAGCGATGCACCGTTTCGACCTGCTCGGGGACGGTCACTAAAAATAGGTGATCGCCGTGCTGCACGGTGGTATCACCGGTGGGGATGATGACTTGCTGTTTGCGCAGAATAGCCCCCACGAGTGTCTGGGCGGGGGGGGCGAGGTTTTTGAGGGCCATGTTAGGGCGGCTGTAGGGGTAGGTCGCCTCGATCACCTCGGCCCGGTCTTCGATACTGGCCAGGTGGTCTACCCCGTCGAGCTTAAGCCAGTTCAGTACTTCCTGCACCGCAGCAGTGCGGGGAGCTAAGGCCGTGTCGATGCCGACCCGCTCGAAGGTGCGCCGGTTGCGGGCATGGCCGACCCGGGTGATCACCTTGGGGATACCGAGCTGCTTGCCTAAGAGTGAGGCCAACAGGTTCTTGCCGTCATCATCGGTAACCGCCAGCAGGGCATCCGCATCTTCGATGCGCTCTTGCTCCAACAGGTCAAGATCGGTCCCATCACCGTGCAAAACCAACACTTTGGGCAGCCACTTGGCCAGCTTCTCGCAACGCTCCTCGTCTTGCTCGATTAAGGTGACATGAGCCTTGGCCTGCAGCTGCTCGGCCACCATGAAGCCGACGTTGCCGCCGCCGATGATGGTCACGTTCAAGTTACGCTTCTTGGGGGCAAACTGCGCTTCGAGTTGGCGCATCGAGTTGGTGGTCCCCATGAAGATAATTTTGTCGCCGGGGCAGAGTACCGTGCTCCCAGAGGGGATCACGAAACTCTCGCCGCGAATCGCACCGACCACCAGCACGCTGGGAGGTAGCCTCAGCTCTGCCAGCGGCTGGGCTAGGAAGGGATCGCTCTCCTCGAGCTTGTACTCGAGCAGCTTGATCCGCCCGCTCGCGAAGCTGGCGCTATCGATGGCGCGCGGCGTGCGCACGATATCGACAATCTGATCGGCCAGCAGCTTCTGCGGCCAGAGCACGCGGTCGATGATCAGCCCCACGCTCGCCATCGGCCCGTGATCGGCAAAGGCATCGACATAGCGCTGGCGAGTTACTAGCGCCATGGTCTCCTTGGCGCCGAGCCCTTTGGCCGCCAAGCAGGCCAGCACGTTGATGTCGTCGTTGGTGGTGCAGGCGATAAAAGCGTCGGCCTTGTGGGTACCAGCTTCACGCAGGTCTTTGGGGTCGGCACCGTTACCGAGAACAAACCGGACGTCCATGGTGTCAAATACCTGGAGCCGCGCCTCGTCAATATCGATGACAGTAACATCGTGCGAGTGTTGTAGGGCCTCGGCGATCTGGGTACCGATCTCGCCGCCGCCGACAATGATCACATTCACGGCGTCAGCATACGATATCGAGGCGACCAACGGGCGTCGCTTTTGACTAATCCTTTCGCTCCTCTTAGAATGTGTGTGCCTCCCGGCTATGATCCGCTTCCATCACAACCCTCCGGTGATCTTCAAACGGCGCCAGCGCAGCCCCACTCCGGCCCAGGTCGTCGCCCTGTCGTTCGTCTTAGCTATTGCGCTGGCGACCTTGCTGCTCTGGCTCCCCGTCAGCCAGGCTCCAGGGCAGCGCCTGACCCTATTAGAGGCGCTGTTTACCGCTACCAGCGCCATCTGCGTGACGGGTTTGGCGGTGGTGGACACCGGCACCGCCTTCAGTCCCTTTGGCCAGGTAGTGATCATGCTGCTAATCCAGATGGGCGGGCTGGGCTTTATCACCCTTGGCACCGTGCTGGCTTTAGCCACCGGCCGCCGGGTGGGTTTGGGCGAGCGTATGCGCCTGCAAGTGCAACTAAGCACCTTGCAGCTAGGCGGTGTGGTCCGGCTGATCCGCCACATCCTGGTGCTGGTGGCAGTTAGCGTAGGGATCGGGACGCTGCTGCTGTGGTTGCGCTTCGCCCCGCTCTACGGCCCCGGCGAAGGCCTCTTCTATGCGCTGTTCCACAGCATTAGCGCCTTTAACAACGCGGGCTTTTCGCTCTATCCTGATAGCCTGGAGCGTTTCGCCCGCGACCCGCTGATAAGTCTGACCGTGACCGGGCTGTTGATCGTGGGCGGGCTCGGCTTTATCGTCATCAACGATCTGATCCGCTACTACCGCGCCCCGAGCCGCACCGCGCTCAGCCTACACAGCAAGGTGGCGCTGACGGCCACCGTGGGCCTGCTGCTAGGAGCCACGCTGATGATCCTGGCCATAGAGTGGCGCAACCCCGCTACGCTGGGAACGTTTAGTTGGCCTGACAAGCTCCTGGCAAGCTTCTTTCAGGCTGCCACACCCCGCACAGCGGGCTTCAACACCCTCGACTACAGCGCCATGCAGCCCGCTACGCAGCTGTTTACCATGTGGCTGATGTTCATCGGCGGCAGCCCGGGCTCTACCGCCGGAGGCATCAAGACGGTGACCTTCTTGGTGTTGATCGGCAGCGCCTGGAGCCTGGTGCGGGGCCGCGGGGAGCTGACGCTCTTTACTCGCCGCATCGCTATCGCCACAGTGCTGCGGGCCGGGGTAATCGCACTGCTAGGCGCGTTGCTGCTGGGCGGCGCCATAACCGTCTTGTCGTTAAGCGATCCGTACATCCCTTTCTTGGCGCTGGCTTTCGAAGCAGTATCGGCCTTTGGCACGGTAGGGCTGTCGCTCGGCATCACCAGCGAGCTGTCAGGGCTGGGGCAGGTGGTGCTGATTGCGCTGATGTATTTAGGGCGGGTCGGCCTGCTCACCTTTGCACTGGCGCTAGTGGAGCAAGAGGTCGAGAAACCCTTACAGCACCCTGCCGAGGACGTGGTGATCGGTTAAGCTTAAGGGCATGAAGGTCAAACAGTTTTTGGTCATCGGCCTGGGGCGTTTCGGCGCGGCGCTGGCCAGTACGCTCTACTCCCTGGGGCACGAGGTGGTCGCAGTCGATAGCGATGAGGCACAGGTTGAGGCGGTAATGCATCAGGCCACGCACGCAGCCATCCTCGACGCCAGTGATGAGGCCGCGCTGAGAAAGCTCGGCGTCGGCAACTTCGATGTAGTTATTGTCGCCATCGGTGAGAGTCTCGAAGCCAACATCCTGGCTACCGTGCTGGCCAAGAGCCTGGGCGCCAAGCACGTCATCAGCCGGGCCAACAGCGAGCTAGCGGCCCGCGTGTTAAGCAAGGTCGGAGCCGACGAGGTGCTCCGCCCGGAGTATGAGATGGGCATCCGTCTGGCTCAGCAGCTCGCCACACCTAGCATCATCGACGCCTTTAACCTGGGCGACGAGTACGGCGTGATCGAGATCGGTGTGGGGAGCAAACTGGTCGGCCGCCTCAAGAACTTGCGGCTCTCCAATCGCTTTGGGGTGCAAGTCATCGCCGTGAACCGTGAGGGGAAGCTCTACATCAGCCCTGGGGCTGACTTTGACCTGCAACTTGGCGACAAGATTGTGCTGATCGGCAGCAATCAGGAGATTGAAGACTTCCGCACCCACCTCTCGAGCTGAAAGGATCGCGTTTCCTGAGCTAAGCTCGTTAAGGGCTGCGCTATGATAGGCGGCATGCTCAAGGGTAAAGGGTCTGGACCACTCCCTCCGCTGCTGGGGCAGTACACCAATCGGTTCGAACATCTTGGGTTATCTTCCGCTGGGCTGCCTGGCTTTGAACTCGCCCAGTCCTGACTTTCGCCAGAGGTCTAATATGAAACGCCCGGCGTCTTGTGGAGGTACGCTCGATCGGCCAACTCCTTCAGCATGAAGTCGGCGACATCGGCGCGCGAGACCCTTCCTTTGATCGGTTTATCAGTGCCCGGAAAGACGTGGCGGTAGTCGCCGGTGCGATCCCCATCCGTAAGGCCCGCCGGGCGGATAATCGTCCACTCCAGTCGGCTTTGCTTGACATACTCCTCCTGCCTGACGTGATCCTTATATACGCTACGAAAGAGCAGCCCAAACATGAGGTACTTCCATAAGAAATCTAGATTGTCCCAACTGTCGCCGACTCCAATGGTTGACACGCAAATTAGGCGACGGGCACCCGTTTTCTCCATGGCTTGGACGATGTTCCGAGTCCCTTCTGCCCGAATTGTCCCGAACGGACTCGCTCCTGCCCCTAACGAAGACAGCACCGCATCCTGTCCCTGCACGGCCTTCTCCACTGAGGCAGGGTCCAGCGCATCACCTTGGACAACCCTCAGGTTAATGTGCTTAAGCTCGAGCTTCGAGGGATTGCGTGCAAACGCGGCGACCGTGTGCCCTTGCTCAAGGGCCTGTGCCACTAGCTGGCGACCTATGCCACCGGTTGATCCGAAGATGACTAGCTTCATATTTTACCGCGCATCCCTAGTTGCCTAAACCCTATGCGGTGGGTTCTACCGATCATGACGGCCATCTTTCCTTCCAATCGTTCCATATCTCGCCTCCGTTGCGGATTCAGAAGGCTTGTTTGTAAACAACCTTCCAGGGCTTTGATGTGATGGTAACACACAAGGCCTCCACCCGCCCCTCTAAAATTATGTTGTGGACTTGCGCCTGACCCAAACCGCCCCGGATGCACCCTTGAGCTTAGCCGTTGATCAGGAGAAAGCATGCCAAGTAAAATCCCAAGGGAGATGTCCGAAATGCGCGTGAGTCAATCATGTCAGGCAGGTTTGCATTCGGCTTCCCTGGGAGAGAAGCTCAATGCCATGGTCGATAATTTACCTGCAAGCAGAGTGCCCGTGGCCGCGCTTCGAGGCCTTGTTGGACTGGACGGCCCACTGGTTCTCGCCGCATTCCTTACCATCGTATTCTTGGTTCCAGTGTCAATTCCGGGCATCAGTACTGTTTTTGGCGGTGCTATCCTGCTAATTGGCATCAGTCAGCTTCTCAGGCGTAACCTATGGCTACCAAAGCCCATTGCGGAGCGCGAGTTACCGGCCGACGCGCTGCGGGCGACACTCCGGCAGGGCGCCAAATGGCTGCATGCCCTGGAGCGCGTGAGCCGTCCCCATCGACTGAAGTGGCTGGTCTCGGGGCGATTGGCGCACACGGTAAACTACTGCGCTCTGATTGCCGGAGCCGCCCTACTGATGGCCCCTTTTGGTCTGATCCCCTTCAGTAATACACTACCCGCCCTCGCCTTGCTGTTTCTGTCCATCGGGCTCTTGCAGAGCGACGGCCTCTGTGTTCTGTACGGGCATCTTCTCAACCTTGCCACGGTCGTCTACTTTGCCGTTCTCATACTCGGCGGCAGCGTAGCCGCTCGTGAGGCGTTTCGGCACCTGGTTAGCGGCGCGTTTTGAACTCTGAGGATAGCTACATTTTGAGGTGGAGTTCTGAAGATACCAGCTCGCACACTACACCGGCCTAGCCAGGCAGGTTACAGCAGGGGCGGTTTTGTCTCAGCGCCATGCCTTCTCATCTTCCGAGGCCTCAGCAGACCCCTCCGGTAGCCTGGTGAGGAGTACCTGGTCCACGCGGGTGCCATCCATGTCCACTACCTCGAAGCGCCACTCACCCCAGCGATAGACCTCTCCGACCGTAGGAATGCGGCCCAGATTGGTGACCAGAAACCCACCCAGCGTGTAGAAGTCGTGCTCTTCCTCCTGCGGCAGGGTTACCTCACCCAGGAGGTCTTTAAGCTCATCGGTGGATAGCAGCCCGTCGAGCAGCCAAGAACCGTCCTCACGGGGCACGATCATGGGCACGTCCTGACGATCCATCGCCGGAAGATCCCCCACCAGCCCTTCAAGCACATCGTTAAGCGTAACCACCCCCGCTTGCGCCCCCTGCTCGAGCAGGGCACCGATCTCCGCTTCGCTTACGGGTGGCTCGTCACTCTTCTTGACACGCAGCAAGCGTAGCAACCCCTCGGTGGAGAGACTGAGCAGCTTGACGAACGGGGCGGCGGCTACCGATAAGCTGTTCATAGGGCCTGCCACCGTCATGGCGATGTGCTCCGGCGCGTTCAGGGCGATCCGTTTAGGAACGAGTTCGCCGACCACCAGCGACAGGTAGGTGATACCCACCACTACCAGAACGAGGCTGAGGGTGCCGCTGTAAGGTGCGAGGAAAGGCACCTGCCCCAGCGCCTCCGCCAGCGGCTGCGCTAGGGTGACGCCACCGTAGGCACCGGCGAAGATGCCCACCAAGGTGATGCCGATTTGGACGGTGGCAAGAAACCGGGTGGGGTACTCAACCAAGGCGAGCGCCGTCCGGGCGCGGGTGTTGCCAGCATCCGCCATACTCTGTAACTTGGCCCGGCGCGAGGAGACCACGGCGATCTCCGACATGGCGAAGAGGCCATTAGCAAACGTCAGCGCAACGATAATCAGTATCTCTAACAACTAAGGACACGCCTCCTTCTCGGCACTCCCACGGCTAAAGCATGAGACTCTTGGTTCGGCGTCATAACTGAGATGCGCAGGCCTTATGGAGACTCCCCAAGCGTTGGGTTAGGCTCTGCCTCAGCTCATGCCCCCCGGCGCTTTGCTATACCATAATGCGACTATGACCCAGCCCTGCTTAGATCACACACTCGGAGGGCGCATGATGATCGCGTCCCGCCCCAGCTCGAGGTAGCGGTAGGCTTCTAGTGCCCCACACAGGCGCTCGAGCCGACCCAGGAAGAGCGCCTCTAGCTTCTGGTTGGCGATACCTCACTGAGCCGAGCCGCGTATAGCAGGGCAGCCTAATCGTGTTGATCGGCCACCATCAGGAGATCGAGAACTGCCGCACCCATCTATCGAGCTAAGTTGGATCACGTTTTCTCGGCTAAGCCCGTTAAGAGCTGCGCTATGATAGGCGGCATGCTCAAGGGCGAAGGGTCTGGACCACTCCCTCCGCTGCTGGGTCAGTACGTCGAGCTGCGCGAGCGCTACCCTGACTACCTGCTGCTGTTTCAGGTCGGCGACTTCTACGAGTGCTTCGGTGAGGACGCCGAGCGGCTAGCACGGGCCGTCAATCTGGTGCTGACGCACAAGACCAGCAAGGACTTCACCACGCCGATGGCCGGGGTTCCGATCCGCAGCATTGACAGCTATCTCGAGCGGCTCCTGGGCCAGGGGTTTAAGGTAGCGGTAGCCGACCAGGTCGAGGATGCAGCGCTGGCCGAAGGGCTAGTTAAGCGGGAGGTGACTCAGCTCATTACCCCCGGCACCGTCAGTGACGAGAAGCTACTCCGCCCGGAGGCTAGCTACCTGGCGGCGGTGGCGACCGGCGACGGCTACGCTCTGGCCCTGTTGGACGTCTCCACCGGCGAGTTTCGCGGCGCCCATCTCTATAGCAAGAGCAGTCTCTTGGACGAGCTACTGCGCTATCACCCGGCCGAGGTGCTGCTAGCCCCCGAGCTGTACGACCCGCTGGAGGTGCGCGAGGGCTTTACGCAGCAGCTGCCGGTCATGTTCAGCCAGGCGCGCTTCGAGCTTGACAGCGCCACGGCGGCGCTGCTTGAGCAGTTTGGCAGCGTGCCGCTGACGCTCGACACTCCGGCTTTGCGGCGGGCCGCCGGGGCGATTCTAGGCTACGCGCGCAGCACACAGCAAGGGCTCCCGCAGGTGACGCGCTTCGTGCGCTACGACCCCGGTGCCTCGATGCAGCTTGCCGAGATGGCGATGCGCGCGCTCGAGCTGTTCGAGCCCTCACTCGGCAGCGACCCCAACCGCACGCTGTTCGGCGTGCTCGACGCCACCCGCACCGCCCCCGGGAGGCGGCTGCTTCGGGCCTGGCTGCGCCACCCGTTGCTCGACATAGCCATGATTACCAGGCGCCAGGAGGCTGTCGCGGCGCTAGTTAAAGACGCCGTGCTGCGCGGTGAGGTGCGCAAGGCGCTGCATCGACTTCACGACCTAGAGCGCTTGGGCGCCCGCCTCAGCGCCGAGCGAGCCAGCGCCCGCGACCTTATCGCCTTAGCCCGCAGCCTGGGGCTGTTGCCGGCGATCAAGCGCCTGCTGGCGGCCTGTTCCGAGCGCACCCTGGGCGAACTGCTGCTGCGCCTCCCCGATCTTGCCGGGATAGCCGAGCAGATCGCTGCGGCGCTACTTGAGAACCCGCCCCTCAAACTCACTGAGGGGGAGCTGATCCGGGAGGGCTTCGACCAGCAGCTCGATGCGCTGCGCGCTGCGGCGGAGGCGGGCCGGGCTGCCCTGGCGGGGCTCGAGCAAGAGGAGCGCAACCAGACCGGCATCCCCACCCTGAAAGTGGGCTTTCACAGCGTTTTTGGTTACCACTTCGAGGTGACCCGGTCCTATTACCATCTGGTGCCGACCGACTACCGCGCCATCCAGACCCTTAAGGACCGGCAGCGCTACACCCGCGGCGACCTGCGCGAACGCGAGCGGGAGATCTTGCGCGCCGAGGAGGCAGCCAGGCTCCGCGAGTACCAGGTCTTTAGCGAGCTGCGCAGTAAGCTAGCAGCAGTAGCCGAGCCGGTGCGCGAGCTAGGGGCGGTGTTGGCCGAGCTAGACTCTTACGCGGCCTTAGCCGAGGTGGCAGCACAGCAGCGCTACTGCCGCCCAGCCTTGGCTACCGACGGCACCTTCATGGTTAGGGCCGGCCGTCATGCCGTGGTCGAGCGGCATCACCCCTTCATCCCCAACGACCTGACGATGTCGGCCAACGAGCGGCTCCTGGTCCTGACCGGCCCCAACATGAGCGGCAAATCGACGTTTTTGCGTCAGCAGGCGCTGATCGCTCTGCTGGCGCAGGTGGGCAGCTTCGTGCCGGCAGAGCAAGCGGAGTTGCCGATCTTTGATCGCATCTACACCCGCATCGGCGCCTCCGACGATATCGCTGGTGGGCGCAGCACCTTCATGATCGAGATGGATGAGCTGGCCCGCATCCTGCAGAACGCCACCCCGCACAGCCTGATACTGCTCGATGAGATCGGGCGCGGGACCAGCACCTTTGACGGCCTGTCGCTAGCCTGGGCGGCGACCGAGCATCTGCACGACAAGATCAAGGCCTACACCTTGATCGCCACCCACTACTTTGAGCTGACCACCTTAGCCAGCCGCCTCCCAGCTGCCCGCAACTACCACGTGGCAGCCAAAGAGGCGGCCGGTGGGCTGATCTTTTATCATCAGGTGCTGCCGGGTCCGGCCAGCAAGGCTTACGGGCTGGAGGTCGCCAGGTTAGCCGGGGTGCCAGCCAAGGTCTTGGAGCGGGCAGGTGCCTTGCTGTCAGGCTTGCAGGCCGGTCAAGATGAGGCGGCCAAGGCCGTGCTCGAGGCGCTCTTGGCTCAGGACGTAAGCCGCCTGTCGCCGCTAGAAGCGCTAACCTTACTGCACCGGCTGCAAGAGCAGGCTCGAGGCCTAGTAGTAAAGTAGGGATCCCTGCCCGCCCACGATGATCCGCCAGCTGCCGCCCGAACTGATCCGCGAGATCGCCGCCGGTGAGGTCGTTACCGGCCCCGTAGACGTGCTCAAGGAGCTCTTGGAAAATGCCCTGGACGCCAGCGCTACCCGCCTGGCAGTCGAACTGGACGAGGGGGGCTTGGCGCGCATCGCCGTGACCGACAACGGCCTGGGCATTCCTAGGGACCAGCTGGCGCTAGCGGTTGAAGCGCACAGCACCTCCAAGCTCACGTCGCTGCAAGCCATTAGCACGCTGGGCTTTCGGGGCGAGGGGCTATACGCTATCCGGATGTCGGCGCGGCTGAAGCTGACCAGCCGCCCCAGCGCACAGCTAGGCGGCGCCACCGTGATCGCCGAAGGGCCAGAGCTGACCCTTAGTGAGCACCCGGCGCCCGCCGGGACGAGGGCCGAAGTGACGCAGCTCTTCGCTCGACTCCCGGCGCGGCGGGCCGCGCTTAAGCCCCCCGCGCCAGAGGTGCGCCAGGCGCTGGCGCTGCTGAGCCGCTACCTGCTGCACCACCCGGCGCTTCAGCTCCGCGTGCAGCTCGACGGCCAAGAGCACTGGGTCTACGCTGGCGGCACCTTTACTGAGGCGGTCAAGTTCTGGTGGGGGCCGGTTACTGCCAATCGCCTGTTGGTTATCGAAGGGGAGCGGGTACAGGGGCTGCTGTCGCGGCCCGAGCTGACCCGCCCGCGCCGCGACCGGCTGCTGCTGGCGGTCAACGGCCGTCCGGTGGAGTGGCCGGAGGCGCTGCTTAGAGCGCTGCTGCAAGCCTATCGCGAGCTAATTCCTGGTGGGCACTATCCGGTCGGTGTGATTAACCTGAGTATCCCCGCCGAAGAGGTGCTGGTCAACACCTCGCCCGATAAGCGCCAGGTGCGCCTGTTGGCCGAGGCCGAGGTGGTGCGCTCCCTGCGCCAGAGCGTCGAAGCGATGTTAAGCCGCCATCCGCTGACGCCAACTCTGCCCGACTTTCAGGTAGCGGAAGGGGTAAGCGCAGCGCCGCGCAGCAGCTTCCCCCGCTTGCGCTACCTGGGCAGCTACCAGGACCTCTATCTGCTGGCCGCCTCGCCCGGCCAGCTCTGGGTGGTAGATCAGCACGCCGCGCACGAGCGCGTTATCTTTGAGGAGCTGCAACAACGTTACTTAAGCGAGCCACCGGTGGCGCTCGCTTACCCCGAGCTATTGCAGCTCAGCGCCGAGGAGGAGGCCGGCTACCGCGAGCGGCACGAGGCGCTCGCAGCCGCCGGGCTGGGGCTCGAGCCCTTCGGCGGCGGCACCTGGCGGCTCCGCTCAGTGCCAGCCTTTTTGGTGGGCCACCCCGAGCTGCTGGCCGAGGTGGTCAAGGGGGCGCTGGGGCGCCGCGACTGGGAGGAGGCCTGGCGGCGCGTCTTGGCCCGGCTGGCCTGCCTGCCCGCTATCCGGGCTGGGCACCGCCTCAGCGGCGCCGGTGCGCAAGCCCTACTGGACGCCCTGGCGCAGTGCCACACCCCCTGGGCCTGCCCGCACGGGCGCCCGACCGCCTTAGTGTTGAGCGAGCTCGAGCTGGTCCGCAAATTCGGGCGGCGGAGTCCGCGAACAGTAGCCGCCCGCAGCGAGCATCAGGTTTAAGGCTGTCGCTTTGTAAGAGTTCGCAAGCGGGGCGGGTCGTATACTTCCCCTTGCTTTGAGGGTTGCATCTCCGCACCCCGCTGCCCCCCCGGCGGAGGTCCCCTCAAAGCGTTTTTATCTCCAGCACCACCTTGCCGATGGTCTCGTTGCGCTGCAGCAGGGCGTGAGCGGCCTCCGCCTCGGTAATCGGCCGCACGCGGTCGATGACCGGCGCAACCTCGCCGGACTCGATGGCCGGCCAGCAGCGGGCCATGAAGGCCTCTTTGAGAGCGATCTTTTCCGCTAGCGGGCGCGCCCTGAGCGTCGAGCCCTTAAGGAGCAGCCGCTTGCGCATCAGCTCGCGGATGTCGATTTCGGCTCGGCTGCCGCCCAGCGTAGCGATAAAGATCAGCCTCCCACCGGTGTTAAGCAGTTTGATATTACGCGCCAGATAGCCGGACCCGACCATGTCGAGCACTACATCGACACCGCTGACTTGCTCGGCGATGACCTCGCCAAAGTCCGCCTCGCGATAGTTCACCACCAGCTCCGCTCCTAGTCGGTAGCAGGCCGCAACTTTGGCGGCGCTCCCGGCCGTCGCCAGCACCCGGCAGCCGGCCTGGCGCGCCAACTGAATGGCCGCCGTGCCCACGCCGCTGGCCCCGCCGTGGATCAGCACCGTCTCGCCCGGTTCAAGCCGCGCCTCGCTAAACAGGTTCAAGAACGCGGTAAAGAACACCTCCGGCATGGCCGCCGCCTGCACTAAGCTCCAGCCCTTAGGGATCGGCATCAACAGCCCTTGGGGCACTACCGCCTGCTCGGCGTAGCCGCCGCCGCTAAGTAAGGCGCAGACGCGGTCGCCAACCTGCCAGCCCCTCACCCCCGGCGTGAGCTGGCTGATCACACCGGAAAGCTCGAGCCCCAAAATCTCCGGCGCGCCGGGTGGTGGCGGGTAGTGCCCGGTGCGCTGCGCTAGGTCGGCGCGGTTGACGGCAGTAGCATAAACATCGACCAGCACCTCACCGTCTTGGGGGGTGGGGGCCGCGACCTCAGCCCAGCGGAGCGGGTAGTCCGGCGGGGTGGGCTCGACAATGATGGCTTTCATGGCAACCCCTCTGAAAATCAGTATTCGAGTAGGGGCGACCCCACGTGGTCGCCCTCTTTTATCACCCGGGAGAGCAAGGACCAGGAGGCTAAGCCAGGCCACTATACTTCGCACGGGCAAAGACGATTCGTCACAGGTAGGGGCGAACCTTGGACGGCGGAGAACCCTCGGCGCTTCGCTGAAGTTCGCCCTCCCTACAACCTTTCGTCATTCATGCCGTTGCCCGTCTATATCACCGCGGGCTGGGCACTACATCCGCTTAAAGACCAGCGTCGCATTCTGCCCACCGAAGGCGAAGCTGTTACTCAGGGCATAGTCGACCTGCTGCGCCCGCGCCTCGTTGGGAATGTAGTCAAGGTCCAGCTCCGGATCTGGCTCGAGATAGTTGCGGGTCGGCGGCAACACCCCTGAGTAGATGGCCTGAACGGTAGCGATAGCCTCGATGCCGCCCGCCGCACCCAGGGTATGCCCGATCATCGACTTGCTGGAGGAGACCGGCGGCGCTTTGCTACCGAACACCCCCTTGATCGCCAACGTCTCGCTGAGGTCGTTAGCCGGGGTGCTGGTGCCATGGGCGTTGATATAGCCAATCTTTTCCGGGCTGATACCAGCAGACTTAATGGCCCAACGCATGCAGCGCACTGCGCCAGCCCCACCAGGGGCAGGAGCGGTGATGTGATGGGCATCAGCACTGGTAGCATAGCCAACGACCTCAGCGTAAATGCGGGCGTCACGCGCTGTGGCCCGCTCATACTCTTCGAGCACTAAGATGCCTGCTCCCTCGCTAGCTACAAAACCGTCCCGCGAGGCGGTAAACGGGCGGCTGGCCGTCTCAGGGCTATCGTTGCGGGTCGAGAGCGCCTTCATGACCGCAAAGCCGCCAATCCCCATGTAGGTCACTCCGGCTTCACTGCCCCCGGCCAGCATAATCTCGGCCTCACCGCGCTGGATGATGCGGTAGGCATCGCCAACCGCCCCCGAGCCAGTGGCGCAGGCCGTAACCACGGTGCTGCTGGGGCCGAGCAGGCCGTAGCGCATGGCCACATGGCCGCTAGCCATATTAGCGATCAACATAGGGATAAAAAACGGGCTCACCCGCATCATGTTCCGTTCAAAGCGGATGCGCGACTGCTCCTCCCAGGTCTCGATCCCACCGATGCCGCTGCCGATACAGGTGCCGGCATGCTCGCCGGCCACTTCGGCTTCGCTGAGGCCGGCATCGCGCAGAGCCAGCGCAGCGCCGATCAGCGCCAGATGCACATAGCGATCCAGACGCTTGGCCTCTTTGCGTTCGAGATACTCCTCTACCGCTACCTCGACCTCGCCCGCAATCTGGGTAGTCAGCTCACGGGTATCAAAGCGGGTGATTTTGCGGATCCCATTCTTAGCCTGGTGCTGTGCCGCCAAAAAAGCTTCAGCCCCCACACCGATCGGTGTCACCGGGCCAACCCCTGTCACCACTACTCGCTTCATCTCGGCCTCTCTTTACCCACGGGCGACCCTGGGCGTAAGCAGACTTAGCGTGAGGCGATAAACCTTACGGCATCGCCTACTGTGCGGATGCCTTCGGCCTGCTCGTCGCTGATCTCCAGGCCAAACTCATCTTCGAGCGCCATGATCAGCTCGACCACGTCGAGCGAATCGGCGCCGAGGTCGTCTACAAACGCAGCGCTCTCAACGATGTCTTCTGGGGCGGCATCAAGCTTATCCGCTACCACTTTCTTAATCTTGGCAAGAATCTGGCCTTCGTCCATAACCTTCCTCCTGATGAGTCTTACGCTAACTAATATATAACGCTACCCCTAGGGGCAGTAAATCTTTGGGATTGTAACATAGACCTCCGAACTACGCCATCACCATACCCCCATCAACAACTAGTGTCTGGCCGTTGATATAGGCAGCCTCGTCGCTGATTAAAAAGGCCACCGTGTGCGCGACCTCTGCTGGGGTGCCGAAGCGCCCCGCCGGGATCTGCGCCAGATAGGCGGCCTTGAGCTGTTCGGTAAGTTCGGCGGTCATATCCGAGGTGATGAAGCCGGGCGCCACCGCATTGACCGTGATCCCCTTGCTGGCATACTCCTTAGCGAGCGCCTTGGTGAGACCGATCAGGCCGGCCTTGGCCGCCACGTAGTTAGCCTGGCCGACGTTGCCCACTAGGCCCACCACCGAGCTGATGTTAACGATCCGGCCCCACTTGCGCGACAGCATCCCCCGCAGCACCGTGCGCGACAGGTAAAAGGCGCTGGATAGGTCGGTATCTATGACCGAGGTCCAGTCGCTGTCTTTCATGCGCAACGCTAAGGTGTCTTTGGTAATACCGGCGTTGTTGACCAGCACGTCCAGACCGCCTAGCCGCTGAGTGACGGCGGTAATAAGCTCCTGGCAGGCCGCCGCCTGACTGATATCGGCGGCGAAGGCTTCAGCCGTCCCGCCGTCCTGGCGGATGGCCGTCACCACCGCTTGCGCCGACTCGGCGGAGCGCGAGTGTACCGCTAGGGTGTAGCCGCGCCGGGCCAACTCACTGGCTATGGCCCGCCCCAGGCCGCGGCTCGAGCCTGTCACTAGTGCCGTTTTCATAGCACCTCCTGTAAGCTGGCCATCTCCACTACCGCCTTAACCTCAGCGTCCGGCACGATGCGGCTGACTAAGCCCGACAGCACCTTGCCGGAGCCAAACTCAATGAAGCACCTCACCCCTAGCGCATGGAGACGCGCTACGCTCTCTACCCAGCGCACCGGCGCGGTAACTTGCTTTAGCAGCAGCGCACTAGCCTGGCTGCTGTCAGTCAAAACCTCAGCCGTCACGTTGCACACAATCGGGAACGCTAGCGGCTTAAAGTTCACCGCCGCTAGGTCGTGAGCTAGGCGGTGGGCTGCCGGCGCCATCAGGCGGCAGTGGAACGGCGCGGAGACCTTTAGCGGGACGACCCGGGCCCCGGCCTGCTGGAGTCGTTCGGTAGCTGCCAGCACGGCCTTGGCCTCGCCGGAGATAACGGTCTGCTCCGGGTGGTTGAGGTTAGCAACCTCCACCACTCCCAGGGTCTCGGCGCAGCTCTGCTCAACTACTTCACGACCTACTTTCATAATTGCGGCCATGGCGCCTTGCCCCGCAGGGACAGCTTCCTGCATGTAAAGGCCGCGTTGGCGCACCAGCCGCACCGCGGTAGCTAGCTCGAGCGACTCCGCTGCCACATGCGCGGTGAACTCGCCCAGGCTGTGACCGGCAGCGAATGACGGCGCTGCGCCACCCGCCTCCCGGTAAGCGGCATAAGCTGCGGCCCCCGCCGCCACCAGCGCCGGCTGCTGGTTGGCAGTGAGCTGAAGCGTTTCGGCGGGCCCCTCCCACATCAGCTTAAGCAGGCCGGGCAGGGCGGCCTCGGCCTGATCGAGCAGCTGCCTGGCGGCGGCGCTGTGACGATAGAACTCCTGTGCCATGCCGACCGCTTGCGAGCCTTGGCCGGGGAAGATGGCCGCGATCACTGGTGCCACGCTCCACCCCAGGTCAATACGTTGGCGGCCCAGGTCAACCCGGCCCCAAAGGAGACCAGCAGCAAGTTATCCCCGTCACTAATCCGTCCGGCGTCCAGAGCATGGGCCAGCGCCAAGGGGATGCTGGCGGTGGAGTTGTTGCCGTATTCGTCTACTGTGACGACCACCCGCTCAGGGGGGAGGCCGAGGCGTTCGCGAGCCGCTTCGATGATGCGCAAATTGGCCTGATGCGGCACAAACAGCGCGATCTCGTCGCTATGGAGCCCAGACCGCTGCAGGGCCTCGATAGTGGCGGTATTCATCACCCGCACCGCGAACTTATAGACCTCGCGGCCGTTCATGTACAGGTGCTCAGCCAGCGGTTCACCACTAGGTAGGCAGCGGCCCACCGCGCGAATGTGCAACTGGTTGGCGCCCGAACCGTCGGCTCCCAACACAAACGACTTGAGTCCGTAAGGGGCCGGTACCGCCTCAACCACGGCAGCGCCTGCGCCGTCGCCAAACAGCACCGCCGTAGCGCGATCCTGCCAGTCCATGACCTTGGTCAGCGCCTCGGCACCGATCGCTAAGACCTTCCGGCACATACCCGACTCGACATACGCTTTGGCCACTGAGAGCGCGTAGAGCCAGCCCGGACAGGCCGCCAGCAGATCGAACGCCCCAGCTTTAAGCCCGAAGTGATCTTGCACCAGCGCGGCGGTAGCCGGGAACAGGGCGTCCGGAGTATTGGTCGCCACGATCACCATATCCACGCCAGCCAGCGCCCCCTCGCCGTGGCGCCGGATCAGGTCGGCTACGCTGCTGATGGCCAAATGGGAGGTGAACTCGTCCTCGGCGGCGATGTGCCGGCGCTTGATGCCGGTGCGGGTGATGATCCACTCGTCACTAGTGTCCATCATCGCTTCAAAGTCGGCATTAGTCAGCACCTTGCTCGGCGCATAAGCCCCCAAGGCGGTTATCCCTGCTAGCTTGCTCACGGCATCACCCTACCTCAACCGAGCGGGGCTGCGCTAGGCAGCCCCGCTAAGCGGACTGGCTGAATAGCTAGTCCTCTACCTTAATAACCTGCTTGCCGCCGTAGCTGCCACAGTGCGGGCAGACCACATGCGCGGGCTTTACTCCCTTGCACTGCGGGCAGGGCACCAGGTTGGGGGGGGTGAGGTGGTGATGGCTACGCCGGGCATCGCGGCTGGCTTTGGAAGTTTTCTTCTTGGGTACGGGATGTTTAGCCATAGGGCTCCTTTATACCTTTAAATCCTTCAAGATACCGAACGGCGAATCTTTATCTCTATCCGGTTCGGCAGGGGTACTAGCGGCATCAGGGTGTTCGTTGAGATTGACCCCAGCCAGCGACAGGCCCCGGCAGTCCGGCTGACAGAGTATCGCCCAGGGCAAATCGATGGCAAAGAGCTGGGTCAACAGGACGGCAAAATCGACCTCGGGGTGCCCGAAGATGAGTAGGTCGCCATCCCCCTCACGCTCGAGCAGGCTCAGTTCGGCCTTGCCAGGGCGGTAGGCCATAGGGTAGATAAACCGTGCCGTTAGCGGGGTCTTGACCGCACTCAGGCAACGGCGGCACTCCAAGAGCGCTACCCCCGCCACCGAGCCGGTTACTAGCAGGTCGTCATCACCACCGCTCGAGTGAACCGTGAGCTGCCAGCGCAGCGGCTCCTGGAGCGTGAGCCCGTCGGCCTTAAGCAGTTCGGCGCTGGGCATGAGTAGCCCGTCGCCGTGGACCTCGCCGCCTAGCCCAAGGTCGTGCTTGAGCAGGCTAGCTAGATTAAGGGTCGCAGCAGACCGAAAGACCATCGCTTGAGTATAGGTAGCAGGGGGAGGCTTGTCAAGCATTGGCGAGCATTTTCTGCTACCAGTACGGCATTTCGCTGTTGGCGCAGCGGGGGCGCTGTCGGATACCGTGAGTCGCCTGGTAGCATCATGGTCAAGAACCGCTCACGACAACCGGCAGGGGCAGCTCAATCACCACCAAGTCAAGCTCGCTTTACTTGTCGGCGTCCACTAACCCCTTCACAAACCAGCGCTGCATCAAGATAATCACTAGTACCGGCGGCAGCAGGGCCAGCACCGCCGTAGCCATGATCAGGTGCCAGTCGGTCTGCGCCTCACCGGTGCCGATCATCTTGACGATGCCGACGACGATCGTCTCCATGCCGCGGCTGGTGGTTATCAGCAAAGGCCAGAGGTACTGGTTCCAGCCGTAGATGAACATGATCACAAAAAGCGCGGCGATGTTGGTGCGCGAGAGCGGCAGCAAGATCGACCAGAAGAAGCGCATCGGCCCAGCGCCATCGATCTGTGAGGCGTCAACTAGCTCATCGGGAATGGTTAAAAAGAACTGCCTAAATAGCAGGGTGGCCGTAGCCGAGGCGATCAAGGGGATAATCAGCCCACCAAAGGTGTTGACCATGCCGAAGTTGGCGATAACCGCGTAGGTAGGGATGATCCTAACCTCAACCGGTAGCATCAGGGTGATAAAGATCAGCCAGAAGAAGAACATCCGGCCCGGAAAGTTAAAAAAGGCCACAGCAAAGGCCGATAGTAGCGAGATGATAATCTTGCCAACGGTGATGCCCAGGGCCATGATCAGGCTGTTTTGCATCATGGTCACAGCCGGGGTGGCGCGCACGCGCTCGCCTTGTCCGGTCTCCAGCGCCTGGCGGTAGTTCGTAAGCAGTTGGTCACCAGGCAGCAAGGGCATCTGCCCGCGGCCAATGGTGCCGGCGTCGTGGCTCGAGCCGATCACCGCCAGGTAGATCGGAAAGACAAAGACTAGCGCTCCCAAAATCAGGATCAGGTGCGGAAGCCATCGGTTGCGCTGGCCGCTCATAACTTGCCCATAGCTTAGTAGTGTACCCTTCGCTCGATATAGCGGAACTGAATCACGGTCAAGAGGATCACCGCCAGCATCAACATCACCGACTGCGCCGAGGAGCCGCCCAAGTCGAGGTTAATAATCCCGTCGCGGTAGATCTGGTACATCAGGGTGGTAGTGGCTCGAGCGGGCCCGCCCTGAGTCAGCGCATGGATTACGCCGAAGGTACCAAAAAACGAATAGATCACGTTGACAACCAGCAAAAAGAAAGTGGTGGGCGATAGTAAGGGAAAGGTGATCGACCAAAAACGGCGCACCCCACCGGCACCGTCAATGGCTGCCGCGTCAACGAGCGATTTAGGAATCGATTGCAACCCGGCCAAGAAGAACAGGAAGTTATAGCTCACCTGATTCCAGGCCGAGACCAAAATGACCAGTAGCAGCGCATGGCTGCTGTTGATGCGGTAATCCCAAGGGATACCGAGTTGGCGCAGCCCTTGGCCAATGTAGCCGATATTAGGGTGAAAGATAAAAAGCCAGAGCACGGCGGCGACCGCCGGTGCGATAGCGTAGGGCCACACCAGCAGGGTGCGGTAGCCGGTAGCGCCGCGCACCACCTGATCGGCCATCACCGCAAGCAATAGCGCCGGGACCATCGCCAAAAAGGTGACCGAGGCTGCGAAGATAACCGTGACCCGGACGGCTTCCCAGTAGAGCGGGGCTTGCAGGATGCGGCTAAAGTTCTCCAACCAGACAAACTGCGCCCGAAGCCCAAAGGGGTCTTGGATAAAGAGCGACTGCCGGATCGCTTCAGCGGCCGGATAAAAGAAAAAGATAAGCGTGATGATGATTTGTGGAGCGAGCAGCAGATACGGCAAGAGTTTATTGGGGTAGATGGCGCGCCTTTGCATGGTCTCCGTTCAGTGGTCAGTAGTGGCTAGTGTAAC
>Ga0208609_100228_pt1 | contig 24299 bp, 18 predicted proteins | sample SubbioR11_8A_Apr_FD_184813 | JGI IMG/M metagenome (GOLD analysis project Ga0208609, IMG submission 184813) | Serpentinite rock and fluid subsurface biosphere microbial communities from McLaughlin Reserve, California, USA - CR11_8A_Apr (SPAdes) | ecosystem: Environmental > Terrestrial > Deep...
GCCAAGCTCGGAGGGTTCCTTGGACGCAAATCGGATGGGCAGCCAGGCGTCAAAGTCCTGTGGCGAGGGTTCCGAAGACTGCAGGATATTACTGACATGTGGGAGCTTTTCCATTAGCTCAATACTTGTGGGTAAAGCATAGCCCGGAGGGAGAGGGGATATGTAAGCTGGCTGAGATAGGGAGAGGAGCTCTGTAGGATTGACGGGAGCGCCGCAACAAGTTAGTCTGGTAATTTGTTGAAAATATGTCAAAACATGGTCATTCAGGCAGGAATTAGGCGCTCGATGTGGAAGGATTCTGCAAAACTTCCCTGGAGGCGTTTTTTATGTTTACGTTTGCCCGTCGTGAGTTGTTGGGTGCGCTATTTTTGGCGGCTTTACTGGTTGCCGGCTTGCTGTTGCGTTTTGTGCTGTTGCCGGACAAGGTACCGGAAATTGTGCTGGAGCAACCAGCCGAGCCGGCGGAGCAGCAAGCAGCAGAGGAAGAAAAAAAGATTGTTGTGCATGTTTCCGGTGCCGTGAAAAATCCTGGCGTTTATTCGTTGCCGGACGGTTCACGCGTGTTCGAAGCGATCGCCAGCGCCGGCGGTGCCTTGCCGGAGGCCAATGTCCACGCGCTCAATCTGGCGGAAGTGTTGTTTGACGGCAGGAAAATTATTGTGCCGGGTGTTAACTTACAGGAGGGAGGGGGCCAAGTGGTGCCGCCTCAGGACGGCCGGATAAATATTAATCACGCCACCGCCGCAGAGTTGGAAGAGCTGCCGGGTATTGGTCCGGCCAGGGCTGATGCTATTGTTCGCGAGCGAGAGAAAAACGGACCGTTTAGGCAGGTGGAAGATTTGGCTCGCGTCAGTGGCATTGGTTCTAAGACGGTGGAGGCGTTGCGCAAGTATGCTACCGTCCATTGATAGGCCGAGGCACAGGGGGCGTCAAACGGTGGCGGCACTGCCTTTGCTCGCAACGGCTTTTGCCGCAGGGATTGCTCTGGCTAAGATCTGGCCGCACCCCATTATTTGGGCGGCAGGGTTAGCATTTTTTCATGGAGTTTTTTTGCTATACTTATATATTCGGCGGCGACCGCTCGGAGTGTTTGTATTGCCGCTTTTTTTGTTACTGGGGGCGCTTAGTTTCCAGGTGGCGGAACGGGAAATCTACGCTCCGCTGGAGAACTTTTTGGGGCGGCAAGTTGTTCTGTCCGGTTATGTCCACGGCACAGGCAGGGGAGACGCCCAAAGCATTGCTTTTCTCTTTCAAGTTGAACAAGCTGCTTTCGCGGGAGAGGATGCGGCAGCCGTACGTACCCTGATTCGCGTCAGGATTTTTCGTCCGTCTCCGGACCTGACGATTAGCTATGGACAGCGCCTGAGATTATCCGGAGAATTGGCAGCGCCGGCAGGCCAGAGAACTCCCGGTGGATTTAATTACGCCGCATTTTTAGCCGGAGAAGGAGTAGCAGCCCTTCTGAACACAGGTGGGTCAGCCGTAGAGAGTTTGCCTGGCAGGGGCGGCTATTTTTGGCTTGCTGCCGCCGCTACAGCGCGGCAGCGTGTTACAGAAGTGTTGCTCCGCTGGCTACCGTCGCAGGAAGCAGGATTGGCTCTTGGCCTGCTATTGGGAGAGACAAAGCACTTGGCCGCGGAAACAGAGGAAGCATACCGGCGCCTTGGTTTAACGCATCTTTTATCTGTTTCAGGGCTGCATACCGCTTTTGTGGCGGCTTTTGCCTTACTGCTTACCAGCCGTATGCGCCGGAAAGTACTGGCGGCTGGCTTGGCAGCAGTTTTTGTTCTGGCATATCTGTTGCTGACCGGCGGTGAGCCGCCAGTCTGGCGGGCGGCTATTATGCTCTGGCTGGTGATGGCGGCACGTCAGCTTGGTCGCGAGAGTGACGGAGTATTGGCTTTAGCGGCGGCAGCACTGCTGATGTTGTTTTTCCGCCCGCACTGGCTATTCAGTTTGTCATTTCAACTTTCTTTTATGGCTTCTTTAGGGATTTTATTGCTTTCACCACGGCTGAAGCCATATTTTTCCCGTTTGCCCCGGTTTCTGAGTGGTCCTATCTGCGTTACGCTGGGAGCCCAGGCGGCGGTGTTGCCTTTACAGCTCACTCTTTTTGCTTTGCTGCCGCTTTTCTCTGTCCCGGCCAACCTGTTGTGCGTACCATTAGTTGGTATTGCCATGGGAATCGGTCTGGCTGTGGTAGCCACCAGCCTGTTTTCTCCGTTACTGGCGGCGCCTTTTTGCTTTGCGATTTATCCTGTTTTAATGGCATTAAATGAAGGACCAAAGCTGTTGGCGGCACTGCCGGGTGCAGCGGTGCGGCCTCCGCCGCTGCACCCGGGTATCTGGGTGGTGTATATTCTTCTGTTGTGCCTGTTTGCCGCCGGAGTTAAAATTGTCTGGACGCGTGTGAGACTTACTTGGACTGCTTTGTTACTATTAAATATGGCTGTTTTTCTCCCCCTTTTGGTAGAATTGCTCCCTGGTAATGGCAGCCGCCAGCTGGAAGTAGTTTTTTTAGATGTGGGACAAGGCCTGTCCGTATTCATTCGTACTCCGGAAGGGCAGCATATTTTGCTGGATGCCGGCGGACGTCGCGGCGGCAGCTTCGACCCAGGAGAAAGGATAGTCTTACCATATTTGCGCAGCCGTCGAGTAGCAAACCTGGATTTACTCATTTTGACCCATCCCTCAGAAGATCACCACGGTGGTATGCCCGCCGTCTTGTCAGGGATTAATGTGAAGCGTTTTGCCAGTAATGGCGAGAGAGATGATTCAGCTTCTTTTTTGGCCGTTAAAGAAAAGCTTGCTGCTTCACAGATTCCAGCGCTGGTTTTAGCCGGCGGTGACCGGCTGCTGCTGGGGGAAGAGGTGGCGCTGGAGGTATTGTCGCCGCCGCCGGAAAAATTCAGTTATACCGTTGATGATGTTAATAATAATGCGCTGATCAAACGTCTAATTTTCGATGAATTTTCGATTTTGTTTACGTCTGACGGGGAGCATGAGGCGCTGGAGCGGCTGGTACGGCTGCAGCCGGAAAATTTGCCTGCCGTAGTCCTGCAGGTGCCTCATCACGGCAGCCGCAGAGCGATGTCAGAAGCGTTTCTGACGGCGGTCGGCTCCCAAGCTGCCGTAATCTCTGTGGGACGCAATACTTACGGTCATCCGCATGAGGATGCGCTGCTACTTTTAGAACAAAATAAAATGACCATCTTTCGTACCGACCTGCATGGGGCTGTTACTATCCGCAGTGACGGTTTCGGATGGACAATAGATTCGCAGCTTTCACCTGCCCAACTGATGGGAGAGGGTTTATCGCGTTAATAAAAGCAAGGATATATTGTTTAGATAAAGGAATTTTAAAGAAAAAAGGAGAAGATAGGAGAAGATTAAGAAGATAAAGTTTACAGAGGTGGTTTACCTGACCGAACAAAATGAACTTTTATCGGACGTGCTGCACTCAGCGCTGGATGTGCGCAATAACAGTTCCATTTCGCTTGGGGAGCTAATGAACCGCATCGCTGAGCGTGGTTATGGTTTATTGTTCGTTATTCTCGCTCTGCCAACGCTTTTTCCCCTTTTGCCTCCAGGTTCAGCAGCAACCATCGGTTTTGTCTATATTCTTATTGGTGGGCAGATGTTGTTTGGCCGCAAAACACCTTGGTTGCCGCAGCGAGTCAGAAAGTATCGTCTCTCCGAACAAACGGCAAACAAATTGCGGGAACGGAGTGTCGGTTTTTTTAAAACTTTGGAGCGTTTTTCTTCTCCTCGTTGGCTGTTTATGGAAAAGCTTCTTGTGCTTCGTTTGGTGGCATTGACTGTCGTTTTTCTGGGGTTTATTCTTTTAACGCCTTTGCCATTTATGAATACTTTGCCTGCTTTTGCCGTGCTGTTACTAGGTACCGGGCTCCTAAACAGAGACGGAGTCTTTCTCTTGCTCGGTCTACTGATGAGCTTTGGTCTGTTCAGCTTTATTTACTTTGGTCTTAGTGCTATTTTTACGACGCGGAGTTTTCTGAGGACTACCAGTGAGCTCTTCTGTTATGCAGGCTATATAAGTTTTTAACTATCCGGACTTTCAAAGCAGACTGTTAGAGAACCAAGCCACCATCGACGCTAAGTACTGTACCGGTGACAAAGCGTGCTTCGTCTGACGCAAGGTATAAGTAGGCATTAGCAATATCTTCTGCATAGCCAAGTGATTTGAGCGCAGATTTGTCTTTCATCATTTCAAGTACTTTTTCGGGCATTTTTTCCGTCATGGGTGTGACAATAAAGCCAGGAGCTACGGCATTTACGCGGATGCCGCTGCGGCCCAGTTCTTTTGCCCAAGACTTGGTCATGCCAATGACGCCCCATTTCGTAGCGGCGTAGTTCGTCTGTCCAAAGTTGCCATAAATGCCTACTATTGATGAGGCGTTAAGGATAACACCTCCATTGCCCTTTTCGACCATTACGGCGGCTACTGCTTGGCCACAATGGAAAACGCCCTTGAGGTTAACGTTTAGGACTCGATCCCACTCGGCTTCTGTCATCTTAAGCAGCGTGTTATCTGCTGTAATGCCAGCATTATTGACCAGAATGTCAATTGTGCCGTAAGTAGAGACTGTTGCTTTGACCATTGCATCAACCATGGCACGATTAGTGACGTCAACTCTTAAACCGATAGCTTGCCCGCCAGCTGCAGTGATTTCGGCAACGACTCTGTTAATATCATCTTCATTGACGTCTGCCGTAACTACTTTGGCTCCTTCCTGGCTGAAGCGTTTAGCCGTGAACTCACCGATTCCGCGGGCACCGCCGGTGATGACGGCTACTTTGTCTTTAAGACGCATTTAGTTTCTCCTCCTTTTTTTAATCGCTCGATAATTACTCAAGTTTCAGTCCCATCAGTTCCGGCTTAAAGATAAGTTCATCCATCTCTTTGAGCTGAGGGCTGATCATAGGTCTAAAATCCATAAGGTCTAGAATATCACGCTGCATGTCTACCCCCGGGGCGATTTCTTCTAAAACTAGGCCTTCGCTGCCGAGGCGGAATACAGCTCTTTCCGTAATGTAGAGGACTTTTTTACCATGTTCTTGTGCGTACTCACCGCTGAATGTTACATGCTCCACCTGGGGGACGAACTTTCTTTGCGTACCTTCTTGGGTGATGTGTAGTTTGGCTTCAGCGATGTGAATTTGCAGCTCGCAGGCAGTAAAAGTGCCGCAGAAAATTACTTTCTTTGCGTTTTGTGAGATATTTATAAAGCCTCCTGCTCCAGCTACCTTGGTGCCAAATTTGCTGACGTTGACGTTACCCATAATGTCGCATTGCGCGAGACCGAGGAAAGCCACGTCCAAGCCGCCGCCGTCGTAATAATCAAACATGTAGCCTTGGTCGATGATCGCGTCGGGATTAGTGGCACAGCCAAAGCTTAAGCCTCCCGCAGGCACGCCGCCTACAGGACCGCTCTCGACGGTGAGACGTATGTGGCTGCTTATCCCCTCCTCATTAGCCACTAAGGCTACGCCTTCAGGCATGCCTATGCCTAGATTAGTAACAGCATTAGGTACTAATTCCATGGCCGCGCGTCGGGCAATAACTTTGCGCTCATCTAAAGGCAATGTTTTAAGAGAGCGCATCGGCAATTTGATATCCCCGCAATAGGAAGGATTGTATTGTTCGGCAAAAGTTTGCATGTGGTTTTCGCTCTTTGCCATTACTATAGCATCTACCAAAATACCGGGTATTTTCACTAAGCGCGGATCAAGCGTTCCTGTGGCGACAACTCTTTCGACTTGTACGATGACTAAGCCACCCGAGTTGCGCACTGCTTGGGCGATAGAGAGAGCTTCAAGTGTAACGGCTTCTTTATGCATGGTGGTATTGCCGTCTTCATCGGAGTAGTAGCTGCCTCTGATCAGCGCTACATCGATTGGGAAAGCTTTGTAGAATAAATATTCTTTGTCGTGGAGATGAATAAGCTCCACGACATCTTCGGTAGTGATGCTGTTTAATTTGCCACCTTGGCGCCGTGGGTCAACAAAAGTTTTTAGGCCCACATGAGTGATGGTGCCGGGTTTGCCGGCGGCGATATCGCGGAACAAATGACAGATAACTCCTTGCGGCAAATTGTAGGCTTTAATCTTGTTTTCCACAGCCAGCTTGCCGAGCTTGGGAGCAAGCCCCCAATGACCGCCAATGACTTTCGCCACTAGGCCCGCATGGCCGAGGTGATTCATGCCTTTTTCTTTGCCGTCTCCCTGCCCGGCGGCATAGACAAGGGTAATGTTCTGGGGGTGATTCTCCGTGATGAAACGTTGTTCAATAGCAATAGTCAATTCTTCAGGATGGCAGTTGCCGACAAACCCACCGCAGGCGATGGTGGCGCCATCACGAATTTTCGCTACTGCTTCTTTGGCTGTCATTATTTTTGATTGCATTTACCGTTTCCTCCCCTTTTATTGACTAGCCTGAACTGAGTAAAATTATTAGTAAATGACCATGTCGTCTGAGACACCGTCGGAAGGATGAAAACAATCGTTGACCCTGGGCTTCACTCTAGGCTTCACTCTAGGCTTGTCCTTTAGCCTTTGCCCTCACCCTAGCCCTCTCCCGGGGGGAGAGGGGAGTAGCTGCCCCCGCCCTCACCCTAGCCCTCTCCCATTGCTAGATATCGGAGGTCAGATGTCGGACTCGTTTGAATCGGCGGAATAGCCGATTCACAGACATCAATGAGAGAGGGGAATTGTTGGGTGGGAGAGTGTCCGCATATATTCCGGAGTATTCTTCATGTGGATGCGCTTTCCTGCTCTTATCTGCGCCCAAGCTATCTCCGGCAGGAAAATTTATTTTTGGTCGGAGGAACGCTATTCTAAGTAGACACCCATGCCGCCTGCGGCACCATCAGAAGGATGAAAATGCGCCTCAGCTGGCCCTCACCCTAGCCCTCACCCTAACCCTCTCCCGAGGGGAGAGGGGAATTGTCGGGACGGGAGAAGCGGAATTGTCGGAATGGGAGAAGGGAACACTTATTGCCCTCGCTCGCACCATGTAGGGGCGGGTTTTATACCCGCCCAAGCAGATGGCAGATGCTATTTTCAGGGCAGAGAAAGGAGAAATTCTAGGTATGAGTATCGATACGGCAGCTAGCGGAAATATAAAAGAGATTTATCTGGCTGGCGGTTGTTTTTGGGGAACGGAGAAATACTTGTCGCAAATAAAGGGGATAGTGGACACAGAAGTAGGTTATGCAAACGGGAATACTGCAAACCCGGCTTATGAAGACGTGTGCCACAGAGGCAGCGGCCATGCAGAAACAGTCAGAGTAAGGTACGACCAGAATGAAATAAGCCTAGAGTTCATCTTGAGGCTTTTTTATGATGTAATCGACCCTCTGACAATAAATCGACAAGGTAACGACCTAGGGCCTCAGTATCGAACCGGCATTTATTATACAGATGAACAGGATAGAGAGATAATTGTAAGTTCTTTAACAGAGCTTCAGAAAAGTTTTGACAAGCCGGTTAGAATTGAGGCAATGCCATTACAAAACTACTTTACGGCTGAAAATTATCACCAGCAATATTTAGATAAAAATCCGCATGGTTATTGCCATATTGGTCAAGAGAAATTTGAAAAAGCAAGACAGGCGCAAGATTATAAGATGAGCGATAAGGCGAATCGCAAAGAGATTTTGAAAGACAGTCTTACTGCTCTACAGTATAATGTGACGCAAAACAATGCTACAGAGCCGCCCTTCAGAAAAGAGTTTTACAATAATTTTAGAGAGGGTGTTTATCTGGATGTAACTACCGGAGAACCGCTTTTTGTCTCAAGTGACAAGTTTGACTCAAGTTGTGGCTGGCCGAGTTTCTCTAAGCCAATTAGTTGCGATGCAATTAGCGAATTGCCCGATACGAGCCACGGCATGAGGAGGGTAGAAGTGCGCAGCAAAAAAGGAGATGCACATCTAGGGCACGTTTTTAATGACGGCCCCAGAGAAACTGGCGGTTTACGGTACTGCATCAACAGTGCATCACTAACGTTTATACCAAAGGAAGAGATGGAGGAAAGAGGTTATGGATATTTACTTCCCTTGTTGCTGTAGGGCAACAAAGGGTAGCCATAAAAATAATGACTCCCGCGACAACCACAGCTCTAAACGCGCTGCCGGTTTACGGGAGTCATTTTTTTAGTACGCTTTACTGAAACCTGGTTCGCCGTCATAAAGCCAAAGTTTCTGAGCAGCCGACCAGAGCCATTTTTCACTGAGCTTGCTCAGAAAGCGGTCTATCTCCTGGTCGGTGATGTCCGAGGTGGCGAGAAAACGGCAACGGTACCAATTGACCATCATCAAATCGGGACTGACATAACCCGGCCAGACTTTGGTGCCCCGGTTGGAAATAAATTCACAGCGGAAGTTTTCAAAGTCTGCAAATTGCGGCACGCCGCTCTCGTTGATGATATAGACATCCACACCTACCAGCTTGATGTCTTTAGCTTTCTTATTAATTGTGACCAGCCCCCTTTTTCCGTGCCGGCTCATAAAGTTCCGGCTTTCCTGATAAACACTTATAATGGTTGCGGCATCAGCGGAAGGATAAAACATGCCCTCACCGTGCCCTCACCGTGCCCTCACCCCTACCATTACCGTGCCCTCACCCTAGCCCTCTCCCGCAGGGAGAGGGGATTAGCAGAGGAGAGGGGAGATATTAGTGTATTTGGGAATCGGCTATTCGCCGATTCCAACGAGTCCGACATCTGGCCTCCGACCTCCGATAATGGGAGAGGGGATTTGCTTAGCCCAGTTCACGCATTTTTTCCACGATGGCTTGGGCATAATCATCTGTGCTGGCAGTGCCGCCTACATCGTAGGTGACCCGCTTGCCTTCCGCCAAGACTGCCTCCATTGCCTTCTCGATACGTAGTGCCGCTTCCGCCTCTCCCAGCCAGCGCAACATCATAATCCCGGAACCTAAGACAGCAGAAGGGTTAACTTTTTTCAGGCCAGCGTATTTGGGTGCCGAACCGTGGACGGCCTCAAAGATAGCGCAGTTGTCACCGATATTAGCCCCGGGGGCAAAGCCAAGTCCGCCAACCATCCCGGCACAAAGGTCGGTAATGATGTCACCATACAGATTGGGCAAGACAAGGCAATCAAACTGTGCCGGGTTGCGCACCAGTTGCATGGCGCAGTTGTCCACGATAATGTCGTCTGTTTCCATTTCAGGGTACTTTTTAGCCGCCTCGCGGAAAGCGTCCAGAAAGAGTCCATCAGTCATCTTCATGATATTTGCCTTATGCACACAGACTACCTTTTTGCGTCCCCGGGCGATAGCCCACCGGAAAGCGAAGTCGGCGATACGGTATGACCCGGGCCAGGTAATCACCTTTAGGCACTGAGCAACTTCATCGGAAACCATATGTTCAATGGCCGCGTACGTATCCTCCGTGTTTTCACGAAAACTCAGAATATCTATATTGTTCCATGGTCTCTTCAGCGCCGGGACAGATAAGGCCGGACGCACATTGGCATAAAGGTCAAAGACTTTGCGTAGCGTAACATTGGCACTCTTATGGCCAGTTCCAATCGGCGTGGTAGTCGGTCCCTTTAAGGCGACCCTGTTTTTGGCAACAGACTGGATGGTCTTTTCCGGCAGAAGCGTGCCGAATTTCTCTAGGCAGCCTAAGCCGATTTCCTCGTATTCCCACTTGATTTCCACGCCGCTGGCGTCGATGATCGTTCTGACCGCCTCACAGATTTCTGGACCGGTCCCTTCCCCGGGGATAAGTGTGACTACATGCTTTGACATCGGAGGCCTCCTTTGAAAAAGATTAAGCTCGCTTGGGTGATTGCGCGCTTTATGTTTACGAAATTCGTTAGTTCGACAGCAACAGGGAGAAATCCTGTTTCATTCTAACAGATTTTGAGCCGATTGAAAACCCCGAAAAGCTTTTTTGTAAGTAACTGTGCAGAATGTTTTCTTTAGCGTTGCAGTAAGGCTTAAGATGAGTATATTGCTAAGGCAGCTACAAAGGATTTATGAGTTTGCTGTCGAAATAAGAGAACACATCTAGTTATAAGGTGCGTGATTGTTATGAGTGATATTTTCTATAAGTCTGTATTGGCTCACTCTCCTGTCGGATACGCGTATTACAGGGTACTGTGCGATGAGGATGGCATCCCTTATGACTATGAATTCATTGACGCTAATCCTGCTTTCGCAAAGATGACGGGCTTAGCAGCCGTTGATCTGGTTGGCAGAAAGGCTGCTGAGATTTTGCCGTCAATGTGGAGTGGCAAGTCAGATTTGATTATGTTTTGCGAAGAAATCGCTATCCAAGGCGGTAGTATAGAGTTTGAACATTATTTTGAGCCGCTGAGCAGATGGTATAAGATTAACGTATTTTCTCCGGCAAAGAACCATTTTGTTACATATTTAACTGACATTACGCATCAGATGAGAATGCTGGAAGAGCAAATCACCTTGAACACATTCTTTAACGATATTGTAATAGAATTAGATGAAAACTTCAGATATATCAATTACATTCCTAATAAAAAATTCGATTTTCAACAGAAGCAGAAAATCATTGGTAAAACAATCCGAGAAGTCTATGGCCTGGAATTTGCTCTGCAGTTGGAGAGCAAGTGTAAGGCTGCGCTGGCGACTGGGGAAATAGAGAATTTCATTCACAAGCCGCCGATGCCCGGAATTGATCGGTGGTTCCGAGCGAACATTATTCACAGGACCGATTGCTTTAATCAAAAGAAATATATTATTGTCACAAGAGATATTACCGAAAAAGTGGAAGCTGAAAGGGCAATATATGCAGAAAAGGAGCGTCTGCGGGTTACCTTGCAGTCGATTGGCGATGCTGTGATCGCTACTGACAAAAGCGGTCGGATTATCAGTTTAAATCCCATAGCTGAACAGTTAACCGGCTGGTCTGAACAGGAGGCCAGAGGTAAAAATGCGCAGGAAGTTTTCCACATCATCAGTGAAAAAACAAGAGAAGTATGTGAAAACCCTGTACAAAAAGTGCTTAACACAGGCAATATTATCGGTCTTGCAAATCACACCGCGCTTATCTCCAAAGACGGCTCGGAGAGACCTATTGCTGACAGCGCGGCACCTATTAGAGATGAGGCTGGCATTATTCATGGCACTGTACTCGTTTTTAGGGATGTGACTGGGGAAAAACTTAGGCAGGAAGAAATTGAATATCTCAGTTATCATGACAGTTTAACTGGTCTGTACAACCGCAGGTTTTTTGAGGAAGAATTAAAAAGATTGGATGCGGAAAGAAATTTACCGATTACACTGATTATCGGTGATGTGAACGGGTTAAAACTGATCAATGACGCGTTTGGCCATCTCGTGGGGGATAGACTCTTGCAGAAGGCGGCGGCAGCGATCAGACAGGCTTGCCGTGTTGATGATATCATTGCGCGTTGGGGCGGAGATGAATTCGTTATTATTCTGCCGAAGACCAACCAAAAAAGTGCTGTGGAGCTTATCCAAAGGATTAGAAATTCATGTGCTGATGCGGAAATAGAAGCAATTAAGCTTTCTATTTCCTTAGGTTATGAAACAAAAGAGCACGGAGATGAATGCATCGCAAATGTGCTAAAATCGGCTGAAAGAAATATGTATAAGAATAAACTGCACGAAGGCCAGAGCATGGTAGGAAGCGCAATCAAAGTGATTCACAGCACTCTGCTGGAAAAGAACCAAAGGGAAGCTGAGCATTCCAAAAGAGTGGCTGAGCTGAGTAAAAATATCGCTAAGGCGATGGGTCTGCCGGAAGCGAAAATAAATGAGATGGAAACGATCGGATTAATGCATGATATTGGCAAAATCGCGATAGCGGAAGCAATTCTGGAGAAGGCTGGCGAGTTGACTGAAGATGAATGGATTGAAATTAACCGACATCCGGAAGTGGGCTACAGGATACTAAGCACTTCAAACGACACAGTTGAAATTGCTCGTTATGTGTTAGCACACCATGAGCACTTCGATGGCAACGGATATCCGTCAGGCATCAAAGGTGAAGATATCCCCTTACAGGCAAGGATTCTTGCTGTGGCAGACGTATTTGATGCTCTAACGAGTAAAAGGGTGCACAGAACAGCTTATTCCAGCAAGGAGGCAATAAAAGTATTGCAAAACAAAGCCGGGAAACAATTTGACCCTGAGGTGGTTAAAATATTTATTGAACAAGTATTAGCTGAGTCTGCCAGAGATAAATAGAAAGGATTTTTAGAGTTATTTGTCAAATACTAAGAGCGTACGGATTTTCGGCAAGAAGCTAGTTAAGTTAAGTTTCTAACAAGGAGGGTATTTAAATGATCGGAAAATATTGTCAGGTAATCGTAGTTGAATTGCCTAGGCGCGAAGAACAAGCACCCAAGGTACAGGATGTTTTTACTAAATACGGGACGTGCATTTTAACGAGACAAGGTGTGCATGACTTAAACAATAATATGGGAGTCATCACTCTAAGCGTGCGCGCGGAAGATGAATACATGGCTGAATTCTCAAAAGAATTGTCGGCTATACCGGGAGTTCGTGTCAATGTGGTAAAAACAGGCTGCTATTAAATAAAATAGCTTTCTCAGCCTTGCCGACTGCAAAAAAAAGCGGCTCCAAACTGGAGGCCGCTTTTTTTAAGAAATGTGCTTGCCGCTTAGATAGGTTGCTATTTATGGCGGCGCAGTTTCCGGGTTTTTTTACAGAACTATTTTGCTTTCGCTTTCATAGGAGATGTTTGCTTTTTCGACACCCTTTTCCAAAAGGATTTTGTAGCTTTCTCTAAGCATATTTTTAGTTCCGCACATGTAAACTTTATAGCCTTTCAGGTCAGGCATGTTTCTTAATCCAGCAGTCACACGCCCTTTTTTTAGGCTGGTTGTTTCGTCCCTGGAAAGAATTGGTGTATAACTGAACTTAGCGTATTGTTCAGCCAATTGATTGAAGTAATCGTGGTATAAGAGATCTTTTTCATACTTTTGGCCCGCTAAAAGGTGGATGATTTTGGCGTTGGGATAGTTCAATAAAACATCTTTGGACATGGCTATGAAAGGTGTTATGCCAATACCGTTAGCAATAAAGATAATTTTTTCGGCTGAAGGGTCTAGCACTAACTCATTTCCTAGTGGCCCTTCAAGTTCTACCACATCGCCAATTTTAAATTCGCTAAATATTTTACCGGTGCCATAGCCGCCTGAAACTTTCTTGATAACTATGCTCAGTTGTTTACTGTCTTCGTTATATGAGGAAATAGTATATGCACGAAAAGATTTTGGTTTTGCTTGAATTTTTACTAAGACGAATTGTCCAGAGCGGTAGCTTACTTCTTGCGGCGATTCAAAGGAGAAAACATACTCGGTTGCTTCCTCAGTCAATTCTTTTTTAGCGGAGATCCTTGCTGTTATTTTCTTGCGGTCCGCATAGCCCTCAAGAGACGTTTTTTCTTTTAATTTAAGAGCATTGTTTTTAGTTTCAAGCGATAGAACACCTGCAGGGCAGTTTGCGACACATGTAGAACATTTAATACAATTTACATTATTAAACTGATTGACAGCAGAGAACTCTAAGAAAGGCTCCAACTGGAATGGGCAAACTCGGGAGCATTTGCCGCAGCTATGACATTTTTCTAGCGCAGAAATAGTTACTTTTCGCTCAGTTTTTTCGCTAATCCCCAGCGTTTTGCCTAATTTATGGGATAACTTTTGCATGGAACCCATCGGGCAGAATTGACACCAGATTCGTGGAGTAATGAATACCGCTAAAAGGCCACCGACAATTAATACCATTAGGTAAGTGTTGGCAAAGAGAAGACCGAGTCTATCCAAGAAATCATATCTACCCCAGTTCTGAAAAACATTCAACATTCTTCTCATAAAATTGAACATAAAGAAGATAAAAAAGCCGACAATCATCAGCTTGGACGTCAAAAAGCTGGGGATTTTAGCATTTTTGCTGATAGGTAAGATGTTGTCAAATAAGCTGCCATGAGGACAGTAGTTTCCACACCAAAATCTTCCGCTAAAAAATCCGGTAATGATTAACGCTGCCATAATGAAAGCGACAATTAGCCCCAGCTTAGGTTCCCATAAACCGCCGATGGCAACAAGCACCGTAATTAACCAACCAAATTTTCTGATTAAGCTAAAAGTTCGAGTTGCTTTAATGTGATAGTTTTTTAACGTAGCCACTAACAACACTCCTTAACATCTCTTATACCCCTTGGGGGTATATCACAAGTATACTTTTATTAGATGTTTTTGTAAAGGCTTTTTTTATTGCGGATTTTTTGTGTAGGATTTTGGTCTATCTTTGCAGAATACCTTAAAATGGTTGTAATGCAAAAGAATTTGTGCCTGACAGGGGGTAGTGACCGTGCTCCGTAAGTTGATACAGGCAGGCTTGCTTTGGGGGTGGATATTATTTGCGCTTGGGTTTGCTTTGGCTGCAGGAGTAGCGGTTGGTGCGGCATTGGCTGCCGCTCTAAAGTTTTTTTGACTAGATAGTGTGATGACTTCTTGTTGGAATGGAGAAGAAGGGATGATTTTAAATACAGAAAACGCTGCTAGGTTGCAGTCCAACCTGGTTAATTTTTTCCTCTACTGTGCGATTATGTCCTCTCATATGTTTATCCCGCTGTTTAGTACTGAATTGGGCGCCTCTTCCCTCCAGGTTGGCTTGGTCGGTGCCGCTTTCGGTTTTGCTTATTTATTTTCTTCGCTCTTTTTTGGGTGGAAATCCGATTTGTTGGGCAGGCTGCTTTTTATCCGCTTCGGCTTGGCCGCGAGCAGTATTGCTTTTTTGGCTCAGACGCTTTCCTTTAGTCTGGTAACATTGTTTGTGATTCGTGCTCTGGTTGGGTTTAGTCTGGGCATCTCCACAGCGGCGCTCACCGCCTACATTTATGAATCCAAGGGCGATATGGGAAAATTTAGTTCTTTTGGTTCGTTGGGTTGGATTGGAGGCGCTGCGGCTGCTGCCATCTTGACCACCTACAATACACTGTTCATCTTTAGTGCGCTGCTTTCTTTTGTTGCTTTTCTTGTTTCGCTCTTCATGCGGGAAAAAACTTCGCCGGAACCCAAAAATATTCCCCGGCCCTTAATCGTCATCCGTCGTAACCGCGGCGTATTGTTTGCTTTTTTTCTTCGCCATCTGGGTGCTACCGCTACTTGGATTATCTTGCCCCTTTTCTTTGCCACGCTTGGCGCTTCGAAGACATGGATCGGGCTACTGTGGATTATTAATTTTATTTTTCAGTTCATTGCGATGCGCTTTGTGGAAAGGTTTTCGGAAAAAACGGTTTTTCTGATAGGGCAGGTGCTTTCCGTTGTGGTTTTTTTAGGCTATGCCGTGAGCAACTACTACCTGCAGGTTATCCCGCTCCAGGTTCTCTTAGGTTTTTCTTGGGCTTTCCTCTATGTAGGTTCTCTGCTGATCGTCTTACGGAGTGGCGAAGAAAAAGGCACCGCCAGCGGTGTTTTCTTCTCAGCCATAAATTTGAGCGGCGCTGTTGGCCCTTTGCTGGGCGGGGTTATTTCGCAGTTTTTCGGTTACCGGGCAGTAATGCTTTTTGCTGCTGCGATTACTCTGGTCGGCCTTTTACCTGCTCTTGGCCGGGTTAGGGGCAGCTCTTTAGAAAACAAATAACCACCTCGAATCTCGACCTCCCATCACACAGGAAATTAATAACTTTATCCAAAGATGCGTTTTTCTTGTCCGCTAGGGGCTGCCGCCCCTTCGGCGAGCTTGCGGGCTCTGAGCACCCCGCGAGCGTAAGGGTGAATCCCCCCTACGACCCCCCCATTGTGTAGGAAATCATATAATTTCCCTTCGGACTCGAAGTACCAAGGAAATACGACCTCGTCGCCAGCCGCAAAAAGAACATTCGACAAAAGGCTGTTTTCATCCTTCCGATGGTGCCCCGTCTTTATCGGGGCATGGGTGTCTACCCTGAAAATAGCATCTACCCTCTGCTTGGGCGGGTTTCAAACCCGCCCCTACATGGTACGAGCGCGGGCATAGCGCTCACTTCTCCCATTAAATTCGCCTCTCCCTGCGGGAGAGCAACCGTGCGAACACGCAGGTTCGCCCCTACACACCCATCCCGACAAATTCCCCTCTCCCTGCGGGAGAGGGCTAGGGTGAGGGCTAGCTGAGGCGCATTTTCATCCTTCTGATGGTGCCGCAGGCGGCATGGGTGTCTACACAATGAAAAAAGCAGGTCGCCTGGATGACGACCTGCTTAAAGATTTTATCGGTTATTGGGAGTGGTTATTTTAGCGCATAAAGCCAATGAACATTTGTGTGACAAAGATTTGGCGCCCTACTTGTACTACGCCGATACCTGTGCGGCTGAAGCGGTGGTTTAGCAACGTATTACGGTGCGGATTGCTGTTCATAAAGAGTCGTACGGCGTTAGCCGGCGTTGTGGTCCGGGCGATGTTTTCGCCGGCAAAGTTGTAGCGTATGCCAGCGGCTCGCATCATTTCAAACGGTGAGCCATAAACGGGTGACTGATGGCCTACATAGCCGTTGTCCACCATGTCTTGGCTCTTTTTTCTAGCCAATTCCACTAAGGCCGGGTCGAGTACTAGAGGAGCAAGCCCACGGCTTGTCCTTTCCGCATTAATGGCTGCAAAAATATGTTGTTCGGCGGCTGTTAAAGTAGTAGCTGTCAGAGGGGGAGCCACAGGAGGGGGCGTCGGCTGTTGTTGCCTTAGGGCAAACCATGCCGGCTCCGGCCAGCGAGGAATAGCGGCCAAAGCTGTTCCATGGAGAAGTGAGAGAATTAGCAGGGGAAGAAGCAGCTTGGTGAATTTTTTCATAAACCAGACCTCCTTTGTTAGTGCGAAACATCACAATCTTATCAGGAGCAAGTGTGAACTGTCAAAGACGGAGAGGACAGGCTATTGGCGCTCACAGCCGGATAACCTGTCCTCCCGTAACTGACAGTTATTTTGACTGAAAAAAATACTCAGTCTTTGGCAGATGGTCTTTTATGGAGTATTTCGGAAAATTTTGTAAAGAAACTTCTCTCGCGAGCCGGTTCGTTTTCCTGCTCGCTTATTTTGCTTTGCAGCGCCTGGATCAGCGCATGGTGGTCGGCTAGTTTGCTGTGCAGGAAAATTGCTTCGGCTTGTCGTTCCCTTTTTTCTGTCTCTGCGTTGGTCAGTCTGATTTGGAGCTGCTCGTACTGTTTTTTAAGGAGCGTTAGTTCCATGTCTCTATTTTTTAGCGTTTCCGTTAATCTTTGTGCCGTTCCTGCCAGTTGACTGAGATGGTTATCCCAGTCGTGCCGCTGTTTATGGTAACTTTCCTGTGAGCGCTCCATCAGTTGCCGTAACTGTGTGAGGGAAGCTTCTTTTTTATGCAGCTGAGATTCAAGCAGCTGTTTCCCTTCCATTAGACGCCTTGCATGAATGAGAAGCATATTGTCTTGCTCGTCATCGCCGAGCGTTTCCGCATTGCTGCCGTCGACCAATGTTTCTGCCGAAAAGTACCAGCTTTCCGGAGGCAGGCTGGCGCTTAAGTTAAAACTGCTCAAGCCTAAAGTTCCAAAACGCACAGGCTGCCAGTCCGCCAACTCATCTTTCCCTTGCTGCCAGTGACCATCTTTTGGACGGTAAACGTGCGGGAGACCGGATTCCCCTGCTCCCCAGAGTTGCAAGGCTCGCTCTTGTTCGAAAAAGGCCAGCAGTTTAGGCGCGAAGTTTATCTGTAAACTCTGTTCCGGCTGCCAGCCACCGTGGGGCCACCCGCCGGAAATTCTTTTGCGGTAGTTGACTTTCTGGTTTTTTGGCTCATACCTAGCAACGTGGACGGCCTGTTTTATGTCGAGTGAAAGAACGCAAATTGTCTCCGGTTCGATGTCAGACGCCAAAAGCAGCTGTTCGGTACGGGAGTTTTGGACATGAGAGCGGTACTGATAAATCAAAGTGTTTTTTTCCATATGTCGGAGAAGCAGATGGATTCCGCCGTAACGGTCCATGGCCAGACTTGCGGGAGATGAAGCTTCCAGACCGGCGGCAACTTTTCTTTCGCTCCAGCCATGCTCTGCGGAGAAGACTGCTTCCATGAGTCTGCCGGCTATGCTTCCGCAAAAATATGCGTGACCGGTAGCAGAAAATGCAAAGAGGAAAGGCGTTTGGGACTTCTTGACAATAAACGGGGCTTTGCGGACATAGTTTTCATCTGCCAGTAGATAGCAAAGGTCATGATTGCTGTCAGCCGCCAAGATATGCAGTACTCCTGCGCGGTCTGGCGCTGCATGGAAAGACAGGCAATTGCTGAAGATGATCTTTCTTTCCGACCAGTTATTCCACTGTGAATGGCGGTAAAGAATTAGTTCCCGCTCGCTTAACTGTAAGAAATAGTTCTGATTTTTCGTACAATAAAAATAGGGCAGCTCAAGCTGTTGATGCACAAACATTCCTCCCCTCGCTAATTTATGTATATGAGCCGGCTATTTCCGTCATGCCTTAAATAATCGGCAGAAGTTTTCACACTCTTGCGAAAGAGACATATATTGTTGTTGAAAGGCAGAAGAGGATTTCTCACGGCAGTAACTACTTATTCTAAGTAAAGGAGGTGAAAGATAATGAAAACTGTTGGTGCAACGATAAATGAACAGAGTGTAAGACAGGTAAATGATGTGCAGCCAGGTCCCTGTGATCCTTACCTCGGGTGCCCGCCTCCGACAGAAATAGTCTGCATTAAGGTTGATAAGGTCTATTATGAGTGCAAAAATATCCAGGTTAACGAAGATGAATTCACTTATGACCCTGAGCCTGGATGCCCGGTGGAGGATGTCAGTTGCTATAAAGTTGAGCTGTGCGGTGAACCGTGTTGTGAGGTAGTAAAACCTGGGTTAGTTAGTGTGAATTTTCGTTACAAAGTGACAATACGCCTCTTCTTTCCGACAACTTGTGAACCTGCCTTCAGAGATTTGACTCAGGATATAACCGTTACCAAATTATTTAATATCCCGCGTGCCGGCGAAGAGGGTTTGCATGTTCAGTGTTATGTGCCTTTCTTAGAGTGTCTGGATGCTTTTATCAGTGCAGTTGACCCAAATAATACTAATGGAAGAATTACCATTCTTGCTTGTGTGGGCAAATATATTTTGATTAAGCTCAAGGCTACTGTTCAGTTGATGATTCCGGCTTACGGTTTCTGTCCCGAACCACCGGATTGCGACGAAGTATTTGGTATCTGTCCCGATTTCCGTCCGGAATGGCCGCCATATCCTCCGCAGATCAGGTAAAGAAGAAGAGACTGGCGAAGAGACCGTAGCAACTGCGACGGTCTCTTCTGCTTTACTTTTTCATCGTCTCAAGTTAAAATTGCTTGCAAGGACTAGGTGATTGGTAGCTTTGTAGATTGTCTGACAGAGAGGTGCAAGAACCTGGATAACTATTATGTCGTCACCTTCCACTCCGTTTCACAGGCGCTGCGCTTTGAGAAATTGGCGCTCTCACAAGGGATAGCTATCAAGCTTATCCCTGTGCCGAGAGTTATTTCTTCTTCCTGCGGCGTTGCCGCCCGCTTTACAGAGGAAATGCTGCAGACTGTTACCGATCTGGTAACAGGGGAGTGGGAAGCATTATTTCACTTTTCGCAGCAGGGAAACAAATCAAAGGCTGAACGGCTATCCGGTCCTTGGAAGAAGACCTAGGACTGAAAGCTGCACTGTGGCGTAACACAAGGCCTGCGCTTATTTATAGCATAGGAAATTATATCGTTCAGGGAAGCTACGATCCTATGCGTTGGGGTTTGTAAGGGGCGTGCCCCTTACTCTTGCGGGGTGCTCAGAGCCCGCAGGCTCGCCGAAGGGGCGGCAGCCCCTAGCGGATAAAAAAGACGCGTCAGTTGATAGAAAACGCGAAGCGTCTTTTTTACTTCTTGGCGCAACGAAAACTTTACCATAAAACAGGAAAAACCCTATTTATAGAGAATTTTTCTTATTGCATAGGAAATAATACTAGAATTTCCTATGTAGTTTTGCAACCACCCGGTTATAAAGTACACCCTTCAAAATTTCCTAACTCTAATCCGGCCCTCACCCTAGCCCTCTCCCGCAGGGAGAGGGGATAAGCTGGGCAGCGTCAGAGGGACTGTTGGTGGTTATTTTCAGGGTAGGCGGCTGTTAGGGAATCGGCTATTTCGCTGATTCCAACGAGTCCGACCTCTGACCTCCGACCTCTAATAAGTAGCGACTGAGTGGGGATTTGTTTGGGAGCCTGACAAAAGCTGAAAGAGGAGGTTTACTATGTCGCAATGGTACAAACTCTCTACAGATGAGGTATTGCAGTCCTTGGCCAGCTGCCGCGACGGCCTGACTGTCGCGGAAGCGGCGGAGCGTCTGGCACGCTACGGAACAAATGAATTAACAGAGAAAAAGAGAAGAACGTCCTTGATGATGTTTCTCGGCCAATTTAATGACTTTTTAATCATCGTGCTGCTTGCTGCCGCCGTCATGGCCGGTTTGGCCGGTTCACCAAAAGATGCCATCGTAATTTTGACTGTGGTGGTGCTGAATGCTGTTATCGGTTTTATCCAGGAACACAAGGCAGAAAAAGCCATGGCGGCTCTAAAGCAAATGGCGGCTCCCTCGGCTACCGTCATTAGAGGCGGCGAGACGATACAAATAGGGGCCGCATTCTTGGTGCCTGGCGACATTGTGCTGCTTGATGCCGGCAGAGTGGTGCCGGCTGATCTGCGCCTGTTAGAGGCGGCGCAGTTGCAGGTTGAAGAAGCGGCACTGACCGGAGAATCGGTTGCAGTAGAGAAGTATACCGATGCCATCCTTCTGGAAGGCAGTTTGCCTCTTGGCGACAGGAAAAACATGACATATAACGGGACGATTGTTGTCGGCGGCCGTGGGATAGGCGTGGTAGTGGCCACCGGCATGGAAACAGAAATCGGTAAAATAGCTACGATGCTTCAAGATGAGGAGGAAGTCAAGACGCCGCTGCAAAAGCGGTTAGCTCAGTTTGCCAAAAAACTGGCCGGCGTCATCTTGCTGATCAGCGGCATTGTTTTTACTATGGGTGTGCTGCGTGGTGAGGACGTTGTGACGATGTTCCTTACGGGCATCTCATTGGCTGTGGCCGCGATCCCGGAAGCACTGCCAGCCGTGATTACGATTACACTGGCTCTTGGTGCAAAAAAGATGGTTCGGCAAAACGCTTTGGTTCGCAAGCTGGCGGCTGTGGAGACTTTGGGCTCGGTCACATTTATCTGCTCCGACAAGACAGGCACTTTGACCCTCAACCGGATGGAAGTAGAAGTTGTCTATAGTGGAGGTACCCTTGTGTCTGACGGGGAAGAAATAAATTGCAAACTGCTGCTTCAGGCTATGGCGCTTAGCAATGACGCTCAAAACAGCTCTGGGGAGAAAGTTCTTGGCGATCCAACAGAAGTCGCACTCTACAACTTCGCCGGTAAACATGGATTCAATAAAAAAGAACTGGAGCAGCACTATCCGCGCAGCGGAGAGTTGCCTTTCGATTCTGAGCGCAAGGCCATGACGACTTTCCACCGTGCTTCAGACGGCCAGTATCTTTCCTTCACGAAAGGCGCTGTGGAAATGCTGGTGGAGAAGTGTGGTATGATGCTGACTGCTGATGGCCAGCAGTCCTTTGACAGAGCAGAGGTTTTGCAGGTGGCTTCTCAAATGGCCGCCTCCGGTCTGCGCGTGTTGGCTCTGGGGATGCGGCACTGGTCTGAACAGCCGGAGAATCTACAGCCGGCCGAGGTGGAGAGCAACCTTATTTTGCTTGGTCTGGTAGGCATTATGGACCCGCCGCGGGAAGAGGCTAAAGAAGCGGTGGCCATGTGTCGGACGGCTGGTATCGTGCCTGTGATGATTACCGGTGACCATCCGTTGACGGCAGAGGTTATTGCCAGGAGGCTCGGCATTTTGAGTGACGAATCTGCTGCAGTGGTTACGGGCAGTGAGCTTGAGAAGATGTCAATGACTGAATTTGCCGACAGAGTTGAACAAATTCGGGTTTATGCGCGAGTAGCGCCGGAACAGAAGCTGAAAATAGTCAAAGCACTGCAGGAGAAAAATCAGTTTGTGGCCATGACCGGCGATGGCGTCAATGATGCTCCCGCCATTAAGCGGGCAGATATTGGGATTGCGATGGGTATTACCGGTACAGACGTTACTAAAGAAGCGTCGGCCATAATTTTGCTGGACGACAATTTTGCCACGATCGTTAAGGCAGTACGGGAGGGCCGGCGGATCTATAATAATATCCTGAAGTTTATCAAATACAGCATGACGGCCAATGCCGGCACCATTGTAGCCATTTTTTTTGCTCCACTTTTTGGCATGCCGCTGCCCATGTTGCCAATCCAGATTCTTTGGTTGAATATGTTGACGGACAGCCTGCCAGGTTTGGCGTTAGCCGGGGAACCGGCGGAAAAGGATGTGATGCATAAGCCGCCGCGCAATCCGCAGGAAGGTGTTTTCGCCAGCGGCCGCGGCTTGTATATTGCTCGTTTTGGCCTGTTTGTCGGCTGTGCTGCGCTCTTTTTGCAAGCGTACGCTAGTAATGGTGGCATGGCTTGGCAGACGATGGTTTTCACTTTCCTCGTCTTAAACAGGATGGGTGTGGCTTTGGCCGTCCGCTCCGATTATTTTTCGCTCTGGCAGATGGGCCTTTTTAGCAATAAAGCGATCATTGCTGCTGTGGCGCTAGTTTTTATTTTGCAATTGGCAGCAGTCTACTTGCCGTTCTTTAATTATATCTTTAATACCGAGCCGCTATCGCTCGAAGAGCTGGGGCTTGTCTTGCTTCTTTCCCCTATAACACTTTTAGCGGTGGAGGCGGAAAAATTATACCGGCGCCTGCGCTCTGCTTCGCCATCTCTTATCGGAAACTAGTCTCTTGGCGTTAAATCGTACTAGCATATAGGGGAGAGAGGACTTCATTTCTACTTATTGCACCTAGAGTATTAGAGGGGGGGATGTCAGTTATCAGGTGGCTACGCTCCTAAGTAAAAACGGAAAAGACTGTGGAGAGGGGAGTGCTGATATGACAACTTATCCACTATCCATGCCGCAGGAAGCGGCGTGGTTAAGCAGCGTCATTTTACTGGTGGTGTTAGTCGCAGTGCCGCTCGTTTGGTGGCAGACTAGAGGGAGAAGCGGAGCCGCAGCGGCGCTTGCTGTTACGATTATGGCAGCTGTCGCCGTGTTGATTTTTTATTTGATAGTGATTGCGCCGCGGTTGACAAATGTGGCGGTTGGCGACGGGTTACTGCAAGTAAATACGCCGCCGTATGTCAGGCTTGAAATCAGCCGACAGGAAATTTTGGCTGCTTATCTGGCGGATTGGCAAGAAGTAGCGGCGCTGGCGCCGGTGCTTCGTACCGGCGGGACAGCTATAGCCGATTACCGTACCGGGAATTTCCAGCTGCGCAATGGGGCCGAGGCGGTGATAATGGCTACAGGCTCGCGGGTGCTGGTGCTCCGGTTAGCAGAGAGATTTGTCCTGCTGGCACCTGATGATTTTGACGCTTTTCTGGAGGAATTTGCACAAAGGGTTGTGAGTTTGCAACCGGCTCCTTTGGCAGAACTGGCTGCTACAGTTTTGGTAGAACCACCGGGAATGCCTCCTATTGCTCGCATTGTTTTCCTGGCATCAGGCTTGTTCATTATTTTGTTCGGCTACTTGATCCGCTTTAAAAAGATGCTTTTTTTGCTTTCAGGCTATGATGAGCGGAAGGTCAAAGATAAAGATGCACTGGCATATTTTGTCGGAAATTTTGTGATGCTTAGCGGGTTTGCTATGCTTGTTGTTCAGTTTTTCGCTTTACGAGGCATAATTGTTTTTAGTGTGGCCATGATTCCTTTAAGTATTTACGCTATCTATAAAATGAATAAATTATAAAATGTGGTAAATTTGCCGAAGCGGTATAACAAGGGCGAGAAAATATCTGAACTGCGAAATATCTGAATGTTCCGACAAAAAAAGTTTTATGCTATAATGTGATCAGGGGCCAATAAAGGTAAACCCCCATGCCGCCTGGGCACCATCAGAGGGATGAAAATGCGCCTCAGTTAGCCCTCACCCTAGCCCTCTCCCTGCGGGCTATGCTTTACCCACAAGTATTGAGCTAATGGAAAAGCTCCCACATGTCAGTAATATCCTGCAGTCTTCGGAACCCTCGCCACAGGACTTTGACGCCTGGTTGCCCATCCGATTTGCGTCCAAGGAACCCTCCGAGCTTGGCGATCCATAATACCGCTGTTTGTATGTCAGGGGGAC
>Ga0208609_100229_pt1 | contig 24151 bp, 21 predicted proteins | sample SubbioR11_8A_Apr_FD_184813 | JGI IMG/M metagenome (GOLD analysis project Ga0208609, IMG submission 184813) | Serpentinite rock and fluid subsurface biosphere microbial communities from McLaughlin Reserve, California, USA - CR11_8A_Apr (SPAdes) | ecosystem: Environmental > Terrestrial > Deep...
CCACCTACCGCCCCTACGTGCTCGCCATCACCGGCACCAACGGCAAAACCACCACCACCGCGCTCACCGCGCACCTGCTGCGCGCGGCCGGCTGGTCGGTGGCGCTGGCGGGCAACATCGGCCCGACCCTGCTCGACGAACTGCGCCAGCGCCTACACAGCGGCGACTTGCCCCAAGCCTGGGTACTCGAACTCTCCAGCTTCCAGCTCGACGCGGTGCAAGGCTTCGAGGCCAGCGCAGCCACCGTGCTCAACCTGAGCGAAGACCACCTCGACTGGCACGGCAGCATGGCCGCCTACGGCGCCGCCAAAGCGCGCATCTACGGCCAGCGCGCCCTGATGCTGCTCAACCGCGACGACCCCACCGTCATGAGCTGGTGCCCGCAGCCCCCGGTCGCAGTCAAGCCCACCAAAGGAAGACGCGCCCAACCTGCCGCCGTGCGGCCCTACCTCACCTTCGGCACCGACGCCCCCCAGCGCCCCGGCGACTGGGGCTTGCAGACCATCAACGGCCTGACTTGGCTGGTGCGCGCCCAAGCCCCCAACGCGCAACTGCAAGCCCTCATGCCCGCCGAAGCCTTGCGCATCCGCGGCCGCCACAACGCCAGCAACGCCCTGGCGGCGCTGGCGCTGGCGAGCGCCGTCGGGGCCCCGCTGGCGGCGCTGCTGCACGGCTTGCGCGACTACCGCGGCGAGCCACACCGGGTCGAGCCGGTGGGCATCGTGGCCGAAGTCGAATACATCGACGACAGCAAAGGCACCAACGTCGGGGCCACGCTGGCGGCGCTCCACGGGCTCGGCGTCGAGCGGCGGCTGGTGCTCATTTTGGGTGGCGACGGCAAGGGCCAGGATTTCAAACCGCTGGTCCCGGCCGTGGCGCGTTACGCGCGCGCAGTGGCCCTGATCGGGCGCGACGCCGCCGCCATCGAAGCCGTGCTCAGCGCCAGTGCTGTGCCCTTGCAGCGCTGCGCTACCTTGCCCGAAGCCGTGCGCTGGTGCGCCGCGCAAGCGCGCCTGGGCGACGCGGTGCTGCTCTCGCCCGCGTGCGCCAGCCTCGATATGTTTCGCGACTACGCGCACCGCGCCGAAGTCTTTGTGGCCGCGGTGCGCGAGCTGCAGCAAGAAGGAGGCACGCCCACATGAGCCGCCCCCATTCCGTTGCAGCCGCCGGTACAGCCGGTGCCGCCGGAGCGTGGGCGCGCTTTCTCAGCGCCCCGGCGCGCGGATGGGGCTGGCTGCGCGGCGACCCCGCCCCCGGCGAGCTGCCGGTGCGCTTGGCCAGCGCAGACCATGTGCGCAACCGCAACGGCACCGCCGTGCGCGAGCTGGGTTTTGATCAGGCGCTGCTGTGGGTCGTGGTGGCGCTGTTGTGCTGGAGCCTGGTGATGGTCTATTCGGCCACCATCGCCATGCCCGACAACCCGCGCTTTCGCAACCTCGAGCACGAACACTTCCTGATCCGCCACGCCATCGCCTTGATGGTGGGCACGGTGGCCGCGCTGCTGGCATTTCAGGTGCCGATGCAGCGCTGGCAGCAGTGGTCGCCCTGGGTGCTGGCCGGATCGGTGCTGCTGCTGATCGTGGTGCTGATCCCCTTCATCGGGCGCGAAGTCAACGGCGCGCGGCGCTGGATCCCGCTCGGGCTGATGAACTTCCAGCCCTCCGAGCTGGCCAAGCTGGCCATCGCCATGTACGCCGCCGGCTACATGGTGCGGCGCATGGAAGTCAAAGAGCGCTTCTGGCGCGCCGTGCTGCCCATGGGCGTGGCGCTGGCGCTGATTGGTTTTTTGCTGCTAATGCAGCCCGATATGGGCGCCTTCATGGTCATCGCGGTGATCGCCATGGGCGTCTTGTTTCTGGGGGGTGTGAGCGCGCGCATGTTTTTCCTCTCGGCGGGCTTGCTGACGGCGGTGTTTGCGCTGCTGATCATGACCTCGCCGTGGCGGCGCGAGCGCGTTTTTGCCTACCTCGACCCGTTTAGCGCCGAACACGCGCTGGGCAAGGGCTACCAGTTGACGCACTCGCTCATCGCCTTTGGGCGCGGCGAGTGGTTCGGCGTCGGGCTGGGTGCCAGCATCGAAAAACTGCACTGGCTGCCAGAAGCGCACACCGATTTTTTGCTGGCCGTGATCGGCGAGGAGCTGGGCCTGGTCGGTGTGCTGCTGCTGATCGCGGTGTTCTGGTGGCTGGTGCGGCGCATGATGCAGATCGGGCGCCAGTCGATCGCGCTGGAGCAGGTGTTTGCCGGCCTGCTGGTGCAGGGCATCGCGCTGTGGATCGGCTTTCAGGCCTTCATCCACATCGGCGTCAACCTCGGCGCGCTGCCCACCAAGGGCCTGACGCTGCCCTTCATGAGCTTTGGCGGCTCCGCCATCCTGATGAACATCGTCGCCATCGCCATCGTGCTGCGCGCCGATCACGAGAACAGGAAATTGATGCACGGAGGCCGGGTATGAGCGCCAGCCGCAAGCCCAACCCGGTGGCGCTGATCATGGCTGGTGGCACCGGCGGCCACATCTTTCCCGGCTTGGCCGTGGCCGAGGCGCTGCGCGAGAGCGGCTGGCGCGTGCACTGGCTCGGCGCGCCCGACAGCATGGAGGCGCGGCTGGTACCCGAGCGCGGCTTTGCCTTCGAGCCGGTGAACTTTGGCGGTGTGCGCGGCAAGGGCCTGCTGCGGCTGGCGCTGTTGCCGCTGCGGCTGCAACTGGCTTTTCTGCAGAGCTTTCGCGTGCTGCGCCGCCTGCGCCCCGATGTGGTGCTGGGTCTGGGCGGCTACATCAGCTTCCCCGGCGGCATGATGAGCGTGCTGGCCGGCTCGCCCTTGCTGCTGCACGAGCAAAACGCCATCGCCGGGCTGGCCAACAAGGTGCTGGCGCAAGTGGCCGAGCGCGTGTTCACCGCCTACCCCAAGGCCTTGCCCAAGGGCGAGTGGGTGGGCAACCCGCTGCGCGCAGCCTTCACGCAGCAGCCGCCGCCGGCGCAGCGCTTTGCCGGGCGCAGCGGGCCGCTCAAGCTGCTGGTGGTCGGCGGCAGCCTGGGGGCCAAGGCGCTCAACGACACCGTGCCGCAAGCGCTGGCCTTGATCGACCCGGCGCAGCGCCCGCAGGTGCTGCACCAAAGCGGGGCCAAGCAGATCGAGGCCCTGCGCGCCGCCTACGCCGCCGCCGGGGTGCAGGCCGAACTCACGGCCTTCATCGACGACACCGCCGCCGCCTATGCCGAGGCCGACCTGGTGCTGGCGCGCGCCGGCGCCAGCACCGTGACCGAGCTGGCGGCGGTGGGCGCGGCCGCTATCCTGGTGCCCTACCCGCACGCCGTCGATGACCACCAAACCCACAACGCGCGCTTCCTCGTCGATGCCGGGGCGGCCTGGCTGCTGCCGCAGCCGCAGCTCAAGGCCGCCGACTTGGCGCAGCAACTGCAAAGCCTGACCCGCGCCGAGCTGCTGCAGCGCGCCGAACGCGCCCACGCGCAGGCGCGCACCGGGGCCGTGCAGGCGCTGCTGCAGGCCTGCCAACAACAGATCGCCCCCAAAAAACCATGAAACACGCGATTCGACACCTCCACTTCGTCGGCATCGGCGGCTCGGGCATGAGCGGCATCGCCGAGGTGCTGCTCAACCAGGGCTACGCCGTGAGCGGCTCCGACCTGAGCGCAAGCGCCGCGACCGAGCGCTTGCAGCGTCTGGGCGCACGCGTGCACATCGGGCACGCCGCCAGCCAGATCGAGGGCGCCGATTGCATCGTCACCTCCACCGCCGTCAAACCCGACAACCCCGAGGTGGTGGCCGCGCACCAGCGGCTGCTGCCGGTGGTGCCGCGCGCGCTCATGCTGGCCGAGCTCATGCGCATGCAAAAAGGCATCGCCATCGCCGGCACGCACGGCAAGACCACCACCACCAGCTTGGTGGCCAGCGTGCTCGCCGCCGCCGGGCTGGACCCGACCTTTGTGATCGGCGGGCGCCTCAACAGCGCCGGGGCCAATGCGCGCCTCGGGGCCGGGGAGTACATCGTGGTCGAGGCCGACGAGTCCGACGCCTCGTTCCTGAGCCTGCTGCCGGTGCTGGCGGTCGTCACCAACATCGACGCCGACCACATGGACACCTACGGGCACGACTTTGGCCGTCTCAAGCAGGCCTTTGTCGAGTTCCTGCACCGCATGCCCTTTTACGGTGCCGCCGTGGTTTGCATCGACGACCCGCACCTGCGCGGCTTGCTGGGCGACATCCAGCGCCCCATCACCAGCTACGGCCTGAGCCCGGACGCGCAAGTGCGCGCCCTCGATGTGCGCGCCGTCGGGGCGCAGATGCACTTCACGGTGCAGCGGCGCAACGGGGTTGAACTGCCGGACCTCGATGTGGTGCTCAACCTGCCGGGGCAGCACAACGTGCTCAATGCGCTGGCGGCGATCGCGCTGGCGGCCGAGCTCAGCCTGCCCGACGCCGCGCTGCTGCAGGCGCTGGCGCAGTTCAAGGGCGTGGGGCGGCGCTTCCAGCGCTACGGCGAGGCTGCGTTGCCCGGCGGCGGCACCGCCACCCTGATCGACGACTACGGGCACCACCCGGTGGAAATGGCGGCCACGCTGGCGGCGGCGCGCGGGGCCTTCCCCGGGCGGCGGCTGGTGCTGGCCTTCCAGCCGCACCGCTACAGCCGCACGCGCGACTGCTTCGAAGACTTTGTGCGCGTCATGGGCGCGGCCGACGCTGTGCTGCTGACCGAGGTCTATGCCGCCGGTGAAGCGCCGATCGTGGCCGCCGACGGCCGGGCGCTGGCGCGGGCGCTGCGCGTGGCAGGCAAGCTCGAGCCGCTGTTCGTGCCCGAAGTGGGCGCGCTGGCGCAAGCCATCCTCGACAACGCCCAGGACGGAGACGTGGTGCTGTGCATGGGGGCAGGCTCGATCGGTACCGTGGCGGCGCAGGTGCGCGAGTTGGCCGACGCGGCGCAAACCACCACCGCCCAATCCAAACCGCAACAGGAGCCCGCATGAACCCAAACGCAAGCCCAACCCCGGGCGCAACCGCTTTCGCCCCGATCGACACGCGCGCACTGGGCAAGGTGGCGGTGCTGCTGGGCGGTTTTTCGGCCGAACGCGAAGTCTCGCTCATGTCCGGGCAGGGCGTGCTCGCGGCCTTGCAGCGCAGCGGCGTGGCTGCGCACGCCTTCGACCCGGCCGAGCGCGAGCTCTGGCAGCTCAAGGCCCAAGGCTTTGATCGTGCCTTCATCACCCTGCACGGCCGCTTTGGCGAAGACGGCACGGTGCAGGGCGCGCTCGAGCTCATGGGCATCCCCTACACCGGGCCCGGCGTGCTGTCGTCCAGCCTGAGCATGGACAAAATCATGAGCAAGCGCCTCTGGCGCGCCGAGGGCCTGCCCACGCCCGAATGGCGCCAGGTGCGCAGCGGCGCCGAAACCGAGGCCGCGCTGGCCGCGCTGGGTGCGCCCATGATCGTCAAACCGGCGCGCGAAGGCTCCACCATCGGCCTGAGCAAGATCAGCCATGCCAGCGAGTGCGCGCAAGCCTACGCGCTGGCGGCGCAGTGCGACCCCGAGGTGCTGTGCGAGCAATACATCGCGGGCGACGAAGTCACGGTGGCGCTGCTGGGCCAAGGCGAGGCGGCGCAGGCCCTGCCCCTGATCCGCATCCAGGTGCCCGGCGGCAACTACGACTACGAGCACAAATACTTCAGCGACGAAACCCAGTACCTCATCCCCAGCGGCCTGCCCGCCGCCGAAGAGGCCGCCATTCAGCAACTGGCGCTGCAGGCCTACCAGAGCCTGGACTGCCGTGGCTGGTCGCGGGTGGATGTGATGATAGCCGCCGCCAGCCGCCGCCCGTATCTGCTGGAGCTCAACTCCAGCCCCGGCATGACCGGGCACTCGCTGGTGCCGATGGCGGCGCGCGCCGTGGGCCTGAGCTACGAGGCGCTGTGCCTGCAGGTGCTGGCCAGCGCCAGCCTCGACAACCCCTTGCCCGCCGCGCGGCCCGGCAATGGCAAAGCGGGGCAGCCCGATTAAAACGATGAACGCCGCCCCAACCCTGCCGCTCGACGTGCGCCTGATGGACGGCGCCGCTGCGGCCCTGTACGCGCTCGCTGCGGTGCTGGTCATGGGGGCGCTGGGCGGCTGGGTGCTGCGGCAACCGCTGTGGAGTTTGAGCACGATCGAGGTCTATGGCGATGTGCAGCACCAGCGTGCGGCCGCCTTGCAGGCGCACTTGGCGGGCAGGTTGCAAGGCAATCTGTTGACGCTCGACGTGGGCCACGTGCAGCAGTTGGTGCAAGGCGCGCCGTGGGTGCGCAGCGCTGTGGTGCAGCGCCAGTTCCCGAACCGGCTGCGCCTCACCATCGAAGAACACCAGCCGCTGGCGTGGTGGGGCAAAGTCGGCGGCACGCAGTTGCTGAATCAGTACGGTGAGGTGTTCGAGGCCGAGCCCGCGCTGGCGCAGGGGCTCAACTGGAGCGTCTTGGCCGGCCCCGGCGAGCGCGCCGCGCAGGTGCTCGAACTCTACCGCAGCCTGCGGCCCGTGTTTGAGCGCAAGGGCTGGGGCATCGAACAACTGACGCTCGACGAGCGCGGCAGCTGGCGCATCGTGCTCGATGACGGCGCGCGCATCGAAATCGGGCGCGGCAGCCCCCTGGAGCTGCAGCAGCGGGTAGAGCAATTCACCCAAACCGTGCCGGCCTTGCTGCAGCACTACGGCGGGCGGCCCCTAGAAACGGTCGATCTGCGCCACCCCGACGGCTACGCCCTGCGCATCCAGGGCGTGAGCACGCTGGCCGAATTGCAATTGCCGCGGCCGCAGCCCGCGCCCAGGCGGGCGGCAGCCGTCCCTGCGGCCGCCCCAAGCGCCCTTACCCCCTAAAAATACTGCCATGCCCAAAGATTACAAAGACATCGTGGTCGGACTCGACATCGGAACCGCCAAGATCATGGTGGTGGTGGCCGAGGTGCTGCCCGACGGGGCACTCAAACTGGCCGGCTTGGGCGTGTCCCCCAGCAATGGCCTCAAGCGCGGCGTGGTGGTCAACATCGACGCCACGGTGCAGAGCATCCAGCAGGCGCTCAAAGAGGCCGAGCTGATGGCCGACTGCCGCATCGCACGCGTCTACACCGGCATCACCGGCAGCCACATCCGGGGCCTCAACTCCAGCGGCATGGTGGCGATCCGCGAGCGCGAAGTCACCCCCGCCGACGTGGCGCGCGTGCTCGATACCGCCAAGGCCATCCACATCTCGACCGACCAGCGCCTGTTGCTGGTGGAGCCGCAGGAGTTTGTGATCGACGGGCAAGAGGTCAAGGAGCCGATCGGCATGAGCGGCATCCGGCTCGAGTCGCACGTGCACATCGTCACCGGGGCTCAGAGCGCGGCCGAGAACATCCTCAAGTGCGTGCGCCGCTGCGGGCTGGAAGTGGAGCAGTTGCTGCTCAACCCGCTCGCCTCCAGCCTCTCGGTGCTCACCGAAGACGAAAAAGAGCTGGGCGTGGCGCTGCTCGACATCGGCGCCGGCACCACCGATGTGGCGATTTTTGCCGGTGGCGCGATCCGCCACACGGCCGTGATCCCGATTGCCGGCGACCTGATCACCAACGACATCGCCATGGCGCTGCGCACCCCGACCAAAGACGCCGAGGACATCAAGGTTGAGAGCGGCTGCGCCAAGCAGTTGCTGGCCGACCCCGAGCAACAGGTCGAGGTGCCGGGGCTGGGCGACCGCGGCCCGCGCCTGCTCAGCCGCCAGGCACTGGCGGGCGTGATCGAGCCGCGGGTCGAAGAGATCTTTGCGCTGGCGCTGCAAGTCATCCGCGAATCGGGGCACGAAGAGCTGCTCTCGAGCGGCATCGTGCTCGTTGGCGGCAGCGCCGCCATGCCGGGCATGGTCGAGCTGGGCGAAGACGTCTTCCTCAAGCCGGTGCGCCGGGGCATACCCGGCTACCGCGGGGCCTTGAGCGACATGGTGGCGCAACCGCGTGCCGCCACCGTCATGGGCCTGCTCGAAGAGGCGCGGCTGGCGCGGCTGCGCGGGCACAAGGTGGCACAGAAAAGCGGCTCCATGGGCAGCGCCATGGGCCGCATCAAAGACTGGTTTGTAGGCAATTTCTGATTTTTTGGCGTTTTTTCTGGACAAGCAAGGAGTAAAGCAATGAGCATTGAAATGATCGAAGTCGAAGAATTCAACCGTGGCACCCAGATCAAGGTGATCGGCGTGGGCGGCGGCGGCAGCAACGCGGTCGAACACATGATCCGCTGCCGCGTGCAGGGGGTGGAGTTCATCTGCGCCAACACCGACGCGCAGGCGCTGAGCAAAACCGCGGCGCACCGCGTGATCCAGCTCGGTCAGACCGGCCTGGGTGCGGGCAGCAAGCCCGAGAAAGGGCGCACGGCGGCCGAACAGGCCGAGGCCACGATCCGCGAGGCGATCGAGGGCGCGCACATGCTGTTCATCACCGCCGGCCTGGGCGGCGGCACCGGCACCGGGGCGGCGCCGATCATCGCCAAAGTGGCCAAAGAGATGGGCGTGCTCACCGTGGGCGTGGTCACCAAGCCCTTCGACTGGGAGGGCGACCGGCGCATGAAAAACGCCGACGCCGGTCTGGCCGAACTCGAAGGGCATGTGGATTCGTTGATCGTGGTGCTCAACGACAAGCTGCAAGAGGTGCTGGGCGACGACGTGACGCAGGACGAGGCCTTTGCCGAAGCCAACGACGTGCTGAAAAACGCCGTCGGTGGCATCGCCGAGATCATCAACGTGGAAGCGCTGGTGAACGTGGACTTCGAGGACGTGCGCACCGTGATGAGCGAGCCCGGCAAAGCCATGATGGGCACGGCCGTGGTCAGCGGGCCCGACCGCGCCCGCATTGCGGCCGAGCAGGCCGTGGCCTGCCCGCTGCTCGAAGGGGTGGACATGAAAGGCGCCAAGGGCGTGCTGGTGCTGATCAGCGCCGCCAAGGGCTCGCTCAAGCTCAACGAGTCCAAGCTGGCCATGAACACCATCCGCGCCTTTGCCGCCGGCGACGCCAACGTGATCTACGGCACCGCCTACGACGATGCGCTGGGCGATGCCATCCGTGTCACGGTGGTGGCCACCGGCCTGAATCGCGTGGGTACGCGCCAGCCGCTGACCGTGATCCAAAGCCCGACCCGGGGCCTGCGCACCGGCACCGACGATGTGCCCTTCATCCCCACCCTGACCACGCCGGTGGGCTCCAGCAGCGCTGGCGGTGCGGCGCGCGGGACGGTGTTCACGCGCGCGGGCAACACCGAGGTGCCCAAGGTCTGGCAGCGCCCGCACGACCGCAGCTCGGCCGCCGCACGGGTCGAGGCGCTGTCGCTGGGAGGCATGGACGACCACGAAATCCCGGCCTTCCTGCGCCGCCAGGCCGACTGAAGGCGCTGGTTGCGATTGCTTACCGCTGTCACGGGGGCTTACGCCGCCCGGTACGGCTCGTGCGTGAAGAAAAAATTACAATGGGCCCAATGATTGTTCAACGCACCCTCAAAACCCTGACCCGCGCCGTGGGTGTGGGCCTGCACAGCGGCGAGCGCGTCGAGCTCACGCTGCGCCCGGCGGCGCCCGACACCGGCATCGTGTTTCGGCGCATCGACCTGAACGAGCCGGTCACCATCCCGGCGCGCGCCACCTCGGTCAGCGACACCCGGCGCGCTTCCACGCTCTCCAGCGGCGGCGTCAAGGTGAGCACGGTCGAGCACCTGATGAGCGCCTGCTGCGGCCTGGGGGTCGACAACCTGCTGGTGGACATCACGGCCGAAGAGGTGCCCATCCTAGACGGATCGGCCGCGTCCTTCGTTTACCTGCTGCAAAGCGCGGGCATCGTGGCGCAGGCCGCGCCCCGGCGCTTCTTGCGCGTGCGCCGCCCGGTCGAGGTGCGCCAAGGCGAAGGCCGGCACCTCAAGTGGGCGCGGCTGGAGCCCTACCACGGCTACAAGCTGCGCTTCGAGATCGAGTTCGAGCACCCGGCCGTCAACGCCAGCGCGCAGCAAGTCGAGTTCGAGCTCGGGCGCGACCCCTACGCGCGCGAAATCGCGCGCGCCCGCACCTTTGGTTTTTCACGCGACGTCGAGGCCCTGCGCGGCCAAGGGCTGGCGCTCGGCGGCGGGCTCGACAACGCCATCGTCATGGACGACGTAAAAGTGCTCAACGCCGACGGGCTGCGCTTTGCCGACGAGTTCGTCAAGCACAAAATTCTCGACGCCATGGGCGATCTGTACCTCGTCGGGCAGCCCATGCTGGCCGCCTACAGCGCCTACCGCAGCGGGCACGAACTCAACAACCGCCTGCTGCGCGAGTTGCTGGCGCAGCCCGAGGCGTTTGAGGTCATCACCTTCGACGACGACACGCGCGCGCCCACGGGTCTGGGCCGTTTGGCGGCGGCTTGGTAGCATGATCGCTTTGCGCATCCTCGTTTTGATGTTGCTCGGCGCCAGCGCGCTGAGCTTTTTGCTCTACCTCATCACCGGCCAGATCAAATACCGGCGCTGGGGTTTTGCCATTTTCAAGTGGACCATGCTGGCGATCGTGGTTTTCTTTGGCGTGCTGTTCGCGTCTCAGTTCGACTGGTCGATGTTTGGCTAGCGCCGCCTGCCCCTGGTTCAGTAGCTGCGCCCGCCCTTGTACGCCGCATGAACGCGCGCCTGCAAGGGGCTGACGCGCGCAATCGCTGCCTGCGTGCGCGCCACTTGCGCGTGCGTGATGCACAGGCCGAGCGCGTCGGCAGCGTCGGGCCCGGGCAGGCCGGGCAGTTGCAGCAGGCGCCGCACCATCTCTTGCACCTGCGCCTTGGCCGCCTTGCCGTGTCCGACCACGGCTTTTTTAAGCTGCAAGGCGGTGTACTCGCTCACCGGCAGGCCGGCCGCGACCAGCGCCGTCAGGCAGCAGCCCCGCGCCTGCCCCAGCAGCAGCGTGGCCTGCGGATTCACGTTGACGAACACGATCTCGCACGCCGCCACCGTGGGCTGGTAGCGCTGCACCACTTCCTGAATGCCGGCAAAGATCAGCCCCAGCCGCTGCGGCAGCAGGTTGCCCGGGCCGCTTGGGGTGCGGATGGTGCCGCTGGCCACGTAGCACAGCTCGGGGCCGTGCACGTCGAGCACGCCAAAGCCGGTGGCTTGCAAGCCGGGGTCGATGCCGAGGATGCGCATGGGGGCGGGGCTCTGAAAGGGGCGTGCGGCTAGGGCAGTTGCACATCGCGCATGCGCGCCAGCACGGTGGCGCTGCGCCGGTCGATGAAGTCGGACCAAAACTGGCGCTGAAAGCGCTTGGGGGCGGGCAGCAAAACCGCCAGCCGCGCCGCTTCGTGCGCGCTCAGGCGCGCCGCCGGTTTGCGAAAGTAGTGCTGCGCCGCGGCTTGGGCGCCAAAAATGCCTTCGCCCCATTCCACGCTGTTGAGGTAGATCTCCAAAATGCGCTCCTTGCTCAGCAGCAGTTCCAGCATTTTGGCCAGCACCAGTTCCTGCCCCTTGCGCAGCAGGGTGCGCTCGCCCGATAGCAGCAGGTTTTTGGCCAGTTGCTGCGTGATGGTCGAGCCACCCACCAGGCGCGCGTTGCGGCCACGCGCCTCGGCGGCCGCTTGGCGGCGCAGGTTGCGATCCCACGCCGACTGCAGGGCCTGCCAATCGACGCCAAAATGGGTGGCGAAGGCGGCGTCTTCGGAGGCGATCACAGCGCGCTTGAGGTGCGGTGAAATAGCCTCGTAAGGCACCCATTGCTGCGCCCAGCGCAGCTCGTCGCGCACTTGCATGATGCGCCACGCCTCCGAGCGCTGGAAGGTGGTGCTGACCGGATCGATCCACACCATGGTGGCGATGCGCAGCAAAAAAAACAGTTGCAGCGCCAAGGCCGCCAGCAGCAGCCACAGCAGCCAGCGCAGCAGAAAGCGCAACCAGGTCGGGCGCGGCTTCATCGGCTGCCGACGCGGGTTTGCAGCGTCTCCTCGCGGCTGAAGCGAAAGCGCGACACCACCACGATCTGGTCGGTCTGGCGCCGCATGGCTTGGGGGAAGGGCCCAAAGGAGAGGCTGTGCACGATCGCTTCGGCGCGGCTGTCCAGCGCCGGCAGGCCCGATCCCTGCACCACCTCGGTATCGAGCACCTGCCCCATGTGGTTGACGGTGATCACCATGCTCAGCTCGCCATAGAGCTTGCGCCCGTCGAGTTGCGGAAAGTTGGCGGTGCCGTGGTCTTCGATGCGGCGGCGCAACTGGTCGTAGTAGACGGCGTAGACCGCCTCGCGCGTGGCGGGGCCGAGGTAGCGTTTGCGTGGCCGGGCATTTTGTTCGTTGATGCGCTGCTCGATTTCGGCCAGTGTCCTGAGCAAGGCCAGCCGGCGTTCTTCCTGCGCCAATGCGTGCGGGTCGGATTGCGCGGGCACCATGGGCAAGGGCGCAATGGCAGCCACTTGCTGGCGCAACTGCGCCAGCAGCCGGTTTTGCTTGACTTGCATTTCTTGCAGGCGGCGTTGCTGTTCTTGCAGCGCGTCGCCGCTGCGCTCGATCACGGCCGGCGGCAGCGGGGAGGTGGCGCGCCCGGCATCGGCCTCGCCACCGCCGGCCAAGTTGGCTTGGGCGATGGCCTGCGCTTGCGTCGGCGCCTGCTCGGCGCGCGCATTGACCAAAATCACATCGAGTGGCGTGTCGTGCCAGACCCGTTGCAGGCCTTGCGGGTGCACCAGTTGCACCGTGAGCACGACCGCGTGCGCCAGCAGCGAGAAGGCCAGCGCCAGGTGCAGGGTGCCAAGGGAGCGCAACAGTTTCACGGTGCCCGATTATCCTGCACCAGGGTGCTGAGCGGCAGCTCGCACAGCTCGCGCAACAGCTCGGCCAGCGCACGGCCCGCGGCTTGCAGCAGCTCGTGCCCCAGCGCCGCATCGGCGGCGGCGGCGTTGCCCACCGCGCCCTCGGGGTGGTAGTCTTGCATCTGCCAGCCCAGCTTGGCGCTGCGACCGTTGCCCAAAATCGGCCAGCGCTGCGCCCGCTCCTCGGAACTGGAGTGGAAGTGGCGCGCCCGCTCCATGCGCACCAGGTGCGGGCGCAGCGCCAGCATCATTGCGGTTTCGAGCTGGCCGGCGTGGATGCCAAAGCGGCGCTCCTCGGGGCTCAGGCGCAGCAGCAAATCCTGCCCCTGCGCGTCGAGCAAAGGAAGGTTGTACCAACTGGCGCCATAGACCAGCAGGCCGCAGCGGCCGCGCAGCTCGCGTGCGGCCACTTCCAGCAAGCCGTGGTGGCCGCCGTGGCCGTTGAACAGCAGCAGCTTGCGCACCCCGGCGCGCGCCACCGATTCGCCCAACTCAAGCCACAAACGCAGCACAGTCTCGGGTTGCAGCGTGAGCGTGCCAGCAAAGCGCTGGTGCTCGCTGCTGTAGCCCACCGCCTGCGTGGGCAGCACATAAACCGGCCAGCCAGACCCTAGTTGCGGTGCAGCGGCCGCCAGCACGCCTTCAGTCAGGTCGGTATCGACCGACAGCGGCAGATGCGGGCCGTGCTGCTCGATCGCGGCCACAGGCAGCAGCGCCACCGTGCGCGCCGGGTCGAGCGCGGCGAAGTCGGTGTGGCACAGGTCGGCCCAGCGTGGCAGGTGGGGGGCGGTGCTCATAGATGGGGGCATCTTAACGCGCTTGCAGCCAGCCCGAGCGAGCGCAAGCCCAGCCCCCAAGCGGTGGTATCAGGCAGCCAGCAACTGCTGCACGTGTGCGCTCAAAGGCCGTGGCCGGGCCATGCCGTAGCCCTGCACAAAGTCCACCCCGTAGGCGGCGAGCAAGTGCTTTTGTGAATCGCGCTCAACGAACTCGGCAATGGCGGCTTCCGGTATAGGTGGTCATGTCCGGCACCTCCGGGCCAGCCGGTCGGCGAAGGCCTGCACTTCCGCAGCGACGGCCGGAGCGGGGGCGCTGGCGGGTGCATCGACCACGGTCGCGCGCAGCAGGCGGCTCAGGGTCTCGGCCTGCGGGGTGACCGGCCCGGCGAATCGCACCACGTTGCCGGTGACAATGACGAGGGTCGGAAACGTCTCCACATCGACGTCCCCCACCAGCTTGGCCTCGTCTTCGATGTCGATCCATTGCACCTGAAGGGGCACGCCACCTGCCCGAAACGATGCCGCGACCTTGTCCAGAACGGGAGCGTACTCGTCGCACAACCTGCACCAGGCAGCGCACAGGCAAGCGACGTGAAAGGCGGGAGCCATCGTTGGTTCGGATTGGGGCAAGTGGGAAGTGGCGATCTGTCGTGTGGTCACAGATTCTACCACTCGGACAGGCAGTGCTTCGCCAGGGCGTTGACCCAGTAAGGCTCCGGCGGGTCGAAGGCCAGGCCCAGCGCCGGGTTCACCCAAAAGCGCATCCGCTGGAAGGCTTGCGGGTCCTGGCGGCGCACAACGGTGGCCAGGTTGTCGAAGGGAATGGCCACCTCGCCGAGCTTGGACTGCAAGAATCGGCAACTCAGTTAACGACCCGCAGAAGGTACTCGTTGTAGTCCAGCGCCTCGCCATTCTGGTCCGTAAAGACGATCCACAGCGACGGGAAGTTTGGCCCGGCGCACCGCCCACTTTGGGTCACCGACAGAAAGCGCCACGCCGTTGGCGGGCCAGATCAGGCTCATCCCGAGCCCGTCGATGGCCAGGTGGAGCGACCATTCGGCCACGAAAATCCACAGCAAGGCGCACAGCAGGCCGCGCCGCAATCCCTTGGCCAGCGCCGCCCAGCGGCTTGCCCCAGGGTGCCGGGTGGCGCTGGGGTGGGCGGATTCGGTGGGGTGTGCGGAGCGGGGGGTGGTCATGCGCAAACGAGGGTGGATTGAACCCGCTGTTGGAGCACATTTAGGATATAGGCGCGTGACAAGCGCGCATCGCCACTGCCGCCGGGGGGTTGGCGCAAGCGGCGCAAACCGATTAGCATTGGCCCCATGACCCGCCCTGCCGACCCAGACGCCCCGGCGCGCACCGCCAGCGCGTCCCCAGTTGCGCCCGCCCGTGCGGCGGGTGCGGCCCTGCAATGGCTCGAACCCGCCAGCGTGCAGCACCTTCGCGCCTTGCTCGGGCCGGGGGCGGCGCTCGCCATGCCGCTGCTCGACAGCCGCCCGCCGGCGGGTTTTCCTTCGCCTGCGGCCGACTTCCAACACGAGCGCGTTGACCTGCTCGAGCATCTGGCGCTCGACCGGCCCTACACCTTCATGGCGCGCGTGCGCGGCGTCTCGATGACGGGCAAGGGCATCGACGACGGCGACCTGATCGTCGTCAACCGCCAGCTCACGCCGGGCCACGGCCACATCGTGGTGGCCTTGCTCGACAACGAGCTCACGGTCAAGACGCTGCACCGCCAAGCCGGCAGCACCCGGCTGGTGGCCGCGCACCCCGACTACCCCGACCTCGTGCTGAGCGAGGGCCAGACGCTGGAGGTGTGGGGCGTGGTGACGGCGACCATCAAAAAAATGGCCTACTGAGCGGCGCCGCCGCCTGTGCCCTATGCCCGCCGCCACCGCTTCTCCAGTTGCCCCCGCGCTCCCGCACCCGCCGCCGGGCGCCTTTGCGCTGGTGGATGGCAACAACTTCTACGCCTCGTGCGAGCGCGTGTTCGAGCCGCGCCTGCGCGGGCGGCCGCTGGTGGTGTTGTCCAACAACGACGGCTGCGCCATTGCCCGCTCCGACGAGGCCAAGGCGCTCGGCGTGGCCATGGGCGCGCCGTGGTTTCGCATCCGCCACCTCGAGCAGCAGGCCGGGCTGGTGGCGCTGTCGGCCAATTTTGCGCTCTACGGCGACATGAGCCAGCGCCTGATGGAGGTGGCCGCCGAGCTCGGGCATGGGCAGGAAATCTATTCGATCGACGAGTGCTTCATCGACCTCACGCGGCTGCCAGACGCCAGCGCGCGTGCGCGCCTGACCCGCGAGCGCATCCAGCGCTGGCTCGGCTTGCCCACCTGCATCGGCATCGGCCCCACCAAAACGCTGGCCAAGCTGGCCAACCACATCGCCAAGAGCGCCGAGCGCAAGCCCGGCAGCTACCCGGCGCGGCTGGCCCAGGTCTGCAACCTGCTCGAACTCAGCGTGCGCCAGCGCGACTGGCTGCTGCAGCGCACGCCGGTGGCCGAAGTCTGGGGTGTGGGGCCGCGCAGCGCGGCGCAGTTGCAGGCCCACGGGGTGCAGACGGCGCTCGATTTGCAGCGGCTCGACCCGGCGCTGGTGCGCCAGCGCTGGTCGGTGGTGCTCGAGCGCACCGTGCGCGAGCTGGGTGGCTTGGCCTGCATCGGGCTCGAGCAAGCGCCCGCGCCCAAGCAGCAAATCGCCGTCACGCGCAGCTTTGGCCAGCCGGTGACTGAGCTCGACGACCTGCGCCAGGCCCTGAGCCACTTTGGCAGCCGCGCCGCCGCCAAGCTGCGCCAGCAAGGCAGCCGCGCCGGCGCGCTGCTGGTGTACATCCGCACCAGCCCGTTTCGGCCCCAAGACGCCCCCTATGCGCGCTCGCTGGTGCTGCCCCTGAACCCGCCGACGGACGACACCGTGCGCCTGGTCGGCACCGCTTTGCAGGCGCTGCAGACGCTGTACCGGCCGGGCTACCGCTACGCCAAGGCGGGCGTGCTGCTGCTCGATCTGCAGTCGGGTCCGGCGCAGGCCGGGCTCGATTGGGAGGCGCCGCCGGGCGGCAGCGGGCGCAGCCAGCGCCTGATGCAGGCGCTCGATGCGGTCAACAACCGCTTTGGCGCGCAAGCGCTGTGGCTGGGTTCGGCGGGTGGGGGCGGCGGCACGCCCGCCGCGGGCTGCACCGAGCCCGCCGCGCGTCCGTGGCAGATGCGCCAACAGCGCCGCTCGCCACGCTACACCACGCGCTGGGACGAGCTGCTGCAGGTGCGCGCCGGTTGAGGGCGCATGGGTTTTGTCATCGATAGGGTGTAAGCTGGCCGCTTTGTCCGTGTCCATGTCTGCCACTCCGCCGCCGCCCATGCCTGCCGACGCTGCCGCCGACCGCCACCCGTGGGCGGTGTTCTTGGTTTTTTTGCGCTTGGGCCTGACCTCCTTTGGCGGCCCCATCGCGCACTTGGCCTATTTCCGCACCGAATTCGTGCAGCAGCGGCGCTGGCTCGACGAGCACGAGTACGCCAGCCTGGTGGCGCTGTGCCAGTTCCTGCCCGGTCCGGCCAGCAGCCAGGTCGGCTTTGCGCTGGGCTGGTCGCGCGCCGGTTATCAAGGCGCTTTGGCGGCGTGGTGCGGCTTTACCCTGCCTTCGGCGCTGCTGCTGGTTGCCTTTGCCTACCTGCTGCTGCAGCATGGGCAGGTGCTGCCCGCGGGCTTGTTGCCGGGGCTGGTGCTGGCGGCGCTGGCGGTGGTGGCGCAAGCCGTCTGGGGCATGGGGCGCAGCCTCTGTCCCGACACGCCGCGGCGCGCGCTGGCGCTGCTGGCGGCGGTGGCGGTGCTGCTGTGGCCCGGTGCCTGGGCGCTGATGGGGGTGATCGTGTTCGGCGCCCTGATCGGCCGCTGGGGGCTGGCCCCGGTCCCGCCCCCAGCCGCAGCATCGGCCGAGGGCGCGCAGGGGTTGCAAATCCCGGTCAGCCGCCGCCTCGCCTGGGGTTGCCTGGCCGTGTTTGTGGGCGCGCTGGCGCTCTGGCCCCTGTGGGCCTGGGCCAGCGGCAGTTTCTGGGTGGCGCTGGTGGAGGTGTTTTACCGCAGCGGCGCCTTGGTGTTTGGCGGTGGCCACGTGGTGCTGCCGATGCTGCAAGCCGAGGTGGTGCCCAGCGGCTGGGTCGATCTGGAAACCTTTTTGGCCGGCTACGCAGCGGCGCAGGCGGTGCCCGGGCCGCTGTTCACCTTTGCCGCCTTCTTGGGCGCGGCCATGGGCGGCTGGCTGGGGGCCGTGCTGGCGCTGCTGGCGGTGTTTGCGCCCGGCATGCTGGTGCTGCTGGCGGCGCTGCCGCACTGGCAGCGGCTGCGCCAGAGCGCGTCAGCGCAACGCGCCATGGCCGGTGTCAACGCCGCCGTGGTCGGTCTGCTGTTGGCGGCGCTGCTGCTGCCGCTGCAAGCCGGCGTGCTGGCCAGCGCCCAAGACGTGGCGCTGCTGGCGCTGGCCGCGCTGGCGCTGCTGTGGGGTAAATGGCCGCCTTGGCTGGTGGTGCTGGGCTGCGGGGCATTGGGGGCGCTGGGGGCGGCGGTACTTGGTTAACAAGCTGCCGCAGAGCGCGCCGACCGCAGCCGATGCGGGCCCTCAACCCGTCTGAACCTGTCTGAGCCATGGCCCGGACGTGTGGGGGTGCGCGCACGGGCGCACAATTTGTTGCAATCTGCGCGCATCGAGCGAGGGCGGTCGGGGAACTCCGGCCGCGCCGCCGCACACCAAGAAGCAAGCGCAAAGTTATACCCGTGTTGGCTTTGCGCCCCAGTTTGCTGGCGTTGCGAGGCCGATGGCGTGCAGCCTTCGACCGCTCCGGGGCGTTTTTCCTCCTCCCTCTCCTCCTCTTGAGCTGCGGAGTGCCTCGCAACCCTTTTTTATACGCGGCCCCTCTGGCCCGAGCCCTTCAGCCCGGCGGCGTGCTGACCACAAAGCTCGGGCGCTGCTCCAAATTTTCGTAAAGCTGGGCCAGGTTGGGGTGTTCGGTGCGCCAGGCTATCTGCGCAAAGCGAAAATCCAGGTACGCCAGCGCGCAGCCCGTGGCCACATCGGCCAGCGAGAAGTGGTTGCCGTGGCAAAAAGGCTGCTCCCCCAGGCGTTCACTCATGGCGTGCAAGCCGTGCGCGATCTTGCCCATCTGGCGCTCAATCCAAGCTGGGCTGCGTTGTTGCGCCGTGCGGCCGTCCCAGTGCCCCTCCATGCGGGCGGCAAAGGCGGCGTCGCTCACCCCATCGGCCAGCGCCTCCCAGATTTTTACCTCCAGCCGCTCGCGGCCATTGGCGGGGATCAGCTTGCCCACGGGCGATAGCGTGTCGAGGTACTCGACGATCACGCGCGAGTCGTACACGCTGGTGCCGTCATCCAGCAGCAGGCACGGTACCTTGCCCAGCGGGTTGAACTGCTGGATGCAGGTGTCGGCGGCCCAGACGTTTTCATCGACCCAGGTGAAGTCGAGTTTTTTTTCGGCGAGCACGATGCGCGCCTTGCGCACATAAGGGCTGGTGAGCGATCCGATGAGTTTCATAGGCTTCCTGATTGCACCTGAGCGGGTGTCTGGTTGGTTTAGAACTTGCAATCGATTGTGCCACCGCAGCAAGGCTGGCTGCGCTTGGGCGACTCGGGCCTGGGGTTTCGAGTGGGGAAAAGACCACAAGCGCCCGGCACCCAATCCGCTGCGGCACGCAGCCACCGCCCCTACACAGTCCGTGGTTAGAATGATTTGCAGCAGGCACCCTGCGAACCCGGCCTCAAGGAGCTGATCCAACAATGCAAAATTTGCCCGAAAAGCACTGGCACCATCAAGCACCCGATGAGGTGATCGGGCTGCTGGAGGCCAACCCGCAGCAAGGCCTCGATGCGGATGTGGTGCAAACGCGCCAGCGCACGTTCGGCCCCAATGCGCTGCCGCCGCCCAAAGGGCGCGGCCCGTTGCTGCGCTTTTTGCTGCAGTTCAACCAGGTGCTGGTGCACATCCTGCTGGTGGCCACCGTCATCAAGCTTGCGGTCGGCGCGTACACCGACGCGGCGGTGATCTTTGGCGTGATCTTCCTCAACGCCGTGATCGGCTTCGTGCAGGAGAGCAAGGCGCTGGGCGCGCTCGAGGCGCTGGCGCGGGCGCTGAGCACCGAGGCCACGGTGCTGCGCGGCGGGCAACGCCAGCGCGTCGATGCGCGCGAGCTGGTGCCCGGCGACATCGTGCTGCTGGCCTCGGGCGACAAGGTGCCGGCCGACCTGCGTCTGCTCGAGGTGCGCGAGCTGCGCGTGGATGAGGCTGCGCTGACCGGCGAATCGCTGCCGGTCGAGAAGCGCGCCGAACCGCTGCGCCCCGACACGGTGCTTGCCGACCGCCGCAACATGGCCTATTCCTCGACCCTGGTGCACTACGGCACGGCCACCGGGGTGGTGGTGGCCACTGGCAAAGGCACCGAGATCGGGCGCATCTCGGAGCTGCTGGCCCACACCGACGTGCTGGCCACGCCGCTGACGCGGCGCATCACGCGCTTTAGCCACTGGCTGATGTGGGCCATTCTGGCGCTGGCGGCGCTGAGCTTCGCGGTAGGCACCTTGGTACACGGCCAGTCGGCGGTGGAAATGTTCCTGGCGGCGGTGGCGCTGGCGGTGGCCATGATCCCCGAGGGGCTGGTGGTGGTGATGACGATCACGCTGGCCATAGGCGTGAGCCGCATGGCCAAGCGCAACGCCATCATCCGCCACCTGCCGGCGGTCGAGACCCTGGGCAGCACGACCGTGATCTGCTCCGACAAAACCGGCACCCTCACGCGCAACGAAATGACCGTGCAGCGCCTGTGGGCTGGTGGCGCAGGTGCCGAGGTGAGCGGTGTGGGCTACGCGCCGCAGGGGGCGCTCAGCGACCAAGGCCAGCCGCTGGACGCGCTGCCACTGGCGCTAGACGAGCTGCTGCGCGCCGGCCTGCTGTGCAACGACTCGGTGCTGCGCGAGGACGGCGGCGCTTGGCGCATCGACGGCGACCCGACCGAGGGCGCGCTCATCGTCGCCGCGCACAAGGCCGGGCTGCACGAGGCGGCCGCGGCAGCCGCACACCCGCGGCTCGACGCGCTGCCCTTCGAGTCGCAGCACCAGTACATGGCGACGCTGCACGGCGGCGCGCAGCCGGTGGTTTATATGAAGGGCGCGGCCGAGGCGGTGCTGGCGCGCTGCGACCGCGCCATCGGCGCCGATGGCAACAGCCAGCCGCTGGATGCCGATGCCATACACACCGAGGTCGAGGCCATGGCCCGGCTTGGGTTGCGCGTGTTGGCCTTTGCGCGCCGCAGCGGCGTGGGCTTGGCGCGCATCGGCCACGCCGAGGTGGATGGCGGCTTGGAGTTTGTGGGCCTGCAGGGCATGATAGACCCGCCGCGCGCGGAGGCGGTGCGCGCGGTGCGGGCTTGCCATACGGCAGGCATCCGAGTGAAGATGATCACTGGCGACCACGCGGTCACGGCCGCCGCCATCGCCGCCGAGATCGGGCTGGACCCGCGCGCCAGCCGCGAGCACCCGCCGCGCGCGCTCAGCGGCCGCCAGCTCGAGGCGCTGGACGAGGCGGCGTTTGAGGCCGCTGCCGCCGACACCGCGGTGTTTGCCCGCGTCACCCCCGAGCAAAAGCTGCGCCTGGTGCAGGCGCTGCAGGCGCGCGGCGAGGTGGTGGCCATGACCGGCGACGGCGTCAACGACGCGCCCGCGCTCAAGCGCGCCAACATCGGCGTGGCCATGGGCATCACCGGCACCGAGGTCTCGAAGGAGGCTGCCGCGATGGTCCTGACCGACGACAACTTCGCCAGCATCGAGGCCGCGGTGGAGGAGGGGCGCGGCGTGTTCGACAACATCGTCAAGTTCATCAGCTGGATTTTGCCCACCAACGCCGGGCAGGGGCTGGTGATCATCGCCGCGATCCTGGCCGCGCAGCCGCTGCCCATTCTGCCGGTGCAGGCGCTGTGGATCAACATGACCACCGCTGTGCTGCTGGGCCTGACGCTGTGCTTCGAACCGCGCGAGGCCGGCATCATGCTGCGCCCGCCGCGCCGGCCCGACGCGCCTATCCTCAACTTCGAGCTGGTGCTGCGCATCCTCATCGTGGGCGTGATGCTGATGGTGGGCGCGACCGTGCTGTTTCACCACGCGCTCGCGCGCGGCCTGAGCGAAGCCGAGGCGCGCACGATTGCGCTGGCGGTGTTTGCGGTCGGGCAGTCGTTCTACCTGCTCAATATGCGCTCGCTGCGCCATTCGATGTGGAAGCTGGGGCTGATGAGCAACCCGTGGATCTGGGTCGGCATCGCGGCGATGATGGGCTCGCAGTGGCTGGTGACCTACGTGCCGCTGATGAACACGCTGTTCCACACCGCGCCCATCGCCGCTGCCGAGTGGCTGCCGGTGCTGGCGGTCGGGCTGGCGATCCACCTCGTGGTTGGCGCCGAGAAGCTGCTGCGCAAGACGCTGGAAGCCCGCGCTGCCGCCTCCTGATCGGGCTTTTACAATCGGTGCACCATGCCTGATACCTCCCCACTCGAATTTTCTCCCCTCACCGCCTTGTCGCCGCTGGACGGGCGCTACCAGCCCAAGCTCGACGCGCTGCGCCCGATTTTGAGCGAATACGGCTTCATGCGCTGCCGGGTGCAGGTCGAGCTGGTCTGGCTCGAACACCTGTGCGACGCCGGCCTAGCCAGCGCACAGCCGCTCAGCCACCAGGCCCGGGCGCACTTGCGCGCCATCGTCGAGCGCTTCGGCGTGGCCGACGCGGCGGCCATTAAGGCGATCGAAAAAACCACCAACCACGACGTGAAGGCGGTCGAGTACTGGATCCGCGGCAACCCCGAGCTGGGCGTGGCGGGCGCTTTTGCCGGCTGGCCCGAGCTGCAGGCGCTGGGCGAGTTTGTGCACTTTGCCTGCACCAGCGAAGACATCAACAACACCAGCCATGCGCTGCAACTCAAGGCGGCGCGCGAGCAGGTGCTGCTGCCGGGGCTGGATGCCATCATCGCGCAACTGCGCGAGCTGGCGCAGCGCTGGGCGGCGGTGCCCATGCTCAGCCGCACCCACGGCCAGACCGCCAGCCCGAGCACGGTGGGCAAAGAGCTGGCCAATGTGCTGCTGCGCCTGCAAACGGCGCGCCAGCGCATCGCGGCGGTGCCGCTGCTGGGCAAAATGAACGGCGCCGTGGGCAACTACAACGCGCACCTGTCCGCCTGGCCCGATTTCGACTGGGAGGCCTTCGCCCGGCGCGTGGTCGAAACCCCCGCCACTGCACCGGCCAGCACGGCCAGCACGGCCAGCAACACCAGCGCGGGCAGCGCGCCCGCAGCCGCCGTCGGCCTGGGCCTGAGCTTCCAGCCCTACAGCACCCAGATCGAGCCGCACGACTACATGGCCGAGCTGTTCGACGCCGTGGCGCGCAGCAACACCATCCTGATCGACCTGGCGCGCGACCTCTGGGGCTACATCAGCCTGGGCTACTTCAAGCAAAAGCTCAAGGCGGGCGAGATCGGCTCCTCGACCATGCCGCACAAGGTAAACCCGATCGACTTCGAGAACGCCGAGGGCAACCTTGGGCTGGCCAACGCGCTGCTGCGCCACTTGAGTGAAAAACTGCCCATCAGCCGCTGGCAGCGCGATTTGAGCGACTCCACCGTGCTGCGCAACATGGGCGTGGCGCTGGGCCATGCGCTGCTGGCGCAGCAGTCGCTGCGCACCGGGCTGGGCAAGCTGGAGCTGAACCCGCAGGCGCTGGCGAACGATCTAGATGGTGCCTGGGAGGTGCTGGCCGAACCAATCCAGACCGTGATGCGCCGCCACGGCATCGCCGGGGCCTACGAAAAACTCAAGGCCGCCACCCGCGGGCAGGCGGTGACGCGCGCGGCCCTGCACGAATTGATCGAGACGCTCGATATTCCCGCAGCCGACAAGGCGCGCCTGCTGGCGCTCAAGCCGGCCGACTACACCGGCCTGGCCGAGGCGCTGGCGCGGCGGGCCTGAGCCGGCTCTGAGCGTAGCGTTCGCCCGCGAGCACGGGCGCAGCACCATCGGCGCAGCCATCAAGCTTGGCGAGCTACCGATCGAAAGTGCTTATCATTTTACGACTCACCTCAGTACGATCACAGCTTGGCAGGGCAATTCTGGAGCAAAGGATATACTTTCCGCAACAGCCCGCACCACGCTTCGCCAACCCAAACGAGCCCCTAGGATGCCGAAAGCACAGCTTGCCGACTTGACCCAAGCGCAACGCGACCGGCTCGCGTTCGTGGAGTTGCGCGTGCGCTTCATCGGGGAGATCCGCCGCCAAGACTTGGTCACGCGCTTTGGCATCCAGGCCGCCGCCGCGTCCAGGGATCTGGCGCTCTACAAAGACTTGGCTCCGGGCAACATCGACTACGACCCCAAGGGCAAGTCCTACGTCCTGGGGCCGGATTTCCGGCCCGTCTTCGACTTCCCCCCGGAGCGGGTGCTGTCGTGGCTGACGCAAGGCTTTGGCGATGGCGAGCCGATGCGGCTCAAGGCGTGGGTGGCCAGCAAGAGCCCCTCACGGCTGACGCAC
>Ga0208609_100231_pt1 | contig 23867 bp, 20 predicted proteins | sample SubbioR11_8A_Apr_FD_184813 | JGI IMG/M metagenome (GOLD analysis project Ga0208609, IMG submission 184813) | Serpentinite rock and fluid subsurface biosphere microbial communities from McLaughlin Reserve, California, USA - CR11_8A_Apr (SPAdes) | ecosystem: Environmental > Terrestrial > Deep...
CCCCAGCCGCTCGACGGTGGCGGGGGCGATCAGGCGATCGCCGCTGGTGGCGACCATCACCGGGTCGAGCACGACGCGGCCGAGGCGGTAGCGGTCGATCGCCTCGGCGACGACCTCGACCACCGCGGGGTCGTGCAGCATGCCGATCTTGACCGCGTCGACGCCGATGTCCTCGACCACCGAGGCGATCTGCAGCCGCAGGAACGCCGGCGGCACCGCGTGGATGCCCTGCACGCCCAGCGTGTTCTGCGCCGTCAGCGCGGTGAGCGCGGTCATGCCGTAGCAGCCGAGCGCGGCGAAGGTCTTCAAGTCGGCCTGGATGCCCGCGCCGCCGCCGCTGTCGGAGCCGGCGATGCTCAGCACGCGGGCGTAGCGGGCGGTGGCCGCGGCGGGCGCGGGGTGGTCGGCTGGGTGCTGCATCGGCGCGATTATCGGCAGCCCGCCGGCGTGGGGCGGCGATGGCCCTGAGCCCAGGCGCGCGCGCCGACGCCCTGGTGCTGGGCGCCGGGCTGATGGGCCGGCTGCTGGCCTGGGAGCTGGCGCGCCGCGGCTGGCGCGTCGACCTCTACGAGGCCGGCTCGGCGCAGGCCGAGGGCGCGGCCGCGCGCGTGGCCGCGGCGATGCTCGCCCCGCTGGCCGAGTCGGCGCTCGCCGAGTTGCCGGTCGTGCGCATGGGGCTGCACGGCCTGCAACGCTGGCCGCAATTGCTGGCCGCGCTGCCGGCGCCGGTCTACTTCCAGCAGCAGGGCACGCTGCTCGTCTGGCACCGGCAGGACGCGGCCGAGGCCCAGCGCCTGGCCGCGATCTTCGCGCGCACCGCCGCCGCACTGCCCGCGCTGGCGCCGGCACAGCCGCTCGACGCCGCCGCGCTGGCCGCGGCCGAGCCCGCGCTGGCCGGCCGCTACGCCTGCGGCCTGCTGCTGCCCGGCGAGGGCCAGCTCGACAACCGCGCGCTGCTCGACGCGCTGCTGCTGGCCCTGCAGGCGCAGGCCGCCGCCGGTCGCGTGCGCCTGCACTGGCACAGCCCGCGCACGCCAGCGCAAGCGCTGGCCGAGGGCGGCGCAGGGCGCGTGTTCGACTGCCGCGGGCTCGGCGCGCGCGCCCAGTGGCCGCAACTGCGCGGCGTGCGCGGCGAGGTCGTGCGGCTGCACGCGCCCGGGGTCGTGCTGCAGCGCCCGACTCGCCTGCTGCACCCGCGCTACCCGATCTACCTCGCGCCCAAGCCCGCCGGCCTGGTCGTCGTCGGGGCGACCGAGATCGAATCCGAGGACCTCTCGCCGGCCAGCGTACGCTCGGTGCTCGAGCTGCTGGGCGCGGCGTACGCGCTGCACCCGGGGCTGGCCGAGGCCCGCATCGTCGAGATCGCGACCCAGGCCCGGCCCGCGCTGCCCGACAACCTGCCCGCGCTGGCCATCGACGCCTGCGGCCTGCGCGTCAACGGCCTGTACCGGCATGGCTACCTGGTCGCCCCGGCGCTGCTCGACGCCGTCGTCGAATGGGCCGAGACCGGCCGGCTCGCGCTGGCGCAGATGCTGGGGCTGCCCGTGCAGGCCGAGACCTGAACCACCGAGGCCGACCATGCCCGCGAACCCCGCCGCCGATGCCATGCCCGCGCCTGCCGCGGCGCCCGACGCCGCCGAGGCGCCGATCGACGTGCTGATCAACCAGCAACCGCACCGCCTGAGCGCCGGCGCGACGCTGGCCGACGCGGTCGAGCGCATCGGCATCCGCCCGCCGTACGCGGCGGCAGTCAACCTGCAGTTCGTGCCGCGCGCGCGGCACGCCGAGCACCGCCTGCAAGCCGGCGACCGCATCGAGCTGGTCGCCCCGATCACCGGAGGATGAAGCGATGAACCCCCGCCCGGACCGCGCCGACCCCGCCACCACCGCTCCAGTGGCCGACGACGCCCTCGTGCTCTACGGCCAGCGCCTGAGCGGCCGGCTGCTGCTGGGCACCTCACGCTACCCCTCGCCGGCCGTGCTGCGCGCCGCGGTGCAGCGCGCGCGCCCGGCGATGCTGACCGTCGCGCTGCGCCGCCAGGCTGCCGCCGGCGCCGACGCTGCGCAGGCCTTCTGGCAACTGCTGCGCGAGCTGGACGTGCCGCTGCTGCCCAACACCGCGGGCTGCCACAGCGTGCAGGAGGCGGTGACCACCGCCGAGATGGCGCGCGAGGTCTTCGCCACCGACTGGATCAAGCTCGAGGTGATCGGCGACGACGACACCCTGCAGCCCGACATGCCGCAGACGCTGAGCGCCGCCGAGCAGCTGCTGCGCGCGGGCTTCAAGGTGCTGCCGTACTGCACCGAGGACCTGCTGCTGTGCCGCCGCCTGCTCGACGCCGGCTGCCAGGCGCTGATGCCCTGGGCGGCGCCGATCGGCACCGGGCGTGGCCCGGTCAACCCCTACGCGCTGCGCCTGCTGCGCCAGCGCGTCGACGTGCCGCTGATCGTCGACGCCGGGCTGGGCCTGCCCTCGCACGCCTGCCAGGTGCTCGAATGGGGCTACGACGCGGTGCTGCTCAACACCGCGGTCGCGCAGGCCCTCGACCCGGTCGCGATGGCCGGCGCGTTCGCCGCCGCCGTCAGTGCCGGCCGCGCGGCCTACCACGCCGGCGCGATCGCGCCGCGCGAGGCCGCGCAGCCCAGCACGCCAGTGCCCGGCACGCCGTTCTGGCACCAGCCATGAGGCCGCAGGGTGCCCCAGTGAGCCCCGCCCGGCCGCCCGCAGGGGCTCACTCCCGCCTGGCGGGACCGGCCGCAGGCCGCAGGGTGCCCCAGTGACCGGCATCGACCCGTCGTCGGTGGCCGCGCTCGCCGCGCGCATCGCGCGCGCGCACGCGGCGCTGCAAGTCGGCCCCGCGCAGCCGCCCGCGCAATGCCTGCGGCCGGCCGACGCCACCCTGGCGCCGCTGGCCGCCGCCGCGATCGCTGCCGCGCGCAGCCTCGGCTACGACGAGGATGACGCCGCGGTCATCGCGCGCGCCTGGCAGGCCCGCCGCCAGCGCAGCGGCGGCAGCGACTTCGACCGCGAGCTCGAGACCTGGCCCGACGACCCCGCCGACTACGGCCTCGCGCCCTGGCCGCGCGCCGACGCGTTCGCGCCCTGCCCGCAGGCCCTGGGCCTGTACGCCGTGCTGCCCGACGCGGCCTGGGTCGCCCGCCTGGCGCAGGCCGGCGTGCCGACCCTGCAACTGCGCTTCAAGAGCAGCGACGCGGCCAGCGTGCGCGCCGAGGTCCGCGCCGCCGTGCGCGCGGTCGCGGGCACCGGCTCGCGGCTGTTCGTCAACGACCACTGGCGCTGCGCGATCGAGGCCGGCGCGTACGGCGTGCACCTCGGGCAGGAGGACCTCGCCGGCGCCGACCTCGACGCGATCCGCGCCGCCGGGCTGCGGCTCGGGCTGAGCACCCACGGCTACGCCGAGATCGTGCGCGCCGAACGCTGCGCGCCGAGCTACCTCGCGCTGGGCGCCGTCTACCCGACCACGCTCAAGGCCATGCCGACCGCGCCGCAGGGCCCGGCGCGGCTCGCGGCCTACGCCCGGCTGCTGCGCGGGCGGCCGCTGGTGGCCATCGGCGGCATCGACGAGGCGCGCCTGCCCGCAGTGCTGGCCAGCGGCGTCGGCGCAGTCGCCGTCGTGCGCGCGATCGTCGCCGCCCCTGACCCCGAGGCCGCCGCCCAGCGGCTGATGTGCGCCGTCGACCGCTGCGGCGACGCCCCGGCGCCACCCCCGCGCGAAACCCTATAATGGCGGGCTGATCCCCGATAGCTCAGTCGGTAGAGCGACGGACTGTTAATCCGCAGGTCCCTGGTTCGAGCCCAGGTCGGGGAGCCAAGAAACAGCGTTAAAAATCAAGGCCTTAGCGACACCAGTCGCTGGGGCCTTGTTCTTTTTCCGGTGTCACAGCGCGCTTTGTCAGTACGGCTGTCAGTAAAACGACCCCCCGGTCAGGCGTCCAGCGACGCTGCGTGTCGCTCCCAGTCGCCCCAGGTCGCAGCGATGGCTAAAACTGCTAGCGATACGGCGAGCCCCAACTTCTGGAGCTCGTCCATGTCTTCTCTGCTGCTTCTGCCTCTGCCTACGCGCAGGCCCGGCCACGCACCCCAGGCCCGCGCCGCCCGTGCTCTGCTCGCGCCCGCCCGGGTCGAGGGGTCCACCCGCGCGCTGCGCCCCACGACCGCGCTCATCGGAGGTGCCCGGTGAGAAAGCCGTTTCGCATCAAGGGCCGCAGCGGCTGGCACGCCGAGTACAAGTTCCACGACGGCCAGGTCCAGCGCCTGAGCTTCTCGAGCGAGGCGTCGGCGACGTCCTGGCTGGAGCAGCTGAAGGCGCAGGATGAGTCCGCACAGGGTCCCGCCTTCGGCGGCCCCTCGCGCATCACCCTGGGCCGCTTCCTGGGCGAATATGCGGCGATGTATACCCTCGGCAAGGAGGGCTGCGCGCAGGAGCTCGACCGCATCAATCACTACGCGCAGGCCGCAGGCCTGCCCCGCCTCAAAGCCGTCAGAGACGAGCTGGGCCGCCTGCAGCTGAAGACCGCGCCCACCTCGATGGCGCTGCCCTCGGCCTTCCAGAAGCACCGCGACGCGCGCCTTGCCAAGCGCGCGCAGACCTATGAGCTGATTCATGCGCTGGCCCGCAAGAAGGTCTCGGACGTTCGCACCGACGACATTCGGCTGCTGATGACCACAGGCAAGCGCGAAGGCTGGTCCGACAGCTCCATTCAGAAGGAGGTCGCGCTGCTGAAGGCGGCCTTCAACAGCGCCATCAAGGAGATGAACTGGCACGGCTTCAAGAACCCTTGTGCAGGCATCCCGCTTGGCAAGTCCAACACCCGGTTCGTCGTGGTGACCCCAGCTCAGATGGCGCGCCTCGCGCAGGCACTCTCGGAGTGCGACAACCCCCAGTTCTGGCCCCTGGTGGACCTGGCCATCCACTCCACGCTGCGCATGGATTCGCTGCTGTCGCTCAAGTGGAGCCAGACCGACTTGGAAACCCGCCGCGCACGCGTCTGGGGCAAGGGCAAGTGGCACGACGCGCAGCTGCCACGGCGCGCGGTGGAAATCCTCCAGCGCATGCCCAGGAGCGGCAGCGACAACGTCTTCACGATGACGCCCAACGCCGTGAACATGGCTTGGGAAGGGGTGCGAGAGAAGGCCGAGCTCCACGGCCTGACGTTCAGGGACCTGCGGCACGTCGGAGCCACCGCCTACGCCAAGGCCGGGCTGGACGTTCACGCTCTGAAGAGGCTGTTGGGCCACACGACCACGCGCATGGCCGAGGTCTACGTGAACCTCGCGCACTCCGACGTTCTGGACGCCCTCGACAACGCCAGCGAGAAGGTGCAGGAGCTGTCGCCGATGCCGCCGACCCAGCACGCCCACGGCAAGCAGAAGCACCCGCGGAAGCGCGCCATTGTCGCCCCCAAGCAGCCAGCGGGCAACGTGTACTACGTTCAGCGCAACCAGAACAAGCTCAAGCTGGTGCAGCCCGACGAGGCGAAAACTGACAAGGGCGCCCCCAGGGTCGTCGCCGCGACGCGGTGAGCGCCCACCCAGCAGGCAGCGAGGAGCCCGGCGCCGTGCGGGCTGTTTCTTCTGGTGAGCGGGCCATGCTCTTGGGAGACGGCAGTCAGCACACCGAGGAGGCAGCGGATAGGCCAAACTGGAGGACGCCTCGAGTGCTCGACTCGCGCGCGGCAGGGGCACGCAAGAGGAGCGTCGACGGTGTACCAGTTGGAAGTCAAGCGATGGCTCGTAGCGCATCGATTCAATCCTGCGGATGGCTGGGAGGTCCGGGTGGACGTCGATGCCATGGAGCGGGCGAACGGAGGCGTTCACAGCCCTGACAAAGCCGAGCGAGCGCGTGCAGCCGAGCAGGCGCTCCGGGCCCTGGGTGCCCAGGTCGGAGGGCACCCGGTGCACGGGCGCGTGGATGTCGTCGCCGAGCACCCTGTCCACGGGTGCGTCATGGGGGAGGTCGAGGGGAGTTCATCTCGGCAGAAGGAGCAGGCCCTCTACTCGGCCCTGGGCCAACTGCTGCTGTTGATGCAGACCCGCCAGCATCGGTACCTTCTGGCTGTGCCCGACGAACCGACATGGGAACGACAGCTGGGCAAAGTCCCGCCCTACGTGCGGGACCTGCTGCAGCTGTCGTGCGTGCTTGTTTCGGAACAGGGTGTGCGCGAGGCCTGAGCGCAGGTAGCCAAGTTCAGTCCTTGGCCATCTTGCGCGCGGCCGCGCGCAGCTCCTCATCCGAGAAGACGGACCCCCGGTGCCCAGGGTGGCTTCGAGGCTTGGCTCGACGACCCCGCTGCGCGCCTGCGGGTTGACTGCCCGAGAGGCTCTCCCCGCTCTCGCCCTTGCCCGGCTGCGCCTTGTTGGGGTCCTCTGCCCAGCGCTGCTGCTCCTCGCGGCGACGCGCCAGCCAGTCGTGGACGACGCTCTGGAACCACAGCGACTCCTTGCCGAACCTCTGTGGGGGTGGGAATGCGCAGGCGTTCACCTGGCGCTCAATGCTGCGTTCGCAGCAGCGCAGCAAGTCGGCCACGTCGGCCTTGGTCAGCAGGGGGTCGCAGAAGCTCATGACGAATCAGCAAAGTTGTGATTCGCTGTCTAGGAGCTGCTTTTAGCCTGCGGGGCCTGCTCGGCTCTGCGGCAAGACGGCCAAGCCCCAGGGCCAGGCTGGCCACCTGAATCGTGAAGTTCTCACGGGAGACACCGCCCCCGCTCCAAGCCCCCACGTTGCGCGGGTAGCAGTGCGACAGGTCTTTCGGACGACAACTCGCTGCCCGAGCCACCCGCCTGGCCTCGTGTGCGGCCAGCCTTCCCGCGCTGCTCGCAAGATAGCCGGGCCGCTTTGAGGACACCGATGCGTTGGCGCTGTTCAGGTTAAGTATGGATAGAGTGGTAGAGTTGACCCGTTCTCATAGGGGAAACAGGAATGAAATCCACTCAGTTCAAGGCGCTGCTCGATTCACTGGCCAGCCTAACGCCGTCGCAGCGTAAGAGGCTGACCGCCGCGCTCAGCCCGGCGGTCGCTCCTGCGGCCCCCTCTCAGGCTCTGGACCGGCTCCAACCAAGCGCCTGCCCGCACTGCGCAGGTGAGTTGGTCGTCCGTAATTTCGTGGCTGACGGACAACAGCGATACCTCTGCCGGGGTTGTTCCAAGACCTTCTACGCCACGACCGGCACACCGCTGAGCCGGCTTCTGGACAAGGAACAGTTCGAGGCCTACGCCGACTGCGTGCGCCAAGGGCTATCCGTCCGGGCCGCAGCCGGCAGGGCGGGCGTGTCCGTGGATAAGACCTTCCGGTGGCGACACCGGTTCTTCCAGAGCGTGGTCTCCCGGCAGCCCAAGGGCGTGGCGGGGATGGGAACGGCTAGTGGGAAGGGGAGTTTGTTGAAGAAAAAGCTGCCGAAACTGGCCGGCAAGACATAACCACTGCGCTAGGCAATACCCGCAATGCCAGGTATATGCACTTTGCAGGGTTTGATTAGCTGTGGCGCATCTGCCGCGGCTCGGTCAACCCATCCGTGCCATCTTCATGAGTATCAAACCCTCCCAGTTCGACCTCGCACTCAAGGCCCTCGTCTCGGTAAAAACAGGCCGAGGTTGTTGACCGGGAAATCATCCAGGCCACAAGCAATGCTCGGCCCGTCACGCTGACCATTGGTCAGCTGTTCACTCTCATAAAAGACCGCAAGCTCAAGCGAGCGCTGATTCAACGCAACGACGAGCTGCGCCGGAAGCAAGGCCGCGCCAAACACGGCGCAAGCACCCCTGCACAGGGGTGCTCTCCAACGACTAGACGGCAGCGCCTGTGGCCGCTCAGCGCTGCCGTGGTGGGCCCCGCACCCAAAAGGCTAATCTACCTCCGAGCTGAGAGCTGCGCTCCAATCTCCAGGCCTAATAGCGGGTGCCTCAGACATTGTGGGGATGGTTGGAGAACAACACATGTCTCCCTCCATCCGTAGTGTGAATCCACGCCTCCGTCGTGAAGTCGCTTGTTCCAAACCAGTTGGCGGTGCTCGCGGGCGTCACCAGCCCCCGGCCTCGGGCGGCGAAATCCAGCGAGTAGCTGTTCAGGACCGACTGGGTTGGAGCCACCCCCACGGGCCGATATTGCTCAGGCTCGGGTAGACGGTGCTTGCGTTTACGACAGAGCCTTCTCCCGCTATGGGCAGCAAGTGCCGAAGAAACAACCTTGCTATACTCTCACAGACCCATATCCAACACCACAAGACAATGTTCTATCATCATCCATTCTGGGAACATGAGGCAGCTTTCGTGCTGCACGTCAGGAGCGCCCAAGAAGGCAAGGTCGACAGCTTGATGCGCCACGTGACCTTTGCGCGGCTGGCGCACGACATGCTGGGCTGGTTTCTTGAATATCCAAAACTGGCCTCCGTCCAGCTCACCGCTGTGGCGCTGGCGGAGTTCGAAGACGACCGGCACTCAGTGCGCATTCGGCATCATTTCAAGCTCACGAACATTGGAGCTGAAGTGAGTCTGGATGAGCGTTACTTCGGTGACAACCTCCCCTGGCCCATGATAGGCAGCGGGGTCTTCTTGCTCGAGCGTGGCGACGCTGCTGTTCAGTCGTTTCTCGCTCTATCGGCGCAAGACGCCAAGACGCACGCGGTGCTGGACTACCCGACGATGGCCTACGCTCTGGCGCTGCGCATCGACAGGGCCTTCACGGAAGTGTCGATACGCCACAACCTGGGGCTCGCACCGAGCTTTGACTAGGGCCACTGCTGCGGCCTTGGCCCGCAACCGCCGCAGAAGCTCGTCGCTGCAGGGCAAAAATGCAAAGTCAGACGCTCTGAGGTGGATTCGTCAACGACCACTTCTCCGGTGGTCGCTTTTTTTGTGTGCCATGGGCATCGACACCAGCCGTGTGCAGATGCTGCTTGCGGTCTTGCATCGACACTCAGGCGTCTCGGCGTTTGACCAGAACGTGTATGTCAAAATCGTGGGTGGTGTGCGACTCAACGAGCCCGCAGCGGACCTGCCCGTACTTCTGGCCGCGCACTCATCGCTCTGCGGGCGCCCCCTCCCCGCAGGACTGGCGGTTTTCGGCGAAGTAGGCCTCGCCGGAGAGCTTCGCGCCGTTCAAGACGCCGAGACTCGCCTTCGAGAAGCCGCAAAACTGGGATTTACTCACGCCCTGCTGCCCTCTCAGTGCAGGCTCAAGAAAAGCGTGCCCGGCATCGAGGTAATCTCTGCAGCCCGCGTGGACTCTGCCCTGGCCGCCATGCGCGAGATGCGGCAGGCGGCATGAGTGCAGGGTGGTGTCAAATTTTTTATGCTCACAAAAAAGGAGCAAGACATGTGGAAGAGAGCTGTATTTATTGCTAGCCACGTGTGGCTGGCGGGGGTTTTCGGGTTTATCGGCAGTTTTGTCGGGCTGCTCATTTTCGGGCACGAGACGACCGCTCTGATACCTGGTGTACTCTTGGCCGCTCTGACCGTAATCTTTCTTGGGTGGGTCTCTCTTAAAGCGCCCGCGGGCAGCGAGAGCCACTCAGACGACGAAACAGCCCTGCGCTGGGCTCAATCTGCATCTTCGCAGCGAGAGCGCTTCGCCCGGGAGCGGTTGATTGCCACGTATGGCGCTGGCGCAGTAGTATCCATGCACGGTCTCGGGCAGGGTATCGAGGGGCTCTACCCCTCGCATAACGTCGACGGCATGCCCATGCTTCCTGACGACATGGGGCTTGACATCAATGGGCGAATGTACGGAGCGCCTGAGCTCGTGTTTCCTTCGCATGACCACTACGACCACCACGACCACCACGGTCACTATGGCCACCACGACCACTACGACCACGCAGGACACAGCTCGTCGCACACGAGCATGCACGACTGAGCCTTTGCCCCGGGCCCGTTAGCCGCTTCGTTCAGACGAAGTTTCGGGCCACGCCCTGTGCGCCGCCTGGCTAGTTTTTTGGCTCGGCGCTGTTTTGATGGCGCTGCTTCTGATTAAAGGCTGACAGGGCAACCTTCCAGACCTTGCCTACGAGGGAGGGTTGGGTTATGCGGGCTTCACAATCAATTCAAACGCCTGCCGGGGACGGCTGACAAGAGGGCGCTGGCAAAGCAGCTCCTGAGCACTTGTGCGAAGCACTCGCGTGAGGCGAGACCAGCGAAGAGCGTAGCACCGGCCTTGAGCCTTGCCTGAGCCACTGCGTGGCCCATGCGGGGTGTTCTGCGAAGCACCCGCTGCGGCGCTTGGGGCGGATGCGCCCCAGGACTCACGAGCAAGTACGGGGCGCACTGCCTTGGCGATATCCGGGCCAGCGTCTTGGGGCGCGTCAAGTCCTCAACCTCTAATCCAGAACAGCACTGAGCGGACGCTGAGGCCAAGGCCCCGCCGATGTCGGCCGATGATGCGCGCTTGGTTGCGGCGCAGTAGTCGCTCAAGCTGTGCAAACTCCTCCGACCTGAGCGCCGCTGCCAGCTGCGGCGACACCCGCGGCGCCGCCTTTGGCACCGCGCCGAGGCACTTGGTAACCCCGCGCTTGCGCTGCGGGTCGGAGACGGTCCGAATCAGGGCCTACAGCGGTTTGCCCTCTCGAATCTGCTTAGGGGGCTCCAGAGGGTGGTGGGCTCTCCCGTTCAGTGCATGCGCTCAGGCAGCAGCTCCATTTCCAAACCAGTTGCTATACGAAAAGCAGCATTAGCTGCGTACCAACACTTGAGGGCATCTGATGAGCAAGAAGAGCGGCCGGGCACAGCCGGCACCAAAGGGTAATAGTCAACACGAGAAGGGCACCGCGGCTCATCTTGGCGAAGAAAGTGAATGCGCTGTCGACAGGCAACGCCAGGTGGGAGTGGGACGCCGGGTGCGTCATCAGCCGACGCTGTCGGACCCTCCTCTGCTGCGCGTTCTGCTGCATGCGGCTGACCGCCGGGGACACACAGTGACTGCGATGGCGGCGGAACTCGGTGTCTCGCAGGGCTACATCTTCCAGCTCCGCAACGGGCAGCGGAAGACGGAGCACGTCGGACAAGAGTTCACCTTGGCGTGCGCACGCTACCTTCGCATCCCGGTCGTGCTCGTGAAGCTGTGGGCGGGTCGAATTCGCTTGACGGACTTCGGGTGTCCAGCCTCCGCAGTCAATACGCAGCGCGACAGAGACCTCGCAGACCTGGGTGAAGACCCCGCCTATGCGGCCCTTGTCCCAGAGGAACTGGCGCAGTGCAGCGATGCGATGAAGGACCTGATTTGGAACTTGTACTGCGAAGCGACAGGCAGGCAGCCGGTCACCTGGGTGACCCTGCCAAGGATGCTGGACTATCTTCAGCGAGCAGCGCTGGCAATGGAAGAGCACGAGTCGGGACTGCGCGACCCCGGTGTGTTGTTCAGAGGGGCGGCGTCTGCAGAGAAAAACGGCCACGCCGCTGCTGCTCACTGAACCACTCTCCAGCCTGACAAAGAAAAAAGGCGTACATGACTCAGGCAATGTGATGGAGACTGCCCAAGCACCCCTGTCTTGAAGTCTCCTGCGGCACTGTTCAGAAACCGGGCGCAGGCAACCGCCTGCGCCCGTTTCCTTCGCCGTCCTCACGAGCGACTATTTTGGGGTGCGACTGTGGCGTGGTAGCGCTTCTTGTCCAAGAAACTCTCAGACACGGACCGAGTCAAGTGGTATATTGACAGTTAGGCTCACGCCCACAAAGATGGTAGTGAATACTATTCAAAGCCTATTAAATAGGCCTTTGAAGAGTTCGAGAGCATCCGCGAAAGCTTTGGCAAAGCAGGGATTGGCGAGTCCACCGCTACCGATATCACCGGGGATGCGCTGGCGGCCGCTTTTGACAAGTACACTTCCGCAGTTTGCGCGGTTTCGGCAGCCTCGCCGCTCAAACCCGTGACAGCAACGGTGTCGACGCTCAAGCTGGCCTGACTACGACCAGACTTCAAGCGGAATCTTCGGGGTCCACCTTTCTTTGCTCAGGCAAAATCGGAGGGCAGCTTCTGCAGCACGCCCAGTTGCTCGATAAGCTCCGCACTGCGATGAGGGTCCTGCCCAAACAAAGCGTCGATGTAGTCGCGCTCGGCTGCGCTCAGAGTCGACTGCTCCCTTCGATAGGCGTCCTCGTTCTTCGCACGAAGCTTGATTTTGGAGCCAAGGTGCCCCCCCAGGTAGACCACGCTTCCGATGGCGACCTTGGCGGCCAGGTTGCGCGGCAGCTTAAGCTGAAACGCTTCGAACACCTGTTCGAAATAGGCCCAGGCTTGCGGTGTCGCAACCAAGTGCCCCGTCCCCTCTTCTTCGCGGAGGCCTGCCGGGAATGCCTTGGCTTCTTCGACCACAGCCAGGATTCTCTCGACCCGGCTGCGCTGAATGGCGCGCTTGTGGTCTTGCAGGCTTATAATGGTAAAGCTAGTCAACACAGACTCCGAGTAGTTCAGGCGTAGCCTAATGGCCACTTAAAGATTCTCGCACAGACAGGAGGTTCAGTGTTTTGTCAAAGCCAGAAATCTCCTGGATATCGGGATTGTGCGGACACGATGATGCTCAGTGGATTCCGGGCACTGGTGGGCTTGCACAAGAACCGGAAGCAGGCCCTGCGCATGCGACTGTCGGTAGCGTGCGCCCCCTCACCGCCGGTTCTGTGCACACCACGTGTTTCAGGAAGGCGCCGGCATGGCCCATGCATCTCGGCGACAGCATCCTCAGCCACTACGGGACGATGCCTCTGCTCCAGCTGTAGCGGTCAAGCCGGTTGTTCCAGTGTTGAGATGCTCATCCCCATCCGCAAGCCGTGCGCTATACGCGCCATGGCGGCCACATCCCCAGAGCCCCTCAGATACTCGGCAGCCAAGCCCTGCTGCTTGAGCAAGACCTTTATTCCGCCAAAGTCTTCATTGCAAACCCTGACCAAGTCGCCAGCTTCGGTCACGAAAGTCAGCCAGTAAGTCCACCCCCGAGTCTTTCTGTGATGGTTGGCTTCCCCTTCAAAGAGTGCATCACCCGGCAACAGTTCTTCGTTCCCCCTGAGAAGGTAGCGCGTGGGAATATCATTAGCGCCGTTGACAAGGCTGGGCAACGGCAACGGGATACCAGCACGAATGATTTTTGCCCAGTAGCGGCAGCGGCCATCGCAAGGCGCGATTTCAACAGAATGAGATTTCATCAGAGACTCCAAGTGGAAGTTCAACTGCAAGACAGCTGCAGCTGGCAAGCAATGACTTGCACTTGGGTCTAGACCCCAGCTTTATACCTTCACGAGGCCTTGACCGTGAGGACGCCAACGGCACGAAGAGCACCCGACGGACCGACCCGTCCAAGCAGATTTTCTAGTCAGTAAGAAGTCCGAGCCGTACATGGGGTCCCCCATTTTTTGTAGGAAGCACGCCACTTCCGTTCTTGACCAACGGTGGAAAGAACAGAAACGAGGCTAACGGAGGTAACTGGGACAACGCCTCGCGTTGGGCTGGACCCTGCTACCCCCTAGGCGGACTGGTATCGTTGACTGTCCCTTGGCCGTACGTGATGGGCTTCAAAGAGGAAGCGCCACCAAGGCGCGCCCTCTGTAGTAGGCACTCTTCAATTTTTTCAGTAGTACGCGACCGTCATATCGCGAACGCTGGCCTTCCGGGGCCACGCGCTTGTAAACCACTGGACCAACACTGGGAGCCAGTGGCTCAACCCTTGGTCAAGCAGACCAGGCTCTTGATTGCTAGGGCGAATGGACCAGCTTGCCCGTCACCCACCATCCAGCCGACCTGAGGGACTTGTCCTGGCGCAAGCGTTGGAGTCCCTGGTGCCTGCTGGCCACGCCGACGGGCAGAGAACATGCCAATCGGGATAACCGCATCCACCCAACGCCCTGCCGGAGGCTGAAACAGCGCTTGGTGATTCACACCATCGACGTCGTTGTCCATTCGGTCCGTTATGCGTTTGCCGGGCACCGTGGCCGCCTTCCACTTGAAGGCAACCACTGTAGGAACCCAGCCGCAAAACGCACCCCGGCGGCGTGCGTCAACCGCTCACGATAGTTGTCGCTGAGCGCTCAAGATAATTGTCGGCCGCCACGCGTCGTCACCCCGCGCCTCGGGGCTGGCAAGGAGGTCGCGCCATACCTGCGCATAGCGTTGCTGCAATCGCTTCGCGTAAGGAGCGTCATACCCCAACTCGGCGTCAAACATTTCAGCGGCCTCTTCACAGCGGTTGAACTGGTCGGCCAGGAAGCTTTGCGTGCTTCGCGCGGAGTCTCGCGCCGTCTTGATGACGTCGTCGGTCGGGCGATGCATGTGGTCGTCCATCTTGTCATACGGCAGCCGCTTGCCGGTGTAGCGAGCAGCTTTGGATAGCGACTGCGACGCCACGTGGCAGTCCACGATGGTGTCAATCAGCCAGCGCACCTCCTCCAGCCGGGGCCCGTCGCTCCTGAGAGAGAACAGAACGTTTCGTTCGAGGAGCCACTCACTGCACCTGTCCAGGTCGGGCAGCGCGGCATGGTCTTCGCGCCAGCTGACCAGCCATGGGGCGAGTACCGCGCGAATGGCGACGCAGTCGGCTTCCCGTTCGACGCGCAGCGCGTACTGGGCAACTGTGCTGCAATGATTGAGGGATGCCAAGCGCTTGCGCACTCTGGCAGCATTCATTTTGGTGTCATTCATGTTGGTTTTGCTCTTTAACATGGAGGCCGGCAACGGAGCCGGCTCTGTGGCCCACGCCGTCTGCGGGGGCCGACTATTTGGGTAATGCCTGCAGTGCGCTGCGGCGCCGCCGACCCTTGCCGGGGCGGAAGGTGCAACCGAGCACCCGGGCCGCTGACTAAGCGGTTATTGTCGGGCTGATGGGCTGCGTGCAGCTTGTTAAAGAACAGTCGACCGCGGCACAAGCCGCAGAGGACGGGGCGACCCAAGAGGGCCCAGAAACGAGGGTGTCGTGAGCCCCGGAGGACTCGATGGCTTGGGCGAGCGGGTCGCTTGTGCCATAGGACAGCAGCCAACTCCCCGTCGGGGAGCTTCTGCAATGGGAGGCCGGTGAAGCCACCGGCTGAAAACGTACAAAAGACAGTATACCCGCACAGAGCGGCCGCAGCAATGGGCCGTGGTCACCGGCGCGTGGCAGATTTCACGGCCTGCTCAAGATGCGCTGCTGGTCATGGGCCTTGACGTTACACCTTACGGCAGGCCAGTCCGTCGAGGCCTAAGCTTGAAAGAAGAACCCCGCGGACCAGTCATACTCGACGCGCCTGTAGAAAGAGAAAGCGTTTTCCGCGCTGGGTCGCTCGGCAGACGGTCCTGCATTTCTATTGCGGCGAAGTCGACGACGACTGCCGACAGAGACTGGCTCATGCGCTTGTCGGCTGTTGATGCCGCGCAGACCGTGACGTGCATCCACTTGTGGTAGCGGGTCTTCTTCGCTGCTACCAGCCCCGGCGCCGCTGTCAACGGCGTGCGGGTCCTCGTGCTCAGACCTGCTTGACCTTGCCCAGTGTGGTCTTCTTGGGCGCAGCGTCCTTCGCAACAGACGGCTTCTTCTCCTTCGCTGCGACCAGCTCTGCGAGGTCCTCCTTGGTCACTTGCCGTTTAGCCAGTGACTTGCCCTTCAGATAAAGGAAGGGTTGTGTGAACCTGAACTTGCAGGAGACGTCGTACGGCAGGCGGGCGTTGTCAGCCCGCTGGCGAACCTCCCTGTTGTGCTGCTCGAGCGCGGCCTCCTCGGCCCGCGAGCACTTGACCTCCACAAGAGGGACCTGCGCAAAGTATTCGGCCTCCTGCTTCAGCTTTTCCTGGCGTGCCCTCCCCGCATCGACGGAGTCGCGCAGGCCGCGGACGATTTCCTGGCAACTGACGAAGGCCTCCTCATCGACCCTGCCCGAAAGTTGGGCCAGCGCGGTCCACCAACGGTCCGTGATGCGATAGCAGTCGTCGTAGCATTCCAGTTCGTCGAAAAACGCCTCAAGCTCCTCGGCGTTGGCGAACAACTGTTCGGACCACCGGTTCTTGTCGACGATGCCGGCCTCTGCGGTAGCCGTCAGGTGGTCCAGCGCTTCGTCCATCCTCATCTCAGCGCTCGCAAACCTCAACGGCGTGAGCTCGCGGGTGGCCGGGTTGAAGCCCCCTTGGGTGGAGCACACTTCTGACCAGAACTTGGCAGTCAGATTATTCTTGTCATGTTTGATGCCGCGGCTTCCGAATGTGTAGGGCTCGATGAGTTCGACGGTTGGGTCGGCGAGGGGGAGGTGGTCTTCTCGTTTCATGTCATGGTGATGAAATTGGGCTGACACGGCGCGTCGCTCCGCTGTTGTTATCGACGTGAAGTGCCTGTCCTTGAGCATCGACCGAGTACAGGCTTTCCCGGGTTGACAGACTCGTGCTGAAGAGGGTCAACAACGGTGCATGGGCGGTCTCACGCCCTGGCCCGCCGAGCCGCTGAAGGAAGAGGTGCCTATGAGCTTCGGCACTAAACGACGGGCAGCACTTCAGGCTTGAGCCCCTGTGCCGGCTGCACTGAGTGGATTCAAGGAATATCGGGTGAAGACGAAGAGAGAGGAAAGAAGTTGTCTTGAGCACCTGGCACAGTCAGCACGGCGGCCGCCACGGGCGCCTACTGTGCCGGCTGTGTGCTGGGCTACCACCGCAAGCCAGCCCACGTGGCCTTCCTCGAGAAACTAGTTCCCGGACCGCGCTGTGCCAGCTGAACCGACCGAAAGCGACAAATTCTGCCATGAAATCCGCTCGGCGCTCCAGAGCGCCGTTGGCAGGCAGTTCAGCCCTGCATGCCATGGTGAACTGTTCGGCAGTCGGCACTGGGGCCCCAATGAGGGGCCGTCGGCCCCGTAGCCCGGCGTCACGAAGTTTTCAGGGCGCCCTCCCAGCGTATCCCACGCGAAATGGGCTGCCCGATGACAGAGTCCCCTTGTTGCAGGGCTCTGTCGCCGGTTATCCGCTTACAGGAACCCGCCGCGCTCTGGCACCTGCACGTTGCACACGTACTGCTGCACCCCGTCGATGCGCCGGCGCTCGCAGACTTCAAATGGCCTGGGGGGCGCTCGTTATGGCTAGCGCAGTAAACAGTACTCGCGGTGCTTGGCACAGCACACATCGAATCAATGGTGCTGTAGTAACCACCATTTCGGCATTCCTGTCTCCAGAAAACGAATGGAGCCCAAAGCCATTGCAGGCCAGCACGGGAAAGAGTTTCCAAGGGCCCATCGTTCTGGACACAGGCTTCACAAGCTCTCAACAAGACGCCTAAGCTCAAATCGTCCGCAACGCACGCAACGCAGAGGTCATGCTGCCTTATCTAAACGGCGAAGATTCGAACTCGAATCCAGAGCAACGGGCGTCGCGGTGGGTGATTAACTTTTGGGACTTGCCACTAGACCGTTCCGCGGACGCTGGAAGTTGGGCGCGTGCCGCCAGCCGCCAGCCGCCAGCGTGGAATGTCGTTGCGTGAGGGACGAGTACCAGCGGACTACCTGGGGCGCGTAACAGCAGACTTTCCAGAATTGCTGGACGTCGTGCAAAGGCTGGTAAAGCCTGAATGGGAACAGAACGACGACTCAACAGCACTACGATTCTAGTGGCAATTCCTCCGTCCACGAAGTGAGCTGTATCCCGCCATCGGGCGAGTATAAGCATTTGCGAGACATCCTGAAGAATGGGCGGACAACGCGCCAATGGAGCGTGTCTTCGCTCTTTGTCGGGTCACAAAGTTTGTTGCATCGGCGATTTGCAGTATCGGTCAGGTCTTCGCGGACCGTGCTGTGGTTTTCACAGATTCGAGCCTTGGATTGCTTGCCCTGCTCTGCTCATCCTTGCACGAGACCTTGGTCAGAAAGAATGCGTCGGCGTCCGAAACTCGACTGACCTACACCCCAACAGACGCCTTTTCAACCCTACCTCATTCGAGCCTAGGGCTGGGTGACATTAAGCCCCTTGGCGCGGACTACGCCGCGCAGCGTGAGCGGTACTGCAAGGACGAGGACGTGGGCCTCACCGACTTCTACAACGCCTTCCGCGACCAAAGCCGCACAGGCACCCGCTTATCCACGCTACGAGCTTTTCTCGCCGATATCGACCGCGCGCTATTGAATACCTACGGCAGGACGGGCCTGTATCCCGAGCACGGGTTCCATGAAGTCGCATCGCTACCTGCTAACGGCCGGGTGCGCTTCACCATCTCCGAAGCCGCCCGTCTTTAAGTCCTGTGCCGCCTCTCCGCGCTAAACCGGCAGCGATACCAAGAGGAGCAGGACTCAGTGCGCAGTAGTGAAGCGGCCAAGGCCGAGCGCGCAGCCCAGCGGAAGCACGCTGGGCGGTCGGCTGCAAAGGGGCGGTGGCGCCAAGTGCGCAGCCGCAACTGCTCGAGTGAGGGGAGAAAATCCAGCGGGCGCCCGTCAGCAGTTGAACGGGCGCTTCATCTCATTCAGGACCTGAGGCACGCCTGTGGGCTGATAGGTCATCCAGGTGAGGATGTCTATTTGAGACCAATCCGACTCGCCCTGCGAGAACAAGCCGCGATTCGCAAACCTGCGATAGACCAGTTTGCGCTGGGTCGTTGCGAGGTAGAAATTCAGTGCATTGCGACGAACGAACAGGCCGTTGCGTCGCTTTGAACGCGTCTCGAACGCGACTAGCTCGCCCTCGCTGTCGACCCAGCCGCGTTGCCGGTCCCATGCCAGCTCCAATCTCTTCACAAAGTCCTGGCAAGGCACACGAAGGGACTCTTGGCGCTCCGGCGTTGTGTACGAGAAGTCATACTCCCACTCGGCGCCACGCAAGAGCTCAACCTCCGCGAAGTCCATACCCTTGGGTCCGCGGTAGAAATCGCCTTCATCGGCAGCCTGCTCGAAGACCGGTCCATCGGGGTACTCAGCCAGATAGCCTCGATAACAGTGTGCCCCTTGGCTTTCGAAGGCGTCTCTTCCGTGGCTGTTCGGTCCGAAGGCTGGCAACTTTCCCTTTACGAACAAGCTCGCGTAGTGGACGTCCACCCGGAGATGCGACCCGGTCCACGAGCGCTCTCCAGGCGGCTGGTCGCTGTCCCTAGCGCTCATCGACAACGCCACCCACTCAACACCAGCGTTCGACGTGCGGACAATGCAGTCACCGTGAGGAGTGAAATCGTCGGTCCGCACCCACTGCTTGATGTCGCCCGACCGGTCTGGGAAGGCATACCTCGGACCTTGGATGACTTCGTCGGGGTAGTCCCGAGGCGCTGTAATATCGCGAACGTCGGTCAGGTCGGCCTTGCGCACTTCGACGGACCACAGATGCGTTGGCCCAGCCTTCCAGCCTGAATACGAAGCCTTCGGCTGCACGTTGTCGGCAAGCACGCCCAGCAGTCGATGAAGCAGTATCCAGTAGTACTTCTTGCCGAGTCGGTCGGCGTACCCTTTGCGGCCGCGGCCGTTGCCGAACTCACTACTGATGGCGAGGTCCATCTTGAGCCCGCACTGGTTGGTACCCGGATAGCCAAGCCGGAGAACCTCGACCATCAGCCAGGAGGCGATGTTCTCGTGGGTGATGCCTGCGGCATCTAGGTCAAAGCTGAGAATATTCGACTCGACTTGATATCGCCAGAAATCGGGCTGCATGCTGGAGCCCCAGAGCTTCATGTTCGTGGGAAGCCGCTTCAAGTCCAACAGCGGCTTCGCGTCGGTCAACGTGGGCCAACTAGCGCAGGTCGCAACCTTCGATGGGTAGGCATCCATTCGCTTCAGCGTGGCAGAATCCAACTTGTCACGGCCAATCAACTGACCGAGCAGCCGCACGGGGTCACGGACAAGGACGTTGGGTGAATCGAAAGTTTGGTTCAGGAGACCGCCAAACGCCGGGATGAATGCGTCCTTGCGATGACGCTCCAGCAGGCACGCGCTGTAGATGGCAAGGGCAATCGTCTCAAGAACATAGTCGTCGTCGCAGCCTTGGAACTCACGGGTCAACGCCTTTCCGAGGTCAGGCTGGAACGTCAGCAACCGTGTCATTCCCTTCGCAGACAAGTCACGCACACGGCGGTCCGCTGCTGACGAGAGCCAGGCCAAGGCAACAACCGCAAGCTCTTTGCTCTCTTCTGGCCAGCGATGAACACCAGCCTTGAGCGCTGCGTTGATGAGGGACCAGACAGCGCCCTTGGAGTCGAATGACTGGAAAGCCGCAACCGAGAGGAACGCGTCGCGGTCAACAAGCGGGGAGTTCTGCAGGAATGGACTAAGCCACTTGGACACGTTCAGCCTGTGCTGCGGGACCAGACTGACACGGAAGAACATGTCATAGACCTCGGGCCACAGGTCCGGGGTACGCAGAGCGCTATAAATATGGTCAACAATATCGCAGGTGACGCTGTCCCTTGAACGCCAGACCATGGACCGAATCAGCAGGCGGTGAGCGTGTGCTGGTTCTATCCCCAGAGACGGCTCAGTGATTTCGACACGAGTTTTCTCTGGGAGAACCGCCGCCAACGCCTCCAGCACGCCTTCATCGGCGGCTGTGAATCCGGCGAGCAGAGAGGCCATCGCAGAGGTATCCACCCCCATTGGGCCATTCAACCGTTCGACAATGCTGCTTGCTCGGAGAATGTCCCCATACCTCTGGTATCCCAGCCTGACGAACCAGGTGTCGCGCTCGCCGGCCGACAGGATGATGAGGCCTTCGTGTTCAAGCTCCTTTAGTAGCGACTCAGCGGGCACTTCCGTTCCAACCACTCCCGCCAGCTCAGCCGAGCATCCCTCCCACGTACGCTCCTTCGGGACGTTGTATGTCAGCAATTGTGAGAGCTGCAGCATGGCTGCGCGCACAAAGTTCTTTGGATTGGAGTAGGCTAGCCTGCTCCTGACTAATTCATCGCAATGTTTGAGGTGCTCGTCCAATAGCGCGGCGAAGCCTGGGAGCGAAACATCCAACGAAGTCCGACCTCCTTCACGCAACGTTTTGCAGGCCAAGTGCAGAAAGAGTGGGTTGCCCAGTTCCGGCGAGAACAAGGGGGTAATTTCTGCATCCATCCCGTAGTAGGTCGCAAAGGCCTGAATGGTGTCACCGACCGGCATATACCGGCCACTTCGGAGTCGGCATAAACCGGCCACCCGGCGACCGGGGCGACGCGCGGCGTAGTCGGCATATACCGGCCAACGCGCAGTCGGCATAAAGCGGCCACGTCGGAGTCGGCGTAATCCGGCCAGTGCCGGGTGTTGAAGGCGTCTCGAAGCTTGTTGTAGCCGTGGGCTACCTTGTGGGCCTTTTGCTCAGGAGGGCAGCCCGTGGGTCGCAGGAGATTCGAGATGTTCCAGTACCGACAAGTGCTCGTGCGATTGCGCGCGGGCGATTCCGTGCGCGCGCTCGCGCGCTCTGGCCTGATGGGCCGCGACAAGCTCGGCGAGCTGCGTGCTGTGGCCCACAAGCATGGCTGGCTCGACGCCGACGCCACCGTGCCCGACGACGAGGCCATCGTCACCGCGCTGGGCCAGTCCAGGCGCGCGAGTTCCACCGTCTCCAGCGTCGAGCCCCACCGGGAGGTGGTCAAGCGCTGGTTCGACGCCGGCGTGCAGGGCAGCGCCATCCACGCCGCGCTCAAGCGCGAGCACGCGTTTGCCGGCAGCTACTCGGCCGTGGTGCGCATGCTCGCCCAGATGCGCGGCGAACAGCCGGCCGACGTCACCGTGCGTCTGAGCTTCACCCCTGCCGAGGCCGCACAGGTGGACTTCGGCGCCGGCCCCATGCTCACCCACCCCGACGGGCGGCTGCGGCGCACCTGGGCCTTCGTGATGACGCTGGCGCACTGCCGCCACCAGTACGTCGAGTTCGTCTGGGACCAGGGCAGCGCCACCTGGCTGGGCTGCCACCGCCGCGCCTTCGAGTGGTTCGACGGCGTGCCTGCGCGCGTGATCATCGACAACGCCAAGTGCGCCATCATCAAGGCCTGCGGCCATGACCCGCTGGTGCAGCGCGCCTACGCCGAATGTGCCGAAGGCTACGGCTTCAAGATCGACGCCTGCCCGCCGCGCGACCCGCAGAAGAAGGGCATCGTCGAGTCGGGGGTGAAGTACGTCAAGCGCAACTTCCTGCCCACCCGCACGTTCTGCGACCTGGCCGACCTCAATTCCCAGGCCCGTCGTTGGGTGATGACCGAGGCCGGCACCCGCGTGCACGGCACCACGCGCGAGCAGCCGCTGGTGCTGTTCGAGGCCGAGCGGGCGCTGCTGCGCCGGCTGCCTGCAGTGGCGCCGGACCTGGGCACCTGGCACCGCGTGGTGCTGCACCGCGATTGCCATGTGCAGCACGACAAGGCCCTGTACTCGGCGCCGTTCGCGCTGGTGGGCAGGACGCTGTGGCTGCGCGCCACCGACATGACGGTTGCGCTGTACGAGGACTATCGCCACCTGTGCACGCACCTGCGCGCACACGCCAAGGCCCAGCGCGTGACGGTGATGGATCACCTGCCGCCGGATGCGCGCGCGTTCTTCGAGCGTGATCGCCAGTGGTGCGTACGCCAAGCCACTCGCGTGGGGCCGCGCTGCGCCGAGCTGGTCAGCGCGCTGCTGGGCGACCGCATCGCCGAGCGGCTGCGCGCCGCGCAGGGCGTTATCGCGTGCGCCAAGACCTATGGAGCGGCCCGGCTGGAGGCGGCTTGCGAGCGTGCGCTCGGGCACGGCTCAGCGCACTACCGCACCGTCAAGTCGATCCTGGCCAGCGGCGCCGATCTGCAGCCGCTGATCGAACCCCAGACCCCGGCGGCCTATGGCCGGGCGCGCTTCGCACGCAGCGCGGCCGAGCTCTTCGGCGCCGAGCCGGGCACCCTGCATTGACACGCCCAAGGAGGCCCCACCAACCGCACAGCCACCACCGCCAGCGCCAAACAGCCAGGCGCTGGACATGTGGACGATGCGCTCACGCGCACCGGGCACGGCCCGTGGACAGGCATGGGTACACGCCTGCCCACCGTCCGCGCCCTTCGCCCACATGACCACCGCCTCCGACCACCATTGATGAGATCAAAACCCTTGAACCCCAGCCCCATGAACCCCATCCCCGAACTCGCCCCGCAGCTCAAGCAACTGCGCCTGTCGGGCATCCTGGACTCGCTCGAAGCTCGCAACCGCCAAGCCATCAGCGCCAAGCTCGCCTACACCGACTTCCTGGCCATGCTCGTCGGCGACGAGGTTGCACGGCGCGAGAACAAGAAGTTCGACCTGCGGCTGCGCCGTGCGCAGTTCCGCACCACCAAGACGCTCGAGCAGTTCGACTTCGCGCGCCTGCCCAAGCTCAACCGCGCGCTGGTGCACGACTTGGCCACCGGGCGCTACTTGCACGAGAAGGCGCCGGTGCTGATGGTCGGGCCCAGCGGCATCGGCAAGAGCCATCTGGCGCAGGCCCTGGGCCACTGCGCGGTGCGTCAGGGGGTGGACGTGGTGTTCACCGGCTGCGCGGCGCTGACGCAAAGCCTCAACGCCGCACGCGCCACCGGCGTCTATGAGCGCAAGCTGGCCGCGCTGGCGCGCGTGCCGCTGCTCATCATCGACGACTTCGGCCTCAAGCCGCTTCGCGCGCCCGCCGACGAGGACCTGCACGACCTCATCGCCGAGCGCTACGAGCGCTGCGCCACCATCGTCACCAGCAACCTCGACTTCGACGAGTGGACCGAGGCCTTCGCCACCAACCGGCTGCTCGCCTCGGCCACCATCGACCGGCTGCGCCACAACGCCTACTGCCTCGAACTCGACGGCCTGTCCTACCGCGATCCGCAGGTCCCGCCGGCTTCCAAATCAACGCCCGCAAAGACCTCCGTCAAGGCTGCAAAATAGCGCCTTCAAAAGGGTGCTTCGAGATTCCCAACGGCACCGCCTCTACTGGCCGGAATATGCCGACTACGGGTGGCCGGATTACGCCGACTGGTGACA
>Ga0208609_100234_pt1 | contig 23733 bp, 20 predicted proteins | sample SubbioR11_8A_Apr_FD_184813 | JGI IMG/M metagenome (GOLD analysis project Ga0208609, IMG submission 184813) | Serpentinite rock and fluid subsurface biosphere microbial communities from McLaughlin Reserve, California, USA - CR11_8A_Apr (SPAdes) | ecosystem: Environmental > Terrestrial > Deep...
CGCAGGCGCGCGCGCGCCTCGCCGAAGCCGATCTGACCGAGCACGCCGTCGAGCGCGGCCACCTCGGCGAGCAGCGCGCGCCAGCGCTCGTGCGTCTGGTGTTCGACCGAATCGAGCGTGCGCGACCCCGGAAAGCCGGCATCGGCGAGCACGCCGTGACAGTGCGCGATCCAGGCCGACATCGGCTGGCGGCGCGGCACCGACGAGCGACGGTGCGCGATGCGCGTGAGGGCATCGGCGAACAGCGCCGCCGAGTCGCTGCCGCGACCGCCCGGCGCGTCGGCGCCGATCGCCGCGCGCCGCAGCGCCTCGAGCGAAAGCTGCCAGGCGCCCGCCTCGCGCAGTGCCAGGTCCAATCGCGCGCGGCGCTCCCACTCGGGCTCGCCGGCAGCGCCGCCGGCGATGAACGGCGAACGCAGCAGGCCGCCGATGCCGGCGATTTCGAGCTCGCCATCGGCGAGATCGAGCAGCGCCAGCGCGCACGACACGAGGGCGGTCTGGGCGAGCGACTGTCCGAGCGAGACGTTGAACGGTCGCGCCGCCTGCGGCTGCGGCCACACCCGCAGCGCCGGCGCCAGGGCATCGGTCAGCGCCGCGATCAGCGGCAGGCGCTGCGCGCCCAGATCCGGCACGACGATGCCGATCCGGGCCTCGCGGTCGGCCTGCAGGCGCGCGCGCGCCCAGGCTGCCGCGAGCCGCCACTGCTCGGCGAGGTCGGTGCACTGCACGCGGCAGGCGTCGGCGCGGATCGGCTCATCCTGGCAGGGCGCGGTCTCGACCGAGGTGCCGGCAGCGGCGAGCGCCGCCAGCAGCCTGGCGGCCGCAGGCGTCGGCGGCTCGACATCGGCGATCACCAGCGGCGCGGCCGCGGCCGCCGGCAGCCGCGTCGCGAGCAGCGCCGGCAACTGCGCGGCGCTGATCGCGCCCAGACGGCGCAGGCGGCGCGCATACTCGCTCGCCCAGTCGGCGAAGGCGCGCTGCTCGTCGCTGGCCGCGGCGCGCTCGACCTCGGCCAATTGCGAGTACTCGTGCAGCAGCGCCCAGGCGGCGCCGGCGCCGGCGGCCAGCGCTTCGGCGCGAACCTGCGGCGCCTCGGCAGCGGCGGACTCGGCGATCACCTGCTGCCAGAGCGTGCGCTCCTGCAGCGCAGACAGCAGCCGCGGGGTGTCGTTCGCAGGCGGCAGCTCCTGGTAGCTGCGCGCCAGCCAGGCCTCCCAGGGCAGCACGTCGGCGCTGCGCCAGACGCGCTCGCCGGCCGACTGCCGGAAGAAGTCGAAGGCGCGCTTCAGGTCGCGCGCCAGGCGCCGGTTCGGCGTGACGACGGTTGCGCCAGCGGCCAGTCGGGCGAGCAGGCGCGGGCGGTCGAGGATCATGGGGCGAGGCGTGGCGGCGGCGCAGCGATCCCGAACGGCGCCCGATTCTAGTGCTACGATGCGCAGCGTCGTGCTTGGTCCGATCGACCGCGCCCGACGCCGCCGGCTGCCATCCGCCGTCGACCGCCCGGCATCGGGCGGCGCGCCGTGAATCGCGGTCCCGGATCGATCGCCTCCAATCCAATCCCCCACTGCCCTGCGCAGCGTGCCGCTTCGGCACAAGAGGTTCTGCCATGAGCGCAATCAAATACGTGACCGATGCCAGCTTCGAAGCAGACGTGCTGAAGGCAGCCGAGCCGGTGCTGGTCGACTACTGGGCCGAGTGGTGCGGCCCGTGCCGGATGATCGCGCCGATCCTCGAAGAGATCGCCGGCGAGTACAAGGGCCGGGTCACCGTGGCCAAGCTCAACGTCGACGAGAACCAGGCCACCCCCGCCCGGTACGGCATCCGCGGCATCCCGACCCTGATGCTGTTCAAAGGTGGCGCCGTGGTCGGCACCAAGGTCGGCGCCCTGTCCAAATCGCAACTGGCCTCGTTCCTCGACAACAGTCTCTAGTGCCTCGACCCCGCCGGGCGCCGGGCTCCGGCGCCTTCCTCGCGGGCCCGATCAAGCGGGCCCCGGTCCACCGCTGCCGGTCTCTATGCACCTGTCCGAACTGAAAGCACTGCACGTCTCGCAACTGCTCGAAATGGCGCTCGGGCTCGAGATCGACAACGCCAACCGGCTGCGCAAACAGGAGCTGATGTTTGCCATCCTGAAGAAGCGCGCCAAGAGCGGCGAACAGATCTTCGGCGACGGCACGATGGAAGTGCTGCCCGACGGCTTCGGCTTCCTGCGCTCGCCCGACACCTCGTACCTGGCCTCGCCCGACGACATCTACATCTCGCCATCGCAGATCCGCCGCTTCAATCTGCACACCGGCGACTCGATCGAAGGCGAGGTGCGCGTACCCAAGGACGGCGAGCGCTACTTCGCCCTGGTCAAGGTCGACCGCGTCAACGGCGTCGCGCCCGAGACCCTCAAGCACCGGATCCTGTTCGAGAACCTGACGCCGCTGTTTCCGAACACGCCGCTGAAGCTCGAGCGCGAAATGCGCGGCGACGAGAACATCACCGGGCGGCTGATCGACATCATCGCCCCGATCGGCAAGGGCCAGCGCGGCCTGCTGGTGGCCAGCCCGAAGAGCGGCAAGACGGTGCTGATGCAGCACATCGCGCACGCCATCGCCGCCAACTATCCCGAGATCGTGCTGATCGTGCTGCTGATCGACGAGCGGCCGGAAGAGGTCACCGAGATGCAGCGCTCGGTGCGCGGCGAGGTCATCGCCTCGACCTTCGACGAGCCGGCGGTGCGCCACGTGCAGGTGGCCGAGATGGTGATCGAGAAGGCCAAGCGGCTGGCCGAAAGCAAGAAGGACGTGGTGATCCTGCTCGACTCGATCACCCGTCTGGCGCGCGCCTACAACACCGTGATCCCGGCCTCGGGCAAAGTGCTCACCGGCGGTGTCGACGCCAATGCGCTGCAGCGTCCGAAGCGCTTCTTCGGCGCCGCGCGCAACATCGAGGAAGGCGGCTCGCTCACCATCATCGCCACCGCGCTGATCGACACCGGTTCGCGCATGGACGACGTGATCTACGAGGAGTTCAAGGGCACCGGCAACATGGAGATCCACATGGAGCGCCGGCTGGCCGAAAAGCGCGTCTATCCGGCCCTCAACGTCAACCGCTCCGGCACGCGCAAGGAAGAGCTCCTGCTCAAGCCGGAAATCCTGCAGAAGGTCTGGATCCTGCGCAAGCTGCTGTACGGGATGGACGAGATCGAGGCGATGGAATTCCTGCTCGACAAGATGAAGAGCACCAAGACCAACGCCGAGTTCTTCGACCTGATGCGCCGTGGCGGCTGACCGCGCGCGCCGGTGCTGATCGCCTACAATGCGCCGCCTTTCCGCCCAGGACCGTGGCCCGGCGACATCGTCGGACGGGCTGGCGGCCGAAGATTCGAGGACCCCATGAAGCCAGGCATCCACCCCGCCTACCGCGAGGTCGTTTTCCAGGACATGCAAAACGACTTCAAGTTCATCACCCGCTCGACCGTGCAGACGCGCGAGACGGTCGAGATCGACGGCAAGACCTATCCGCTGGTCAAGCTCGATACTTCGTCGGAGTCGCATCCGTTCTACACCGGCGCGCAGACGCGGATCGTCGAGACCGGACGGGTCGAGAAGTTCCGCCAGAAGTTCGCGGCCAAGACCGAGCAGGTCAATGCCGCGGCCGCCGTTGTCGCCGCCTCCAAGGCCAAGGAGCAGGCCGCGGCGCGCGTGCGCAAGAAGTAGCGCGCGCCCGACCGCCGGCGCAGCGCCGGCTCGACCAAGGCAGCTGCGGCTGCCTTTCTTTTTTGCCGCGTGCGAGGACGGAAGGCGCGTAGCCTTCGCCTGCCGATGAGTTTCGACACCCGACTGTCACCCGCCCGCGTGTCGGCGGCGGCGGCGCGCAGGCTGCCGCGGCCGGCACTGTTCGCGCTGCTTGCCGCCTACATCGTCGCCGGTCTGTTCGGCCGCGACCCGTGGCTGCCGGAGGATGCAGCCGGCTTCGGCATCGCCGCCAGCATGGCGCACGGTACTGCGGCCGACTGGTGGCTGCCGAACATCGCCGGCGAGCGGTTGGTCGAGGAAGGCCCGCTCGCCTTCTGGGTCGGCGCGATGTTCATCTGGCTGTTCGGTGCCCTGCTCGGCGATGCCCAGGCGGCGCGCCTGTCGGCCGGTCTGTGGTTCGCGCTCGGCACTGCATCGCTGTGGTATGCGACCTACCGACTGGCGCGACGCACGGAGGCGCTGCCGGTGAGCTTCGCCTTCGGCGGCGAAGCCACGCCGCGCGACTACGGACGCATGCTGGCCGACATCGCCGTGCTGCTGCTGCTGGGAACGCTGGGCATCGTGCTGCGCATGCACGAAGTCACCGCCGAGACCGCGGCCCTCGCCCTGGTTGGCGCAACCCTGTTCGGGCTGGCGCTGGCGCTCGATGCGCCGCTGCGCGGCGCCCTCGTGGCCGGCATCGCGATCGGTGCCTTGGCGCTGGCGCGCGGTCCGTGGCCGGCGCTGTGGTTGCTGGCGGCGGCGGCGGCGACCCTGTGGCTGGCCGCCGGCGCGCAGCGCGGCCGCGCCGCGCTCGTGTTGGCGGCGGCGGCGGCGGCCACGGCGATGGTCTGGCCGCTGGGCGCGCTGCTCGCCGCGCCCGAGGCGATGCGCGCCGAGTACTTCGCGCACTGGCGCCATGTCGCGGGCGACTCGCTGGCTCTGGCGCGACCGGCCGACCTGGCCTGGCTCGGGCGCGACCTGCCTTGGTACACGTGGCCGCTGTGGCCGCTGGCGGCCTGGAGCGCCTACTCGTGGCGACATGCGATGCGCCTGCCGCACGTCGCCGCTCCGGGCCTGGCACTGCTGGCGTTGCTGGCGGCGATGCTGTCGCAGCAGCCGGTGACCGACTCGGCGCTGATCCTGCTGGTGCCACCGCTGGTACTCCTGGCCGCCTTCGGCGCCACCTCGCTGCGCCGCAGCCTCGACAGTCTGATCGACTGGTTCGCGATCGCCACCTTCTCGCTGTTCGCGATCGCCGCCTGGGCCTATTTCGTCGCGCTGATGACCGGCTCGCCGCCGAAGATGGCCTATTCGGTGATGCGACTCGTGCCCGGGTTCGAACCGGATCCGCATCCGCTGGCACTGGCGATTGCGATGGCGGCCACGGCAGGCTGGATCGCGCTCGCGGCCTGGCGCATCGGACGGCGACCGCCGATGCTGTGGCGCGGCCCGGTGCTCGCCGCCTCCGGCCTGACCATGCTGTGGCTGCTCGCAGTGACCTTGTATCTGCCGGGCGTCAACTACAACCGCAGCTACGCACCGATCGCAGCCGTGCTGCGCGCCGAGATCGACCGCGTGGCGCCCGGCAGTTGCCTTGCCAGCTACCGGCTGTTCGCGTCGCACAAGGCGGTGCTCGGCTACCACGGCGGGCTGCACTTCGCGCGGCCGGAGGCGGCCTCCGAGTGCGCGCTGCTGCTGCAGCGCGACTCACGCCGCACGCAGCTCGACGATGCCGCGCCCGCCGGCGACTGGCTGCCGGTGTGGGAGGGGCACTGGATCGCCCGGCCCGACGAGGTCTTCCGCCTGTACCGGCGCGGCGGCTGATGCGCGCACTCCGTGTCGCGCGACGCGATCGTCGCGACGCCGCCGGCCTCGGCCGGCCGATGAAAAAGGGCGGGTCGACCCCGCCCCCTGCGGCCCGGCACCCGGGCGGGTGCCGGCGACGCTCAGCGCGCCTGCGCCTGCAGCGCGGCGATCCGCTGCTCGATCGGCGGGTGGCTGGCGAACAGCGCCAGCAGGCCGCCGGGCTTGCCGGCGATGCCCATCGACTTGACCTGCGCCGGCAGTTCGCCCGGCTGCAGGTTGCCGAGGCGGGCGAGGGCGTTGATCATCGGCCGCGTGCTGCCCATCAGCGCGGCGGCGCCGGCGTCGGCACGGAACTCGCGCTGGCGCGAGAACCAGGCGACGATGATCGCCGCCAGGAAGCCGAGCACGATGTCCATCACGATCACGGTCACCCAGTAGCCGATACCCGGCGCCTCGCCCTGGTTGCGCAGGATGATGCGGTCGACGACATAGCCCATCACGCGCGACAGGAACACGACGAAGGTGTTCATCACGCCCTGGATCAGCGTCAGCGTCACCATGTCGCCGTTGGCGACGTGCGCGACCTCGTGGCCGAGCACCGCCTCGACTTCCTCGCGGCTCATCGACTGCAGCAGGCCGGTGGACACCGCCACCAGCGCGCTGTTCTTGAAGGCGCCGGTGGCGAAGGCATTGGGCTCGCCCTCGTACAGCGCCACCTCGGGCATGCCGATGCCGGCCTTCTGTGCGTGCTTGCGCACGGTATCGACCAGCCACTGCTCCATCGCATTGCGCGGTTCCTTGATGACCTGCGCGCGGGTGGTCCACTTGGCCATCGGCTTGCTGATCAGCAGCGAGATGAAGGCGCCGGCAAAACCGACGATCAGCGCGAAGATCATCAACGGCACGATCTGCAGTTCCTGACCGCCGAGCCGGAAGTCGACCCCGAACACGGCGCTGACGATGGTCAGCGTGATGCCCAGCACGACGATGATCGCAAGGTTCGTCATGACGAACAGCGCGATGCGTTTCATGTGATCTCCAAATGCGAAATGAGGGGTTGGGGCGAAACGGCGCCAGCCGCATCGAACCGCCGGCGAGTCTAAGTCACCGGACTGCGATTGCAGCACTCGGGTGTTTCCTGCGACCTACATTGCCGTCTCGCGACCTGCATCAGTGGGGTTGATCGACGGCGCTTCGACCCGGCACCGTCTCATGGCGTTCCAAGGTGGGGACGGCGACGGCGGCGTCAAGTGAGGTGGTGGCCGACGGACCCCTAGAATGTGCGGGTTTTCACGAAGTCGCGCGGCGATCGGCGCCGGCGACGGACCCTGTGGCGTCGGCGCCGATGCGCGCGCCGCGGTCCTGATCTGCGCCACAAACCGGCGCCACCGCCGCAGTAGGCTGCGCCGATCCGGCACCGGGCGCCGGTGCGCGTCCCGCGAACGACGATCGAACGCCCCTTCACGAAGGCCGCCATGACCAACGTCATTCACCGCGATCACCTGATCGATAGCATCGCCGGCGCGCTGCAGTTCATCAGCTACTACCACCCGGCCGACTACATCGCGCATCTGGCGCGCGCCTACGAGGCCGAGCGAAGCCCGGCGGCGAAGGACGCGATCGCGCAGATCCTGACCAACTCGAGGATGTGCGCCGAAGGCCACCGGCCGATCTGCCAGGACACCGGCATCGTCAACGTGTTCCTGAAGATCGGCATGGACGTGCGGCTGGCAGGGTTCACCGGCTCGATCGCCGACGCCGTCAACGAGGGCGTGCGCCGCGCCTATCTGAACGCCGACAACGTGCTGCGCGCCTCGGTGGTGAATCCACCCGAATTCGGCCGCCGCAACACCAGGGACAACACGCCGGCGGTGATCCACATGGAGCTGGTACCCGGCAACACGGTCGAGGTGCAGGTCGCGGCCAAAGGCGGCGGCAGCGAGAACAAGAGCAAGTTCGCGATGCTCAACCCCAGCGACTCGATCGTCGACTGGGTGCTGAAGACGGTGCCGGCGATGGGCGCCGGCTGGTGCCCGCCGGGGATGCTCGGCATCGGCATCGGCGGCACCGCCGAGAAGGCGATGCTGATGGCCAAGGAGGCGCTGATGGAGGAGATCGACATGTTCGACCTCCTGCAGCGCGGCGCGCGCAGCGATGTCGAGCGGCTGCGCGTCGAGCTGTACGAGAAGGTCAACGCGCTCGGCATCGGCGCCCAGGGTCTGGGCGGACTGACCACCGTGCTCGACGTCAAGGTCCGCATGTACCCGACGCACGCGGCGAGCAAGCCGGTGGCGATGATCCCGAACTGCGCCGCCACCCGTCACGCCCATTTCACGCTCGACGGCAGCGGCCCGGCGCTTCTGGAGCCGCCGTCGCTCGACCTGTGGCCGGACGTGCAGTGGCAGCCCGACTACGGCAAGAGCAGGCGCGTGAACCTCGACACCCTGACCAGGGCCGAGGTCGCCTCCTGGCAGCCCGGCGACACGCTGCTGCTGTCCGGCCGCATGCTCACCGGCCGCGACGCCGCGCACCAGCGCATCCAGGAGCTGCTGGCCCGAGGCGAGGCGCTGCCGGTGGACTTCACCAATCGCGTCATCTACTACGTCGGTCCGGTCGATCCGGTGCGCGACGAAGTGGTCGGTCCGGCCGGCCCCACCACCGCCACGCGGATGGACAAGTTCACCGAGATGATGCTGGCGCAAACCGGGCTGATCGCGATGATCGGCAAGGCCGAACGCGGCCCGGTGGCGATCGCGGCGATCCGCCGGCACGGCAGCGCCTATCTGATGGCGGTCGGCGGCGCCGCCTATCTGGTCGCCAAGGCGATCAAGGCCGCCCGCGTGGTCGGCTTCGCCGACCTCGGCATGGAGGCGATCTACGAGTTCGAGGTCAAGGACATGCCGGTCACCGTGGCGGTCGACGCCCAGGGCACCTCCGTGCACCAGACCGGCCCGCGCGAGTGGCAGGCGCGGATCGGCAAGATTCCGATCGCCGCCGCCTGAGCGGCGCGCCACTTGCGGATCAGGCCGGGAACACCCCGGTCGACAGGTAGCGGTCGCCGCGGTCGCAGACGATGAACACGATCGTCGCCTGCTCGACCTCGGCGGCGACGCGCAGCGCGATCGCGCAGGCGCCGCCCGAGGAGATGCCGCAGAAGATGCCCTCCTCGGCCGCCAGCCGGCGGGTCATCGCCTCGGCGTCGGCCTGCGTCACCTGCTCGACGCGGTCGACGCGCGCCGGATCGAAGATCTTCGGCAGGTAAGCGGGCGGCCACTTGCGGATGCCCGGGATCGACGAGCCTTCGGCCGGCTGCGCGCCGACGATGGCCACGGCCGGCGCCCGTTCCTTCAAGTAGCGGCTCACGCCCATGATCGTGCCGGTGGTGCCCATGGCACTGACGAAGTGGCTGATGCGGCCGCCCGTGTCGCGCCAGATCTCGGGTCCGGTGGTCTCGTAGTGGACGCGCGGGTTGTCGGCGTTGGCGAACTGGTCGAGCACCCGGCCGCGGCCTTCGGCCTGCATCTTCAGCGCGACGTCGCGCGCGTATTCCATGCCGACCGCGCGGCCGTCGCCGGCAGCCGGCGTCAGGATCAGCTCGGCGCCGTAGGCGGTCATGCTGGCGCGTCGCTCGGCGCTGAGGTTGTCCGGCATCACCAGCGTCATCCGGTAACCGCGCATGGCGGCGATCATCGCCAGCGCGATACCGGTGTTGCCGCTGGTGGCCTCGATCAGCCGGTCGCCGGCGCGGATCTCGCCGCGCTCCTCGGCGCGCACGATCATCGAATAGGCAGGCCGATCCTTGACCGAGCCGCCCGGGTTGTTGCCTTCCAGCTTGCCGAGGATCAGGTTGCCGCGGCGCGTCTGATCGGCGCCCGGCAGCCGCTGCAGACGCACCAGCGGCGTGTTGCCGATCGTGCCGTCGATGGTCGGCGCGCTCGCGCGCAACCGGTCGTTGCCATGCAGTTCGTTCACCTGCCCTGCTCCTTGCCACCGGCCGCGGGTCGCGGCGCCACCGCGGTGAACTCTGCCCGCTCCGAGTTGACCGTCACGCCCTGCGCCTGCCACTGCTGTACCCGCCGGGCGCTCAGGCCCTTGACCCGCTTCTGCAGGTCGCTCCAGCCGGCAAACGGCGCCCTGGCGCGTTCGGCCAGGATCCGCTCAGCCGTCGCGACGCCGATGCCGTCGAGTTGCTCGAGCTGGGCGCGACTGGCGTCGTTGATCTCGAGCGCTTCGGCGGCGAGCGGCAGCAGCGCCGCCACCATCAGGGTCAGGAGCTTCATCCGACCTCAATCGATGCACTTGGTTCGCGCGCCAGACCGACCGGCGCGGCCAGGCGCGTTCACGAGCCCGCGTCGAGTTCCTCGACGCGTCGCGGCGGGTACGAATCCCAATGGCTGCAACCGGGACACTGCCAGTGGAACTCGCGCGCGCGGAAGCCGCACTTGCTGCAACGATAGCGCGCCAGCTTGCGCGCCTGGGCATGGATCAGCGGCCGCAGCAGGTCGAGTTCGGGATCGCTGCGGGCGCCGGCGCTGCGCATCGCCAGCAGCTTGTCGAAGCCGAGCAGCGACGGATGGCGCTTGAGCTCGTCGCGCAGCAGGACCTCGGCCGCCACCGCGCCTTCCCACTCGGCCACGCGCCGGCAGGCGACCTCGAGCAGGTCGACGCTCGGCGCATCGAACAGGCTGCGCCGCAAGAGATTGAGCGCCTCCTGCCGCCGGCCGATCGCGTTCATTGCCAGCGACAGGCGGTCGGCCACCAGCGCCAGGTATTCGGTGGCCATGCCCGACAGCCGCAGCCAGTGGCGCACCGCTTCCTCGGGCTGGCCGGCGCGCTCGGCGAGGTCGCCCGACAGCACCGTGGCGCGCACCGAGCGCCGGTCGGCGACCAGCGCCTCGTCGAGGTGACGCTGGGCGGCGTCGAGATCGCCGGCGGCCAGCGCGCGCTCGGCCAGCTCGCAATAGAAGTGGGCGACCGACACCTGGTGCGTCTCGCCCGCCTCGCGCTCGAGCCGGCGCGCGCAGTCGATCGCTTTCAGCCACTCGCGCTCCATCTGGTAGATGCGCAGCAGGGCGCGCAGCGCGCCGAAGCGGTGCTGCCGGTCGTCGAGCAGCCGGATGAACGAGTCCTCGGCGCGGTCGAGCAGGCCGCCCTTCAGGTAGTCCTGCGCCAGCGCCGCGAGCGCGTTGGAGCGCTCCTTTGCCGGCAGGTCGGCGCGGTTCAGAAGGTGCGTGTGGATGCGCACCGCGCGCTCGATCTCGCCGCGACGCCGGAACAGGTTGCCGAGCGCGTAGTGCAGTTCGATCGTCTCGGGATCGAAGCGCACGACCTCGATGAAGGCATCGATCGCCTTGTCCGGCTGCTCGTTGAGCAGCAAGTTGAGGCCGCGGAACACCGAGCGCGGCGCCGCCCCCTGATCGGAGGCCCTGACGTTCGCCTCGAAACCGCGCGCGAACCAGCCGGCGGCGAACACCGCCGGCAGGATCAGCAGGTGCCAGGGCTCGAGTTCGAGCATCGGCGCGGCCTCAGCGCGGCGACTGCGTGTCGCCGTCGAGCTGGCCGGCGGCGCCGGCGTTGCGCGCGGCGCGGGCAAGGCGGTCGCCGTCGCGTGCGCCAGGCGCCTCGACCGGCGGCGCAACCTCAGCGCGGCCGGCGGCCGCCTTCACCTGTCGCCGCAGCCGAAACAGGCTCGGCGCCATCGCCGCCGCGCCGGCCAGGACACCGATCGTCAGGCAGCCGACGATGATCAGGATCAGCGGCACGTCGTCCCAGCGCAGCGAGTCGGTCAGATGAAGCGGCACCGGGGTCGTGTTTTGCAGCGCGAACCACAGCGCCAGCGCGAACAGCGCGAGGCGGGCGAGCCAGGCGAACGATCGCATCGCGGCGCCGGGCGGTGGCGCTCAGCCGCCGTCCGGCCGGTGCACTACACCGTCGCCGTCGACGCGCTGGCGCAGTTCCTTGCCGGCCTTGAAGTGCGGCACGTACTTGGCCGGCACCGGCACCCGCTCGCCGGATTTCGGATTGCGACCGACGCGCGGCGGCCGGTAGTTGAGGGCGAAGCTGCCGAAACCGCGAATCTCGATCCGGTGACCGGCGGCGAGCGCGGCACTCATCGCATCGAGGATCGCCTTGACCGCCTCCTCGGCGTCGCGCGCGACCAGCCGCTGATTGCGCTGCGCCAGGCGCGCAATCAGTTCCGACTTGGTCATCGTCGCTGCGTCGTCCCTCACCGGATGCGCCCGCGCGGCCGGCCGCGATCAGCGATTGTCGAGCTTGGCCTTGAGCAGCGCACCGAGGTTGGTGGTGCCGGTCTGCGCCTCGGCCTGCATGCGCTGCATCTGCTCGGCGGTCTCGGCGTTGTCACGGGCCTTGATCGACAGGTTGATGCTGCGCGTCTTGCGGTCGACGTTGACGATCATCGCCGTCACCGCGTCGCCTTCGCGCAGGTGCGTGCGCGCGTCCTCGACCCGGTCGCCGGAGATCTCCGAGGCGCGCAGGTAGCCCTCGACGTCGCCGCCGAGGCTCACCACCGCACCCTTGGCGTCGACGCTCTTGACCTTGCCGGTGACGACCTGGCCCTTCTCGTGCGTGCCGGCGTAACTGGTGAAGGGATCGCCGCCGAGCTGCTTGACGCCGAGCGAGATGCGCTCGCGCTCGGTGTCGATCGCCAGCACCACGGCCTCGATCTCGTCGCCCTTCTTGTACTTGCGCACCGCTTCCTCGCCGGGCTCGCTCCACGACAGGTCCGACAGGTGCACCAGCCCGTCGATGCCGCCGGGCAGGCCGATGAACACGCCGAAGTCGGTGATCGACCTGATCTGGCCCTTGACCCGGTCGCCCTTCTTGTGGGCGATGGCGAAGTCGTCCCACGGGTTCGGGCGGCACTGCTTCATGCCGAGCGAGATCCGGCGCCGATCCTCGTCGATCTCCAGCACCATGACCTCGACTTCGTCGCCGAGCTGCACCACCTTCTTGGGATCGACGTTCTTGTTGGTCCAGTCCATCTCGGAGACGTGCACCAGACCCTCGATGCCGGCCTCGATCTCGACGAAGGCGCCGTAGTCGGTGATGTTGGTGACCTTGCCGAACAGTCGCGTGCTCTGCGGGTAGCGGCGCGCCAGACCGACCCACGGGTCCTCGCCGAGCTGCTTGACGCCGAGCGAGACGCGGTTCTTCTCCTGGTCGAACTTCAGCACCTTGGCAGTGATCTCCTGGCCGACGCTGACCACCTCGGTCGGATGGCGCACGCGGCGCCAGGCGAGATCCGTGATGTGCAGCAGGCCGTCGATGCCGCCCAGATCGACGAAGGCGCCGTAGTCGGTGATGTTCTTCACCGTGCCCTTGACGATCGCGCCCTCGCGCAGCGTCTCGAGCAGCTTCGCCCGCTCCTCGCCCATGCTCGCCTCGACCACGGCGCGCCGCGACAGCACGACGTTGTTGCGCTTGCGGTCGAGCTTGATCACCTTGAACTCGAAGGTCTTGCCCTCGTAGGGGCTCGTGTCCTTGACCGGCCGCATGTCGACCAGCGAACCCGGCAGGAACGCGCGGATGCCGTTGGTCATCACCGTCAGGCCGCCCTTGACCTTGCCGGTGATCGTGCCGCTCACCATCTCGCCGCCTTCGAGCGCGCGCTCCAGGTTCATCCAGGCCGCCAGTCGCTTGGCCTTGTCGCGCGACAGGATCGTGTCGCCGTAGCCGTTTTCCAGCGACTCGATCGCCACCGAGACGAAGTCGCCCGGCTTGACGTCGATCGCGCCGAGGTCGTTCTTGAACTCCTCGAGCGGGATGTAGGCCTCGGACTTCAGGCCGGCGTTGACGACCACGAAGTTGAAGTCGACGCGCACCACCTCGGCGGTGATGACTTCGCCCTGCTTCATCTCCTGCCGGTGCAGGCTCTCCTCGAACAGGGCGGCAAAGGACTCTTTCCCGGCCGCGGCGGCGGCCTGCGTTTGCGTGGCAACGGAAGACATTCAGTGACTCTCGAACACACCCGCGCTTTGCGCGCAGGTGGAGTTGGACACACGGCCGGCGCAAGGGCGCCGGCCGCACCTGGGTGACGAGGCCCGTCGACCCGATCAGGCCCCGCCGCGATGCCAGCCGATCACCTGCGCCACCACCTCGTCGATCGTGAGCGCAGAAGAGTCCAGCAGCTTCGCGTCTTCTGCCGGCCGAAGCGGCGCGGTCGCGCGCTCGGCGTCGCGCGCATCGCGTTCGTTCAGGTCCAGCAAAAGGGCCGCAAGGTTAGCCGAAATACCCTTTTCGCTCAACTGCTTAAGGCGCCGCTGCGCGCGCGCCTCGACGTTCGCGGTCAGGAACACCTTGGTGCGCGCGTCCGGGAACACGACCGTGCCCATGTCGCGGCCGTCGGCCACCAGCCCCGGCGCGCGCCGGAAGCCGCGTTGCAGATCGAGCAGCGCGGCACGCACCGCCGGGTGCCGGGCGATCTTCGAGGCAGCCACGCCGACCTCCTCGCGCCGGATCTCGTCGCTGAGGTCCTCGCCGTCGACCGTGACCCCGGCGGCAAAACTCGGCCGCAGCGCCGCGGCAATCGCCGCCAGCGCCGGCGCGTCGTCGACCGCCACCTTCGAGCGCAGCGACTGCAGCGCCACCAGGCGATAGAGCGCGCCGCTGTCCAGATAGTGGTAGCCGAGCGCGGCCGCCACCCGCTGCGCCACCGTGCCCTTGCCCGAGGCGGTCGGGCCGTCGATGGCGATCACCGGCACCGGCATCGGCGCTATCGCGGACATTGCGACAAACGAATGGACGCCGCGGTCCGCGGTGGCGAAGATCCGCTGACGATAGGAGTCATTCTCATGCGCATCCCGTTCTCACAAAGCCTGACTAAGACCGCCACGTTCGCCGTCCTGCACTTCACGGTCGCCTTCTCGATCGCCTACCTGATCACCGGCAGCTTCGGCATCGCCGGCGCGATCGCGCTACTCGAGCCGGCCGCCAACACGCTCGCGTTCCTGCTGCACGAGAGGGCCTGGGCGCGCTTCACGCCGTGGTCGCGGCCGGTGGCGCCGCAACCAGCGCCGCAAGGCGGCTGAAGAAGTCGGGAAAGGTCTTCGCCACGCAGCCCGGGTCGCGGATGTGCACCGGCACGCCGGCGGCGGCCGCCAGCGCGCAGCACATCGCGATCCGGTGATCGTCGTAGGTGTCGATCACCGCCTCGTGCAGCGCCGCCGGCCCGTCGACCGCGAGCCAGTCCGGCCCCTCCTCGACCTGCGCGCCGAGCTTGCGCAGCTCGGTGCTCATGGCGGCGATGCGGTCGGTCTCCTTGACCCGCCAGGAGCCGATGCCGGCGAGCCGCGTGCGGCCGCGCGCGAAGCAGCCGAGCACGGCCGCGGTCATCGCCGCGTCGGGAATGCGCGTGCAGTCGTAGTCGATCGCGCGCAGTTCGCCGCCGGCCGCGACCTCGATCCAGTCGGCGCCCCACTCGACCCGCGCCCCCATCGCCGCCAGCAGATCGGCGAAGGCGACATCGCCCTGCACGCTGTCGCGGCCGACACCGGTCACGCGCACCGGTCCGCCGGCGATCGCGCCGAGCGCGAGGAAGTAGGAGGCGCCCGAGGCGTCGCCCTCGACCCGCACCGCCCCCGGCGACCGGTAGGCGGCGCGCGGCACGACGAAGCGCTGGCCCTGCTGTGCGACCTCGACGCCGAAGCGCGCCATCAGCTTGATCGTCATCGTCACGTAGGGCTGCGAGATCAGCGCTCCCGGCACCTCGACCGCAAGCCCGCCGGCGGCTGCGATCAGCGGCGCCGCCATCAGCAGGCCGCTGACGAACTGGCTCGAGACCTCGCCGCGGACCTGCACCGAATCGGCCGCCGCCAGGTGCGCCGGTTCGATCGCCAGCGGCGGAAAGCCCGGCTGTCCGAGGTAGCGCACGCGCGCGCCGAGCGCGTTCAGCGCGTCGACCAGATCGCCGATCGGTCGCTCGCGCATGCGCGCCACGCCGTCGAGCCGGTAGCTGCCGCCGGCGAAGGCGAGCGCCGCCGCGAGCGAGCGCATCGCGGTGCCGGCGTTGCCGAGGAAGAGCTGCGCGCTGCGGTTCGGAAAGCGGCCGGCGCAGCCGGCGATGCGAACGACGTCGCCGCGGCGCTCGATCGCCACACCGAGCGCCGCCAGCGCCGCCAGCATCACGCGCGTGTCGTCGGCCGCCAACAGATGCTGCAGTTCACTCGTGCCCTGCGCCAGCGCCGCGAGCAGCAGCACGCGGTTGGAGATGCTCTTCGAGCCGGGCAGGGCGACGCTGCCGCAGGCGCGCGCGATCGGCGCCACGGTCAGCACCGGCGGCCAGTCGGCGGCAGCCGGCTCGCCCGCTGGCTGCGACTCGAGGTCGGGCCGGCCCGGCGCACTCATCGCGTCACTCGCCTTCGGCGATCCGCCGCGGCAGCGCGCGCTTGGTGCGGCTGGCCAGTTCGAACACCTGCGCCAGCCGTTCGCCGTCGCCGGCGTCGAGCGCGCGCTGCAGCTCGTCGAGCAGGCGGCGGTGGCCGCCGAGCGCGGCCGACAGCGCCGGCCGGTTGGCGAGCGCGATGTCGCGCCACATGGTCGGGCAACTCGCGGCGATGCGCGTGAAGTCGCCGAAGCCGGCGCCGGCAAAGCCGAGCATGCGCTGCGCGTCGGGCTCGGCGGCGATCTGCGCCACCAGCGCGAAGGCGAGCAGATGCGGCAGGTGGCTTACGGCGGCGAAGATGCGGTCGTGTTCGTCGGCGCTCATGCGCGCGACCTCGGCGCCGGCGGCGCGCCATAGCGCTTCGACGATCGCCAGCGCGCCGGTGTCGGTCTCGGCCACCGGCGTGGTGATCAGGCGCCGGCCGCGAAACAGCGCCGCGTCGGCGTGCTCGATGCCCGGCAGCTCGCCGCCGGCGATCGGATGCGCGGGCACGAAGCGCGCGAAGCCGGGGCCAGCCGCCGGCGTCAGTTCAGCGCGCGCGGCGGCGATCACCGACGCCTTGGTGCTGCCGACGTCGGTGACGATCGCACCCGCCGGCGCCGCCGCCGCGACCTCGCGCAGCACGGAGCGCATCGCGCCCACCGGCACCGCCAGCAGAATCAGGTCGGCGCCGGCCACCGCTTGCGCGGTGCCGGCGGCGGCGCGGTCGAGTACGCCGAGCGCCAGCCCGTGCGCAGCCGCGCGTTGGTCGCGATCGAATCCGGTCACCTGCGACACGCACCCGGCGGCACGCAGCGCCGCCGCCGCCGAGCCGCCGATCAGACCGACGCCGATCAGTGCCATGCGCATCGCGGTGCCTACGCGCGCGCCGCCGCCAGCGCCGGCGGCAGGGCCTGCAGGAAGCGCTCGTTGTCGTGCGCCAGACCAACGCTCACGCGCAGCCACTCGGGCAGGCCGTAGTTGGCCACCGGCCGCACGATCACGCCGCGCGCAAGCAGCTCCTGGTACACGCGCAAGGCCGCACCGACCTGCACCAGCACGAAGTTGGCCTGGCTCGGCAGATGCTCGAGGCCGAGCCGGTCGAACCCCGCCTGCAGCTCGCCCAGACCGCTGCGGTTCAGCAGGTAGCTGCGGCGCAGGAACTCCTCGTCGCCGAGCGCCGCCTGCGCCGCCGCCAGCGCCAGCGAGTTGACGTTGAACGGCTGGCGCACGCGGTTCAGCAGGTCGGTGAGCTCCGGCTGCGCGATGCCGTAGCCGACGCGCAGTCCGGCCAGGCCATAGGCCTTGGAGAAGGTGCGCGACAGCAGCAGGTTGCGATGGCGGCGCACCCAGACCGTGCTGTCGCAGCGGCTCGCCGGCGGCAGGTACTCGTTGTAGGCCTCGTCGAGCACCACCACCACGTCGCCCGGCACCCGCGCCAGGAAGCGCTCGATCTCGGCGGCGCCGACGAAGCTGCCGGTCGGATTGTTCGGGTTGGCGAGGTAGACGAGGCGCGTGTCGTCGTTCACCGCCGCCAGCATCGCCTGCAGGTCATGGCCGAAGTCGGCCGCCGGCACCACGATCGCGCGCGCGCCGCGCGCCTGCGTGGCGAGCGCATAGACGGCGAACGAGTACTGGGCATAGATGCAACTGCGTCCGGGCGCGAGAAAGGCGGCGGCGGCCAGTTCCAGGATGTCGTTGCTGCCGTTGCCGAGCGTGATCCAGTCGGCCGGCACGCCGAGCTTCGCCGACAGCGCCGCCTTCAGGGCAAAGCCGTTGGCGTCCGGGTAGCGTCCCAGCTCGGCCGTGGCCGCCGCGATCGCCGCGCGCGCCGACTGCGGAATGCCGAGCGGATTCTCGTTCGAGGCGAGCTTGACGATGTCCTGCGCCACCAGACCGTACTCGCGCGCCAGCTCCTCGATCGGCTTGCCGGCCTGATACGGCGCGATTCGGCGCACGTAGTCGAGCGCCGGCAGCGGCTGGCCGACGGTCGCGCTCATCGCGTCGGCGCCCACGGCCGCCGGGCGGCGAGCGACGGCAGCCGCGCGGGCGCGAGGCCGGGCGCAGGCAGGGGATGTCGGTTCACGACGCGGCTCACTCGGCGGCGGGATAGGCGCCCAGGCTCTTGTAGAACGCGCATACCTGGCGCAGCGCCGCCAGCGCCGCCGCCACCTTCGGGTCGCGCTCGTGACCCTCGATGTCGACGTAGAAGTAGTACTCCCAGGCGCCGCTGCGCGCCGGCCGCGACTCCAGCCGCGTCATCGACACACCGTGCGCCTCGAGCGGCGCGAGCATGTGGAACACCGCGCCCGCCTTGTTCGGCACCGCCAGGATGAGCGAGGTCTTGTCGCGTCCGGGCGGTTTCTGCGGCTGCGTCTGCTGGCGCCCGAGGACGACGAAGCGGGTGCGGTTGTTGGCATCGTCCTGGATGTGCCGGGCGACCGCGAGCAACCCGTAGCGCTGCTCGGCAACGTCGCCGGCGATCGCGGCCACGGTCGGGTCGGTCGAGGCCAGGCGCGCGGCCTCGGCGTTGCTCGCCACCGGCTGGCGCTCGAGTTGCGGATGATGGCTGCCGAGCCAGGTCGTGCACTGCGCCAGCGCCTGCGCGTGGGCGCAGACGCGGTTGACTGCGCGCATCGTGCCGTCGAGCGTGAGCAGGTTGTGGTGCACCGGCAGCGCCACCTCGGCGATGATCCGCAGCGGCGTCGCCAGCAGCAGGTCGAGCGTGCGCGTTACCGATCCCTCGGTCGAGTTTTCCACCGGCACGATCCCGTACTCGGCGCCACCGGCCTCGACCGTGCGGAACACGTCATCGATCGATGCGCACGGCTCGCGCACGACCGCGGTGCCGAACTGCCGCAGCAGCGCCATCTCGGAGAAGGTCCCGGTCGGTCCGAGGAAAGCCACCGTCACCGGCCGCTCGAGCGCGCGGCAGGCGGCCATCACCTCGCGCCAGATGCCGTTCAAGCCGTCCTCGGTCAGCGGCCCGCGGTTGATGGCGGCGATCCGGCGCAGCACCTCGGCCTCGCGCTCGGGCCGGTACACCGGCGCTGCGGCCTGGTGCTTGATGCGACCGACCTCGATCGCCAGGCGCGCGCGCTCGTTGAGCAACTCGACCAGTCGCCGGTCGACGCCGTCGATCGCCTCGCGCAGGGGCTGCAGCCGCTCGTCCATCGCGGCTCAGTCGCGGCCGCGCTCGCGCACCGGGGCGCCGTGCGCGCGCGCCGGCAGACAGCGCCGCAACGCCGCCCGGCTCATGACGGTTCGGCGCCGCCGGCATGGCCGTTGCCGTTGCCGTCGGCATCGCTTTCGACGATCCGCTGCAGGCCGGACAACGTGGTGCCGGCATCGAGCGCGATCAGGGTCACGCCCTTGGTGGCGCGACCCATCTCGCGGATCTCCGCCACGCGCGTGCGGATCAGCACGCCGCCGGTGGTGATCAGCATGATCTCGTCGTCGGCGCGCACCAGGGTGGCCGCCACCACGCGGCCGTTGCGCTCGCTGGCCGAGATCGCGATCATCCCCTTGGTGCCGCGCCCGTGGCGCGTGTACTCGCCGATCGGCGTGCGCTTGCCGTAGCCGTTCTCGGTGGCGGTGAGCACGCTCTGGCGCTCGTCCTCGGCCACCAGCATCGCGATCACCCGCTGGCCGGCGTCGAGTTGCATGCCGCGCACACCGCGCGCCTGCCGGCCCATCGGCCGCACGTCGTTCTCGTCGAAGCGCACCGCCTTGCCGGCATCCGAGAACAGCATCACGTCGTGCTGGCCGTCGGTGATCGCGGCGCCGATCAGATAGTCGCCGGGGTCGAGGTCGACGGCGATGATCCCGGCCTTGCGCGGGTTGGAAAACTCGGCGAGCGCGGTCTTCTTGACCGTGCCCATCGCGGTGGCCATGAACACGAAGTGCTGGCGGTCGAACTGGCGCACCGGCAGCACGACCGTGATCTTCTCGCCGTCGGCGAGGGCGAACATGTTGACGATCGGCTTGCCGCGGGCGGTGCGCGCGCCCTGCGGCACCTCCCAGACCTTGAGCCAGTACAGCCGGCCGCGGTCGGAGAAGCACAGGATCGTGTCGTGCGTGTTGGCGATGAACAGCTGCTCGATCCAGTCGTCCTCGCGCGTGGCCGCCGCCTGCCGGCCGCGACCGCCGCGCCGCTGCGCGCGGTAGTCGGCCAGCGGCTGGCTCTTGATGTAGCCGCTGTGCGACAGCGTCACCACCATGTCCTGCGGCGTGATCAGGTCCTCGGTCGCCAGGTCGGGAGCGCTGCGCACGATCTCGCTGCGGCGCGCGTCGCCGTAGTCGCGCTTCAACTGCGCCAGCTCGTCGTTGATCAGCGCCGTGATCCGCTGCGGCCGCGCCAGCACGTCGAGCAGGTCGGCGATGCGCTCCATCACCTCGCGGTACTCGTTGACGATCTTGTCCTGCTCCAGTCCGGTCAGGCGCTGCAGACGCATCTGCAGGATCTGCTCGGCCTGCGTATCGCTCAGCCGGTACAGACCGTCGGCCTGCAGGCCGAAGCGGGCCTCGAGCCCGAGCGGGCGATAGGAGGCGGCATCGCCGGCGCGCGCCAGCAGCTCGCGCACCAGTGACGAGTCCCAGGCCCGGCTCACCAGCTCGGTCTTCGCCACCGGCGGCGTCGGCGCCGCCTTGATCACGGCGATGAACTGGTCGATGTTGGCGAGCGCCACCGCCAGCCCCTCGAGCACGTGGCCGCGGTCGCGCGCCTCGCGCAGCTCGAACACGGTGCGGCGCGTGACCACCTCGCGCCGGTGCCCGAGGAAGGCCTCCAGCATCTGCTTGAGGTCGAGCAGACGCGGCTGGCCGTCGACCAGCGCCACCAGGTTCATGCCGAAGCTGTCCTGGAGCTGGGTCTGCTTGTACAGGTTGTTGAGCACCACCTCGGGCAGCTCGCCGCGCTTGAGCTCGATCACGACCCGCATGCCGCTCTTGTCGGATTCGTCGCGCAGGTCGGAGATGCCGTCGATTTTCTTGTCGTTGACCAGCTCGGCGATGCGCTCGATCAGCACGCGCTTGTTCACCTGATACGGGATCTCGTCGACGATGATCGCGCTGCGCGCGCCGCGGTCGAGCTCCTCGACGTGCGTGCGCGCGCGCATCACCACCCGGCCGCGACCGCTGCGGTAGCCCTCGCGCACGCCGTCGAGGCCGTAGATGATGCCGGCGGTCGGGAAGTCGGGCGCCGGGATCAGCGCGATCAGCTCTTCGATGTCGGCCTGCGGGTTGTGCAGCAGATGCAGGCAGCCGTCGACCACCTCGCCGAGGTTGTGCGGCGGCACGTTGGTCGCCATGCCAACCGCGATCCCGGCGGCGCCGTTGACCAGCAGGTTCGGCAGGCGCGACGGCAGCACCTTCGGCTCGCGCTCCTTGCCGTCGTAGTTGGGCTGGAAGTCGACCGTCTCGCGCTCGATGTCGGCGAGCAGCTCGCCGGCGATGCGGTCGAGCCGGCACTCGGTGTAGCGCATCGCCGCCGGGTTGTCGCCGTCGATCGAGCCGAAGTTGCCCTGGCCGTCGACCAGCGTGTAGCGCAGCGAGAAGTCCTGCGCCATGCGCACCAGCGTGTCGTAGATGCTGGCGTCGCCGTGCGGATGGAACTTGCCCATCACCTCGCCGACGATGCGCGCGCACTTGACGTACGGCCGGTTGTGCAGGTTGTTGGCCTCGTGCATCGCGTACAGCACGCGCCGGTGCACCGGCTTGAGGCCGTCGCGCGCGTCGGGCAGCGCGCGGCCGACGATCACGCTCATGGCGTAATCGAGATAGGAGCGCCGCATCTCCTCTTCGAGCGAGACCGGAACGGTTTCCTTGGCGAATTGATCCATGCGAAGCGGGCGCGGGCAACGGCGATCGCGCGTCAGAGACGGTTCGAGGCGCCGCGCCGCGGCCGCGGCGGCGGAGCCGCCGACGCAACGGGCTGCGCGACTCGGCGGCGAGTCAAAAGACCGACTCGGAATCCGGCGCAGTCTAGCAGCGCGCTCGTCGTCGCTGGCCCTTGCCGCCGAGCGGCCGCAGGGCGGCGCCTCGTGGCACCATTGCCGGCGCGCGGCGCTCGCCGCCGGCCCGTCCGATCGCACCATGCACACCGTCGATTCAGTTCTCGAGTGCCGCTGGCTGGCGCCGGTGCGGCCGGCGCCGCTGCTCGCCGACCATGCGCTGGCGATCGACGGCGCGCGCATCGTCGCCGTGCTGCCGGTGGCGCAAGCGCGCCAGCGCTTTGCGGCGCGCGAGCGCACCGTGCTCGACCGGCACCTGGTGACGCCGGGCCTGGTCAACGCCCACACCCACGCCTCGATGACGCTGCTGCGCGGCGTCGGCGACGACCTGCCGCTGCAACGCTGGCTGCGCGAGCGCATCTGGCCGCTGGAGCAGGCGCTGGTCGACGAGGACTTCGTGTACGACGGCGCCCGACTGGCGGCGCTCGAGATGCTGCGCGCCGGCGTCACCACCTGCTCCGACATGTACTTTCACCCGCAGGCCTGCGCGCGCGGCCTGCGCAGCGTCGGCATGCGCGCCGTGCTCGGCATCATCGCCATCGAGATGGCGACCCGCTATGCGGCCGACGCCGAGGACTATCTGCGCAAGGGGCTGGCGGCACGCGACGGCCTGCGCGACGATCCGCTGGTCAGTTTCACGGTCGCCCCGCACGCCCCCTACACGGTGAGCGACGCCACCCTGCGCCGCTGCGCGCTGCTCGCCGAGGAGCTCGACCTGCCGGTGCACATCCACGTGCACGAGACCGATCACGAGATCGCCGAGTCGCTGCGCGCCCATGGCCTGCGCCCGCTGGCGCGGCTGGACCGTCTCGGGCTGGCGACCGAGCGCCTGATCGCGGTGCACGCGGTGCACCTGAGCGATGCCGAGATCGGCCTGCTCGCGGCACGCGGCGCCAGCGTCGTGCACTGCCCGGTGTCGAACCTGAAGCTGGCGAGCGGCATCGCGCCGGCGGCGGCGCTGGCAGCCGCCGGCGTCAACCTCGCCCTCGGCACCGACGGTGCCGCCAGCAACAACCGGCTCGACATCCTCGACGAAATGCGTCTGGCGGCGCTGCTCGCCAAGGGCGGCGGCGACGCCTCGGCGCTGCCGGCGGCGCAGGTGCTGGAGTGCGCGACGCTCAACGGCGCGCGCGCGCTCGGGCTGGAACGGCGCATCGGCTCGATCGAGGTCGGCAAGGACGCCGACCTGGTCGCCTTCGACCTCGGCGCGGCCGAGACGATGCCCGTGTACGACCCGGTGTCGCACCTCGTCTACGCCTGCGGCCGCGAGAACGTCAGCGATGTCTGGGTCGCCGGCGTCCCTGTTGTCCGCAGGCGACAGGCGGTGTGCGGCATCGACCCCGCCTCGGAGCGTGAGCTCTCGATGAAAATCGCTGCGTGGCAGAATCGAACGCAAGCCTGCCTCGACGCGGCGCGTTGAGGCGGGTTCGGTGCGACATTGCCCGGGCCGGCGCACGCGGTAACCAGAAAGCGACTCGGGTTCGACTCAGGAACCGCAGTTTCCGCAGGGAGGAGAGAGATGACGACTTTGAGCAAGTTGAGTTGGCTGGTCGCGGCCGCTGCGACCGCCGCCACCGGCGCGGCCTTCGCGCAGCCGCGGGACATTGCCGGAGCGAAGAACGCGCCCGCCTACGTGATCGACGGCCGCGGCAACGTCGTGACCACGCCGTTCGGTCTGTGCTGGCGCACGCCGGCCTGGACCGCGCAACTCGCCGCCATCGACGGACCGAAGGGCGCGGGCTGCGCCTGCGACCGAGCGGCCCTGCCCAAGGAGGTGTGCGATCCGCCGCCGCCGCCACCGCCCCCA
>Ga0208609_100236_pt1 | contig 23654 bp, 22 predicted proteins | sample SubbioR11_8A_Apr_FD_184813 | JGI IMG/M metagenome (GOLD analysis project Ga0208609, IMG submission 184813) | Serpentinite rock and fluid subsurface biosphere microbial communities from McLaughlin Reserve, California, USA - CR11_8A_Apr (SPAdes) | ecosystem: Environmental > Terrestrial > Deep...
CAGCGCCCGCAGGCGCACCGCAAGAGCACTCGGTCGGTCGCGCTGCGCCGAAGCGGACGCGGTCGACGGGCCCGTCGTCGGCGCCTTCACCGCTGCCCCTGCGCCGCGCGCGCCCGCGGCGACCCGTCCGGCAGGCAGCAAGGCATGCTGCCGGATTCGAGCCGGGGCGCGCTCAGGGATTCGCCCTTCGGGCGGCCGGGCGGGCTCATGGCCACGCTGCGTTGATCGGCCACGCCCTTCACGCGACAGCCTCGTCGGTGCCGGCCACGACTCGGCCGGCGCGCATCTGCACTCGGCGCACATCGGGCGGCCACAGCGCGCGCTCGTCGCGCGAGGCGGCCAGCACGGTGACGCCACCGGCGGCGAACTGCGCCAGCAGCGCGACGATCGCGGCCGCGCACGAGGTATCCAGATGAGCGAGCGGTTCGTCAACCAGCAGCAGCGCCGGGCGATTGACCAGCGCGCGGGCGAGCGCGATGCGCTGGCGCTCGCCGCCGCCGGCGCTGCGCGCGTCGTCGCGCTCGGCCTGCTCCGGATCGAGCCCGGCGCGCGCCAGCGCCGCACGCGCCCGTTCGGCTGCCGCGCGCCGCGTCAGTCCGCAGGCGAGCGCCGGCAGCATCACGTTGGCGAGCGCGCTGCGGTCGTCGAGCAGCCACAGATCCTGCGGCACCACACCCAGCGACTGCCGCAGCAACGCCATGGCGCGCGGCCGCAGGCCGGCGAGATCCTGCCCGGCAACACGGACGCGGCCGCGAGTGGGCTGCTCCAGGCCTGTCGCCAGTCTCAGCAGGGCGGTCTTGCCGGCGCCGTTGCCGCCCTGGATCAACACGAACTCGCCTCGCTGCACGCTGAAGCTGACGTCATCGACCGAACTGCGCAGGGTGGCGACATGCCGGCCGACGCGATCGAACTCGACCATCGGGGCGGCGGCGCGAATCGAGGCGGCAGGAGCGGACATCGTCGGCGGCGGCAGTCGCCGCGCGCAACAGGTGCCGGCGCTGGCGTGGCGTGGATTGTACGAACGCCGTTGCGTGCCGCCGTCCGCGGGCGCCGGCGCACACAGCGGCCGCCCGCCAGGGGTGACCCCTGCTTCCGCGAAGAGCCCTGGTCCGGCTACCCTGACTGCCGACTGTCATGCCGATGTCACCGGCGATCCCTATGTTCGACACAAAGAAGCGCGGCGCAGCGACGAACCCGGACAGCGGCCGCGGCGCGCAGCGCCGCAACAAGGATGCTGCCATCGTTGCCTCCGCCGTCACTGCGGGCGAGCCGGCCGCGCGCCTGATCGACCGCGAACTGTCCTTGCTGGCGTTCAACGAGCGCGTGCTGGCGCTGGCGACGCGCGCCGGCGTGCCGCTGGCGGAGCGGCTGCGCTTCATCTGCATTCTGTCGTCGAACCTGGACGAGTTCTTCGAGATCCGGCTGTCCGACCTGATCGACGAGATGCGCGAGAAGGGCGGCTGGACGCCGGCGGCGCCGCGCTGGCCGGAGTTCGAACGCATCGCCGCGCGCGCGCACGCGCTGGTCGACGCCCAGTACCGTCAGCTCAACGAGGTGATCATGCCGGCGCTCGGCCGGCAGGGGATCGTCGTGCTCAACCATGCGCAGCGCACGCCGGTGCAGCGCGCCTGGGTGCGCGAGTACTTCGAGCGCGAGGTGCGGCCGCTGCTGTCGCCGATCGGACTCGACCCCTCGCACCCGTTCCCGCAGGTGATGAACAAGGCGCTGCACTTCATCGTCCAGCTCGAGGGCAAGGACGCCTTCGGCCGCGCCTCGACGGTGGCGATTCTGAAGGTGCCGCGCGTGCTGCCGCGCGTGATCCCGCTGCCGGCGCGCGCCAGCGGCGGCCGGCACGCGTTCGTGTTGCTGACCTCCGTGATCCGCGCCCACCTGGAGGACGTGTTCCCCGGACGCGGCATCGCCGGCTTCTCGCAGTTTCGCGTCACGCGCGACTCCGACGTCTGGATCGACGAGCGCGAGGTGAGCAACCTGCGCCAGGCGCTGCGCATGGAGCTCAGCCAGCGCCACTTCGGCAACCCGATCCGGCTCGAGGTACTGCGCACCTGTCCGCCGCCGCTGGAGGCGCTGCTGCGCGAGCAGTTCCAGTTGCCGAACGAGGCCGTCTATCGGGTCGACGGGCCGGTCAATCTGGTGCGACTGAATCAACTCGTCGACCATCTGACGCAGCCGGCGCTGCGCTGGCCGACCTTCGTGCCCGCCTGGCCGAAGAGACTGCCGGCGGCCTCCGAGGGCTGCGCCCTGTTCGAGGCGATCCGCCAGGGCGACGTGCTGCTGCACCACCCGTTCGAGAGCTTTGAGCCGGTGATCGAGTTCCTGCGCCAGGCGGTCGCCGATCCGCGCGTGGTCGCGATCCGCATGACCCTGTATCGGACCGGCACTGCCTCGGTGCTGGTCGACCTGCTGGTCGATGCCGCGCGCCGCGGCAAGGACGTGACGGTGGTGGTCGAGCTGAAGGCGCGCTTCGACGAGGAGGCGAACATCGATCTGGCCGAGCGGCTCGAGAGTGTCGGCGCCCAGGTGGTCTACGGCGTCGTCGAGCTGAAGACGCACGCCAAGATGCTGCTCGTCCTGCGGCGCGAGGAGGTCGAGCCGGCCACGGCCAAGTCGCGGCGGCGCGCGCCGCCGCAGGCCCGGCTCGTGCCCTACGTGCACTTGGGCACCGGCAACTACCATCCGGGCACGACCAAGCTGTACACCGACTTCGGCATGCTCACCGCCAACGCCGAGATCTGCGCCGACGTCGAGCGCGTGTTCCGCCACCTGACCAGCCTGACCAAGGTCGAGAGGCTCAAGCACCTGTGGCTGGCGCCGTTTCAGCTGCACAAGCGCGTGCTGGCGGCGATCGCCAACGAGGCCAGGCTCGCCGCCGCCGGCAAGCCGGCACGCGTGATCGCCAAGATGAACGGTCTGGTCGAGGAGGCGACGATCGAGGCCCTGTACGCGGCCTCGCAGGCCGGGGTCAAGATCGACCTGATCGTTCGCGGCGCCTGCGCGCTGCGACCCGGCGTCAAGGGCCTCTCCGAGAACATCAGCGTGCGCTCGGTGCTCGGGCGCTTCCTCGAACATCACCGGATCTGGTACTTCCGCAACGGCGGCGCCGACGACGTCTATCTGGCGAGCGCTGACTGGATGGGGCGAAACCTGTTCCGCCGGATCGAGATCGCCTGGCCGCTGCTCGACCGCAAGCTCAAGCAGCGCGTGCTGGAGGAGGGCCTGCGCGCCTACCTGGACGACACCGCCGATGCCTGGCTGCTGGGCGCCGACGGCAGCTACCGGCGGCCGCGCGCCTGGGACGCGGCGCGGACGGCCAACGGTGCGCATTCGGCGCAGCAGCGCCTGCTGCTCAAGCTCGCCGCCGATCCCGGGCGCGCGAAGTGAACCGGAGTGGAGCCGGGAGGCGGCGATGGAACTGATTCTCTGGCGTCATGCGGAAGCGGAACTCGGCGAACCCGATCTCGGCCGCAAGCTCACCGGCAAGGGCGAGAAGCAGGCGCGCCGCATGGCCGAGTGGCTGCACGCGCACCTGCCGCAGTCGGCGCGCATCCTGGTCAGTCCGGCGACGCGTGCGCAGCAGACCGCGCACGCGCTCGCCCGGTTTGGGCATCGCAAGCTGAAGACGGTCCAGGCAATCGCGCCCGGCGCCAGCGCCGCCGACGTGCTGGCGGCGGCCGATTGGCCGAACGCGCGCCACACCACCGTCATCGTCGGCCACCAGCCGACGCTCGGCTGGGTGGTGGCCGAACTGCTCACCGGCAGCGCGCACAGTTGGTCGGTCAAGAAGGGCGCGGTCTGGTGGCTGCAGTCGCGCGCACGCGACGACGACTCGCAGGTGGTGCTGCGCGCGGTGACCAACCCCGATCTGCTCTGAGTGCGCCGGCCGGCACCCGGGGCCGCGGGCTCAGAGTTCGCGCACGCCGAAGCGAACGCCGACTCTTTCCCATTGCGCCGCCTCTTCCTGCAGCAGGTATTCGGTCAGCGGGTGGCGTGCCAACCAGTCGCGGTCGATGCGCATCTCGACCTCGGTGCGCGTGGTCCGCAGCGACCAGCGCGGCAGCGCCGCCTCGCGCCGCGCGTGGCAGAAGATCACCGCCAGTCGCAGCGCCAGCACCTGGGCCGCGGTCGCCGCCTCGGCCAGCCCGGCGGCGACCTTCTTCAGGTTGCCGCGCTGGCCGAGAATCAACTGTGCGATCGCCTGCTGGTCCTGGCGGGAAAAGCCGGCGAGATCGCCGTGCTCGACCAGATAGGCGCCGTGCTTGTGGTAGTCGTTGTGCGAGACCGCGAAGCCCAGCTCGTGCAGCGCCGCCGCCCAGCCCAGCCGCTTGACCGACTCCGCGGTGGCCTCCGCGGCGAGCAGCGTGTGCAACTGCTGCGCCACGGTCGCCACGCGCTGCGCCTGGCTGCAGTCGACGCCGAGCCGCTTCTGCAGGCGCTCGACGGTGGCATCGCGCAGATCGCGGCTCTCGCGCCGGCCGAGCAGGTCGTAGAGCACGCCGACCCGCAGCGCGCCGCGCGCGGTGCGCATCTCGCTGGCGCCGAGCACCTCGAACACCGCCGCCAGCACCGCGGTGCCGCCGGCGATGACTTCCTGCCGCTCCGGCTTCAGGGTGGCGAAGCGCAGCCGCCGCACTTCGCCGGCGGCGATGATCGCCTGCTTCAGGCGCAGCAGGCCCTCGCTGGTGATTCGACCGTCGCTCCAGCCCTCGGCATGCAGGATGGCGCTGATCGCCTCGGCGGTGCCGCTGCTGCCGTAGGCCTCGTCCCACTGCGCGCGCGAGAACTTTTCGATCGCCTCCTCGAAGGCCGCCGCCGCCGCCACCTGCGCGCGCTTGAAGGCGGCGCGGTCGATGACGCCGTCGCGGAAGAAGCGCAGGGTCGAGTTCACGCAGCCGACCTTGAACGACTCGGCGGCCTCGGCAGCGAAGCCGCGGCCGACGATCAGTTCGGTCGAGGCGCCACCGATGTCGACCACCAGGCGGCGCTCGTTCGACGGCGGCAACGAGTGCATGCAGCCCTCGAACACCAGGCGCGCCTCCTCGCGGCCGGCGATCACCTCGATCGGATAGCCGAGCGCGTGCTGCGCCTCGAGCAGAAACTCGCCGACGTTGGCCGCCGAGCGCAGCGTCTGCGTGCCGACCGCGCGCACCTGCTCCGGCTTCATGCCGCGCAGCCGCTCGTTCATGCGCGCCAGCGTTTCGCAGGCGGTGTCGATCGCGCGCCGCGTGAGCCGCTCGCCGCCGTCGAGACCGGCGGCCAGGCGCACCGTCTCCTTCCAGTAGCCGTGGCGCGCGATGTGCGAGCCTTCGACGCGACCGATCTCGAGGCGGAAGCTGTTGGAACCGAGATCGACCGCAGCGAGCAGCATGGTGTTGGCGATCGCGGGCGCGGGCCGCGGCAGTGTTCGTCAGGGCGCCTGGCACGCGGCGCGTGAGCTCCGTCGCAGGCGCGCGATTCTACGGCGCCGCGCGCGTGCCGCAGCGCTGCGCGCCGCTGCTCGAGATGACCGCCGCGTGACATCCGGCGCGCGCTCCTACCTCCGATGGCGCCGGCCGATGCCGGCGGCGCTTGATCCAGCGCAGCAAGCGGGTCCGGGCGGCGCTGCACGATCGCCGCCATGGAATCGAACTCCGTGCCCCTGTCGCGCGGTGCCGCCGAACGCCTGGCGCGCCTGGCCACGCCGCGCCTGTCGCGCGAGCTGAAGACCATCGGCGCCCTGCTGCGCATCTACTGCCGCGACCATCATCGCGACTCGCCGCGCAACGCGCAGGCACTGTGCGCGCCGTGCGCGGCGCTGTACGACTACGCGCGCAAGAGGCTCGCCGGCTGTCCCTACGGACCGGACAAGCCCACCTGTGCCAACTGCCAGATCCACTGCTACGGGCCGACGCAGCGCGAGGCCACGCGCGTGATGATGCGCTACGCGGGCCCGCGCATGCTCTGGCGTCACCCGTGGCTGGCGATCGCGCACATGATCGATGGCCGGCGGCCGGCGCCGCCGCGGCCGAAGGGCGCAGCCTCGGTCGATCGGCCCTAGCCGAGCAGCGCTTCCGCGAACTCGCGCGCGACGAACGGCTGCAAGTCGTCGAGCTTCTCGCCGATGCCGATGAACAGGATCGGCAGCGGCGGCTTGCCGCGGGCACGACGCTCGCGCGCCAGCGCCAGCAGCACGCCGCCCTTGGCGGTGCCGTCGAGCTTGGTGATCACCAGCCCGGTCAGGCCGATGGCCTCGTCGAAGGCGCGCGCCTGCGCGAGCGCGTTCTGGCCGTTGGTGCCGTCGATCACCAGCAGCACCTCGTGCGGCACGCCGGCCAGGGTGTGGCCCTGCAGCGACGCATCGCCGGCCTTCTGCAAGGCACGCCGGATGCGCTTGAGCTCGTCCATCAGGTGCAACTGCGTCGGCAGGCGGCCGGCGGTGTCGGCGATCAGCACGTCGATGCCGCGCGCGCGCGCCGCGTGCACGGCGTCGAACACCACTGCGGCCGGATCGCCGCTCGCCTGCTGGATCACCTCGACGCCGTTGCGCTGACCCCAGACGGCGAGCTGCTCGCGGGCGGCGGCACGGAAGGTGTCGCCAGCGGCCAGCAGCACGCTCTTGCGCCGGTCGGCGAGCCAGTGTGCGAGCTTGCCGATGCTGGTGGTCTTGCCGGCGCCGTTGACGCCGGCCACCATGATCACCAGCGGCTTGCTGCGATCGAGGTCGAGCGCGCCCTGGCTGGGCGCCAGTAGACGCGTGACTTCCTCCTTCAGCGCCTCGCGCACCTGCGCCGGCATCTTCAGCCCCTCGAGCTTGATGCGCGTGCGCAGCGCTGCGAGCAGCTCGCCGCAGGCGCCGACGCCGACGTCGGCGCCGATCAGCGCGGTCTCGAGTTCCTCGAACAGCGCCTCGTCGACGACGCCGCCGGAGAACAGGCCGACAATATTGACGCGCGTGCGCGACAGCCCTTGCTTGAGCCGCGACATCCAGCCAGCCACCCGTGCGCCTCCTCGTTCTTCGGCCTGCAACTCGTTGCGGCCCAGTCTACGTGACCGCCCGCGCGCGCTCGGCGCGCGCGATTGCCGAGCGCGCGCATGGCTGCTGAGCTTCGCCGAGGTCGCGCGCGCGCGCGACCGCCGGCGCCTGCGCCGCGGCACAAGGTGCGCATCATCGGCGGTCGCTACCGGCGCACGCCGCTGCCGGTGCTGGCGGCAGCCGGCCTGCGGCCGACGCCCGATCGGGTGCGCGAGACCCTGTTCAACTGGATCGCGCACCTGCGCCCGGATTGCTCGGCGCTGCGCGGCCTGGACCTGTTCGCCGGTACCGGTGCGCTCGGCTTCGAGCTCGCCTCGCGCGGTGCGGCCGCCGTCACCCTGGTCGAAAGCGCGCCGGCGCAACTGGCGCAACTGCGCCAAATCAGGGACAGGCTCGGCGCCGTCCAGGTCGAGGTGCTGGGCGGCGACGCGCTGGCGGTGGCGCGCAGCCTGCCGGCGCGCAGCTTCGATGTCGTGTTCATCGATCCGCCGTTCGATGCCGGACTGCACGCGGCGGCACTGCAGGCGGTGCGGCCCTTGCTGGCGGCCGATGCGCTGGTCTACGTGGAAAGTGCGGCGCCGGTCGACGAGGCGGCGGCGGCCGCCGGACTCGTGCCGCTGCGGGCGCTGAAGGCCGGGCAGGTGCGCGCCTGCCTGTACCGGTGCGCCGATTTGCCGGCCGCCGCCGATCGCTGAATAATCCGCGCGCCTTGCGGTGCGCCGAGCGCGGCGCCGCGGGCCGGTGCGTGCGGTGCGTGGGTCGGGCAAGAACAACGAGAGCGGCGTGCGGCCGGCGCCGTCGATGGGGACAACCATGGTGATCGCCGTCTACCCGGGTACCTTCGATCCGCTCACGCGCGGCCACGAGGATCTCGTGCGCCGCGCCGCCGGACTGTTCCCGAAGCTGGTGGTCGGCGTCGCCGACAGCCGCAACAAGAAGCCGTTCTTCACGCTCGACGAGCGGATCAGCATCGCGCGCGAGGTGCTGTCGCACTATCCGAACGTCGAGATCGCCGGGTTTCGCGGTCTGCTCAAGGACTTCGTGCGCGAGCACGGCGCGCGCGTGATCGTGCGCGGGCTGCGCGCGGTGAGCGACTTCGAGTACGAATTCCAGCTGGCCGGCATGAACCGCTACCTGCTGCCCGACGTCGAGACGATGTTCCTGACCCCGTCCGACCAGTACCAGTTCATCTCCGGCTCGATCGTGCGCGAGATCGCGCAACTGGGCGGCGACGTGTCCAAGTTCGTGTTCCCGTCGGTCGAGAAGTGGCTGCACGCCAAGGTCGAGCAACTCGGCGGCTGAGCCGGCGCCGGCGGACCCTGCGGGCCTGACCGTGACCGGCGTGACAGCGCTCGCCGGCCGGCCCGGCGCCGAGCGTCTGGCCCTGCTCGATGCGCTGCGCGCTGTTGCCCTATTCGGCATCCTGCTGGTCAACATCCTGTCCTACCTGTGGGGGCCGGTCAGTCTGGCGGTGTTCAAGACGCCGCCGACGCTCGCCGATCAGGCCGCCTATCTGCTGATCGCCACCTTCGTTTCGACCAAGTTCCTGTCGCTGTTCGCGCTGCTGTTCGGCTACGGTTTCGCGTTGCAACTGCGGGCGCTGCGCCGCAGGCACGGGCCGGTGCAGGCGCGCGCCGCCTACCGGCGCCGCCTGGCGTTCCTGCTCGCGGTCGGCGTGCTGCACGGCGTCTTTCTGTACTTCGGCGACATCGTGACCGCTTACGCGGCGTGCGGCTTCGCGCTGCTGCTGTACGCCGGCGCTAGGCCGGCGCTGCTCGCCCGGCACGCGCGCGGCTGGCTTGCCGCCTACGCGGCGATCACGGTGCTGATCGCGATCGCGCTCGGCGTCGCCGGCGCACCGCCCGAGGAGGCGGCCGAGATCCCCCCTGAGTGGCTCGAGCGCTTCGAGATCGCCGCCACCGGCAACTACGGCCAGTTCGTGCGCGTGAACCTGTCCGACTACCTCGACATGACCGCGGTGTCGGTGACGCTGTCGGCGCCGTACCTGCTCGGGCTGTTCGTGCTCGGCGCACTGGCGGCGCGCCTGGGTTGGCTGGCGCAGCCCGAGCGGCACCGGCGCTTGTGGCAGGCGGCGCGCCGCCTCGGCTGGGCGACGCTGCCGGTGGCCGCGCTCGGCGCCTGGCTGATGCTGCGCGCGCAGATCGAGACCCCGGGCGCGGCGAGCGCCCTCGGGTTCACGCTCAACGTGTTGAGCTTTCCGCTGCTGGCCCTGTATCTGGCCTGGGCCGTTCACTGGCGCAACGCGCCGGCGCTGCGCGCGATCGTCGCCTGGCTGGCGCCCGCCGGCCGCATGCCGCTCACCAACTACCTGGCGCAGTCGCTGGCGATGGGCGTGCTGCTGGCCGGCTGGGGACTGGGCTGGGGCGTGTGGCTGTCGACCGCGCAGCTCGCGCTGCTGGCGCTGGCGATCGTGGTCGTGCAGATCGTCGCCAGCCGGGCGTGGATCGCGCGCTTCGGGCAGGGGCCGGTCGAGGCGCTGTGGCGGCGCGCGACCTACGGGGCGCGCGGCTGAGAGCCGTCGCCGGCAGACGCGAGCGCGGGCGTCGCGCGCTACCGCCCGCCGACGTCCTCGACCCGCAGCCAGACGCCGCGGCGCACGTTGACCTGGCTGCCGCGCGCCTGCGCTTCGAGGTCGGCGCCGCCGACCGCGATCCACTCGCCGAGCCGGCCCTGGACGCGGGTCATCAGCCGCGTCGGCTGCGGGCCGCGCGGGCCGAGCGCGACGTCGGTCGGCTCCAGCTCCAGGGTCACCACTTCGCCGGCCAGCAGCGGCCGCACGGCGAAGCCGCTGACCGCCTCGTAGAAGCTCGTCGCCTGCACTTCGGTCAGGCCGGCCGGCGTGACCAGCCAGTGATTGAAGGTGAAGGGGATCGCCACGCCGATGCCGATCAGCGCGCGACCGCCTTCGAGCACGCGCAGGCGCTGCTCGGCGCGGCGCGTGCCTTCGACGCGCTCGCCGTGCGGCTGCACGACGACGCCGGCGGCGGCGCCGCGGCCGTCGATGACCACGCCGCCTTCGGCGCGCAGCGTGCGCTGCGCGCGCTCGTCGGCGAGCTCGTGTCGCACCGTGATCTCGAGCATCCGCGGCGGCCGGTCGAGCGCGGCGAGCAGCGTGCGCAACTGCTCGAGGTTGGCCGGCGAGACGCGCACGAAGAGCTGGCTGCCGCGGCCGCTCACCGCGCCGCCGGGCTCGACGAAGGGTTGCAGCAGCGGCAGCAGCTCCTCGGCGCTGCGGTGGCGCAGATCGATCACCACCAGCGGCTGCGCGCGTGCCGCCGCCGCCGCGCTCAGGGCTGCCAGCAGCAGGAGCCGGCGCGCGCGATCCATCGCCGTCGCTGTTGGCGTCAGAACTTCAGCGCGAGGTCGACCGCGCTGCCGGCGCGCAACTGGCTGCCGGCGCCGGCGGCGACGATCGCGTTGACGCCGAACATCACGCCTTGCGGCTCGGCACCGCTGCGGCCGCGGTAGCCGGCCAGCAGGTCAGGCACCGTGCTCGAGTGTTCGCCGCTGTCGGGGTCGACGCCGGGCACCGAACAGCGCGCGCAGGGCTTGACCACGCGCAGCACCGCCTCGCCGATCGTTATCCGGTCGAGGTAGTCCTCTTCGTAGGGTTCGAGGCCGGTCAGGACCAGGTTGGCGCGGAAGCGGCGCATGTCGACCGCGGCGTGGCCCTTGAACTGCAGCCGCCGGTTCAGATCGGCGAGCGACTCGCTGGTGGTCACCAGCAGCGGGAAGGCATCGGCGAATTTGTACGGCGCCTCGTCCTTGCCGGTCCAGCGCTGGCTCGCCAGCCGTCGCTGCTCGGGGTCGAAGCGCAGCAGCCGCGCCGGCACGCCGAGGTAATTGCTGAACCAGGCGTCGGCCACCTCGCCCTGGGTGACCGCGCCGACAGTGTCGTCCCAGACGCGCGCCCGCACGACGTCGCCCTCGGAGGCGAACGGGATCTCGAGCTGCAGCATGCCGGGCGCCTTTACGCGCAGGCTGCTCGGCGTCATGCGCGTGTCCACCCGCGCCAGTTGCGGGTACTCGCGCTGCGACAGGAACTCGCCGTCGGCGTCGACGATCAGCCACTCGCGGTCGCCGATGCCGTCGACCTCCAGGCCGGTGGCGGCGAGCGTGGCCTCGGCGACAGCGATGCCGCGGCAGCCCTTGATCGGGAAGAAGTGAAGCTCGCTCAGGATCGCGTTCATGCGGAAAGTGTAAGCGGCCGGTTGCGCTGCCGGCGCGGCGCCGCCGTCAGGCCGACCGTCTGCGGTCAGACATTGAACCGGAAGTGGACGACATCCCCGTCCTGCACGACGTAGTCCCGGCCTTCGAGCCGCATCTTGCGGGCCTCCTTGGCGCCGGCCTCGCCGCGGCAGGCGACGTAGTCGGCGCAGGCGATCGTCTCGGCGCGGATAAAGCCCTTCTCGAAGTCGCTGTGGATCACGCCGGCGGCCTGCGCCGCGGTGGCGCCGCGCGGCACGGTCCAGGCGCGCACTTCCTTCGGGCTGGCGGTGAAGTAGGTCTGCAAGCCGAGCAGTGCGTAGCCGGCGCGGATCACGCGATCGAGCCCCGGCTCGCGCATGCCCATGTCGGCGAGGAAGATTGCCTTGTCGTCCTCGGACAGATCGGCGATCTCGGCCTCGACCTTGGCGCACACGGCGACCACCGGTGCGCCTTCGGCGGCGGCGTGCGCGCGCACCCGCTCGAGCAGCGGGTTGTTCTCGAAGCCGTGCTCCTCGACGTTGGCCACGTACATCGTCGGTTTCATCGTCAACAGGAACAGCGGCCGCAGCACCGCCTTCTCCTCCTCGTACAGCTCGACGCTGCGCACCGGACGCGCCTGGTCGAGCGCCGGCGCGATCTTCTCCAGCGCCGCGACCAATCGCTTCGCCTCTTTGGCCTCCGGGCCCTGGCCGGTCTTCGCGACCTTGGCATGGCGCGCCATCTGCTTGTCGACGGTCTGCAGGTCGGCCAGGGCGAGCTCGGTGTTGATGACCTCGATGTCGGACAGCGGATCGACCCTGCCGGCGACGTGCCCGACGTTCGGATCGTCGAAGCAGCGCACGATGTGGGCGATCGCGTCGCACTCGCGGATGTTGGCGAGGAACTGGTTGCCGAGACCTTCGCCCTTGCTGGCGCCGGCCACCAGGCCGGCGATGTCGACGAACTCGACCGTCGCCGCGATCACCTTCTCCGGCTTGGCGATGCGTGCCAGTTCGGCCAGCCGCGGGTCGGGCACCTCGACGATGCCGACATTCGGCGCGATCGTGCAAAACGGGTAGTTGTCGGCGGCGATGCCGGCCTTGGTCAGGGCGTTGAAGAGCGTCGACTTGCCGACATTCGGCAGGCCGACGATGCCGCATTTGAGAGCCATCGGAATCCTTGCGCAGCGCGCGGCGCCAGCGGCCGGACGCGAAAAGCGCGGATTATCGCCTGCGCCAAGACTGCGCCCGGGCCGCGGCCAAGCGCTTGCGCAGCCGCCGCGCTCGGACTCCGCGGCGGCAGCGCCGGGTCAGTCCGGCAGCGGCACGCGCGGCGTGAGGAAGCGCACTTCGTGGATCAGGTCGCCGCGCCCGGCATACAGCACCAGCACCTCGAAGCGCTTCGGTGCGCCGGGCTCGTTGCGACCGCTGACGCGCTCGTTGTCGACCGCGTACCACGCCTGCGGCGTGCCGATGCGCGTGCGCTGCACGACCTCGGCGCGCAACTGCGGCGACGAGGAAAACAGCGGGCCATAGCGGGCGCGAATGCCGTCGCTGCCGGCGACCAGCAGCGCACCGCCGGCGTCGTACATCCTGACCTGCGGCGCGTAGCAGGCGACGAAGGCCTCGAGATCGTGCGCGTTGTAGGCGTCGAGCTGCGCCTGGAGCGGATCGCGGGTCATGGGTTGCGCGGCTCAGGGCAGGTCGCTCGGTCTGTTTGCCGCCGCCGGCGCAGCCGCCGCCGGTCGCGGCGGCGCGTGCAGCTTGAGCGTGGCGCGCTCGAACTGACCGCCGAGCAGCAGCGGCACGATCTCGAGCGCGCGTGCGAGCGCGGCATCGATCGCCTGCTGGTGGTCGCGGCCGGGCGGATGCAGGACGAAGTCGGCGACCTCCTGCGTCAGGTTCAGCGCGCGCGGATGGCCGACGCCGAAGCGCAGGCGCCAGAAGTCCGGGGTCGTCAGGCGCGACTGGATGTCTTTCAGCCCGTTGTGGCCGGCGGTGCCGCCGCCGCGCTTGAGCTTGACCGCGCCCGGCGGCAGATCGACCTCGTCGTGCGCGACCAGGATTTGCGCCGGTGCGATCCGGTAGTACTGGCACAGCGCCAGCACGGCCTGGCCCGAGCGGTTCATGTAGGTCGCGGGCTTGAGCAGCCACAGCTCGCGGTCGTGGTCGCGCAGGCGCGCCACCTCGCCGTGGAACTTGCGCTCGGAGGCGAAGCGGGCGCCGGCCTTGGCGGCGATCGCGTCGACGAACCAGAAGCCGGCGTTATGGCGCGTGCGCTCGTACTCGGCGCCGATGTTGCCGAGGCCGGCGATCAGGCGGATGGTGTCGTTCACGGCAGTCGCGCGGCGCGCGCCGGCGGGTGACCGAGCCGCGCCGGCGCGCGCCGATTCCGCCCACCGCCGCGATCATCGGCCGGCGGCATCGCGCAGCGGTCGCCGACCTTCGGCTACTTCTTCTTGTCGCCGCCCTTGGCGGCCGGCGCAGCCGGCGCCGCCTTCGGCGCGGCAGCCGCTGCCTTCGGCGCCGCAGCCGGCGCTTTCGCGGTCGCCGCCGGCGGCGCCTTCTGGGCCGTGGCCGGCACCTCGGCGGCGGCCGGCGCTGCTGCCGCCGCTTCCTCCTCGGTGGCGCCGCCCGGTACGGTCGAGGTTGCGACCACCGGATTGTCCTTGCCTTTGACCACCGGCTTGACTCCGGCCGGCAGCTTCAGGTCGAGCACCTTGACGACGTCGCTTGCCTTCAGGCTCGACAGGTCGACCTCGATGAACTCCGGCAGGTCCTTCGGCAGGCAGGTGACGTCCAGCTCGGACAGGACGTGACTGACCATCGCACCCGAAAGCTTGACCGCGGGCGAGTTCTCCTGGCCGACGAAGTGCAGCGGCACGCGCATGTGGATCGGTGTGTTCTCGGCCACGCGCTGGAAGTCGATGTGCAGGACCTGCGGCCGGTACGGATGCATCTGGTAGGTACGCAGCAGGACGCGCTCGGCGCGGCCGTCGAGTTCCATGTCGAGGATCGACGCGTGGAACTTCTCCTTGCGCAGCGCGTGAAACAGCGGGTTGTGATCGAGCTCGATCGCCACCGGCTGCGCAGCGCCGCCGTACAGGATCCCGGGGACCTTGTCGGCGCGGCGCAGGCGGCGGCTCGCACTCGTGCCCTGCGTGCTGCGGATCGTTGCCACCACTTTCATCTCACACTCCGGCTCCGCAGAGCCTCAAGCAGCGGGCCGCGACCAGCCACGACTGCGGTTTGTCGAACATGACGGCTGATGCCGGCGAAGCCCGCCTTCATCGGCCACTGCCTCACTCGATGAACAGTGAGCTCACCGAGTCCTCGCGCGAAATGCGCGAAATCGTCTCCCCCAGGAGCGCCGCGCACGACAGCTGCCGGATCTTGCGGCACTTGAGCGCGTCGTCGCGCAGCGGGATGGTGTCGGTGACCACCACCTCGTCGAGCACCGAATTCGTGATCCGCTCGACCGCCTTGCCCGACAGCACCGGGTGCGTGCAGTAGGCGGTGACGCGCGTGGCGCCGTGCTCGCGCAGCGCGCCTGCCGCCTGGCACAGCGTGTTGGCGGTGTCGATCATGTCGTCCATGATCACGCAGGTGCGGTCACGCACGTCGCCGATGATGTGCATGACTTCCGCCATGTTGGCCCGCGGCCGGCGCTTGTCGATGATCGCCAGGTCGGCGTCCATCCGCTTGGCGATCGCGCGCGCGCGCACCACGCCGCCGACGTCGGGCGACACCACCATCAGGTTGTTCGGATAGTGCTTCCACAGGTCGCCGAGCAGGATCGGGCTGGCGTAGACGTTGTCGACCGGCACGTCGAAGAAGCCCTGAATCTGGTCGGCGTGCAGGTCCATCACCAGCACCCGGCTGACGCCGGCCACCTGCAGCATGTTGGCGACCACCTTGGCGCTGATCGCCACCCGCGCGCTGCGCGGGCGGCGGTCCTGGCGCGCATAGCCGAAGTAGGGAATCGCCGCCGTGATGCGCCCGGCCGACGCGCGCTTGAGCGCGTCGGCCATGATCAGCAACTCCATCAGGTGGTCGTTGGTCGGCTGGCAGGTCGACTGCAGCAAGAAGACGTCGCGACCGCGCACGTTCTCGTTGATCTCGACCATCACCTCGCCGTCCGAGAAGCGCGAGACGGTGGCGCGCCCGAGCGGGATGTTCAGATGCTGGACGACGGCCTGCGCGAGCTTGGGGTTCGCGTTGCCGGCGAACACCATCAGATTTTCCGGCACCTTTGCGGCCATCGCGTTTCACCCCGAAGCGCCGGATCCCGCCGGCGCAGCAGCCGTTGCCTTGCCTGTCATCGGCGCCGACCGCACGGTGCGAGGCGTGCCGGCCGCCGTCTCAAAATGCGCCGGGAGCGGGCATCCGCTGATGCGCGCTCCCGGCGGCTCCAGTGCTATGGCTGGGGAGGAAGGATTCGAACCCTCGAATGGCGGAATCAAAATCCGCTGCCTTAACCAGCTTGGCGACTCCCCAGCGCGAAACCGCTACCTTGTTCCGTGCTGTCTCCCGCAGCGCGACCGGCCGAGCCACCCTCACCACGCCGCCAGCGGATGCTCGTCGAGGCCGGCGACCGCCCAACCGGACCAGTCGGCCGGCAACTCTGCAACCGCTTCGCGCGCCTGCACTTCGGAATCGAACGCCGCGAACACCGCCGATCCCGAGCCGGTCATGCGCGCCGGACCGAAGCGTTGCAGATGCCTCAGTGCGGCGCCGATCACCGGCGCTCGGCGCATCGCCACCGGCTGCAGGTCGTTGGCACCGAACAGGGCGCGAGCACCTTGCCTGCCTGCCGGTGGATCGTCCCAGCCCGGCGCAGCTTGCCCCAGAGCTTCCTGCGCTGCGGAAAAGGCCGAGATTGTGGTGAGTTTCGTAGCGCCTGTCAAACCGCGGTCGGAGAAGATTTCCGCCGTCGAAACATGCACTTGGGGATGGATCACCGCGTACCAGGCGTAGCGCACGGCAAGCGGCGTCAGGCGCTCGCCGATGCCCTCGACGAAGGCCGGCCCGGGCCCGAGGAAGAAGGGCACGTCGGCGCCTAGTCGCGCGCCGAGCGCGGCCAGCCGATCGCGCGGCCAGCCCAGGCCCCAGAGGCGATTGAGCGCGATCAGCGTCGTGGCCGCATCCGAGGAGCCGCCGCCCATGCCGCTGCCGGCGGCAATCGCCTTGTCGACGTGGATCGAGACGCCGAGCGTGGTCGCCGATTCGGCCTGCAGCAGTCGCGCCGCGCGCAGGCACAGGTCGTTCGAAGGCTCGCCCACGAGGTCGCCGCTGCGTTCGAGCACGCCGTCGTTGCGCGACTCGAGGTCGATCGTGTCGGCCAGGTCGATCGGCACGAACACCGATTGCAGCGTGTGGTAGCCGTCGGCGCGGCGGCCGGTCACGTGCAGGAACAGGTTGAGCTTGGCCGGCGCCGGCAGGCCGAGGAACAGGCGCGGGTGCCGGCCACGCGACCTGCTCATCGCTTGAGCAGGGCGGGCGCAACCACGGCCGGCACGGTCCACAGGAAGACGGTCGAGTTGCCGACCGTGCGCCGCTCCTGCGGCGTCCAGTCGCCCATGTCGAAGTCGTGCGAGACCACGCGCGTGCCGGGTGCCAATTCGCGCAGGATGCGCGGCCGCAGCTTGAGGTTGACGCTCGGCAGCAGGTACATCGTGACCACGGTGGCGGCCGAGAAGTCGAACTCGAAGACGTCGCCGACCTCGAAGCGGACCCGCTGCTCGACCGCGGCGCCGGCCTTGCGCGCGGCGGCTCGTGCCTCGGCGATGCGGCGCGGATCGAGGTCGACGCCGACGCCGCGCGCGCCGAAGCGCTGCACGGCGCGGATCACGATCCGGCCGTCGCCGCAGCCGAGGTCGTAGACGATGTCGTTGCTGCCGACGCGCGCCATCTCGAGCATCGCGTCGACCACCGGCATCGGCGTCGGCACGAAGGGCACGTCGAGCACCGGTTCGCTGTTCTCGCGCGCGATCGCCTCGTCGGGCGCGACCAGAGCGGCAAGCGCCGGCGCGGCGGGCAGCAGGGCGGCGGCGGCCAGCAGGCGACGGCGCAGCGGCAGCAGAGGTGAGCAGGACATTTTCGGCTCCGGCAGTCGGGCGCTGGCCGATGGTCAGCGGGCGGCGGTCGCGACCGGCTCGTCGAGCACCAGTCGCAGGGTGATCGCCGGCGCCGGCGCGCGCGCCGGACGCGAGATCACGATCCGGCGCGGACTGCCGGCGGCGAAGCGCTCGGCAATCTCGATCGACCAGCCGTCCTGTTCGAACGCCGTCAGGACGCCGTCTCTCTCCGTGGCGAGGCTCGGGCGGCCGGACGCGGGCCGTCCTTCGATCCAGTCGCCGATGCCGGCTGCCGGCAGCGGCCAGCCGAGGACCTCCAGGGCCAGCGCCTCGGCGTCGCCGCCGTGGCGTGTGACGCCGTTGTCGGCGGTGCGCAGGGTGGCGCCGTGCGCGCCGACGTCGATGCGCGCCAGCGTCGTGCCGACCGGCGACGACAGGTCGAGCACCAGCCGGTCGGCGCCGACCGACAAGGTGAAGCGGCCGGAGCTGTTCTCGCGCCGGTCGTCGAGCGTGGTGGTGGCGGCGTAGCGGCCGCTGTGGCTGCGCTCGAGCGGCGCCGGCGGCGGTAGCGTCGCGCAGCCGGCGAGCGCCAGTGCGGCCGCCGCCACCGACAGGCAGCCGAGCGCGCGGCGCCGGGCTCGTGGATCAGGGCGCAAGGCGCACCTTCAGCCGGCGCAGGGTCGATTGCAGCGTCTCGTTGTCGGGCTCGAGTTGCTTGGCCTCGCGCCAGATCGCGCGCGCGGCCTCGCGTTCGCCGAGCGCCCACAGCGTCTCGCCCAGATGGGCGCCGATTTCGGCGTGCGGCCGCCCGCGCCAGGCGCGCTCGAGGTAGGCGCGCGCGGTGGCCAGGTCGCCGAGCCGGAAGTAGACCCAGCCCATCGAATCCAGGATGTAGGCGTCGTCGGGCGCCAGTTCGAGCGCGCGCGCGATCAGCGCATGCGCTTCCTTCAGCCGCAGGTTGCGATCGGCGAGCGAGTAGCCGAGCGCGTTGTACAGGTGCGCATCGTCCGGCCGCAGCTTGATCGCGCGCCGCAGAAGACTCTCCATCAACTCGACGCGGTCGAGCTGTTCGGCGGCGAGCGCCGCCTCGTACAGCAGCGCGGTGTCCTCCGGGGTCTTCAACAGCCCGTCCTCGAGCAGGCCGAGTGCTTCCTTGTGGCGTCCGGCCTCGCGCAGCAATTGGCCTTCGGTGAGCAGAAGCTGCTGGCGCTCGGCGGCGCTCTCGGTCGGCGTCTCGGCCAGCACCCGGCGCCCCTCGTCGACCCGCTTGAGCTTGCCCAGCACCAGCGCCTTGCGCTGGCGCGCCGCCAGATACTGCTCGCCGCCGTCGATGCGCTCGAGCCAGGCGAGCGCGCCGGCGAAGTCGCGTTCCTCCTCGGCCAGCCGCGCCAGGTTCAGGATCGCCGCGTCGGGGTCGTGCCCGTGCACTGCCGACGGCGCGCTCGCCAGCTCCAGGAAGCGCTTGAAGTAGGCGCGCGCCTGGGCGCGCAGCGCCGGTCGATCGAGCGACAGCACGCCGAGCGCGTACAGCGCGTCGAGATTGCCTTCGTCCTGCGCGGCAACGCGCGCGAACTCGGCGCGCGCCGCCTCGTAGTTGCGCTCGGCCACCAGCAGTCGCGCCCGCGCCAGGCGCACGTCGATCGCCTGCGGATTGCGTGCCAGGAATGCCGCCAGCAGTTCGCTCGCTCGGGCACGGCCGGCGACATCGTCCTGGCCGCCCGGGCGCGCCAGCAACTGGGCGACGGCGAGCGCCGCGCGCGGATCGTCGGGACGCAGCGCCGCCGCCTCCTGCACGTGCTCGAGCGCCCGCTGCGTCTGGCCGGCCGCCTGCGCGCTGCCGGCCAGGATCAGCAGCACGTCGGCGGCGATCTGCGGCTGCTCGCGATAGGGTTGCGCCAGACGGACCAGCAGCTCGAGCGCGGCGACCCGGTCCGGGGCGCGCAGCAGCATCCGCTGAATCTGCCGCAGGGCCTCCAGCGGCTGCGCCGCAGACTGCAGGTGCGAGGCGAACAGGTCCGCGGCCTCGTCGTAGCGTCCGGCACCCACCAGCAGCACCGCCGTGGTCTGGCGCGCCTCGGTCGAGCCCGGCGCCAGTTCGCGCCACAGCGTGGCGGCCTCGAGCGCCTGCGCTGTGGCGCGCGCGCCGATCGCGATCTCGGCGGCACGCCGCGCCAGGCGCGGATCGCGCGTCTGGCGCGCGGCGCTCAGGTAGGCGGCAAACGCGCTCGCCGCGTCACCCCGCTGCAGGGCGAGTTCGGCGGCCATCAACTGGAACACGAGCGCGCCGGTGAGTTCGACCTCGGGCAGAGGGCCGGCGCCGGCGTCGACGGCGGCGACCGGCGCGGGCGCGGACACGGCCACGGCCGGCGCGGGTGCGAGCGGCGTCGTCGAACAACCTACAATGGCGAGCAGCGCCAGCGGCGCAGCCAGGCGAGGGATTCGTGACAGCAAGGTCTCGCTCATCGATGGATCCAGGCGCCGCGTCAGCCGGCGATCGCTCGCCGGGCGGTGCCAGCGGCGCCGCGGGCGGCCGGCTGCGCAGGGCACACCGGCGCGGGCATTGGCACGGGTGCCACTGGCTGCGGGCAGTTTAGACGCTGATCCGATGCCCGAGTTGCCGGAAGTCGAGGTGACGCGGCGCGCACTGGCGCTGCTGGTCGAGGGCCGCGCCGTGCGGCGCGCGCTGGTGCGCGAGGCGCGCCTGCGCTGGCCGGTGCCGCGCGCACTGGCGCGTCATCTGGCCGGTCAGGTGGTCGAGCGGCTCGAGCGGCGCGGCAAGTACCTGCTGTGGCGCTTCGCCGAGGGAACCCTGATCTCGCACCTGGGCATGTCGGGCGCCTGGCGCGTGTACCGCCAAGCGCCGCGGCCGGGAGCGCACGACCACGTCGATCTGGTGTTCGACGCCTGCACGCTGCGCCTGACCGATCCGCGACGGTTCGGCGCCCTGCTCTGGCACCCGCGCACTCGCGGCGAGGTCGCGCGCCATCGGCTGCTCGCCGGCCTCGGATGCGAGCCTTTCGATCCGCGCTTCGACGGCCGCCTGCTGCATGCGCGTACGCGTGGCCTACGGGCGCCGGTCAAGCAGGTGTTGCTGGCCGGCAAGATCGTCGTCGGCGTCGGCAACATCTATGCGTCGGAGAGCCTGTTTCGCGCCGGCATCGACCCGCGGGCGGCGGCCGGCAGCCTGGGGCCGCGGCGCTGCGAGCGGCTGGCGCAGGCGGTGCGCGCGGTGCTGTCGGAGGCGATCAGTGCCGGCGGCAGCACGCTGCGCGACTTCGTCGGCGCCGAGGGATCGGCCGGCGAGTTCACGCTGGCGGCTGCCGTCTATGGCCGTGCCGGATCGCCGTGCCGCGCCTGCGGCGCGCCGATTCGTCGCCTGGTGCAAAGCGCGCGCGCGACCTATTTCTGCCCGCGCTGCCAGCGTCGCTGAGTCGAGCGGCGCGCGACGGCGCGATGCGCGAGGCGGCCGAATTCGGCCGTAATGCCGAGGCTTGGCGGCGATTCGCCCCTGGTGCCGCGTGATAGAGTCGATCGCACTCGGCGCGCGCGATCGAATCGATGGCACAACTGGCAGCGAGCGTTCAGCAGTACGGCGCCTGGCGCGACGCGCTGGCGCATGCGATCGGCCAGTTGCGCCGCTGGCTGGAGACGCACCATCTGCTCGAGGCCGACGCCCGCCACCGGCTCGACCTCGCGCTCGACCGGCTCGGCGAAGACAAGCTGGTGATCGCCTTCGTCGCCGAGTTTTCCCGCGGCAAGAGCGAGCTGATCAACGCGATCTTCTTCGCCGACTACGGCCGGCGCATCCTGCCGTCGTCGGCCGGGCGCACGACGATGTGCCCGACCGAACTGCTGTACGACGAGTCGCTGCCGCCGTGCATCCGCGCGCTGCCGATCGAGACTCGGGCGCGCAACGCGACCACCTCCGATCTCAAGCGGGCGGCGGCCGAGTGGCGCGTGTTCCCGGTCGACGTCGACTCGCCCGACGGCATGCTGCAGGCCTTCCGGCTGGTGGCCGACACCGTGCGCGTGCCGGTCGAGGAAGCGCGCGCCTACGGCCTGTTCGATCCCGATGACCCGGACCAGTTAGCCGCGGTCAGCGACGGCCAGGTGGCGATCTCCCGCTGGCGCCACGCGGTGATCAACTTCCCGCACCCGCTGCTCAAGCAGGGCCTGGTGATCCTCGACACGCCCGGGCTGAACGCGATCGGCACCGAGCCGGAACTGACGCTGTCGCTGGTGCCGAGTGCGCACGCGGTGCTGTTCGTGCTCGGCGTCGACACCGGCGTCACCAAAAGCGACCTCGAGATCTGGCGCCACATCGTCGGCGACGGCGGCAGCGCCAACCATCTGGCGGTGCTCAACAAGATCGACGGCCTGTGGGACGCGCTGCGCAGCGACGCCGAGATCGACGCCGAGATCGACGGTCAGGTGGCCAGCGTCGCGCACACGCTGACGCTCGACGCGGCGCGCGTGTTCCCGGTGTCGGCGCAAAAGGGGCTGGTGGCCAAGGTCACGCGCGATGCGCGGCTGCTGGCGCGCAGTCGTCTGCCGGCGCTGGAGTCGGCCCTGGTCGAGCTGCTGGTGCCGGCCAAGCAGAGCATCGTGCGCGAGCAGACGCTGGCCGCGGTCGAGCGCGTCGGCAACGAGGTGCGGCAGACGCTCGCCGCGCGCGAGCGCGGACTGATCGAGCAGCTCTACGAGATGCGCGCACTGCAGGGCAAGAACCAAAGCTCGGTCGAGCGCATGCTGCTGCGCGCGAAGGCCGAGCAGCGCGACTTCGAGGCGAACGTGCGCAAGATCGTCGCCGCGCGCGCCGTGCTCGCCAAGCTGTCGGCGCAGGCGCTGGCGCCGGTGAAACTGCCGGCGCTGCGCTCGGCGGTGCTCGAGACGCGCGAGCGCATGCGCAAGAGCCGGTTGACACCGCAGTTCTTCGCCGCCATCCGCGACTACTTCGCCGCCGTGCGCGAGCAACTGCGCGCCGCCAACGGCAAGCTCGCCGAGATCGAGCAGATGGTGCTCGGCGTGCAGCGGCGCTTCGCCGAGGAACTCGGCTGGAGCCTGCCGCCGCCGATGCCGTTCTCGCTCGACACCTATCTGGCGCAGGTCGAGCGCACCGAGGCCACCTACCGCAACCACTTCGGCGCGCTGGCGGTGCTCACGCACGACAAGTGGGCACTGATCGAACGCTTCTTCGAGACCGTCGTGTCGAAGTCGCGCGAGATCTTCTCCTCGGCCGAGCGCGACGCCGAAGCCTGGGTGCGCTCGCTGCTGCCGCCGCTCGAGGTGCAGGTGCGCGAACAGCGCACGCAACTGAAGAAGCGCGCCGAGAACGTCGCCCGCATCCGCGAGGCGCAGGGCTCGCTCGACCAGCGCATCGGCGACCTCGAAGAGGCGCTCGAGGAGCTGCAGACGCAGCTTGGCGAACTGCACGAACTCGCCGCGCGCCCGCGCCTGCGCGCCACCGGCGAGGCGCCGGCGCCGCGCCGGCGCGAGGTGGCCGCGGCCGACCTGCGAGTGGCAATCTGAACGGCGCCTCGCGCCTGCCGGCCAGTCGCGGCCGCGACCGTGCCGGCAGCGGCGTTGCGCGACCGCGAGCCGCATGTCCGAGCTTGCCGCGCGCCTGATCGCCTGGCAGCGGCGCCATGGCCGTCGCGGCCTGCCCTGGCAGGGCAGCCGCGAGCCCTACCGCGTGTGGTTGGCCGAAGTCATGCTGCAGCAGACGCAGGCGGCGACCGCGGCCGGCTACTACGAACGCTTCGTGCGCCGCTTCCCCGACCTGGCAACGCTGGCGCGCGCCGAACTCGACGAGGTGCTGGCGCTGTGGTCCGGACTCGGCTACTACGCTCGCGCGCGCAACCTGCACGCCTGCGCGCGCACCGTCGCGCGGACGCACGGCGGCGTCTTTCCCGCCCGCGCCGCCGAACTGGCGCGATTGCCCGGCATCGGCCGTTCGACGGCGGCGGCGATCGCCGCCTTCTGCTTCGGCGAGCGCGCCGCGATCCTCGACGGCAACGTCCGGCGCGTGCTGGCGCGTCACTTCGGCATCGAGGGCTTTGCCGGCGAGGCCGCGGTCGAGCGCCGCCTGTGGGTGCTCGCCGAATCGCTGTTGCCGGCGCGCGCCGCCGACATGGGGCCCTACACGCAGGCGATCATGGATCTCGGTGCGACCCTGTGCACGCGCAGCGCACCGCGCTGCGCGCAGTGCCCGCTGGCGGCGAGCTGCGTGGCGCGGCGCGCCGGCCGCACCGCCGAGCTGCCGGCGCCGCGTCCGCCGCGCCCGGCCGCGCACCGGCGCGCGCACTGGCTGCTGGCAGTCGGCGACGACTGCGTGCTGCTCGA
>Ga0208609_100242_pt1 | contig 23158 bp, 27 predicted proteins | sample SubbioR11_8A_Apr_FD_184813 | JGI IMG/M metagenome (GOLD analysis project Ga0208609, IMG submission 184813) | Serpentinite rock and fluid subsurface biosphere microbial communities from McLaughlin Reserve, California, USA - CR11_8A_Apr (SPAdes) | ecosystem: Environmental > Terrestrial > Deep...
CGGCCGCCCACGCCTGACCCGGCGCCAAACGGCGCGCGCGGCCGCCTGCGATCAGCCGGGCGCCGGCACCGGCGGGCAGCGCTCCTGCAGCAGCGTGCGCTGCGGCCAGCGCAGCGCACTCAGCGCACCGCCCCAGACGCAGCCCGAGTCCAGGCAGATCACGTCCGGCCGATCGAGGAATCCCAGCGTCGACCAATGCCCGAAAATCACCACCTCGTGGCGCGTGGCGCGCTGCGGATGATCGAACCACGGCAGCGCGCCGGCCGGCGCCGCCGCCGGCCCTTCCTTGATCTTCAGCGCCATCGAGCCGTCGGCCTGCACGAAGCGCAGTCGCGTCAGCGCGTTGATCACGCAGCGCCGGCGGTCCGCGCCGGCGAGCCGCTCGTGCCAGCGCGCCGGCTGGTTGCCGTACATGGTCGCCAGGAACCCGTGCAGGTCGGCGCCGCGCAGGCCCTGCTCGACCTCGCCGGCCAGCGCCAGGGTCTGCGCCAGCGTCCACGGCGGCAGCACGCCGGCATGCACGAACAGCGCGCCGGACTCGGCGTGCGCCAGCGGCCGCCGCCGCAGCCAGTCGAGCAGCGCGTCGCGGTCGGGCGCCTCGAGGATCTCGCGCAGCGTGTCGTCGGCGTGCAGCGGCCGGATGCCGTGGGCGACGGCCAGCAGGTGCAGGTCGTGGTTGCCGAGCAGTGCCAGCGCCCGGCCCGACTCGACGAGATCGCGCACGAAGCGCAGCGTGGCGAGCGACTGCGGCCCGCGGTTCACCAGGTCGCCGACGAACAGCAGCCGGTCGGCTGCTGGGATGCGCGCCAGCAGCGCGCGCAGCGGCTCGAGGCAGCCCTGCAGGTCGCCGATCGCCCACAGCGCTGTCGGCAGGCCGCCGTCGGCTGGTGGCCGGGTCGGCGCCTCAGCGGCCATCGCGCCCGCGCCAACGGTGCGCCCGCCGGCGCGCCGCCGGCCGGTGCCGCTCAGCCGCCATGGGGAGCGCGCCGCCGCCACAGGCGGATGAAGCGCGCCGGATACAGGAACAGTGCCAGGTAGAGCGCGCCCACGGCGACGAAGCCGGCGAACAGCAGATGCTCGGGCACGCCGAGCCGCCAGCCCACCGTCCCGGCGAGCCCGAGCAGCACGTTGCCGCCGACGATCAGCAGCATCGTCGGCGCCGGACCGAAGCCGCGCCGCTGCAGCAGGTGGTGCAGGTGGCCTCGGTCGGCGGCCACCGGATCGCGCCGGCGCAACAGGCGCCGCACGGTGACCGTGAACACGTCGAACAGCACCACGCCGACCACCCACAGCATCACCACCGGCGCCACCGCCGCCTGCTGCGGCGAGCCGGGCTGGGTCAGTTCGATCGCGAACCAGACGATCGCGAAGCCGAGCACCAGCGCGCCGGTGTCGCCCATGAACACGCGGTGCCGGCCGCGCCACGGATGCGGTGCGTTGAACAGCAGGAAGCCCACCACCGCGCCGATCAGCACCAGCAACAGCTTGTAGGCGTTGATGTCGACCAGCAGCCAGGCGAAGTAGGCGAAGAACGCGAGGATGCCGAGCGCCAGCCCGCCGGCCAATCCGTCAAGGCCGTCGAGCATGTTGATGCCGTTGATCACCGCCACGGTGGCGAACACGGTGAGCGGGATCGCCCAGTTGGCGAGCTCGAACGGACCGCGCGCCAGGATGTCGCCGAGCCCGGTCAGGAAGTGATTGCCCCAGGAGGTCATCAGCACCGCCGCCACCACCTGCGCGCCGAGCTTGGCGCGCGGCGAGACCTCGCCGATGTCGTCGAGCACGCCGATCGTGCCGAGCACCAGGATCGCCACGAACAGCACCTGGTAGTCGCCCATCCGGTGCGCCGATGCCGCCAGCGTGACCATGGCGGCGATCGCGATCGCCAGCCCGCCGGTCAGCGGCACGCTGTCGCCGTGCCTCTTGCGCCCGCCCGGATGGTCGACCAGCCCGATGCGCAGCGCCGGCCGGCGCAACCAGACGATGAGCAGCATCGCCAGCAGCGTGGCCACCAGGGGCTGGATCACGAAGGTCAAGCGCGCTCCGAGGGTTCAGGACGACGGCCGGCGATTATGCCGGCCGCGTCAGCAGATCCTGGCGGAGGCGTCCGAGTTGCGCCGGGTTGGTCTGCACGGTGTTCATGCGATCGCCAGCATCTGTTCGTCGACGGCGAGATCGCGGACTTCGACCGCGTGCAGCCAAGCGGCGCCGCTGCCTGCGCTGCGCATCGTTGGCCGACGCCGCCGACGCGCACGACCCGCGACGCATGAAACCGGCGGTGTCATTGCCGCCCCCGCTCCCCGCTTTCGCGGGGACAAGCTTCGCGGGGGCAGGCTGCAGCGGGAACCCAGGGTCGTTGCTGCGTTGGATCCCCGCTTTCGCGGGGATGACACGCCGGGAGGCTTCACAACTGGATCCCCGCTGAAGCCTGCCCCCGAGCGTCTTTGTCGGGGGCGGGGATGACACGCCGGGAGGTTTCACTTCAAGTGCACCGCAGTGGCGCGCGCGCCGCTGCGGGCGGGCGAAACGCTGCGCGGACGCATCGAGCAGCAACGGGCGCAACTGAAGCGCCTGCCGCATGTGATGCGCTTGTTTTCCATGGCGCCGAGTGGCGCCTGTCGTTCTGACTACCGGGCAAATTGCCGGCGAATCCGCTCGAACGCGAGGTTGGGCGTCACAGCACTACAAGTCGTCGGGCTTGAGACCTGTGTGCTTCGAGATGCGAGCAAGCATCCTTGGCCCGACTTCTTCGCCGTCATGAAAGGCGAAGACATAGTCGGGCCAGCCGTCGCGCGAGAGTGTGCGATGGGAACCAGACTGCCGCTTGAGCCGTCAACCGAGTGCCAGTAGCGCCAAATAGACTCGACGTGCCTTGGTCGAAGGCCACTGCGTCACGCGGAGGCTACGGAGATGGAGATGGACTGAGGCCCGGTTTCCCCATGCTCAATCCGCTCGGCGAGGACGCGTAGCGCGAGTATCTCGGCGCGAGCCATTGCCTCGTCACGGGAAGATCCGTAGGCAAGCACTCCGGGCAGTTGCGGCACTTCCGCAAGCCAGCGACCATCCTCTTCACGCTCGGACTCGATCTCGAACTTCACGATGGGGCTCCGAAGAGAGCGATCGATTCTATGCCGACGCAGAAGGTGACGCTCGACGGTTCGATCTGAGAGGGCGCCAACTGCAGGCCGCCTGGTCCGGACTGGCTGTCGCCGAGATGGGTCAGGAAGACACTGCCTGATGCCGGCCGCCGCGCGCCGCGCGCGCGCCGCTCAGCCCGGACGCCGCGCCGCTCAGCCCAGGCGGCGCACGTACCAGCCGATGCTGCGCGCCAGGCCGGCGGCGACATCGTGGCTCGGCGCGTAGCCGAGCAGCCGGCGCGCCTTGCCGATGTCGGCCTGCGAATGGCGCACGTCGCCGGCGCGAAAGTCGCGGTAGACCGGCGGCGCCGGCGCCAGTTGCGGCAGCGCCGCCGCCAGCGCCTCGGCGATGCGCGCGTGCAGCTCGTCGAGCGTGGTGCGGCCGCCGACGGCGACGTTGTAGACCTGATCGACCGCCTCCGGCGCGCTCACCAGCGCCGCGCGCAGATTGGCCTGCACGGCGTTGGCCACGTAGCAGAAGTCGCGCGAGGTCTGGCCGTCGCCGTTGATCGCGCAGGCTTCGCCGCGCAGCATCGCGCGCACCCACACCGGGATCACCGCCGCGTACGGTCCGTCCGGGTCCTGGCGCTCGCCGAAGACGTTGAAGTAGCGCAGCCCGATCGAGCGCAGTCCGTAGCAGCGCGCGAAGACTTCGGCGTACAGCTCGTTGACGACCTTGGTAACCGCATACGGCGACAGCGGGCGGCCGACGTTCTCCTCGACCTTGGGCAGCGCCGGGTGGTCGCCGTAGGTGGAACTGGAAGCCGCGTAGACGAAGCGGCTCACCTGGGCGTCGCGCGCGGCCACCAGCATGTTCAGGAACCCGGTGGCGTTGGCGGCGTGGGTGGCGAGCGGGTCGGCCAGCGAGCGCGGCACCGAGCCGAGCGCGGCCTGGTGCAGCACCACGGCGACGCCGTCGCAGGCTTGGCGGCAGGTCGCCAGGTCGACGATGTCGCCCTCGATGAACCGCAACCGCGACCAGGCCGGCTCGCCCACCAGGCCGCGCACCTCGTCGAGGTTGCGCCGGTGCCCGGTGGCGAAGTTGTCGAGGCCCACGACCTGCTGGTCCAGTCGCAGCAGCGACTCCAGCAGGTGCGAGCCGATGAACCCGGCCGCACCGGTGACCAGCCAGCGGCGTGGCGCGGCGCGCAGTCGCTGCGCCAAGTCATCAAGCGGTACAGCGGCGGTGGTCGCGGTCAAGGCAGTCGCGGCGGCAAGGTCACGGTCGGGCGCCGATTATGCCGAGCCATGCATGATGTCCGCGGCCGCCTCAAGCCGGCAGCGGTTCGAACAAGGACTGCATGTCCTGCGCGGTCAGCACCTTGGACAGCGCGGCGTCCTCGTCGAGGATGCCGCGCGCCAGATCGGCCTTGCGCGACTGCAGCGCACGGATCCGTTCTTCGACCGTGCCGGCGGCGATCAGCCGGTGCACGAACACCGGCTTGTCCTGGCCGATGCGGTGGGCGCGATCGGTGGCCTGGTTCTCGACCGCCGGATTCCACCACGGGTCGTAGTGGATCACGGTATCGGCCGCGGTCAGGTTCAGGCCGGTGCCGCCCGCCTTCAGGCTGATCACGAACAGCGGCACTTCGCCGCCCTGGAAGCGCTGCACCGGCGTCTTGCGGTCGCGCGTTTCGCCGGTGATCTTCACGTACTCGATGCCCAGCTCGGCCAGCCGCTCCTCGATCAGCGCCAGCATCGAGGTGAACTGCGAGAACAGCAGCACGCGCCGGCCCTCGGCCACCAGCTCCGGCAGCAGTTCGGACAGCCGCTCGAGCTTGGCTGACTCGCGTACCTTGCGCCCCGCCGCGCCCGCCACCAGGCGCGGATCGCAGCACACCTGGCGCAGCTTCAGCAGCGCATCGAGGACCACGATGTGGCTGCGCGCCAGCCCGCGCACTTGCAGCGCTTCGCGCACGCGCTTCTCCATGCTGGCGCGCACGGTCTCGTACAGGTCGCGCTGGCCGCCCGTCAGTGCGACCGCGTGTTCGATTTCGGTCTTGGCCGGCAGCTCGCGCGCCACCATGTCCTTGGTCCGGCGCAGGATGAACGGCCTGATCCGGCGTGCCAGGTGGGCGCGGCGCGCGTTGTCGCCGTGCTTCTCGATCGGCGTGCGGTACAACTGCGCAAAGCGGCGGCTGTCGCCCAGGAATCCCGGCAGCAGCAGGTTGAACTGCGACCACAGCTCGGCCAGGTTGTTCTCCAGCGGCGTGCCCGACAGGGCGATGCGGCTGGTCGCGCGCAGGCGGGCTGCGGCCTCGGCCGCGCGAGTGCGGGCGTTCTTCAGGTTCTGCGCTTCGTCGAAGATCACCAGGTGAAACGGCTGCTTGGCGAACTGCTCGACATCGCGCGGCAGCAGGGGATAGGTGGTGAGCACCACATCGTGGTCCGCAATGGCGGCGAACGCCCCGTGCCGGCCGGTGCCATGCAGCACCAGAGTGCGCAGCGAGGGCGCCAGTCGTTGCAGTTCGTGCTGCCAGTTGGGAATCACCGAGGTGGGCGCCACCACCAGGGCCGGCTGTTGCAGTCGCCCGGCATCCTTTTCGACCAGCAAATGGGCGATCGCCTGCACGGTCTTGCCCAGGCCCATGTCGTCGGCGAGGATGCCGGCCAGGTCGTGGCTGCGCAGGAACTGCAGCCAGTCCAGGCCGGCGCGCTGGTAGCCACGCAGTTCGGTCAGCAGCGACGCCGGCGGTGCGACCGGCGCCAGCCCGGCGAAGTTCGCCAGCCGTTCGCCCAGTTCGCGCAGCGCCGGCGTGCCGCGCCAGTCGTAGCCGGCCTGCGCCAGATCGGTCAGGCGCGCCGCGTCGGTGCGGGCCAGCCGCACACGGTGGCTGCTGTCGCCGGCTGTGCCTGCGTGCAGTTCCACCAGCGTCTGCACGATGCTGCGCACGCGCGCCAGCGGCAGACGGATCACGCGCCGGGCGTCGATCCGCACCATGACGGTCCGCTCCTTGTCCGTGTCCGGCGCGCGCAGCCAGTCGGCCAACTGGCGGTCGGCGAGCAGCCGCGCCACGATCGGGATCAGCGAGACGCGCGCGCCGTCGACCTCGACCCCCAGTTCGAGGTCGAACCAGCGCGCATCGGACTGCTCGTCGGCGCTCATGTAGAACGCCTGCGGCTGCAGCACCTGCCAGGCGAAGTCGGCGGCGATCTCGATCGACCAGCCCGCCTTGCGCCAGCGCGGAATCGACTCGTCCATCAGCGCCAGCACCAGCGACTCGTCGAGGAAGTAGCCGCTCTCGGTCGGGCGCTGGTCGGGCTGATCCGGCATCGGCATGAAACCGGCCGAGCGCAGGCGGCTCACCGTCTTGTCGTGCAGCTTGGCATCGATGACCGGGGTCACCAGTTCGCCTTCGTGCAGGCGCGGCTCGCCGCGGTCGCGCAGGTGCACGGCCAGGCTGCCGTAGCGCATATGCACGAACGCGGCCGCCCCCCGCAGGCTGGCCTCGAAGTAGCGCATCGGCGAGGCGAATTGCGCGTTCTCCAGCCGCAGGTGGACCAGGCCACGGCTTTTCAGCTCGCGCACCGCGATCGCCGCCGGCAGCGGCGGACGGCGCATCGTGTCCGGCAGTGGCGCCATGGCGGCAGCGAGCGCCTCGGCCACCGGTGTCACCTGGGTCGCCTCGATCGGTGGCGCGGCCAGCAGCACCTGCGCCAGATCGGCATCGACGTCCGCCGCGATCTCGCCCAACTCGCCGCGCGCCGCATCCAGATACCACAAGCCATCGAGCGCGATCGCGGCGGCCGGCGGATCGACCGCGAGCACGAAGCGCTGGCGGCCCTGGGCATCGGGTTGCCAGCGACCCTCGGCCGCGCGCGCCGGGCCCCAGCGCAGCGGCCGCAACGAGTGACCGTCGCTCCCCCGCACCACCGCTTCGGCCTGCTCGACCATCCGGCGCAGCAGCGCGCCGTCGCGGTCCAGCACGTGCTCATCCAGGCGGCCGGGGGCGCTGGCCAGCGCCAGCGCCCGCACCAGCGGCACATCGTCCGGGCCGAGATAGCGGGGCCGGTTGCGCAGCAGGTCGATCAGGCTGCCGTTGGCAGGGACCGGCCGCGCCAGGCTGCCGTCCTTGCGCACGTTGCCGTACAGCAGCGTTACCGTCGGGCGTGCGCGCAGCGGATCGACGTCGATGGCGAACACCATCCGCTGCTTGCGTGGCTCGGCCGCCACCTCGTTGCGCAGTGCCCGCACCTGGGTCAGCCAAGCCGCGTGCTGCAGCAGCGCCGCCGACGGCTGCGCGGCGATGGCCGGCGGTGCTGGCGTCGCCAGCGGTCGCCGCGCGGCGGCCGGGTTCTCGCTGCCGGGGTCGACCGGGTCCGGCTCGAGCTTGAAGTAGTCGATCAGTGCGGCCGCGCCGTGCTTGCAGTTGTAGCCGACCGGGCAGGTGCAACCGCTCTCGATCGAGCGCCCGCGCCTGCCGGCCCCTAGCTCGACGGTCACGCGGTAGGGCAGTGGGTCGGTGCCGCGCACCTCGGCATCGAGGAGGGCGGTGCCGTCGTCCTGCTCGCTCAGCCGAGCATCGCGCACGCGCCCGCGCCGCGCGTAGTCCAGACCACGCTCGAGGCTGATGTCGTGAAAGACCTCGCGCAGGTCGCGCCAGCCGATGGTCATCGCAGCGGAGCCCGCACCTTGGCCAGCAGCGCGGTGGTGGAGCGCTCATGCTCGAATGGGATGGACACGGTGCGCGCCCCCCAGGTGCGCGCCAGTTGCGCCTCCGGGATCGTCGTCATGTCGTAGTCGCCGCCCTTGACGTAGACGTCGGGCCGCACGATCTCGAGCACCGGCAGCGGCACCGTCTCGTCGAAGATCGTCACCAGGGTCACGCTCGCCAGCGCGGCGAGCACCGCGGCGCGGTCGGCCTCGCCGTTGATCGGCCGGTCATCGCCCTTGCCCAGGCGGCGCACCGAGGCATCGGAGTTGACCGCCACCACCAGGCTCGCGCCGAGCGCGCGCGCGCGCGCCAGGTAGGTCACGTGGCCGCGGTGCAGGAGGTCGAACACGCCGTTGGTGAGCACCACCGGGCGCGGCAAGCGCGCGGCGCGCGCGGCGAGCTCGGCGCGGGCGACGATCTTGCCTTCGAACTCGGGCGGCGTCATGCACGCGCCCGGTGTCTGCGGCGGACCTGCGGCGCCGGGCCGCTCGCTGGTTAGCGCCGCGACCGCCTGCGCCAGCGACGCGTGCCGTGCGCTGGCGAGCTGCGGCGGTTGCGGCCAGTCGGGCAGCGATTCGCCGTTGGTTCCGAGCAGCACGCGCGCCGGCACGCCGGCGGCGAGCGCCGCTTGCAGGTCGGACGCCTTGTCGCCGAACAGGATCGAGCGCGACAGGTCGACGTCGAGCTCGCGCGCGGCGGCAAGCAGCAGCCCCGGCGCCGGCTTGCGGCAGTCGCACTGGCGTCGATACTGGCCGGCGGCCTCGGTCGGATGGTGCGGGCACCAGTAGATGCCGGCGAGCGGCGCGCCGGCGGCGGCGAAGCGCGCGCGCAGCCAGTCGTTGAGCGCTTCGAGGTCGGCCACCGAATACAGGCCGCGGCCGATGCCCGACTGGTTGGTGACCACCACCAGCGCGTAGCCGAGCTGCGCCAGCCGCGCCGCCGCCGCCAGCGCACCCGGCACGAACTCGAAGTCCTCGACCCGCCAAGTGTAGCCGTGATCGACGTTGATCACGCCGTCGCGGTCGAGGAAGGCGGCCGGTTGGGGCATCGGGGCGAACGGTGTTTGGCAGGCGCCGCAGCGGCCAGCGACCGCGCGACTCGGGATCATCTTGCCACGCCTTGACGACAGTGGCAAACTTTGTGCTCTTTGGCACAAGCGTCCAATGATGTCATGAGCTCACTGACTGCGCGAACGAAGATCGGCGCCGGCGGCAGGATCGTCATTCCGCGAGAGATGCGCGCCGCGCTCGAGGTGCGCGAGGGCGACGAGCTGCTGCTGGAGGTCGACGCGCAGGGCCTGCACGTGCGCTCGGTGCGGCAGGCCGTGCGTCGCGCGCAGCAGGTCGTGGCGAAGTATGTCAAGCCCGGCCGCTCGCTGAGCGAGGAACTGCTCGCCGAGCGCCGCCGGGACGTCGAGCGTGAGTGAACGCGCCACGGTGATCGACGCTTCGGCCCTGCTCTGCCTGGTGCTGGGCGAGCCGGGCGCCGATCGCGTCACCGCCGCCCTGGAGGCGCGCGAGTGCATGATCAGCGCCGTCAATCTGTCGGAGGCGGCCGCCAAGCTCGACGAAGCCGGCGTGCCGGTCGCGCAGATCGAGGGGCTCGCGCGCGGTCTGCGGCTACGGGTCGAGCCGTTCGACGAGGCGCAGGCCCTCGGTTGCGCGCAGATGAAGAAGGCGACCCGTTCGCTCGGTCTGTCGCTCGGCGACCGCGCCTGCCTGTTCCTGGCGCGGCGCCACGGCGCCGTGGCCTTGACCACCGATCGCGCCTGGGCGCGCGCCAAGGCCGGCGTCAAGGTGGAACTGGTCCGCTAGCCGGGCCGGGTGCTTCAGTCGCCGTGGGCGAGCAGCCAGCGCACGTAGGCGGCGGTGCCTTCTTCGACGCTCATCATCGGCGCCGTGAACCCGGCGGCGCGCAGGCGGCCGGGGTCGGCCTGCGTGAACGCCTGGTACTTGCCGCGCAGCGCCTCGGGGAAGGCGATGTACTCGATCAGCCGCTGCGCCACCGCCTCGGCCAGCGGCAGCGCCGGCTGGCCCTGCGCCGCGCGCAGCGTGTTGACCACGGCCAGCGCGACGTCGTTGAAGCACTGCGCGCGGCCGCTGCCGAGGTTGTAGATGCCGGCCACCGGCCGGTTCCAGAAGTGCAGGTTGACCGCGATCACGTCGTCGACGTGGATGAAGTCGCGCCGCTGCTCGCCGTGGCCGTAGCCGTGGCTGCCCTCGAACAGCTTGACGCGGCCCTCGGCGCGGAACTGGCCGAAGTGGTGGAAGGCGACCGACGCCATCCGCCCCTTGTGCGCTTCGCGCGGGCCGTAGACGTTGAAGTAGCGCAGGCCGATCGCCGGCGCGCTCAGCGAGGCCATGCGCCGGCGCAGGATCTGGTCGAACAGGAACTTCGAGTAGCCGTAGACGTTGAGCGGCCGCTCGTTGGCGCGCTCCTCGGCGAAGTCCTGCGCCAGCCCGTAGGTGGCCGCCGACGAGGCGTAGATGAACGGCACGCGCACGCTCTGGCACCAATCGAACAGCGCCAGCGTGAAGCGGTAGTTGTTGTCCATCACGTAGCGGCCGTCGGTGGCCATCGTGTCGGAGCACGCGCCCTGGTGGAACACGACCTCGGGCTTGGGCAGGTCGCGCCTGCGCACGCGCTCGATGAACTCGGCCTTGTCGAGATAGTCGGCGATCTCGCAGTCGACCAGATTGCGGAACTTGTCGGCGCGCGTCAGGTTGTCGACGGCCAGGATCTCGCTCTCGCCGCGGTCGTTGAGCGCCTTGACGTTGTTGGCGCCGATGAAGCCGGCGGCGCCGGTGACGATGATCTTCATGCCTCAATCAATGCATCAAGCTTGGGGGGCGGGGCCGCCGGGCCGTCTCAATCGATGAACCGGCGCGCAGCGCCGACCACGACCGTGGCTTCATCGATCGCAAGCCGTGCGTCGGCGTCGCTGTATTCGTGCGTCGGTACGAAGTCGATGTCGCCGTAGAAGGCAAACTCACGCTCGCGTCGCAGCCGCTTCGAAATGCGCGCCAGTTCCTGCAACTGCGCTTGCAGGTCGGCGGGAAAAAGCGCGGCCTGCTCGAGCAACACCGGGCCGACGTCATGCCACTTGGGGGGATCGATGCCGGCCTGGCGCAGCAGGCCCTTGAGCGCGAGCTCGACAAGTTCCTGAGCTTCCCGAACGACGTCGGACCACGCCTGCCGCTGCGCCAGGAAGTGCAGCATCTCCAGCCGCACGGATGCCTTGGTCAAGTAGCTGCGCGCGAGTTCGTTCGCGGTCATGGCGTCACAGAGCAATCGTCTCGCCGGCCTTCCAGTCGGGCTTCAGCAGCCAGTAATAGCCGCCCGCCAACTGCTTGCGCACACTGCCCAGCGCTTGCATGCGCGCGCGCAGTTCGTCCAGGTAATGCTCGAAGAAGCTGTCGCGATCCCACAGAGTGCGCGCTTCGACCGTCATGTCGAGGAACAGCGGACTGCCAAGGCGCACTTCAGCGGGGGTCTTGAAGACCGGCGAGAGCACGGTGTGGACCGAGCTGCGCCGGGCCACGTCGAGGTCGAGCTCCAGGCGGCGATCGATGTTCTCGAACTCGCGGACCCGCGCCAATCGGCCCGGCGGCAGAGGCTCGGCCACGATGAGGACGTCGATGTCGGAATCCGGCCGCATCGTTCCCCGTGCAACTGAACCAAACAGTACGACCGAAACAAGTCGATCCCGATACTGGGCCAAGCACTCTTCCAGCAGCCGGCTCGTCAAGCGCTCGAATGTCTCTCGCAGCATGCTGGCGATACTACAGGCCCAACGTCAGGATCCGAACAGCTCCGCGTACGACACCGTCGCCGTGCCGAGCTTGCCGACGACGATGCCGCCGGCCTTGTTGGCGAGCGCCACCGCCTCGCGCAGCGGCCGGCCGGCGGCGAGCATCGCGCCCAGCACCGCGATCACCGTGTCGCCGGCGCCGGAGACGTCGTAGACCTCGCGCGCCTGCGCCGGCACCGACCAGGCGCCGTCGTCGTCGAACAGCGTCATGCCTTCCTCGCTGCGGGTGAGCAGCAGCGCCTGCAGCGAGAGATCGCGCCGCAGCGCCTGCGCGCGCGCGTGCAGGTCGGACTCGCTCGTCCAGCGGCCCACCACTTCGCGCAGCTCGGCGCGATTGGGCGTGACCAGGGTCGCGCCGGCGTAGCGGCTGTAGTCGTCGCCCTTCGGATCGACCAGGATCGGCCGGCCGGCGGCGCGCGCCAGCGCGATCATGCGCGCGATGTGCGCCAGCCCGCCCTTGCCGTAGTCGGACAGGATCACCAGATCGTGCGCCGGCAGCAGCGCCTCGAACTCGTCGAGCTTGGCCGCCAGCACCTCGCCGTCGGGCGCGGTCTCGAAGTCGACGCGCAGCATCTGCTGCTGGCGCGCGACCACGCGCAGCTTGACCGTGGTGCGCATGCCCGCGTCCACGTGCAGGTGCGCGCTGACGCCCGAGCTGTGCAGCAGCGCGCGCAGCAGCCGGCCCGGCTCGTCGTCGCCGACCACGCTCAGCAGCCCGACGTCGCCACCGACCGCCGCCACGTTGCGCGCGACGTTGGCCGCACCGCCGAGCCGCTCGTCGCTGCGCTGGACGCGCACCACCGGCACCGGCGCCTCGGGCGAGATGCGTTCGGCATCGCCGAACAGGTAGCGGTCGAGCATCACGTCGCCGGCCACGAGCAGGCGGCCGGCGGCAGTCACGGGGGCAGCGGGCACGGGACGGTCGATCGCGCGAAAGCCGCAATTATCCTGGAAGCCGCAGGTGACCGCTTGCGGCTTGCAGGACAAGCAGGCCGTTGGCCGACGCCGATGCGCACGCCGGACCCGAATATGATCCGCGATCGGTCGCTGGAGAGACAAGGAACGACACCGCGATGGCGCGCATTGTGCTCATCGGCCGCAACGGTCAGGTCGGATGGGAGCTCGAGCGCAGTCTGCTCGGCCTGGGCGAAGTCACGGCGCCGGGCCGCAGCCGGCTCGACCTGCGCGACGCGGCGCAGATCGGCGAGTTCGTGCGCGAGTGCGCGCCGGCGATCGTCGTCAACGCCGCGGCCTACACCGACGTCGAGGGCGCCGAGAGCGACGAGGCGGGCGCCTTCGCGATCAACGCCGGCGCGGCGGCGGCGCTGGCGGCGGCCGCACGCGACTGCGGCGCGGCGCTGGTGCACTACTCGACCGACTACGTGTTCGACGGCGAGCAGCCGCAGCCGTACCGCGAGGACGATCCGACCGCGCCGCTCAGCGTCTACGGCCGCTCCAAGCTCGCCGGCGAACAGGCGATCGGCGCCGCCGGCTGCGCGCACCTCATCCTTCGCACGAGCTGGGTGTACGCGGCGCGCGGGCGCAACTTCCTGCGCACGATCGCTCGCCTGGCCGGCCAGAGACCGCAGTTGCGCATCGTCGACGACCAGTTCGGTGCGCCGACCTCGGCGCGCCTGATCGCACAGGTGACGGCGCTGATGATCCGCTCGTACCTGACCGACGCCGGCGCGCGCCAACGGGTGAGCGCCGGCACCACGGTCCACCTGACCGCCGGCGGCGAGACCACCTGGTTCGGCTTCGCCTGCCGGGCGCGCGAGCTGGCGCTGGAGCTGGGGCTGCCGTTCGCCGCGCACCTGTTGCCGATCGCCGCCGCCGAGTACCCGACCCGGGCGCGCCGGCCGCGCAACTCGCGCCTGAGCCTGGAGCGGCTGCAGCGCGACTGGTCGATCGCGGTGCCGCCGTGGGAGACGGGCCTGCGCCTGTGCATGGAAGAGCTGGCGCTGCCGGCGGGCTCGAAAGTCTGAGTCGCGGCGCTTCGCCGCGCGTGCGGCGAAGCGCCGGGCGCCTGCCCGACAGTTCCTAAGGCGCGCCCCTGATCAGCCACACGCGACTGCGCTCGTCGGGCTTGAAGCTGCTGTTGACGATGGCCACCGCGCCGGCGCCGTTGACCGCGAGTTTGCGCATCAGCAACCCCTGGCTGCTGCCGTTCCAGCCGCCGGCGGGATCGATGCTCGCCGGCACCGTGCCGGCCGGCGCGAAGCTCGCGCCGCCGTCGCGCGAGACCGCGAGCGCCAGGCCGCGCGCCACGCCGCGCGGATCGGTGAAAAGCTCCCACAGCACGTACAGATGGCCTTGGGCGTCGACGCTCAGCGAGGGAAAGCCCGCGCCGAGCGGCGAGATCTCGCGCGGCGCCGCAAAGCTGGCGCCGGCGTCGGTGGAGCGCGTGTAGCGGATGCGCGCCGGATCGAAGGGCCCGCGCGAGCTCTCCGCGTAGACCAGGTGCACGACGCCGTTGGCGTCGACCGCGAGCTTGGGCGCATCGGAGTACCCGGCGCTCGGCGCGACGATGCGCGCCGGCGCGAAGCTGGCGCCGCCGTCGGCCGAGCGCGCGACGCGGATGTCGGCCGAGCGGTCCTGGCCGACGGTCCAGGCCAGATACACGCTGCCGTCGGCGCCGAGCGCGAGCGAGGGCGCGCGCGCCGGCCGGTCCTCGCCGCCGGCGACTCGCAGCGGCGCCGAGAAGCGCGCGCCGCCATCGGTGGAACGGCTGAACCAGAGTGCGCCTTCGTACTCGGTCCACGCCGCATAGACCGTGTTGCCGGCGGCGGCCAGGTCGAGACTGCCGTTGTGCCAGCGGTGGCGGTCGATCTGCCCCTTGCCGTCGCCGGCTTGCGAGCGCGACAGGTTCAGTGGCGCCGAGAAGCTTGCGCCGCCGTCCTGCGAGCGCGCGAAGAAGATCTCGCCGCCGTGCGAGCCGCCGGAGAAGACGATCTCCTGCCAGAGCACGAACACCCGCGCGGGATCGTCCGGCGAGAGCACGACCCGCGGCAGCCAGGAAAACACCGCCGCGGTGCGCGAGACGTTGACCGGCGCGCCCAGCTTCTCGCCGGCGGCGCCGACGCGCTGGAAGAACACGTCCTTGCGCGCCTGGTCGACCCAGACCACCGCCGCCTCGCCCCGGGCGTCGAGCGCGACCGACGGATCGTCGACGTAGTCCCAGCGCGACTCGTTCATCCGCCACGGCCCGCGCTCGGCGCGCCCGGCCGCGATCTCGGTCGTGCTCCAGGCGATCGGCGCCGGCTGCGCGGCGGGCGCAGCGAGAACTGCGAGCAGCAGGGCGAGGTGACGCTTCATGCGGTTGCGTGGGCCGTGCTCTTCACGGGCGCGCGGATCGGCGATCGACCTGTCGACCTTGGCCCGAGCGCGCGCCGTCGACTTCGGCGCCGCGGCACGCGCTGCGGCGAGTCTCGCCGGTCGACACCGAGTCTCGAGGGTAGCCGGTGCGGCGCCTCTCGTGCGCTGAGCGTTTTCGCTTATTGGCTGTGCGCCACTGCGATCGGCATCGGTGCGGCAGCGGGCTCACCTACGCCGGCAATCTGGAGCGCCTGGCCTCGGTTCTCGACGGCCCGGCGGCGATCGTCGAGCGGCGCGACATCTGCGACACCGATGCCGTGCTCGCGCTGCTGCGCCGGTATCCGCGAGGTGCTCGCGCGCGGCCGTGCGCTTACACCGGCGGCAGCAGGCCGGTGTCTTCGTACAGATCGTCCAGGGTCAGCACGACGCGGGCGCCGTTGCAGGCGATCTCCAGCGCATCGTCGCGGTCGAGCTCTTGCTCGAGCCAGCCGCCCTGCGCGTCGCGGAAGAAGGCGCGCGCCCACAGCCGCTCGGAGTCGACGAGCAGGTAGTAGCGCAGGCTCGGAAGCCCGCGGTAGGCGGCCCACTTCTCGCGCTGATCGATGGCCGCGGTCGCCGGCGACAGCACCTCGGCGATCAGGCACGGCGCGCGCTTGTAGGTCGGGTGGTCGTCGGCCGGATCGCACACCAGCATCGCGTCCGGGTAGTAGAACAGCGGCCCCTCGTCCAGGCGCAACTTCATGTCGGCCATGAAGGCGCGGCAGGTGCGCCCGCGAGTGGCGGCGCGTAGATGGAACGCGATGTTCAGCGCGATCCGGTTGTGCCGTTCGCTGGCCCCTGCCATCGCGTGCACGCGTCCGGCAACGAACTCGTGCCTGACGGCCGCAGTCTCCTCGACGCGCAGGTAGTCGGCCTCGGTCATCGGCTGCAACGCATGGGCATGGGTCATGGCGCGCTCGCACAAGGGCAAGTGCCGCGCATATTATGACGCTGCGGTCCGGCGCTCGAAGCCGCCGGGGTCGAGCCGATGACCGAGGACCTGATTAGCGAAAATGCTCAGCAGGCCGGAACCCGTCGCCCCGGCGGAGGCCGGGGCCCAAGTTTGCGATGCCGAAGTTGGGTCCCGACCCCGGATCCAGTCCGGGGCAGGCTCTCCGCCGGGACGACATCAGCGATTGCGCCTTGCTTCGGACGCGCGCGGCTGAGGCTCATCGCTAATCAGGTTGCGTGACGAGTGCGGCAGCGGCGATGAGGCTGAGCGAACAGCACCGCCAGGCGATCCTGCGTGTGGTCGGCGAAACCTGCGGGCCGCGGGCGCGCGGGCGCCTGTTCGGCTCCCGCCTGGACGACGCACTGCGCGGTGGCGACGTCGATCTGCTGGTCGAGCTGCCCGCAAGCTCGGGAGGTATCGGCGCCGTGAAATGCTCCCACGTGGAGCTATTAGACTGAAAGGCCGACGGCGCGTGGACGAGTTCGAGCAAACCACGCCAACCCGGGCGCGCATCCGCATCGTCTCGGCGCGCGAGGCGACGCGCGGTGAACGCAAGGACTATCAGGAAACGCCGCGCTAGCGGCAAGCAGGGAAGCGCCGATGAACACAAAACAGACTGATCAACCTGCGGACAATGAAATGCCGGCGGAGATCGATTTCTCGAAGGGAATCCGCGGCAAGTTCTACCGCGCCGGCGCGCGCATGGTGCTGCCCGTGCATCTGGATGCGGATGTCGCCAATGCGCTTACGCACTCGGCCGAGGAAGAAGGTGTCGATATCAACGCCTTCGTGACCAAGCTGCTCGAGGAGCATCGCGAGGCAGCCAGGCAGGAGACGGCGCCCAGGCCCGGGCCTTGATCGCGGCTTCAGGCTCCGCCGATGCACCACGGCGAAGACCTCGCTCGCGACTGATGTTCGCGTGACGAGTGCGGCAGCGGCGATGAGACTGAGCGAACAGCACCGCCAGGCGATCCTGCGTGTGGTCGGCGAAACCTGCGGGCCGCGGGCGCGCGTGCGCCTGTTCGGCTCCCGCCTGGACGACGCACTGCGCGGTGGCGACGTCGATCTGCTGATCGAACTGCCCGACGACCCCGAAGACATCTATGCGCTGCAGCGGCAGCTCTACGTGAAATTGCTGCGGGCGCTGGAGGAGCGGCCGGTTGACGTGCTCGTCGTCGGCCCGCACACGCTGCGCCAGCCCGTCCATGAGGCAGCGCTGCGCGAAGGAGTGCTGCTGTGAGCGCCGAGCACACGACGCAGACCCAGGCGGCGCAGCGGATCCTGCGGCTATGCCGGAAGGAGGCGGCGGGCCTCGAACGGGTGGCGGCGCGGCTGTTCGCCACGCCGGTCACGGCCGGACGGCTGGCCACGCTCGATACCGACGAGGACTTGTCCGAGCGCGTTGACGCTTTCGCGGCCCGATTCGGACGACTGCAGGACGCGCTTACCGACAGACTGCTTCCTGCGTACTTTGCTCTCGCCGGCGAGCCGCTGCGGCCCGTCGTCGAGATGCTCGACCGCGCAGAACGGCTGCGGCTGATCGAAGCGGCCGATGCCTTCCTCGCCGCACGCAAGCTCCGCAACCGGCTGGTCCACGAGTACGTCGAAGACCGCAACGAGCTGGCCGCCAATCTCGGCGCCGCCCATGCGTTCGTGCCGCAGTTGCGTGGCGCACTGGACAACGTGGCACAGGCGATCGCGCGCCTGCCGCAGGGAACATCGCAATGAACCGCAAAAGCCTCATCCTCGGCGGCGGCTCCGCAACGCGGCTGTATTTCCGGGCTACGCGCATCGTTTCGGGTCGTGTACGCCGTGCAGCTTGGCGACGACATCTGGGTTGTGCATGCGTTCCAGAAGAAGTCGACGCAAGGCATCAAGACGCCGCAGCACGAAGTCGCTCTCGTCAGGGAGCGGCTCAAGCGGCTGAAGGAGGTACTGAAATGAAGCCTCCCGGCGTGTCATCCCCGCGCAAGCGGGGATCCAGCGGGAGCAGTGCCGGGGGTGCCGCGGGGAACAGTGTCATCCCCGCGCAAGCGGGGATCCAGCTCTCAACGCAGCAACGAAGCTGGGTTCCCGCTGCAGCCTGCCCCCGCGAAGGCGGGGGCGGCAACGACACCGCCGGTTTCATGCGTCGCGGGTCGCGCGCAGCGCGGTGGAGCAACTGAAGTGAGAGACAAGGAATTCGATATCATCCGCGGCAGCGGAAACGTCTACCGGGACTTCGGCGATCCGGACGCCGATGTGAAGCAACTCAAGGCCATCCTTGCGGCAGCGATCATCAGGTCGCTCGACAGGCAGGGTATGACCGTGCGCAAGGCGCATGCGCAAACCGGCATTGCCGCTGCGGACTTCTCCCGCATCCGCAACGCCGATCTCGGACGCTTCACCGTCGACCGGCTGATGACGATCATCAATCGCCTCGGCTCCCGCATCGATGTGAAGGTCAGCGTCCGGAAGACCGGGCGCAGGACCGCCGAAGCCCGCAGCGCACCTTGAGCGGGCGCGCCGCTGGACTGTTTCGACGACGACGACAGCGCGCAGGCGATCGGGTGCGCGGAGAAGATTCTCGGGTTTGTCGATGATCTCGCTGCTCGAAGACCCGCGTGACCGGAGCGAACGGGTGGACCAACAGTTCGGACCGCGGGAGACAGCGGCGTGAGGCTCAGCGACGACGAGCGCAAGATCATCCGAGAGGTCGTCGAGCGCCGGTTGGGTCCTGGCGCGAGGGCGCTCCTGTTCGGATCCCGAGTCGATGACACGCGGCGCGGCGGCGACATCGATCTGCTGATCGAACTGCCGCAGGGTGTCGGCGATCCGCTGGCGGAGTCGGTTCGGCTCGAGATCGAGCTCATGCGCGCGCTCGGCGAGCGCAGGATCGACATCCTGCTCAGTTACCCGGCGGTGGCTGAGCAGCCATTCCATGCAGTGGCGCGTCGGGCGGCGGTAGCGGTATGAGCGAAGACGATCGCCTCCTGGCCGAACACCGCGCGAAGGCGCAGGCTGCGCTGCGGCTGCTGATGGCCTCGCTGGACGACTACACGCCCTTTGACCCGTCTGCCGCGCTCACTCCAAAGCAACTCGAACCCTACGACGCGCTTGCAGACCGCTTCATTCGGGCGGTCGAGTCGTCGCTCAGGCTGTTTCGCAGCGTTGAACTGCACGAGTTCGGCGTGCCGTCGGACTCGACGCGAGAGATGCTGGACCGCATGGAGAAGCTGCGCTGGGTGAGCTCGGCCGACCTGTGGCTGGCCATGCGATCAATCCGCAACAAGATCGTTCACGATTACTTGCCCGAGCAGGTCGCGGCGATGTTTGCGCAGATTGCCGGGCCGTTTGCTCTGGAACTGCGTGACCTGGCCGAACGCGTGGCGCGCGCCTCTTGAGAATCAGACAGCCAGATCGGTCTTGCGCTGCTGCAGCGCGCGCATCCGCTCCTCGACGGTGCCGGCCGCCAGCAGCCGATAGACGAACACCGGCTTGTCCTGCCCGATCCGGTGCGCGCGGTCGGTGGCCTGCTGCTCGACAGCAGGGTTCCACCACGGGTCGTAGTGGATCACGGTGTCGGCAGCGGTCAGGTTCAGGCCGGTGCCTCCGGCCTTCAGGCTGATCAGGAACAGCGGCACCGCGCCGCGCTGGAAGCGCTCGACCGGCGTCTTGCGATCGCGCGTCTCGCCGGTGAGCTTCACGTAGTCGATCCGGCGCGCGTCGAGCTCGGCCTCGATCAGCGCCAGCATCGAGGTGAACTGCGAGAACAGCAGCACGCGCCGCCCTTCGGCGATCAGCTCCGGCAGCAGCGAGGTCAGCAGATCGAGCTTGGCCGACTCCTTGACCTTGGCCGCCGCCGGCGTCTTGACCAGTCGCGGATCGCAGCACACCTGGCGCAGCTTCAGCAGCGCGTCGAGCACGACGATGTGACTGCGCGCCAGCCCCTGCGCGGCGAGCGCCGCGCGCACGCGCTGGTCCATCGCGCTGCGGATCGTCTCGTACAGATCGCGCTGCGCACCGGCAAGGTCGACCGCGCGCTCGATCTCGGTCTTGGGCGGCAGTTCGCGCGCGACCTGGTCCTTGGTCCGGCGCAGGATGAACGGCTTGACGCGGCCCAGTTGTGCACGAGCGAGGTCGGCGCGACTACCAGCGCCGGCTGCTGCAGGCGCCCGGCCTCCTTCTCGACCGCCAGGTGCGCGATCGTCTGCACCGTCTTGCCGAGCCCCATGTCGTCGGCCAGGATGCCGGCCAGCCCGTGCGCGCGCAGGAACTGCATCCAGTTCAGTCGCGCCTGCTGGTACGGCCGCAGCGTGCCGGCCAGCCCCGCCGCCGGCGGCACTTCCTCCAGCCCCGTGAAGTCGCGCAGCCGCTGGCCGAGTTCGCGCAGCGCCTGCGCGCCGCGCCACTGGAAGTCCTGCTCGGACAAGTCGACCAGCCGCGCCGCGTCGACGCGCGGCAGCCGCAGCCGGTCTTGCTGGTCGCGCGCGCCCGGCTCGGCGAGTTCCAGCAGCGTGCGGACGATCGCGCGCAGCCGCTCGAGCGCAAAGCGCGCGACGTGCCGGGCATCGATGCGCACCGGGATCGTCGCGTCGGGCTGAAGCGGCGTGCCTTCGACCAGCAGCGGGCGCAGTTGGCGATCGTCGAGCAGCGAGGCGATGACCGGATACAGCGACAGGCGCTTGCCGCCGACCTCGACGCCGAGCTCGAGTGAGAACCACTGGTTGTCGTCCTGCGGCTCGGCGTCGAAGTAGTACGCGTCCACCGCCACCGGCTGCCACGAGAAGTCTTCGGCGAGCGTGATCTGCCAGCGCTGCTTGCGCCATTGCGGCAGCTTGTTCTCGACGAGGTCGAGCAGCAGGTGCTCGTCGGCGAAGAGCGCGCTCTCGTGCTCGCGGCGCTCGCCCTGCACATCGATCTCCAGAAGGCCGGCCGACCGCAGTCGATTGATGGTCTTGCGATGGAGCGCCTGGTCGACTGTCAGTGTGACGAGCGCACCGTTGTGCAGGCGCGTGCCGCCGGCCTCGTCGAGCGCGGCGCGCAGTCCGCCGTAATCCACCGACACGCGCGCCACGGCGCCAATCATCGTCTGGTAGCACTGCTGTCCGGTTAAAACTCGAACAAATTCAGTTGGTTAGCGGGCTCAGGTGGTTCGAATCGGGAGGCATCGGCCTGGAAGGCGCATGAAACCTCGGTTTTCTCGAAGACCGACACCGACAGGATCTGTAGACATGTGTAGAGCGAGGCATCGAGTTGAAGCTCCTTCTTGACGATGGCGATGAGCACGTAGGTGGCCACGGCGCACCACATTTGCGTCTTCACGGCGTTCTCAGTTGGTGAACCTGTTGTGCGGCGCCAGGGCGCGCCTGATGCCCGAGTCGCGCGCCGTGTGTAGCCCATGGGCTACAATGTGCCATGCGCGTGGAGAAGAAGAGAGGGCAGCGGCTACTGCTGTTGCTCGCTGGCGGTGACAAGGCCACGCAGGCCAAAGACATCGCCAGAGCCATTCGGTTGGCGCAAGCCTATAGAGAGTGATCCCATGAGCACCGCAGCACGTAAGAAGCCCGTCAAGGTCAAGATCTCCGCCTATGACGTTGCAGAGCATCTTCGTACACCCGAAGAGATAGCCGCGTACCTGGACGCTTGGCTGGAGGAGGCACCGGAGGACGTCTCAGGCATCGCCCGAGCGCTCGGCGACATCGCGAGGGCTAAGGGTATGTCTGAAGTAGCCAAAGAGGCTGGTCTCAGTCGTGAGAGTCTCTACCGCGCCCTCAGCGAGGGTGGGAATCCGAGCTTTGCCACGGTGCTGAAGGTCGCCCGCGCGTTGGGCGTGCGTTTCCACGCGCAGCCCGCCTGAGCACGGCCGCAGGCGCCGCCTAACCCTTCTGAGCATCACGCCGCCCACGACCAGGATCCGGCGCCAGGCAACTTCAGTCAACCCGTGCAGCTCTCGCGCCCCGCTAGAATTCGGCTGCGGATCATTCCAGCGTCGCCGTCTTCGACCCGAAGCGATTCGCCCGTCAGCGGCGGCGCCCCGTCCGACCTCGGTTCGAACCCACCGCAGGACTTCAGATGATCTTCGTCACCGGCGGCGCCGGCTTCATCGGTGCGAACTTCGTCATCGACTGGTACGCACAGAGCGACGAGCCGGTGCTGGTGCTCGACAAGCTGACCTACGCCGGCAACCGCGAGAGCCTGGCGGCAGTCGACGACCGGCCGGGCTTCCGCTTCGCGCGTGTCGACATCTGCGACCGGGCCGCGGTCGAGGCGCTGCTGGCCAAGCATCAACCGCGCGCCGTGCTGCACTTCGCCGCCGAAAGCCATGTCGACCGCTCGATCCACGACCCCGGCGAGTTCGTGCGGACCAACATCAACGGCACGTTCGAGCTGCTGGAGTCCGTGCGTGCCTACTGGTCGGGCCTGGCGGGCGAGGCGAAGCAGGCCTTCCGCTTCCTGCATGTCTCGACCGACGAGGTCTACGGCTCGCTGTCGGAGACCGACCCGGCGTTCTCCGAGACCACGCCCTACGCACCCAACAGCCCCTACGCCGCATCGAAGGCGGCCTCCGATCACCTGGTGCGCGCCTACCACCACACCTACGGCCTGCCGGCGCTGACCTCCAACTGCAGCAACAACTACGGCCCGTATCAGTTTCCCGAGAAGCTGATCCCGCTGGTGATCCTCAACGCGCTCGACGGCAAGGAACTCCCCGTCTACGGCGACGGCCGCAACATCCGCGACTGGCTGTTCGTCTCCGATCACTGCACCGCGATCCGCCGCGTGCTGGCCCACGGCCGGCTCGGCGAGACCTACAACATCGGCGGCAAGAGCGAAAAGCGCAACCTCGAGGTCGTGCACACCGTGTGCGCGATCCTCGACGAGCTGCGGCCCAAGGCAAGCGGCCGCTATGCCGACCAGATCCGTTTCGTGACCGACCGCCCCGGCCACGATCGCCGCTACGCGATCGACCCCACCAAGATCGAGCGCGAACTGAACTGGAGCCTGGCCGAGACCTTCGAGAGCGGCATCCGCCGCACCGTGCAGTGGTACCTGGATCACGCCGAGTGGGTGAGCCGCGTGCGGGATGGGCGGTATCGGGAGTGGGTGGACAGGCAGTACGGATCGCAGCAGAAAGTGGCGTGAGGCCCGATCCCCGGCGCGTGGCTGCATCTGGCGAATACAGCGTGCGGCCCACTCCTCGACCTAAAGTGAAACCTCCCGGCGTGTCATCCCCGCCCCCGCTTTCGCGGGGGCAGGCTGCAGCGGG
>Ga0208609_100256_pt1 | contig 22383 bp, 17 predicted proteins | sample SubbioR11_8A_Apr_FD_184813 | JGI IMG/M metagenome (GOLD analysis project Ga0208609, IMG submission 184813) | Serpentinite rock and fluid subsurface biosphere microbial communities from McLaughlin Reserve, California, USA - CR11_8A_Apr (SPAdes) | ecosystem: Environmental > Terrestrial > Deep...
GCCGAAGGCGAACACCTCGGCGTCAGCGGTGCCGGCGGCGCCGATCGCCGCCACCGCCTCGACCGGCAGCTCGACCGCCGGCACCCAGCGGCAAGCGCCGAGCGCCGCGTACTCAGCCAGCGCATCGGCGCTGTAGACGTTGACGTGCGGGCCGAGCGCAAACGGGCGGCCGGCGGCGGCCGCGAGCCGCACTGCGGCGGCGTCGTTGGCTTCGAGCATGAACTCGTCGCAGGCGGCGAGGCGTCGCAGCGTGCGCAGCTCGGCCTCGGACTCGATCAGCGCCTGCGTGGCCAGCAGCACTTCCTTGCCGGCGGCGGCCAGATCGCGCGCCAGATCGATCCAATCATCGCTGCGCAGTTCGCGCCGGCGCGAGCAAACTACTTCGCCCAGCGTCACCGACTGCGCCGGCGAGTCGGCCACCTGGGCGTAGAACTCGATCAGTCGCGCGCGCGGCCAGTAGGCGAGCACCGGGCCGACGGATAGTGCGAAGCGCATCGTCTCGCTCATGTTCAGGCGGCGCGCGGCGCGATTGCCGGCGCTACTTCCACGGCCGCGCGTAGGCGCCGAGCGTGTGCTGCTGGCCCTCGGACAGGCGATCGAGCACGGCGCCCCAGGCCGGCGCCGGCGCGTAGCCGGCGGCGCGGCCGCGCGCCGCCCAGGCGGCGTCGATCGCCGCGCGCCAGACGCGCGTCACCTGCTCGACATAGGCCGGGCTGCGCTGCCGGCCCTCGATCTTCACCGCCGCCACACCGGCGTCGATCAGCTCGGGCAGGATCGGCAGCGTGTTCAGGCTGGTCGGCTCTTCGATCGCGTAGCCGATCCGGCCCGCCTCGCCGACCGCGAAGCGGCCCTTGCACAGCGTCGGGTAGGCGCGCGCTTCGTGCGGCGCATAGCGGTTGATCAGGATGCCGGCCAGGCGCGCGTCGACGCCGCCGGCGCGCTCCTCCCAGCGCACGTGGCCGCCCGGCGAGCAGGCGCCGAAGTTGTTCGGCGACTGGCCGGTGGCGTAGCTCGACAGGTGGCAGCGGCCCTCGACCATCACGCACAGGCTGCCGAAGCCGAAGACCTCGATCTCGGCGCGCGTATGGCGGATCAGGTGCGCGACTTGCGACAGCGTCAGCACGCGCGGCAGCACCGCGCGCTGGATGCCGTAGCGGCTGCGGTAGAACTCGATCGCCTCGTAGTTGGTCGCGCTCGCCTGCACCGACAGGTGCAATCGCAGCTCGGGATGCGTGCGCGCGGCGTAGGCGAGCACGGCGATGTCGGCGGCGATCAGCGCATCGACGCCGAGCTCGGCGGCGGCGTCGACCGCGCGCCGCCACGGTGCGGTGTCGCGCGCGTCGGCGAAGGTGTTAAGCGCCATCAGTACCTTGCGGCCGCGGCGGCGGGCGTAGGCGATGCCCTCGCGGATCGCCGCCAGGTCGAAGTTCAGGCCGGCGAAGTTGCGCGCGTTGGTCGCGTCCTTCAGCCCCAGGTAGACGGCGTCGGCACCGGCGTCGACCGCCACCGTGAGCGCGCGCAGCGAGCCGGCCGGGCAGACGAGTTCGGGCTTGCGCGCAGCAGGGTCGGTGGGCATCGATCGCCGGACGGGGAAGGTCGCGCACCGGGCTGGCGCGCGGCCGCAACAAGGCACGCGCGAATTCTAGTGTTCCGGCGCGCGCGCGAAGTGGCGCGCAGCTTCGCGCGCTCGCCTGCGAACTTCCTTGCGCCGGATCAAGCGCCGGTGCCTTGGCTCGCGCCGGTGAACGCGCGCATACTGCGTCGGCGCCTTGGCCCAAGCGACGCAGATCGCGCCCCACCTCCGGCCCGCGCGCATCCCACCCTCTCATGGTCATCGACCCGGTCGTCGGCTTCTTCGTGCTCGGCCTCGCCGCCGGCCTGATGCGCTCGGATCTCAAGCTGCCGAGCGGTCTGGTCGACGTGCTGTCGATCTACCTGCTGATCGCCATCGGCCTGAAGGGCGGTGTCGAGCTGTCGCAGTCGGCCACGCCGGCGCTCGCCTGGACCATCGCCGCCGCGGTGCTGATGAGCCTGGGCACGCCGCTCGTTGCCTATCAGGTGCTGCGTTCGATCGGCCGCCTGCCGCGCCCCGACGCCGCCTCGATCGCCGCCCACTACGGCTCGGTGAGTGTGGTCACCTTCGCCGTCGGCGCCTCGTACCTGACGCGACTGGGTATTCCCTTCGAGGGCTACCTGACGGTGCTGCTCGTGTTCCTGGAGTTTCCGGCGCTGATGATGGGCGTCCTGCTCGCCAAGGGCATCAGCCGCGACACGCCGTGGCACACGCTCGCGCACGAGGTGCTCGCCGGCAAGGCAATCGTGCTGCTGGTCGGCGCGCTGCTGATCGGCTGGATCTCGGGCCGGGAGGGCGCCGACGCGCTGACCGACTTTTATGGCGGCATGTTCAAGGGCTTCCTGTCGCTGTTCCTGCTGGCGATGGGACTGATCACCGCCAGCCGCATCGGCGACCTGCGCCAGGCCGGCCTGTTCCTGGTCGGCTTCGGCATCGCCATGCCGGTGGTTTCCGGCGTCGGCGGCGCGCTGGTCGGCTACTGGCTCGGTCTTTCGCCCGGCGGCACGATGCTGCTGGCGGTGCTGTACGCGAGCGCCTCATACATCGCCGCGCCGGCGGCGATGCGCATCGCGATTCCCGAGGCCAATCCGGCGCTGTCGATGGGCGCGGCGCTCGGTGTCACATTCCCGTTCAACGTCCTGGTCGGCATTCCGCTGTATCACCAGTTCGCGCAACTGGTGCACGCGCCGTCGGCGCGCATCCTGGAGCTGTGGCCGTTGCGCTGAGGCGCGACGGCGGCCCAGGCTCAGGGAGGCAAGCAATGCAGCATCAAGGCGTAAAGCTGGTGACGATCGTCTGCGAGGCCGCGCTCGAACGCCTGATCGCGCGCGACCTGATCGACGAGATCGGCGCCAAGGGCTACTCGGTGGCCGACGTGCGCGGCCGCGGCGCGCGCGGCGAGCAGGACGCGCGCTGGGCGCCGTCGAGCAACGTGCGCTTCGAAGTGCTGTGCGAAGCCGAGCGCGCGCAGCGGGTGATCGACACCCTGTTCGCCAAGTACTCGAAGAACTACGGCATGGTCGCCTGGATGGTCGACGTCGAAGTTAGCCGCGGGTTCAACTTCTAGTGTTCTTTCGCCGGGTCGAAATGCTGGCGCCGGCGCGCTTCGACCACGAAGTCCTCGAGTTCCGGGTCGAGCGCCTGGCGCGCCATCACCATGCCGACCAGCTTGCCCTCGTCGACCACCGGCACGTGGCGGAAGCCGTGCTTGTGCATCAGCGCCAGCGCCGTGCCGAAGCGTGCCTCCGGCCCGAGCGTCAGCGGCGGCGCCGTCATCACCTCGGCCAGCGGCGTGGTGTCGACCGGGCGGCCGCGCGCGATCACGCGGAACACCGCGTCGCGCTCGGTGAAGATGCCGACCAGGTGGCCGGCTTCGAGCACCAGCACGGCGCCGATGCCGACTTCGGCCATGCGCCGCGCCGCCTCAGCCACCGTGGTCGTGGGTGCGCACTTGACGAGCTTGCGCCGGTCCATGACGGCGCGCAGGGGGTGTTCGTACATCGCCGTGTCTCCTGAGCCCTTTGCGCGTCCGGCCCTCCCGGCCACTGCGGACGCGCTTCGAGCTTCGATGTGAGTTGAAACGCGGCGCGCGCGCTCGCACACGCCAGCGTTCGCATCAGACGCGAAGCGCTCGCTGCGCGCAAGCCGAGAACGTCCCAAACGGTGCCGCGATCGACTACTCCAGGCGGAGTGATTTGATCCTGCGCAAACGCTGGCCGCGCGCTGACCGCCAAGCTAAGCTTTGGCCTCATGGCTGCCTTCGCGGCCGGCGAAAGTGCATATGCCATTCGAACCCTACGAGGCCGCAGCGGCCCAGCCGAATTCGCAGCCGGCCCTGCCGCCGTTGCCGCCGCTCAAGCTCGCCGGGCGCGAGCTGCTGCCAATCGTCCAGGGCGGCATGGGCGTGGGCGTGTCCGCACATCGCCTGGCCGGCACGGTCGCCAGCCTGAACGCGGTGGGAACGATCGCTTCGGTCGATCTGCGCCGTCATCACCCCGATCTGATGGCGCGCACGTCGCGCATCGGCACCGGCGCCGACGCCAGGGACAAGATCAACGCCGCCAACCTGGAAGCGCTCGACCGCGAGATCGGCGCCGCGCGCCGCATCGCCGCCGGCGCCGGAGTGCTGGCGGTCAACGTGATGCGCGCGGTGACCGAGTACGCGGCCTACGTGCGCCAGGCGTGCAAGAGCGGTATCGATGCGATCGTCGTCGGTGCCGGCCTGCCGCTCGATCTGCCCGAGCTGACCGCCGAGCATCCGCGCGTGGCGCTGGTGCCGATCCTGTCCGATCTGCGCGGCATCAGCCTGATCCTGAAGAAATGGGAGCGCAAGGGTCGGCTGCCCGACGCGATCGTCGTCGAGCACCCGAAGCACGCCGGCGGCCACCTCGGCGCGGCGCGCATCGCCGATCTCGACGACCCGCGCTTCGAGTTCGAGAACGTGCTGCCCGAGGCGCGCGCGCTGCTGCGCTCGATCGGCGCCGAAGACCTGCCGCTGATCCCCGCCGGCGGCATCAACTCGCCGCAGCGGGTGCGCGAGCTGTTCGCGCTCGGTGCCTCGGCGGTGCAGGTCGGCACCGCCTTTGCCGTGACCGAAGAAGGCGACGCGCACCCGGAGTTCAAGCGCGTACTGGCCGGTGCCCGGCCCGAAGACCTCGTCGAGTTCCAGAGCGTGGCCGGGCTGCCGGCGCGCGCGGTGCGCACACCCTGGCTCGAGGCCTACCTGAAGGTCGAGGCCAAGCTGCAGGCCAAGGTCGCACTGCGCGGCACGCCGCGTGCGCGCTGCACGATGGTGTTCGACTGCCTGGCGCAGTGCGGCCTGCGCGACGGCATCGCCAAGTTCGGTCAGTTCTGCATCGACCACCAGCTTGCCGCCGCGCTGCGCGGCGACGTCAAGACCGGCTTGTTCTTCCGCGGCGACGGCCGCCTGCCCTTCGGCACCGAAATCCGGCCGGTGCGCGAACTGATCGACCATCTGTTGTCCGGCGTCAGCGCCGGCGTGGCGAACGCACTCGCGCCGCTGGCGCGCAGCGCGAACGCCACCGCCTGAGCCCCGCGCCTGCGTCCGGCCGTCACGCGGCGCGTTGACGCCGCTCAAACACGGCCGGCTGCGATTGCCCTCAACTGCGCCTTACGCACGGCGCCGCCGGTCGCGACCGCAGGCCGCGCGCCCGCAGCTCGCAACCGAACGCAGGCCCACCGATGAACGCCGTCTCCCGCATCGGCTTCAACCCTCCGACTGCCGGCTACGACCGGCCGTTGCAGATGTGGCTCGATTGCCACCAGCGCATCGCGCGCATGAACGCGCTGCTGCAGCGGCTGGTCGACCACCTCAAGCACCACCCGATCGGCAAGGACGCGAAGGTGACCGCGGCCTCGATCCGCCGCTACTTCGACGAGGCCGCGCCGCGCCACCACGACGACGAGGAAGTCGACCTGTTTCCGCGCCTGCTCGAGAAGCTGCGCGCGCAGGCCGATCCCGCGGCAGCACCGATCGCGGCCACGATCGACTCGCTGCTCGCCGACCACCGCGAGATGCACGACCTGTATCAGACGCTGCGCGCGCAGTTGCAGCGCATCGAGGCCGGCAACGATCCGCACTTCGACGAGGTGCAGATCATGCTGTTCGTCTCCAAGTACCGCGCCCACATCGAGATCGAGGACGGCGTGCTCGCGCCCGCGCTCAAGCGCGTGCTGCGCGCGCGCGACCTGAAAGAAATCGGTCGCGCGATGGCGGCGCGGCGCGGCATCGACTGGGACTCGGTTGCCGCGCGCAGCCGCAAGTAAGCGCCGCGCTCAGCGCAGCGGTGCCGAGCGCAGGCCGTAGGCGCGGCCGTCGACGATCAGGTACTCGGCGCGCATCAGCCGCGGCCGGCCGGGCACGCCGGCGTAGCCGATCAGCTCGACCCGATCGCCTGCCTTCAGCGGTGCGATCTGCCACGCCTCCATGCGCGACAGCGGCGCCAGTTCGATTTCCCAGTCGCCGGCCGGCGCCGCCGGCAGACGGACCCGGGCGAGGATCGCCGCCGCGTCGACGCTTTGCGCTTGCGCCGGCAGCCGGCGCTGCGACAGGTCGGCCGGCAGCGCCAGCGTGCCCACCTCGAGCACCAGTCCCGCGTGCGGATTGCGCCACTGCACGCTGCGCACCCGACCCTCGAGGTACAGCGGTTGCTGCTGATCGAAACTCGACCAGCCGTGATGGGCGCGCGCCGGCAAAGCGCCCAGCGCCAGTGCCGCAACCAGAATTCCGCGACGCTTCATGTCCACTCCTTCTACACGTAGGCGATCAGACGGCCGGCGGCGATCACCGCCAGCCACAGCAGCAGCGACGCCGCCGCCTGAAGCTTGGCCACGCGGTCGGCGCGTTCGAGCGAGCCGCGCGCGTGAAACGCCACCATATTGGCCGCCGCGGCGGTGATCAACACCAGCTTCACCACGAACGCGCGATTGCCCGCATAGCCGGCCGCGTCCGACAGGAACAGCAGGCTGCCGCTGGCAACGATGACGACGAACGCCGTCACGCCGACCGCGGCGCCGAGCCGCCCGAGCGCCGGCAGCGGCAGCGCGCGCCCCAGGCCGAACACCCGCAGCTCGACCATCAGCACCGAACCGACCATCGCCGCAAGAGCGGCGATGTGAACGATCTCGAGCAGCGGAAAGGCCCAGACCGAGGCGCGGATCGCCTGCGCCAGCGGCAGCTCTTGCAGGGCCGACAGTGGAGTCGCCGTCACGAATCACTTTCGCTGACTGCTGGTCCGTCACGACAAACGGCATCGTTTTCGGTCCAGCGCTTCGCGACTCTTTTAGCATGCGCCGTGCCGTTCCTCGACTCGCGCTGCGCGCCGCTGTCATCGCGCTGACGCATCGGCGCAGCAGCCTTCGCGCCACCGTCCAAGGAGCGCGAAGATGACCGAACCGAACCCCCTCGTCTCTGCCGACGCCGCGATCGAGCCGCGCCGCGGCTTCCTGCGCCTGGTCGCCGCCGGCGGTGCCGCCACCTGGGGCAGCCTGTCGCTTTCCGGCTGCTTCTTCGGCGGCGCCGACTTCACCCACGGCGTGGCCAGCGGCGATCCACTGGCCGACCGCGTGATGCTGTGGACGCGCATTTCGCCGTCGGCCGAAGCGCTCGCCAACCTCGCCGCGGCCGAGGCCGAGGCGCGCAAGAACCCGCGCCTGGCCGGCGAGCTCGAGCAGCTCAGGCGCATCCCGGTGCGCTGGGAAGTTGCGCTCGAGCCGCAGTTCCGGCGCCGGGTCCGCACCGGCGTGGCCTTCGCCCTGCCCGAGCGCGACTACACGGTCAAGGTCGACGTCGACGGGCTGCGCGCCGGCACCACCTACTACTACCGCTTCATCGGCCGCGATCTGGCCTCGCCGGTCGGCCGCACGCGCACGCTGCCGCCGCTGCTGGCCGGCGCCGCGCGCGCGGTCAAGCTCGCGGTGTTCTCTTGCTCGAACTATCCGGCCGGCTACTTCAACGCCTACGCCGATGCCGCGCGCATCGACGACCTCGACGCCGCCGTGCACTTGGGCGACTACATCTACGAGTACGACCGCGGCGGCTACGCCTCGCAGCGCGCGGCCGAGCTCGACCGCCTGTCCGAGCCCGACGCCGAACTGCTGACGCTGGCGCACTACCGCCGCCGCCACGCGCAGTACCGCAGCGACCCCGACCTGCAGGCGCTGACCGCGAAGGTGCCGCTGATTGCCGTTTGGGATGACCACGAGACCGCCAACAACGCCTGGCGCGAAGGCGCCGAGAACCACCAGCCCGCCACCGAGGGCGAGTGGGCCGCGCGGCGCGCGGCGGCGATCCGCGCCTACTACGAGTGGCTGCCGATCCGCGAGGTGCAGCCGGGCCGGCCCGAGCGGATTTTCCGCAGCTTCGACTTCGGCACGCTGCTGTCGCTGCACATGCTCGACACGCGGCTTGTCGGCCGCGACGAGCAGCTCAGCTACGCCAATTTCCTCACGCCGACCGGCCTGAACGCGGCGGCCTTCGCGGCCGCGGTCGGCAATCCGGCGCGCCAGTTGCTCGGCGCCGAGCAGACCGCGTGGCTGCAAAACCAGCTTGCCCGATCGAGCGCGACCTGGCAGGTGCTCGGACAGCAGGTGCTGATGGCGCGCATGAACGTGCCGGCGCCGATCCTGTTCCAGCAGATCAGTGTCGCCGGCTACGCGGCGCTGGCGCACAAGGCGCAGACCGCGCCGCAGACGCTCACGCCGCAGGAGCTGACGATCCTGCGGGCGCCGTCGATCCCGTACAACCTCGACGCCTGGGACGGCTATGCGATGCAGCGCGAGACCGTGCTCGGCACCGCGCGCGAGCTGAACCGCAACCTGGTCGTGCTCGCCGGCGACACGCACAACGCCTGGGCCAACGACCTGGCCGATGCGCAAGGCAACGCGGTCGGCGTCGAGTTCGCCACCGCGTCGGTGTCGTCGCCGGGCTTCGAGGCCATCTTCCCGGCCGAGGACCCGGCGGCCTTCGCGCGCGCGCTCGAAGCGCTGATCGACCCGCTCGTCTACGCCGACACGAGCCGGCGCGGCTACCTGTTGCTCACCGCCACCGCGGCCGAGTGCCGCGCCGAGTGGCGCTACGTCAGCACGGTGTTCAGCAGGACCTACACGGCGACCGTCGGCAACACGCTGCGGACGCTGCCGGGCAGCGGCCACCGGCGCGTCGTTGCGGCCTAGGCGTAGCCGGTCGATGACCTCGGTCGCGCTGATCTACTTCAACGCCGGCGGCGGTCATCGCGCCGCCACGCGCGCACTCGAAGCCGTTCTCGCCGAGCGGCGGCCCGACTGGAACGTGGGCTGCGCCAACCTGTTCGAGATCCTCGATCCGACGCAGCAGTTCCGCCGCCTGTGCGGCTTCGCGCCCGAGGATCTCTACAACAAGCGCCTGGCGCGCGGCTGGACCGCCGGCATGGCGCAGGAGCTGAAGCTGCTGCAGGCGTCGATCCGGCTCGGCCACGGCCTGCTGGTCGAGCGGCTGCGCGACTACTGGCTGCGCCGCGAGCCCGACCTCGTGGTCTCGCTGATCCCGCACTTCAACCGCGCGCTGGTCGCGAGCCTGAACGCGGCGCTGCCGGGCGTGCCCTTCGTCACCGTGATGACCGATCTGGCCGACACGCCGCCCAGCTTCTGGGTCGAGCCAGGCACGCCGCAGCACGTGGTCTGCGGCACGCCGCGCGCGCAGGCGCAGGCGCTGGCGCAGGGCTGCCCGCCGGCGCAGGTGCATCGCGTGTCGGGGATGATCCTGCGGCCCGAGTTCCATGCGCCGCCGCTGCCGGACCGCGACCAGGAGCGCGCGCGGCTCGGCTTCGATCCGCGCCGGCCGATCGGCGTCGTGCTCTTCGGCGGCCACGGCTCGGCGGCGATGCGCACGCTGGCGCGGCAGCTCGACGACGTGCAGCTCATTTTGCTGTGCGGTCACAACCGCGCGCTCGCGCAGGCGCTGCGCCGGCGCCCGGCGCGCGCCGCACGGCTCATCGTCGAGTTCACGCCGCAGGTGCACCACTACATGCAACTGGCCGACTTCTTCGTCGGCAAGCCGGGTCCGGGCAGCCTCAGCGAGGCGGTCCAGCAGGGCCTGCCGGTGATCACGATCCGCAATGCCTGGACGATGCCGCAGGAGCGCTACAACGCCGACTGGGTGCTCGACAACGGCCTCGGCCTCGTGGTGCCCTCGCACCGCAAAGTCGGCGCCGCTGTGCGCACGGTGCTGCAACGCCTGCCCGAGTTCAAGGCCAACGTCGCCCGCATCGACAACCGCGCGCTGTTCGAGGTGCCCGAGGTGCTGGCGCGGGTCCTGCAGCGGTCCGCAGTGCCGGCGCCGCGCGGCTGCCTGGAAGGCGCCACAGCCTGAGGCACGCCGCCGGCGTCGGCGGCTGTCACAGGCCACCTCACCGGACTGCACGCGGCCAGCCGCGCCGCGTGTCTCAATCGTCGGCGCGTCTGCGCTGACGCAGCCGTATCCAGACCGCGTGGCGACGCCGCCGTTTCGACCGGCGCGCCTGTAAGCTTCGGCCGCCACCGGCTCGCGTTCCCGCCTCTGTCGAGGGACATGGACAACCGCTTTTTCGAGCAACCGGTCCTCAACTCGCCTTACGGTGATCCGTCGCGCCATTGGGAGCTCGACGCAACCGGCCAGCCGACGCAGAGAATCATCGAGAGCCGCCGCCGCGCGGAGTTCATCACCCCGATTCCCAAGCCGAAGAAGCGCAAGGGCGCCGCGGAACAGGCCGCACTGGTCTTCGACGAAGGCAAGGGCCTCTCCACCCAAGCGCAGCAGTACGACCACACGGCGATCATCCAGTCGGTGCGCCAGCACGTCGACCAATGGCGCAAGCTGTCGAATCCGAACGACTGGCGCGTCACGCCGGAAACAGCCCGGCTGCTGCGGCATTGGCGCCAGCACGACTTCAGCGGCATCCGGCCGTTCTTCTGCCAGATCGAGGCGGTCGAGACGGCGATCTGGCTGACCGAAGTCGCACCGCAGATCGGCAAGGCCGGCGAGCGCTTTCTGGAGCACCTCGCCAACGCCAACAACGACGCCAATCCCGAGCTGATGCGGCTGGCGCTCAAGCTCGCCACCGGCGCAGGCAAAACGACCGTGATGGCGATGCTGATCGCCTGGCAGACGATCAACGCGGTGCGCCGCCCGCAGAGCAAGCGCTTCACGCGCGGCTTTCTCGTCGTCACACCGGGCATCACGATCAAGGATCGGCTGCGCGTGCTGCAACCGAACGATCCGGACAGCTACTACAAGGAGCGCGAGCTTGTCCCGGGCGATCTGCTGGAAGAGATCCACCGCGCCAAGATCGTCATCACCAACTACCACGCCTTCAAGCTGCGCGAGCGCGTCGATCTGTCCAAGGGCGGCCGCGCACTGTTGCAAGGTCGCGGCGAGGCGCTGAACACGCTCGAAACCGAGGGGCAGATGCTGCAGCGGGTGATGCCGGACCTGATGGGCCTGAGAAACATCCTCGTCCTGAACGACGAAGCGCATCACTGCTACCGGGAGAAGCCGGGCGCGGACGAAGACGAAGAGCTGAAAGGCGACGAGCGCAGGGAAGCGGAGAAGAACAACGAAGCCGCCCGCCTGTGGATCTCGGGACTGGAAGCGGTCAACCGAAAGCTCGGGCTGGCGCGCGTGATCGACCTGTCGGCCACGCCGTTCTTCCTGCGCGGCTCGGGCTATGCCGAGGGGACGCTCTTTCCCTGGACGATGAGCGACTTTTCGCTGATGGACGCGATCGAGTGCGGCATCGTCAAGCTGCCGCGCGTGCCCGTTGCCGACAACATCCCCGGCAACGAGATGCCGATGTTCCGCAACCTGTGGGAACACATCCGCGCGAAGATGCCCAAGAAGGGCCGCGGCAAGGCAGATGCGCTCAACCCTCTCGACCTGCCACCGCAACTGCAGACCGCGCTCGATGCGCTCTACGGCCACTACGAGAAGACCTACCGGCTGTGGCAGGACGCCGGCATCCGCGTGCCGCCCTGCTTCATCGTCGTCTGCAACAACACCTCGACCTCGAAACTCGTTTACGACTACCTCTCCGGCTTCTACCGGGGCAACGACGGCGGCTCGGCCACGCTCGTGAACGGCCGCCTGCCGCTGTTCCGCAACTTCGACGAGAACAGCAAACCGCTGCCGCGCCCGAACACCCTGCTGATCGACAGCGAGCAGCTCGAATCGGGCGAAGCGCTCGACGACAACTTCCGCGGCATGGCTGCCGACGAGATCGAACGCTTTCGGCGCGAGATCGTCGAGCGCACCGGCGACCGCCGGCAGGCCGAGAACCTCAGCGACCAGGACCTGCTGCGCGAGGTGATGAACACCGTCGGCAAGCCCGGCCGGCTCGGCGAGCAAATTCGCTGCGTCGTCTCGGTCTCGATGCTGACCGAGGGCTGGGACGCTAACACCGTCACGCATGTGCTCGGCGTGCGCGCGTTCGGCACGCAGCTTCTGTGCGAGCAGGTGATCGGCCGCGCGCTGCGCCGGCAGTCGTACGACCTCAACGAAGACAACCTCTTCAACGTCGAGTACGCCGACGTGCTCGGCATCCCGTTCGACTTCACCGCCAAGCCGGTGGTCGCGCCGCCGCAGCCGCCGCGCGAGACGATCCAGGTCAAGGCCGTGCGGCCCGAGCGCGATGCATTGGAGATTCGATTCCCGCGCGTCGAGGGCTACCGCACCGAACTGCCCGAGGAACGGCTGAATGCCGTCTTCGACGAAGACTCCGTGGTGGAACTGACGCCCGACCTGGTGGGCGCCACCGAGACGCGCAATTCCGGAATCATCGGCGAGCCGGCGGACCTGAACCTCGTCCACACCGGCGACGTACGGCAGTCACAGGTCATCTACGAACTCACCTCGCATCTGCTGCTGACCAAATGGCGCGACGCCAACGGCGAGCCGCAACTGCACCTGTTCGGCCAACTGAAGCGCATCGTCAAGCAATGGCTCGACGAAGGCCGGCTGGCGTGCAAGGGCGGCACCTACCCCGCTCAGCTCAAGTACAAGATGCTGGCCGACATGGCCTGCGAGCGGATCACGGCCGGCATCACGCGCGCCTCGATCGGCAGACGGCCGATCAAGGCCGTGCTCGACCCCTACAACTCCGTCGGCTCGACCGCGCACGTGCGCTTCAACACCTCCAAGACGCTGCGCTGGGACACCGGCGGGCCGCCGCCCAAGTGCCACGTCAACTGGGTGATCCTCGACAGCGACTGGGAAGCCGAGTTCTGCCGCGTGGCCGAAGCGCACCCGCGCGTACGCGCGTACGTGAAGAACCACAACCTCGGACTGGAAGTGCCGTACCGCTACGGCTCGGAGACGCGCAGGTACCTGCCGGATTTCATCGTGCTGGTCGATGACGGACGCGGCGACGATGACCTGCTGCATCTCGTCGTCGAGATCAAGGGCTACCGCCGCGAGGACGCGAAGGAAAAGAAGTCGGCGATCGAGACCTACTGGGTGCCCGCCGTGAACAACCTCGGCACCTTCGGCCGCTGGGCGTTCGCCGAGTTCACCGAGGTCTACCAAATCGAGTCCGACTTCAAGGCCAGGGTCGAAGCCGAGTTCGACAAGATGGTCAGCCGAGTGGTTGCGGTGGAGCCGGCCTGATGGCTGCGCGAGAGCCCGGCTTGAGATGCCAGATTGGCATTTCAAATGTAGCGACCTTGGATTCTTATCGGCCCGCTTTGAGATCACAACTTGTGATCTCAAAGCGAGCAAGGTGCGGGCGACGAGTGCCCCATTCACGAGCGGGCGGCGTGATCGCCGTGGAGGCGCCCCGATGCCGGCAATGACGCCAAGACCAGAGAGTCTGGCCGCGTTGATCTTCTTCATTCGCGGCGAGCGGGTGCTGCTCGATACGGATCTGGCGCAGCTCTACGGCGTCGAGGTTCGCGCGCTGAATCAGGCCGTCGCCCGAAATCGCGATCGCTTTCCAGAGGACTTCGTGTTTCAGCTATCCGCCGACGAGTACGAGGCGGTTGGGACCGGCCTTGCCGGCACATCGCAGAAGCGGGCGGACTCATCACAATCTGTGATGAGATCGGCTTCCGGCAGCGCTTTGCGGTCACAGTTTGTGATCTCGATCGGACGGGGTGGCAGGCGCTACTTGCCGTACGCCTTCACCGAACAGGGTGTCGCCATGCTCTCCAGCGTGCTGCGCTCCCCGCGCGCGGTCGAGGTGAACATCGCCATCATGCGCACCTTCGTGCAGTTGCGCCGGCTGATGGACGGCAACCGCGAACTCGCGCGCAAGATCGAGGCGATGGAGAAAAAGTACGACGAGAAGTTCACGGTGGTCTTCGACGCCATCAAGCAACTGATCGCCGAAGACGAAAGGCGCAAAGCGAAGCCCAAACGCCGCATCGGATTTTCTTGACGAGAGGGACTTCCCTCCCCTCGCCCGCATCAGCGGGAGAGGGGCCGGGGGTGAGGGCCAACGACGCAGGATCAAGCAAGACAACATGGCCAAGAAAACCGCAACCGCCAAGTCCGTCACCGCGCTGACGCACGACGAAGCCAAGCGCAGGAACATCCCGACCGCCGAGTACCAGTCGGTGATGCAGAAGAACGAGCAGGACCCGGTGCGCGTCGCCTACCCGCGCGGCGCCGCCGGCCTCGAAGAAGAGAAGCAGCGCCGCAACCGCGATCTCGACCCGCAGCTCGTCTGGCGCGGCAAGGACGAGCAGGACTGGTCCGATCTCGTCGTCCACGCCCCGCCGCTGTACATCCAGGAGAAGGTCCACCCCAAGGCGCTGATCGACGATCTGCTGCGCGAAACCGCCTTGCACCCCTCGCCCTCCGGGAGAGGGGCCGGGGGTGAGGGCGTGCAACCCGATCTGTTTGCCGATTTCAACGGCATCCCGCAGGGCGTCGACAAGACCGAGTTCTATCAGCACGACCAGAACTGGTCGAACCGCATGATCCTCGGCGATTCGCTGCAGGTGATGGCGAGCCTGGCCGAGCGCGAGGGGCTGCGCGGCAAGGTGCAGTGCATCTACTTCGATCCGCCATACGGCATCAAATTCAACAGCAACTTCCAGTGGAGCACCACGAGCCGCGACGTGAAGGACGGCAACGCCGCGCACATCACGCGCGAGCCCGAGCAGGTGAAGGCGTTTCGCGACACGTGGCGCGACGGGATTCACTCATACCTGACCTACCTGCGCGACCGGCTGACGGTGGCGCGCGATCTGCTCGCGGATTCGGGGTCGATCTTTGTGCAGATTGGCGATGAGAACGTCCATCGCGTTCGGGCGGTGATGGATGAGGTGTTTGGGGAGGCTAACCTCGTCGCCACAATCGTCTGCAAGAAGACGACAGGCAACACAGGAAACTACATTCCGACCGGGGCGGATTTTCTACTTTGGTATGCGCGAGATCAGTCTAGGACGAAGTATCGCCCGATGTTTTCTGACAAGGAGGTCGGCGGAGAAGGAGGGTCCGGATACACGAAACTTCAGCTGCCCACCGGCGAACGACGAGGGCTTACCGCGAGAGAACTGCGTAATCCAGACAGTATTGACACCTCGTGGCGCATATTCACTGCCGGCAACCTGACGAGCCAAAGCGTCGGCCGGGAGAAGGGCGAAGGAGCCGCTTCGTGGTTTGTCGTCAGGAAGGATGGTAAGGAGTATCGACCGAGCCTTCGCGTTCGGTGGAAAACCAATGAAGCCGGGATGGAACGCCTTCTCAAGGCAGACCGGGTCTACGCAACTGGCGGCGACCAGCTAGCTTATGTTCGTTTCTTCGACGACTTCCCTGCTCAACAACTTTCCAATGTCTGGACGGACACAGTCGGACAAAACCAGTTCGGCGGCGAGAAGGTCTATGTCGTCCAGACTGCTCTGCGGATGGTCGAGCGGTGCATTTTAATGACCACAGACCCCGGCGACCTCGTCCTCGATCCCACCTGCGGCTCTGGCACCACTGCCTACGTCGCCGAGCAATGGGGCCGCCGCTGGATCACAATCGACACCTCGCGCGTCGCGCTGGCACTGGCCCGCGCCCGCATCATGGGCGCGCGCTATCCGTACTACCTGCTGGCCGACTCGCGCGACGGCCAACTGAAGGAAGCCGAGATCACCCGCACCGCGCCGTCGTCGCAACCAACCCGTGGCGACATCCGCCACGGCTTCGTCTACGAGCGGGTGCCGCACATCACGCTGAAGTCGATCGCCAACAACGCCGAGATCGACGTCATCTGGGACAAGTGGCAGGCAACGCTTGAGCCGCTGCGCGAGAAGCTGAACGCCGCGCTGAAGCGCGGCCCCTCACGCCGGCCCTCTCCCGCTGATGCGGGCGAGGGGGCAAGGCCGTGGCAGGAGTGGGAGATCCCGCGCGAAGCCGACGCCAAGTGGCCCGACGCGGCGAAGAAGCTGCACGCCGACTGGTGGCAGGCGCGCATCGCGCGGCAGAAGGAAATCGACGCCTCGATCGCCGCCAAGGCCGAGTTCGAGTATCTGGTCGACAAGCCCTACGAAGACAGGAAGAAGGTCCGCGTCGCCGGCCCGTTCACGGTCGAGAGCCTGTCGCCGCACCGCGTGCTGGGCGTGGACGAGAACGACGAGCTGATCGACCCGGCCAAGCCGCATGCGGGCGAGCCGGGCTCCGGCTACGGCGAGAAGCAGAGCTTCCCGCAGATCATCCTGGAAAACCTGAAAGCGGCCGGCGTGCAGCAGGCGCACAAGGAAGACCGGATCACCTTCACGTCGCTCAAGCCCTGGCCCGGCGAATTGATCTGCGCCGAAGGCCGCTACGTCGAAGGCGCGTCTTCGGAACCCTCTCCCTCCGGGAGAGGGCAGGGTGAGGGCAGCCGTGTCGAGAAACGCGCCGCAATCTTCATCGGCCCCGAGTTCGGCACCGTGACCCGCCCCGATCTGGTGGCCGCCGCGCGCGAGGCCGGCGACGCCGACTTCGACGTGCTGATCGCCTGCGCCTTCAACTACGAGGCGCACGCCACCGAGTTCAGCAAGCTCGGCCGCATCCCGGTGCTCAAGGCGCGCATGAACGCCGACCTGCACATGGCCGAGGACCTGAAGGCCACCGGCAAAGGCAACCTGTTCGTGATCTTCGGCGAGCCCGACATCACGATCCTGCCGGCTGAGGGCGGCACGATCCGCCGGCCGGACGATGAACGCATTCGCGTCCGGGTCAACGGCGTCGACGTCTTCCACCCGCAAACCGGCGAAGTCCGCAGCGACGGCCCGGAAGGCATCGCCTGCTGGTTCATCGACACCGACTACAACGAAGAAAGCTTCTTCGTCCGCCACGCCTACTTCCTCGGCGCCAACGACCCCTACAGCGCGCTGAAGACCACCCTGAAAGCCGAGATCAACGAAGAAGCCTGGGCGACGCTGAACAGCGACACGTCACGCCCGTTTCCCAAGCCGAAGTCGGGGCGCATTGCAGTCAAGGTCATCAATCACTTGGGGGATGAGGTGATGAAAGTGTTTAGAGTCGCTTAAGCAGAACCACTACGACTGCACCGTAACAAAGGGCCGCTTGCCGATGAGCGTCAGTAGCAAACCGAAGCTACAACTTCAGCTACTTCACGAGCGGCACAGCGGTCTCACGCCCCCACTCGCTGCCGCATTGGCCGAGGCTGCTGCGGTTTGTCTCGCGCGACATCACGAATCACCGTGTGACGTACAGATTGCGTGCAGCAAGGGAATTTCTACGCGATTTGTGGAGTTTAATTCGCCTGACGTGCGCACGCGGAATGCATGGGCGAACGAAATTGATACAACGGAGAACGGCGCATACGGCCTATCTCTGGCCGCCATTGAAGCTGAAGAGAACATGGTTGCCGTGAGGCGTGCTGAGACGCTCACAGGCGCCGATTGGTATGTCGCACCGATCGGCGCACCGATTGAAGACCTCGAGGGATGCTTTCGACTCGAAGTTTCGGGTGTGGGTACCGGCGGCAGTTCGGCTTTGGCAGCGCGTCTCCGACAAAAGGTCGATCAAACCCGACGCGGCAATAGCAACCTTCCGGCGTTCGCCGCGGTCGTCGGCTTTAGAGAGAAATCGATTGCGATTCAAAGAGTGAGTGACGGCGAATGAGCTGGGTCGAACTACACTCCCAGAGCGAGCGGCTTGCAATTGAGGCCGAGACCGAGCGCCGGGCGCAAAATTCCGGTCGGGCCATGGACCTATACAAGCGCGCCGCGGAACTCGAGCGAGCAGCGCTCGACCAGCTTGACCCGACAAAAGAGAGAACAAGGGGAATAACCGCGGTTAGCGCCACTGCTCTGTGGTTCAAGGCCGGCGAGTACGCGGCCGCAGAGCAGTTGGCGTACGCAATGCTGGCGGATTCGAGTATCCCTGACTTTGCACGCGAAGATCTAAGGAACCTTGTCCAAGCAATATGGACCGAGAGCTCGAAGCGCCACGCCGGCATCACCTTCCTCCCGGGTCATGTCCTGGTTTCTGTAAAGGGTGGAGAGGTGATCACTGGCGGAGCGCCACTCGATTTGATCGTCGACAAGGTTCAGACAATACAGTCGATCTTTTACAGAACGGTTGAGTTCTTGAGTGGCTTAGCGCATCGAAAGGCGAGAGTGCCGCCAAAGGAGTTGCAGGATGTCTGTCGCCCCTGGTTGTTCCAGGCTGCACCGGGTAGCTATCAATTTTCAGTAGCGATTCAGAAGCCCCAGCAAGCAGATTTTTTCAAGGAAGATGTCGATCCTGAACGAATTGCGGTGCATTTCCTCGAAATCGTCAGTGCGTCTTCAAGCGAAAGCACGGAAGAACTGACAAAGCTGGTCCCTGACGAGAAGTATCGTGACACTTTCTTGAAGCTCACGCGCAATCTGGCGCCGACCGGCAAGGCGTTCGACCGTATTGAGTTCCGCGCACCGGGAGAGGTGCGACCCGTGTCACTCGGTGTTGCATCTCGGGCCAACATTAACCAGCAGTTGCGTTCGGTGATCGGTCCACAGGCAGGGTCGCATGTTGCGGCCGAGGAGCTTCGAGGTGTACTGCGAGCCGTACACCTGGATAAAGACTGGCTGGATGTTGTCGTAAATGGGCAGTCGATTCACATAGTGGGGCTCCAAGACACAGTCGACGACGTGATTGGCCCTCTCGTCAATAGACAGGTGATCGTCCGCGTCGTGCGGAGTCGGCGCAAGAATCCAAAGTTTGTTGACATAGAACTTGATGAGTGAAGGGGATTCTAGAAAGTGAACTTCTTCATCGCCAACACCTTCACCGACAGCCTTGCCCGGCTGACGGTCGACGAGCAGAATGCCGTCAAGACCACCGCAGTCGATCTGCAACTGGACCCGGCCAATCCGGGCATGCGCTTTCACAAGCTCGACAAGGCGAAGGACAAGAACTTCTGGTCGATGCGCGTGGGAAGCGACATCCGGCTGATCGTGCACAGGACGGCGGGCAGCCTGATACTGTGCTACGTCGATCGCCTCGACCAGGCGTGCGCGTGGGTGGCGAGGGGCAAGCTGGCAACGCATCCGCTTACGAGCGCCGCGCAGTTCGTGGAGATTCGCGAGCACGTCGAGGAGATCGCTGCGCGTTCCGGCCGATGGTGGCGCGGCCCGCGCCGAGCGCATGCGGCGCGCCAGGATCGAACACCTGCACAGGGGTCACCGGGATTGGTCGCCACGCTCGAGCGGGACGACGTGCTGGCGCATCCGTTTGTGGTCGGCGAATTGACTTGCGGGAATCCTGTAGAAGCGAGTCGTGATGCCCAGGTCGTCGCCCCGGCCTGTGCCGGTGCGACGACCTGCGGTTGCTGAGCGATGTCGCTAAACAGGTCTGGGTTTGACCCGGCCCGGCTCCGGCCTTAGCTCGATTTGGCGAAAATTAGGCGATTTATGAAGTTTTTGTAAATCGCAAAAGATCCGCATAAAATCGACCGCATGGATCCTGTCGCCAATCCCTTCTCCCCCGGTGCCGGGACCCCGCCGCCCGAACTCGCCGGTCGCGACGAGTTGCTCGAGTCGATCCGCATCGCGCTGGAAAGGGTGCGGCGGGGGCTGCCATCGAAAAGCGTGCTGATGGTCGGGCTGCGCGGCGTTGGCAAGACCGTGCTACTGGACCGGATGCGCGAGGACGCGGAAGCCGCCGGCTTGCACACGGTGCGCGTGGAAGCGCCGGAAGGGCGCTCGCTGCCTGCGCTACTGGCGCCCCAGTTGCGGGTCGCGCTGCTGCGCCTGTCCCGCCAGGAGCAGGCGAAAGACCTCGCCGCGCGTGCGCTGCGCGGACTGGCCGGCTTCGCCAAGGCCTTGAAGGTCAAGTACCAGGACATCGAAGTCGGCTTCGACTTCGATCCCGAGCCCGGCCTTGCCGACAACGGCGACCTCGAACACGACCTGCAAGCCTTGCTCGAAGTTGCCGGCGCCGCGGCGCAGAAGGCGGGGACCGCGCTGGTGCTGTTCATCGACGAGTTGCAGTACGTCGAGGAAGACCAGCTCGCGGCCCTGATCACGGCGCTGCACCGCTGCGCGCAACGGCGTCTGCCGGTGGTTCTCGTCGGTGCCGGGCTGCCGCAACTGCGCGGCCAGATGGGCCGGGCGAAGTCGTACTCGGAACGCCTGTTCGACTTCCCCGAGATCGGTCCACTGTCCGAAGAGGCCGCGCGCTCCGCCATCGCCAAGCCGGCGCGCGACCAGGGCGTCGAAATCACGCGGGACGCGCTCGATCTGATCGTCGCGCAGACACATTGCTACCCCTACTTCCTTCAGGAGTGGGGCAAGCAGGCCTGGGACATCGCGACCGTCTCTCCGATCACGCGCAAAGACGTCGAAGACGCGTCCAGGGTGGCTGTCGCCGCGCTCGACGAGAGCTTCTTCCGCGTCCGGTTCGACCGACTGACGCCGGCGGAGAAGCGCTACATGCGGGCCATGGCCGAGCTGGGCCCCGGCCCGCACAGGTCGGGCGACATTGCCGACGGCCTCGGCCGCAAGGTCACCTCGCTCGGCCCCATCCGCAACCAGTTGATCGCCAAAGGGATGGTATGGAGTCCGAGCCACGGCGACACCGCCTTCACAGTGCCGCTGTTCGATGCGTTCATGCGCCGGATCATGCCCGGTGACGACTGGCGCGCTTGAGACGAGCCAGTGCGTCGCGCACACTCCACAGCAACGTCAACGCCGCCGGCCGCCCCCCAGCAGCGACCCCAGCACCCCGCGCGTGAGCTCGCGCGCGATCGAGCTGCCGACCGAGCGCGCGGCACTCTTGGCGATCGCATCGACCACGCCTTCGCGTCGGCCGCCGCGCGGCCCGGTCGAGCCGAACAGAAGGTCGCCGAGGCCGCCGACCTTGCCGCCGCCTGCCGCCGGCGCCTGGCGACCCGCGCCTTCCGGCCGGCCGCGCATGCCGCCGGTCTCGGTGGGCTCGACCTCGGCGCGCTGGCGCAGGATCTCGAAGGCGCTTTCGCGGTCGACCGTCTGCTCGTAGACACCGGCGACGAGCGAACTCTTGATCAGGGCGGCGCGCTCCTGCGGCGTGATCGGGCCGATCTGGCTCGCCGGCGGCAGCACAAACGCGCGCTCGGTGATCCCGGGCGTGCCCTTGGCGTCGAGTAGCGAGATCAGCGCCTCGCCGACCGCCAGTTCGAGAATCGCCGCCTTCAGGTCGAGCTTCGGGTTCGGCCGCATCGTCTCGGCGACCGCGTTGACCGCTTTCTGGTCGCGCGGCGTGAAGGCGCGCAGCGCATGCTGGACGCGGTTGCCAAGCTGGCCCAGCACCTTGTCCGGGATGTCGAGCGGGTTCTGGGTGACGAAGTACACGCCGACGCCCTTGGAACGGATCAGCCGCACCACTTTCTCGATCTTCTCCAGCAGCGCGCCCGGCGCCTCGGAGAACAGCAGGTGCGCCTCGTCGAAGAAGAACACGAGCTTGGGCTGGTCGCGGTCGCCGACCTCGGGCAGGTTCTCGAACAGCTCGGCCAGCAGCCACAGCAGGAAGGTGCTGTACAGGCGCGGGTTGTTCATCAGCCGGTCGGCGGCGAGGATGTTGACCACGCCCTTGCCGTCGGCGGTCTGCATCAGGTCGGCGATGTCGAGCATCGGCTCGCCGAAGAACTTGTCGCCGCCCTGGCTTTCGATCTGCAGCAGCCCGCGCTGGATAGCGCCGATGCTGGCGGCGCTGATGTTGCCGTACTGGGTACGCAACTGCGCGGCGTTGTCGCCGACGAACTGCAGCAGTGCACGCAGATCCTTCAGATCGAGCAGCAGCAGACCGTTGTCGTCGGCCACCTTGAACGCCAGGGCCAGCACGCCTTCCTGCGTTTCGTTCAGGTTGAGCAGGCGCGCCAGCAGCAGCGGCCCCATGTCGCTGACGGTGGCGCGCACCGGGTGGCCCTGCTCGCCCCACACGTCCCACAGCGCTACCGGGCAGGCGGCCCACTGCGGTTCGGCGAGCTTCAGGCTTTCGAGGCGCGCCTTCATCCGGTCGCTGAGCTGGCCCGGCTTGGCGATGCCGGTCAGGTCGCCCTTGACGTCGGCCATGAACACCGGCACGCCGATGCGCGAGAACTGCTCGGCCAGCACCTGCAGCGTGATCGTCTTGCCGGTGCCGGTGGCGCCGGTGATGCAGCCGTGGCGGTTGGCGAGCGCCGGCAGCAGCGCCAGTTCATGGTCGCCGGCGCGGGCGATGACTAGGGGCTTGGGCATAGGGGATTCGGGATTCAGGATTCGGGGAGGAGCGGAACGGGGTGCAATGTACCGGCACTCGGCACCGCTTGCCGCCGCCAACAACCACGTGCGCCGCCACGCACCGCGCCACGCAGCCACCGGACCCCGAATCCCGAATCCCGAAT